>Ga0182024_10021447_pt1 | contig 11726 bp, 8 predicted proteins | sample P32metaG_FD_120480 | JGI IMG/M metagenome (GOLD analysis project Ga0182024, IMG submission 120480) | Permafrost microbial communities from Stordalen Mire, Sweden - P3-2 metaG (Illumina Assembly) | ecosystem: Environmental > Terrestrial > Soil > Wetlands > Permafrost | place: Sweden: Stordalen... | reverse complement strand
CGGCCGCCGACGAGGCGTTCGCCCTCACCGGCGTGGGCGCGGCCGCCTATCTCGACGGCGCGGGAATCCTGGAGGCGGCCAAGGCGACCGGATGCGACCGGGTTCACCCGGGGTACGGGTTCCTGAGCGAGAACGCGGCCTTCGCCCGCCTTTGCGCCGAGAACGGCCTGGTCTTCGTGGGCCCGACGCCTGAAACCCTCGAGCTCTTCGGCGACAAGACCCGGGCGCGCCAGCTGGCGACCGAGCGCGGAGTCCCGGTGCTGGAGGGATCGGCCGGCGCGGTGACCCTGGAGGAGGCGCAAGCCTTCCTGGCGGCGCTGGGAGAGGGCGGGGCGGTGATGCTGAAGGCCGTGGCCGGCGGCGGCGGGCGCGGCATGCGCATGGTCAGTCGCGCGGCGGAGATGGCCGAGGCTTATCAGCGCTGTAGTTCCGAGGCGCTCAAGGCGTTCGGCGCCGGCGAGGTCTATGTGGAGAGTTTCGCGCCCCACGCGCGGCACGTGGAGGTGCAGATCCTCGGCGACGGCGACGAGGTGGTCCACCTATGGGACCGGGAGTGCAGCCCGCAGCGCCAGCGCCAGAAGCTGATCGAGGTCGCCCCGGCCGCCAATCTTGAAGGCGCGCTGCGCCAAAGCCTGCTCGACGCGGCGGTGCGCCTGGGCAAGGCGGCGGGCTACCTCGGCCTCGGCACCATCGAGTTTCTGGTGGACTCACAGGCGCGCGAGGGCGCGGCATTCGTGTTCATCGAGGCCAATCCGCGCCTGCAGGTGGAGCATACGGTGACCGAGGAGGTCACGGGCCTCGATCTCGTCCGCCTGCAGCTGGAGATCGCCGCCGGACGCAGCCTCGCCGACCTTGGCCTGAGGCAAACCAATGTTCCGGCGCCGCGGGGCGTCGCCATCCAGGCGCGGGTCAATCTGGAGACCATGGGCGCGGACGGCGCGGCGCGGCCAAGCGGCGGGATGCTGACCGCCTACGAGCCGCCGTCGGGGCCGGGGGTGCGCGTCGATGGCTTCGGCTATGTCGGCTACGAGACCAGCCTGCGCTACGATTCCCTGCTGGCCAAGGTCATCGTTCACGCCGGGGCGGGGGGTGTGGTCGCGGCCGCGCGCAAGGCCGGCCGGGCGCTGGCCGAGTTCAAGATCGCCGGCGCGGCGACCAACATCGCCTTCCTGCGCGCACTGCTGGCCCATCCGGCCTTCGCGGCGGGCGACATCGACACCGGTTTTGTGGAGCGACACATGGCGCAGCTGGCGTCGGCGGCCGCCGCCCTGGCTCCCGCCACCCAGCCCGCCGGTCCCGAGGCCCCGACGCCGGCGCAACGCACGGCGGGGGCGAAGATCGACGCGGTCGACCCCCTGGCCGTCCTCGCCCACGGCAAGAGCGTCGGCCCCGCGGCGGAGCGGGCGCCCGAGCCGCAGGCGCGGGAGGATGTGGAAGGCCCGGCCGGAACCACCGCCCTGCGCGCGCCCCTGCAGGGCACGGTGATCAGCCTGGCGGTTCAGGTTGGCGACGCCATCCGCGCCGGCCAGGGCGCCCTGATCATGGAATCGATGAAGATGGAGCATGTCATCGAGGCGCAGGTCAGCGGCCATGTGCGTCAGATCGCCGTGGCCGTGGGCGACGCCGTCTTCGAAGGTCACGCCCTGGTCTTCATCGAGGAGGCCGATCTTGGGATGAGCGGCGCGGTGGAAGCCGCCGCCGTCGACCTGGACCTGATCCGGCCCGATCTCGCCGCTGTGCTGGAGCGCCAAAAGCTGACCTTGGACGAGGCCAGGCCCAAGGCCGTCGAGCGGCGGCGCAAAACCGGCCAGCGCACCACGCGCGAGAACGTCGACGACCTCGTCGATCCGGGCTCCTTCGTCGAATATGGAGCCCTGGCGGTGGCGGCCCGGCGGCGGCGCAACACCATCGCCGAACTGATCGAGCAGACCCCGGCCGACGGCATGGTCATGGGTCTGGGCCGCGTCAACGGCACCCAGTTTGGCGACGCCGCCGCCCGCTGCGCGGTGATGGCCTATGATTACACGGTGCTGGCCGGCACCCAGGGCGCGCACAATCACCAGAAGCTCGACCGCCTGGTGGAGATCGCCATGCGCTGGCGGCTGCCGACGGTGTTCTTCTGCGAGGGCGGCGGCGGCCGGCCGGGCGACACCGAGGGGGGCGGATTCATCCGCGGCTTCGAGCTGTGGGGCCGGATGTCGGGAACGGCGCCGATGATCGGCATCACTTCCGGACGCTGCTTCGCCGGCAATGCCTCGGTGCTCGGCTGCTGCGACGTGATCATCGCGACGAAGGATTCCTCCATCGGCATGGGCGGGCCGGCGATGATCGAAGGCGGCGGCCTGGGGATTTTCCGTCCCGAGGAGATCGGGCCGGTCAGCATCCAGGAACCCAACGGCGTCATCGACATCGTCGCCGACGACGAGGCGCACGCCGTCGCCATCGCCAAGCAGTATCTCTCCTATTTCCAGGGATCGCTCGCTGAATGGACCGCGCCCGACCAGAGGCGCCTGCGCGGCGTGATCCCGGAAAACCGCCTGCGCGTCTATGACATCCGCGAGCTGATCGGCATCCTCGCCGACGAAGGCTCGGTGCTGGAGATCCGGCCCAAATTCGGCCCAACCATGGTCGCGGCGCTGATCCGCATCGAGGGCCGCGCCATCGGCGTCATCGCCAACAATCCCAAGGTGCTGGGCGGGGCGATCGATTCGGACGGCTCGGACAAGGCCGCGCGCTTTTTGCAGATCTGCGAGGCCTTCGACATTCCGGTGCTGTCGCTTTCGGATACGCCGGGAATGATGGTGGGGCCGGAGATCGAAAAGACGGCCCTGGTGCGCCACTGCTCGCGCCTGTTCATCATCGGGGCGAACCTCACCGTGCCCCTGCTCAGCGTGATCCTGCGCAAGAGCTATGGCCTGGGCGCCATCGCCATGACCGGCGGCAGCTACCAGGCCTCGATGTTCGCCGTGGCCTGGCCGACCGGGGAATTCGGCGGCATGGGCCTGGAGGGCTCGGTGAAGCTCGGCTACCGCAACGAACTGGCGGCCATCGCCGACCCGGCCGAGCGCCGCGCCAAATTCGATGAGATGGTGGCGCGCGCCTATGAAAACGGCAAGGCGCTCAACCGCGCCACCGGCTACGGCATCGACGACGTCATCGACCCGGCCGGCACCCGCGCCTGGATAATGGGGGCGCTGAGGTCGCTGCCGCCGACACCGGCAAGGGTGGGGAAAAAGATTCCGTGGATTGATGCTTGGTGAGGGGGGTTGCCGCCACAGCACCGGTTAGCAGATATCGCCAAGGCCGCAGGTGGGTGGAGACCGGACCTCTTGGTGGGGCTGCATTTTCACGCACGTTCCACTCGCTCGTCGTGGCAGCTACTAGTTGGCGTTGAGGCCCATGTCACGGCTCTGGAGCTTGCGTTTCCATCGCTCTTCCATGGTGGCGATGTCCTTGGGAGTCGCCGACGAACCAGCGAACTCCAAAATACAGACCTGGTAATCGGATGGGTCGCGGCTCCGCAGGCGGACGTTGCCGCCGTGTCCCGTGGCGACGTAATTCAGCCACCGTCCTAGGAAGCCGTCTTCGCCGTCCGCCTTGCCCACGTATTGTTCTCGCGTCTTCGGACAGGTCAGCAAATAGACACCTTTTCCCTGCCGAAGGTGGGATAACCATCCCTCCGGTAGGTAGGCAATATCTGATAGAGGCCTGATGAACTCTAGGGGGCCTGGAAATTCAGGGTCCCGCACGGCGCGCGCCAGTTCCACGACAGCGTGGGCGCTTTCGCCATTCTGGCGCCAGTTCCGACCGACCCATTCTATGAATAGACGGCCCGCGAACTCGCCTAATTCATCGGCCGGTACGCACTCGTAATGGTCGTGCTCAGCGGGGTTCGCCGGTCCGAGGCTGAGCACATCCCCAAACCCTTCAGGTACCGGACCGACTAACGCGGACCGATACATTCCGACGAAGCACGTCCGGCCGTCTTTCAGCGCAATGAATGAAGCCCACCACGGCCTGACGAAGTAGCTGCGGGACTTCCGCTGCTGAATTGACTGATAGGTCTCAAAGGCCGCCCGGTCGTTGCGCCAGACCGCGAAGAGGTCGGTGCGGTCGATAGTATGGCGCAAGACCTTGACCGTCTTTGGCTCCAGGCCCGCGTCGGCCAGAAGCGTTCTAAAGTAGATCGTCATTGGTGCGCCCCACGATGCGCCGCGACGTTACATGGGGCAAGGGTACCCCTCAACTGCTGGGCGGCGCGCCAGCCGATCTTCAGTCCGGTCGCTGTCCTTGCTCGCAGGGCGCGGCGGCGCCACGACCCTCCACGACCTTTGTCTTGCCCACGGCTCAAGTGCATCGCTACTGTTTGGGCCGCGATGGAAGGTGTCTTGGGGAGGCGCCGCATTTGAGCGTCAGTCAGCGAGCCGCCGCGGTGAAGGCTGTCCTCGACGCCAAGCCCGGCGCGGTCGGGGCGCCGCTCGCGTCCGCAAGGGGCGTGGTGATCTATAAGGTCATGGGCAAGATGTTCGCCATTCTGACCCTGCGGCAAATCGAATCGGTCATCTTGAAATGCGACCCGCATCTGGCGGAGATTCTTCGTCAGCAATATGCCGGGGTGGGCCACCGCAGCCATCTGGACCGGCGCTTCTGGATCAGCGTGACTTTTGACGCTGACGTCCCCGCCGACGAGATCGAGCGCCTGGCGGACCATTCCTATGACCTTGTGTGCGCCAAGTTCACACGAAAACAGAAGGCGGAGCTTGAGGCGTTGTCGCGTTGAGGCCCGCGCACCTAGGCTCGCTCCGCGAACGCACAATAGGCGAGGATCGGACGCGCGGCGGCGCCATGGCGATTGGCGTAGCGCGCGAAAAGCGCCCGGATCTCGTCACCGAGACTTTCGGCGTCGCGCGGCGTCAGCGACAGGGTGACCCACGCCTCGAACGCGCCTTGCCCGCCGCGCCCGCCAACGTGGCGCATCTTGTGCGCGCCGGCGTCATCGACAAAATAGGCGACCCCGGTGACGTCCGAGCGCGCCTGGTCGCGTTGCAGAGCGGCGCGCAGCTCGCTCGCCAGCGCGTCGTCGGCGCCCCGCGCCTCGAGACCGGCGGGCACGAAGAACGTCCGCGCCACCGCGCGATAGCGTTTGACGGGCCGGCCCGCTCGCCTCTCTTCTCGCGCGACGTCTACGAGCCGCAGGTCGCGCAGGCGGCCGACGTGATAGTGAAGCAGGCTGAGCGACAGGCCGGTCGCGCGCGCCAGGTCGCCCAGCGACTGTTCCTCGGCCGCCAGCTCCAGGACAATGTGGCGCGACCGCGGATGGGCGAATACCGCCGCCGCCCGCGTCGATCCGATCTTCAGCGTGTCGTTCATGGCGGACGCTCCTCGACAACGGCTTGTCGCATCGCCCGGATACTTGTTCAAGAGCACGGCTGGCGATTGAAGTAGGCCTCGGCGCAACCTGTGTCCGATCCAAGGAGGATGCCGTGACCCCGTCTCACCGAACCGCCGCCACGCTCGCCGCCGCGCTCATGCTGGCGCTCGCCGCCCGCCCGGCGTTCGCCACGGGCCCGTCCGATGCGCTGGGCGGATGCCTTGCCCAAAGGGCCGCGCAGGATGATTTCTCGGGCGTCGTCGCGGCGATGCAGCGCGGGCGGCCGATTGCTTTCCTGGCCCGCGGACAGCTCGCCGGCGCCGGGAGTGCGGCGATCACCGCGCGGACCCGTTTCAACCTTGGCTCGGCGAGCAAGATGTTCACCGCCGTCGCGGTGGGACAACTGATCGACGCCGGAACGGTGAGGCTTGATCAGCCGATCAGCGCCTATGTGAGCGGCCTGACGCCGCAGGCCTCGGCGGTGACCGTCAGGCAATTGCTCACGCACAGCTCGGGGCTTGGCGACTTCTTCAAGCCGCAGAACATGGCGGCGATGATGAAGGCGCGCACCGCGAGCGATCTTCTGCCCCTGATCGCGGACGACAAGCCGGCGTTCGCGCCGGGGTCACGCTTCGCCTATTCGAACAGCGGCTTCGCCCTGCTTGGCATCCTGATCGAGCGCGTCTCGGGCCTCAGCTACGGCGACTATCTCGCCCGCCATGTCTTCGCGCCGGCGGGGATGACCGACACGGGCCTTGATCCTGGGCCCCTGGCGACGCTGGCGGTGGGCATGACCGCGCATCAGCCCGGCATGGCGCCCCAGGGGCCGCCGGGCGGACCCGGGCTCGTGCTGATCGGTCCGGACGGGCGAGCGATGACGCCGGGCGCGGGAGGGGATGCGTCCGGCGCAGGCAATCGGATGATGCAGCCTGGCTCGGGTGGCCACGCCGTGGCGCCGGCGGAGAAACCTACGCTTCATCCCGCGCCCGGCGCCGTCGAGGGCTATGGCTCGTCCGCCGGCGGGATGTTCAGCACCGCTGCGGACATGCAGCGGTTCGCACGGGCCCTGCTGGACAACCAGCTGACCCGCCCGGAGACCACCGCCGCGTTGACGGCGCCGCAGATCGTGGCCGCGCCGGCGACCCCTTCGCGGCCCGCGCGACGTTACGGTTTCGGCTTTGGCGTCGGGATCGAGGAGGGTCGCCGATGGTTTGGCCACAACGGCGGAACGCTCGGCGCGAATACGGAGTTCACGGTATTCCCGGAAGATGAGCTGACGCTGACCGTGCTGGCCAACCGCGATCCTCCCATGGCCAGCGACATGTTCGCCTATTTGAGGAAACTGGCGCTCAACCCCACGCTGCGCGCGAGCTGCGGGGCAGCCGGTTCGCCATGAGGTCGCCGGCGGCGCCGTCAACCGGCCCCTAAACCCGCGCCGCCGTGGTCATTTCGGCAAGATTGATGATGGGCAATCGCCGGCCGCTACGCGGAGCGCGTCGGCGCACGCATGCCCTCGAACAAGGGCTGCAAGTAAACCCTGCTGGCCTGTTTGGGAGTCAAGCTGGGGGCCCAGACGTGGAGCTCCGCCGCGGCATTGAGCATGCCGGTGATCATCTGAGCGCAGATGTTGGCGTCGACCGGCCGGATCGAGCCGTCCTCGATGCCGTCGCTGATCACCGCCGCGAAGTGGCCGGACACCCGGTCGAACTCTATGTACAGCTGGGCCCGCATGGCTTCTGGCACCGAGGTGAGGGCCGAAGTGCGCAGCAGCGGGACGGTGCCGAAGACCTGGGACTCCACCAAAGCCGCCGACGTGGCGCATAGCCGGTCCCGTCCGGTCGCGCTCAGCTGGTCAGCCGCCCGCTGCGCGGCGCGCATGATGTCGACGGTGCGCTCGAAACAGGCCACCACCAGATCGTCCTTGGCCTCGTTGTGATGGTAGAAGGAGCCCTTGGTGACGTTCAGGCGCGCGGAGATCTTCGCAACCGAGGCGCCCAGATAGCCCTGCTCATTGATCAGCTCGGTGGCGGCGCGCAGGAAGGTCTCGTGCGAGACCTCTTCGGTGGCGAGCGCGGCCGGCACGGACAAGAACCTTGGCGCCCAAACGCACCCCTTGACGCCCACGCCGCGCTTCAGGATGTCCAGCATGCGATCGCCGGCGCGCTTGAAGTCCTCCGGGTCGTATCGCGCCAACCAGACGACCGCCCAGATGAGTTGCGAGAGGACGTGGTGGGTGCGCGCGTTGATCACCGGACGATCGATCTTCGCGGGGGGATTGGGCGTGAACAGGGCGCGCATCCGCCGGAACATGTTGATGTAGGCTTCGTTCACGGTCGCGTCTTTCAGGGCGCGCACATCGTTGAAGACGGCGATCGGATCGGCGGCCCCGGTCGCCACGTCGCGGCGGAACTCGAAGAAGCGCCGGACAAGGATGGCGAGGCGCTGCTCGGCCGTCGAACCCTTGGCCGCCTCGTCGATCAGCCGGTTGAAGGCTTCGATCGCCTTGAGGAAACAGGCCGCCGCCAAATCTTCCTTCGTGGCGAAATAGTAGATGATCCCGGTCGGCGCCAGTTCGAGCTTGGCGGCGACGTCGGCCAACTTCATGCCCTTGACGCCCTTTTGGTTGAGCACCCGCACCGTGGATCTGATGATTTCTTCCTGGCGCAGGCGATACTTGCCGGTGTGGGCGATGTCGGGCGCCGCCGCCACCGACGCCTCGGCGCCGGATCTGGAAGCCCCCTTTGTGGGCGTTGCCCGGCCCGCCACTAGGCCGCCCAGGAGCGGACCGCGGCCGCTACTGATCGCGGGGCCGGGGCGTGGAGGCTTGGGAAGAGGCGCATGGCGCCTATTATTTAGGCTTGCTGACGTTGGAACCAATAGGGTGTCGCCGATCAGCCTATCATCAAGGTTCGATCCCGCGCAGCATGGCGGCCGACGGGTAGTGTCTCAGTTTCCCAAATCGAGCCGTTGACAAGCATGGCGCGCGCCGGCCGGGCGGCCTATTGTCTCGGTATGAAGCGTATAGCAAAGCCATTGCGGATTTTCGCCGGGTGCGCCGCCCTCTTGGCAAGCGCCTTGGCTCTGTGGGGCGGTAACCGGTGGGTAGCCCTCGCGTGTTTGGCGCTCGGCGCTGCGATTCTCACGCGAGCTTATGTTCTACGGCAGAAACCCCATGCCTAAAGGACCCCAAGGCCAGCGGCGCCCCGGCGACGTAGTCGGCACCGCCATCATGGTCGCCAGGATCGCCACGGGGGAGATTGAGGACAACGCCACGCCAGCCGACAAGGCGCATCATAGCAGGGGCGGGAAAAAGGGCGGAGCGGCTAGGGCGGCGGCGCTTTCTTCTTCCGAACGCTCCGAGGTGGCTCGGAAAGCAGCGAAGGCGCGATGGGGGCGGCCGCAGGCGCAGGAGTAGTCGCCGCCGTAGGCGTTAACACGATGGAGGGCGCGGCTACGCTGTGCTCTCCCCCATCCCACTTGATTTTCGCAATGATAGGACCTGGGATCGGGGGCTGATTGTCCACAAAAACGACTTGTCTAAAAATCCGTCGCGCGTTCTCAGTGCCATCCGGAAAATTCGGGAAATTTGCCTTTTCCGCCCTGCTTACGCCTCCAGGCAAGTCGACATGAAAGGTCACGTTTTCTAGCGCGTCACTGATGTCAAATTCCATTATGAATAGGAATATCAGTCTTGTGATTACACCGCGTGATGGGTCTATGGCGATATTGCCAGTATATCCACCGATCAACATAAACTTTCCGCTGACTTCAAATCTCATATCCTCGCAAACGACGAGAGCCGCTGACACAGACATCTAATTTGCCTCGCTCGACGCGAGTTGACGCGAGAAATCGTCAGCGTCCGCTTGTGTAGCGGCATGAGAGTGGGGACCAGAATTCAAGGCCCGCGCCTCTGGAGGAATGGGGCGCTCAGTATTTCTCCCTGCTAATGGGTGGTGCTCGTTGGAGTCGCGCATGTCTCGCAGGCGCTCGACGCCAAACGTCGGCCTATGCCCCATAGCGATCGCGAGATTGGTGAATGTGTCCAGGGTCCAGTTACCGGATGCACCTAGCCATCGGGTGATCTGGGCTGGTTCCTTATCAAGCCGCTTCGCCATAAACGACCGTGTCACGCCCTCATCTTCCGACATTCGCAAAAATAGACGAAAAATGACTTCGTGAGCTTCGTTCTGTGCGAGCCCATGGAAATACCCTAGTTGAGACGGTGATAGTTTTAGGTCTTCAAGACAGCTTATCGAGGTCATGAGCGTCTGTCGTGATGTAGTCATTGACTTCGTTCCCTGCGTGCGGCGTTTGTCCTGGAAATAGTTGTTCCCATATTCTTTTGCAGCGTAATATTTCAGCAGGCCAGTTATTGCCGTGCCACTTGCTCATAGCCCTATCGCCAAGCCGAGGTCGATATTCGGCGTTGGTTGCACAGAAAACGTCGGGGGCACAAAAACGTCCAAACACGCGCACTTGCGGCTCCGGGTCTCTGCTGCGCATTTCCCAAACTTCGTCCTCAGAAGGATCAAGGGGCTTCATACGGCAAGTCGATTCCCGTCCGTGCCCCACGGTGATGATTCCCCCTGAGCAGAAATGATCGAGATCGCTTCTTAGGAGTCCCATTCGATAAGTGTCGGAAGTCGCACCCATAATCTCTTCGTATAGGTGTGACGCGATATGAATGATCCTCATGTGGCGCCCCGGAAGCAACGGCTCCCACGGCCGAAGCGTGCCCTGCCGACAGTGGCTGTCAATCAGAAGCTGGATTGACATATAAGTCAATGCACCTCTTTGTGAAGGGGCATTGTGACATTCACTTTTGAGGAGTCGAATCGGCCAATTTAGAAAATGACAAAATGCTTGACACTCAAGCAAAAAGTTCATACACAGGGGGCATGAACAAGCTCCCTCTCGACAAGCGCGTCCAAATCCTCTCGATGCTCTGCGAGGGTTCGTCCATGCGGTCGATCTCCCGCGTTGCGGACGTGTCGATCAACACCGTGACTAAGTTGCTTGTGGACGCTGGCGAGACCTGTTTGGCGCTTCACGACGAGACGGTCCGGGGCGTTAAGGCGAGCCGGATTCAGTGCGATGAAATTTGGTCATTTTGCTACGCCAAGGCCAAGAATGTCGCCGCTGCCACGGGGGCGCCCAACGAAGCTGGCGACGTATGGACCTGGACGGCCATCGACGCCGACACGAAGCTGATGATCTCATATTTCGTGGGCGACCGCTCCGGTGCGTCGGCCTTGATCCTGGCCGATGATCTCCGCGCCCGCGTCGTGTCTGATCGCGTCCAGATCACCACGGACGCACACAACGCCTATCTCCGCGCCATTGAGGAAGCCTTCGGAGGCGACGCCGACTACGCCACTCTTGAGAAGGTCTATCGCACCGATCCCGCCGCCGCGCGGGGCCGTTACAGCCCGCCGGTGTGCATCGGGACCCGGACGCGGGTTGTAGAGGGCGACCCCGATCCGCGCCACGTTTCAACGTCCTACGTCGAGCGCGCCAATCTCTCGATCCGGATGCAAAACCGCCGGTTCACGAGGCTCACCAACGCCTTCTCAAAGAAATTCCAGAACCACGTTCACGCGCTGGCGCTCTACTTCGCCTTCTACAATTTCGTCCGCGTCCACAAGACGCTGCGAATGAGCCCCGCGATGGCGGCCGGGGTGAGCAAGACGCTCTGGACGATGGAGGATATTGCGGAGCGGATCGAAGCGCGGGCCGCAAAACCCAAGCCCGGCAAGCGTGGTCCGCGCGGTTCCTACAAGCCCCGCCAGCCCAAATTGGCAAAGTGAGACACTACCGGCCGACGCGGCCTTGCGGGACAGCCTACACATTCGCGGTCGGCGCGCCTTAAGGCCCCTGCATCGCGCCGGCGTCCGCTCTGCGCCAGACGAGACCATCGGCGTTGGCGACCCAGCGACCGATACGCCGCAGATCCTTGTCGCCGACGATGGCCCCGAACGGGAGCAGCTCGGCGATCGCCCCTTCGACGTACTGGAAATTCACGCCCTGACGGCGGCCCGCGAAGTCGCGCAACTCGTCCCGCGCCCAAGCCATGGCCGCGGCGTCGTCGGCCAGGCGCTGCTTGAGGGGCGCCAGGCGGTTGCCGGCAAGCGCGTTCAGGCGCCGCTTTGACGGGGCGTGGCGTAGATCGAGATTATAGGTCTTCATGAGCGATGTCCCCGGCCAGGTCAGCCGCCCCGGGTCAGGCGGTGCTGATTGGCTTGCACGCGTCGGCGCAGGAGCGCCACCGCCCTGGCCGGCGCCAGGGCCCCTTGGCCGGCCATCAGACTGCTGGCGAACAGAAATTGAGCATCCATAGCCGCCTTGGCCTTTT
>Ga0182024_10021446_pt1 | contig 11727 bp, 9 predicted proteins | sample P32metaG_FD_120480 | JGI IMG/M metagenome (GOLD analysis project Ga0182024, IMG submission 120480) | Permafrost microbial communities from Stordalen Mire, Sweden - P3-2 metaG (Illumina Assembly) | ecosystem: Environmental > Terrestrial > Soil > Wetlands > Permafrost | place: Sweden: Stordalen... | reverse complement strand
CAGCGCACACCTGGCGCGCGTTCGCGCGGCGTACAAGCTCCGCCGCGACGCGATGATCGACGCGCTGCAGCGGGAGATGCCGTCGCACGTGCATTGGAACACCCCCGCCGGCGGGATGTTCTTGTGGGCGACGGTCGGCGAGGGAATCGACACCGAGGAGCTCTTCGAGCGCGCCGTCCGAGACGCCGTGGTCTTCGTCCCCGGCCGCCCGTTCTACCCGGGCAGGGATCGCGGCGACGGGATGCGCTTGAACTTCTCGGCGATGCCCGAGGAGCGCATCGCCGAAGGCATCAGACGCTTGGCCCGCGCGGTACGCGAGCAGGATGCGGCTCGGCCCTAGCCCGAACGGCCTGCCCTGAGCTTGGCGAAGGGCGAACGCTTCGCGCGCAAGCGCCGATCCAAAGCCGCATCGAGAGAGGTACTTCGTGGGTCTGGTCGTGACCGGCATCTCCCAAAACGGCGACATCTCGGGGCTTGAGGCCGCCCTCAAGGCGGCCGGGCTCCCGCTCGATCCGATCCAGCTCATCGGCCCCGACGACTCGACCCAAGGCGCCGCCTCGTCGATGGGGCTCGCCGACCCGGGCTTGATGACCGGCGGCGGGCAAGGTACCGGCGTCCCCGGCATCACCAGCGGCGTGCCGACCCCGGGCGGCTACGGCATACGCTACTTCCGCAACGAAGCGCTCAGCGATCGGCTCGGAGACCTCGAGATCCCCGACGACGAGGTCGACAACTACGTCGAAACGCTGGAAGCCGGCCGTAGCGTGGTCGCGTACTTCGCGAAGGCCGAGACGATCGACCAGGTCACCGAGATCTTCCGCGCCAGCGGGCTCGTCAAAGTCAAGACGTTCTAGAAGACTTTCCCGTCCGGCAGCAGCTCCGTGCTCGTACCGTCGCGAATGAGCGCGGCGCGGATCAAGCGCGGGCGGCCCTTCACTTCCGCCATGATCTTTGCGATGTATTCGCCGACGAGCCCGATCGCAAACAGATTGAATGATCCGAAGAGCAGGATCGCGATGAGAACCGTTGTCGCGCCGCGCGGAGCGATATTCGGAACGAACAGCCGCAGCGCAGCGGCCACGACGGCAAGCACGAGCGAGACGGCCAGCGACGTCACGCCGGCGGTCGTCAGCATGGTGAGCGGCGTGTTGCTGAACGAGAAGATTCCCTTCTTCGCCCATTCGATGTTCTTGAACAGGTTGTTCGTCGAGTGCCCGAACGGGCGGTCGGGACGAACGTAGTCGACGCCGTCCTGACGAAAGCCGACGTACGCGCGCAAACCGCGCACGAAGAGATCGCGCTCGGGGCACTGCAGGAGCCAACCGACCACCTTGCGGTCCATCAATGAGAAATCGCCCGCATCGAGCGGGATCGGGACATAGCTGAACGCTGCAAACAGGCGATAGAAGAGCTTGTACGCCGTATTCCAGAGAAAGTTCATCTCCCGCTTGACGCGGCGGCCGTAGATCACGTCGAAGCCCTGTTCCCACTTCGCGTAGAAATCTTCGATCAGTTCCGGTGGGTCTTGCAGGTCGCCGTCCAGCAGAACGACGCCGTCCTTCGTCGCGATCTCCATGCCGCTGCGAAACGCCATCTGCGATCCGAAGTTTCGAGAGTGCGTGATCCCGATGACGTGATGATCGTCGTTGCTGAGCTGCCGAATGACCTCGGCGCTGTCGTCGGGGCTAGCGTCGTTCACGAAGATAATCTCGTATTCGATACGCAGCTTTCGAAAGGTGTCGGTTAGCCGGCGGTACATCACGGGAATGGCTTGCCCGTCCTTGTAGCACGCGACGATCGCGGTCAGGCTGCGCCGCTGCTTGGCGAACGCCTTGTTGCCGGTAATCGAAAATTGCTCGTCGTCCAGCCCGCTGACCCATTGGGCGGTCGAACGGAGGCCGGCTTCGAGGGTGACGTCCGCGGTCCAGCCGAGCACTTCGTTCGCCGACGCCGGATCCGCGTACCAATCGTTGAGGTCCCAATCGCGCGCGGGCATCTCGCCGAACTGCGGGTCAGCCTGAAGGCCGAACATCCGCTTGGTGAGCACGGCGAGCTCCTCGATCGTGGTCCGAGTTCCCGTACCGATGTTGAAGCTGGCACCGTAGATCTGGGGATTCATCTTCGCCGCGGTCATGATGAATGCCGCGCACACGTCGTCGATGTGGACGAAGTCGCGCGAAATCCGCGGATCGACGAACTGCGGATAGCGCCCGGCTAAGGCCTCCCGCAAGAGGTTCGGGATGAGGCGAGACGTATCTTCGAGCGGCCCATACACCGAGTACAAGCGCAGGTTCGCACACGGGAACGCATGATGCCGGCCCATGTAGTGCAGGTAGCTTGATATCGCGACCTTCGACACGGCGTAGTGACTGTTCGGGTCCAGCGCGGCGTCCTCGTGCGGCCCGGCCGAGTTCATTCCATATTCGGAGGACGTCCCGGCGTGGATGAACGCGGAGATCGATCGCGCGGCCAGCAGCCCGGCGAGCCCGACCACGGACAGGAAGTTCGTCTCGTAGATCCGATCGACGTTGCGCTCGAACGAATACGCTCCATACGCGACGCAGTCGAACACGGTCTGCGGCGTGACGTTGTTGAGCAGGTTCTTGACCGCTGACTGGTCGGTCAGGTCGACCGCGAAGATGGAGTCTTCTTTGACGTCGGCCAGCCGCCAGCTCTTGCCGCGCTTTTCGACGGCGAACACGTCGGATCGCTCCGCCGCGATCGCCTTGTAGAGGCTCGCGCCGACAAACCCCGAGGCTCCGGTGATCAGGATCGGTCCCCGCAGGGAGCGGATGTAAGGTAGAAGCTCGGCGCGCGTCATTTGGTACCGAAGATCGCCATGTTCCCGGCTGGGAGCGGGATTCGGCTCGCGCCGAGCGCGCGCAGGGCTGGATGCTCGAGCGATGACAACAGCCCGCGCTTGACGCGCGCGGGCATCGGAAAGAGCTTGAGCCAATACGTCAGCGTGTAGGCGTTGAGTATGGAGAACACGTTCACGGCGCGGAAGCCGGTTTGCGTGAGCAAGAAGCGGGCGCTCCGCGGATTGAACAGCTGTACGTGCTCGATATCGAAGATCGGCGACTTCTCCCCCATGAGCCGGGCGCTCAATGCACCGAGATCGTGTCCGATGAAGAAGACCTTACCGCCGGGCTTGAGGATGCGATAGATATCTTGGAGCAGCGAGCGCGGCTCGTACACGTGCTCGATCGTTTGAAAGCACGTAACCAAATCGAAAGAGTCTTCGGCGAAGCATGCGCCGTCGAACATCTCCTGCCGAATCAAAGGGCGCACGTCGTCGGCGGCGACCCGAACCGGAGCTTCCGAAGGTTCGACTCCGACGACGTCGCGAAATCCCAAACGGCGCAGTTCACGCAAGAAAGCTCCGTCGCCGCATCCGATGTCGAGCGTACGACCCGGCTCGAAACCCTGCCTGCGCAAGTAGCGCGCGTACGTGCGGGCGGCATCGGCCGATTCGGCGTTTGACTCAAACGAGGCCCCACGATACGCCTCGCTCGCAGTCTCCGCCGAAGGCACCGGGCTTCCGTACGTCAAGCCGCACGCGCCGCACGTCAAGAGCCGAAAGTGCATGTACTCCGGCGCCTTACGCGATGAGAAGCTGGCCTGTGTCCAGCGGCTCTCGTCGTACGTCGACTCGCGAAAGACGACCGAATGTTCAGAGGTCTTGCAGATCGGACAGGGTCGCTCTTCGAGCGTCAGCATCAACTCGGTTCGCCCTTTTCGGCGAGCGCGGTGTAACCCAGACAGTCGTCGCCGCCCTCGAACCGCAATGAGAGGTTCCCAATGACGGCCGCGGTGACGAACGACGGAACGAGCGCGATCCCGACCAAGCGGAAAAGCATTGACCAAAGACCAGACTTCTGCTGCGGCATGATGAATCTGGTGCAAATTGCCATGAACTTATAACAGGCGACGGTCAGTGCGTTGCCGCGCGCGTGGACGACGACGCCGCTGAAACCCGCGCGTTCGAGCAAATGCAGCAGGCCTGACGGTGTGAACCGCCAGTAGTCCGCCGGTATGAAATGCCAGCGCGCGGCGAATGGTACCGTGAGGATGAGCCGTCCGCCCGTGCGCAGACAACGATAGGCTTCAGCCAAGAAGCGATCGGGCTCCTTGACGTGCTCGAGCGTCTCCGTAGCGAGAACGACGTCGACGGACTGGTCGTCCACCGGCCAATGGAGGCCGTCGTAGTACTTGGTGTCGGGCGTGTGATACCCGAAGAACTCCAACGCGTCGGAGGTGTCGATTCCGACGTAGGTCGCGTCTTTGGGCAGCAGCGGGCGGTACGGCTGCGCGCCGCAACCGACATCCAAGAGCGTCCCGTGCACGCGCGATAGTTCGTCGACCAGAGTCCGCCAGACGGTCCCCGATTGGAGGTCGAAGAACCGCCGTACCGGCGTGACGTCGCTGCAGGCGATCGGTCTCCAGCCCTCTTCGGACGACGTCCGCTCGACTTGGTTTCGCGCCGCCTTCTTCGCCGTCACAGCGCCGACCGTCCGCCGGCCGCTCGAAGTCTCGTCACCCTCCTCACGACCGGCGGTGTTCGTCCGGCGAAAAAACTCTCCCGTGTCGAACCGCCGAGCCGGACGTCCCCGCCTTGAGCAGGATTGAACGCATTGGGCGAAAGTGGGATACGAACACCCGGGTAGCAAAGGGCTCAACAGTTCATGACAACGTCGAGCGAAACTCTCCGTTCGGTGACGGGGCGCCGGATCCGCGAGCACGTCCTGCGTGAGTCTCGTCGAGCAAACGTCGGTCACATCGGTTCGTCCTTGTCGATCGCGGACATCCTCGCCGCGCTCTACGGCGGCATCCTGCGCATCGAGTCGCCGGCCGATCCCAATCGCGATCGTTTCGTCCTGTCGAAAGGTCACGCGGCGCTGGCGCTCTACGCCGCGCTCTCGTTGCGCGGTTGGCTGGACGAGGGCGCACTTGCGACGTACTGCGGCGACGAGAGCCTGCTCGGGGTCCATCCCGAGAGCGAGTTGCCGGGCGTCGACTTCTGCACCGGGTCGCTCGGCCAAGGGTTGCCGATGGCGACCGGAGCGGCGCTCGCCGCCCGCAAGAGCGGTTCGCGGCGCCGCGTGTTCGCATTGATCAGCGACGCCGAGCTGAACGAGGGCTCGACCTGGGAAGCCGTGATGTTCGCGGCACAGCACCGGCTCTCGAACCTCTACGTCTTCGTCGACCTCAACGGGCAGCAGGCGCTGGGCCACACGCGTGACGTTATCGCGATCGAGAACCCGGTCGAGCGCTTCGCGGCGTTCGGCTGCGATGCCACAGAGGTCGACGGGCACGACGTTGCGGCAATGACCGCGGCCGTCGCTTCCGCCGAAGCGGACCCGCGTCCGCACGTGTTCGTCGCGCGCACTGTCTTCGGCCGTGGCGTCTCGTACATGAACGGCCAGATCAAGTGGCACTACTGGCCCATGTCCGACGAGGAGTTCGCGCAGGCGATGCGCGAGGTGTCCGAGACGTGAGGGCGACGTTCGCCAAGACGCTCACCGAGATCGCCTGCGATGACGCTCGGGTACTGCTGCTGACTGCCGACCTCGGCTACATGGCGCTCGAACCGTTCGCCGAGGCCGTGCCCGATCAGTTCATCAACGTCGGCGTCGCGGAACAGAACATGGTCGGGATCGCGACGGGCCTGGCAGACGGCGGCTTCATACCATTTCTCTACTCGATCGCGCCGTTTGCCTCGCTGCGCCCGTACGAGTTCATTCGCAACGGCCCGATATTGCATCGCCTGCCGGTGCGCATCGTCGGCGTCGGGGCCGGCTTCGAGTACGGGACCGCCGGGCCGACGCACCATGGCATCGACGACGCCGCGGCGTTGCGACCGCAACCAGGCCTCACCATCGTCACCCCGGCCGACGCGAACCAGATGCGTACGGCGCTGCTGGCGACGTGGGATCTCGACCGGCCGATCTATTATCGCATCGGCAAGGAAGAGAAGGTCTTCGTCCCCGGACTCGATGGGCGCTTTCGGCTCGGGCGCGCGGAGATCGTGCGCGAGGGGGACGATCTCGCCTTTGTCGTGATGGGTGCCCTCGCGCCCGAGGTCTGCGCCGCCGCCGAGACGCTCGCGGGACAGGGGATCTCGGCCACCGTGGCCGTCGTCTCGGCGTTCAACCCGTCGCCGATCGACGACCTGGCGCGCCTCGCCCAGGCGCATCGCCTGCTCGTGAGCGTCGAAGCGCAGTACATCGACGGCGCGCTCGGCTCGCTGGTCGCCGAGACGATCGCCGAAGCCGGGACCGCGACCAAGCTCGTGCGCATCGGAGTCCGCCGCCCGCCGCAAGGCCGCAGCGGCAGCCAGCGCTTCTACCACGCGCTTCACGACCTCAACCAGGCAGCGATCGTGGAACGCGTTCTTTCGCTCGTCGCGCGCGAGCCCGTTTGACGCGATTCGGGTCGTGACCGGCAAGACCGCGTCGCCGAATACGTCGGAGGGTCGAACGACGCCCCTGATGCCTCGCGACGCCCTCATCGCCTGCGCAGTTCTGGTTACCCTCGGTATTGCATGGTTCGCGACGCTCCCGGCCGGCATTTTGGTCGGCGATGATTTATACCTCGTCCACAACGCGCAGCACGGTGGCTATGCGAGCTCACCACTTGCGAGCCTGGTCCAGCCTGCGGCCGACAAGTACCGGCCGGTACTGACCCTGCTCTTTTCGCTCCTGGTCCCCATGTTCGGACGCGACTTTCAGGGCTACGAGGCGGTCAATCTCTTCGTCGATGTCGGGGACGCCATCCTCGTCCTCGTGATCGCATGGCATCTCTCCCGAGGCAGTCGCATCATATCGTTGAGCGCGAGCATCGCCTTTCTGATCTCACGCTTCGCGTACTACGCGGTCATGCAGCTCTTCGGCCTCATGGAAGGCCTGGCGCTCGGCTTCATGCTGCTCGTCGTGTACGAAGTGGTGAGAGCGTACGAAATGCGGCAACTCTCGCGTTTCAGCCGGGCGTTGATCTGGTTCGCGCTCGCCGTGTTTACCGACGAGCGGTACGTCGTCGTCGCCGTGTTCCTTCTCGTGTGCATCGCACTGTATCCGGGCGTCGCAGAATCCGGCCGCAGGGCACTCGCCCTCGCCGGAGCCGCAGTCGCTATCGTCGTGGCGAACTTCGTACTCAAGACGTTCGTGTTGCATTCGCAGTTCTTCATGGGCACAGCGGGTCAGCGGCTGGCGTTCGACCCGGCGGCGATCGCTCTCTTCTCCGTAGCCGGCCTCTTCAACATCGTCGACTTCAATATCGGCCCGATCTACCTGGCCGGCAAAGCTGCCTCCGACGGGCCGCTCGGCCTGCTGTTTGGCGCGGCGTTCAGCGCCGGGACCATCATTACTGCGATCGCGTACTTTCGTCGTTTCCCGCTCACCGAATGGCGACCGGTCGCGATTACCGCCGCTCTCTTTCTGCCTCTCCTACTCTCCGCCTCGGTCGCTGTTCGACAGGACCCTCGGTGGCTGTACGCGCCGTTCGCCGTGTTTCTCCTCGTGCTCGCGGGCGCGGCGGGCGCGATCGGGCAAGGGAAGCGAACCAACGCCGTCGCGCTATCGATGGTTGCGGTCTGCGTTCTTTCCGCCGTGTATTACCGGTCGTCGATCAACAGCATCTACTTCTTCTACTCGATGGCGTTCGCCCGGAACGTCTACGACTCGTTGGCTCATGATCCGCCCGAGACGGTCGTGTTCCAGACGCACGGGCAAGAGGAAGTCCAACGGTGGATATTCGCAAAGGGCGCCTTTTTCGACGAGTATCAATTGCACGACGACGTTCGCTATGTCGACAAGCTCGATAGCGGCGCAGAGGCCGCCCTTCCGTCGTCACCGCTCAAGGTCTTTGACGTGCGTGGTCCTGATGTTGCCGACATCACGGGAACGGTTCGCCGCCCCCAGGGCGTTGGCCGCCCCCCGGAGTCACTGCGGATCTCTTTTACCGACGAGTTTCCTCATGGCACCATTAACTCACACAGCCGCGTCGTAACCCCGACCGGTGAGGGGGCATTCGTCATGGACTGGCCTTCGCAGGGAGGCCCGTTGCGCTCGCTTACGGTTCTGGCCGGCTTTCGTTACGAGTTCGCGCGCCTTCAGATTCATCCGGGAGACGCGCTGCTGTTTTCGGCGGCCGATCCGTACGCCGAAGGCGGCGGAACGCACGCATTTGTAGACGCGAACGTCAGCGGCAAGCGGACCGAGATCTTTCATTCGGACTTCAAGCCCGCCCCTGCGTCGTCTGAACCGGCCTGGCAAACCTACGATATTTCCCTGGCGCAGTTCGCCGGCAAAACCGTATCGCTGACGTTTGGAGTCGATGCGCTAACCGGTGATCAGACGGCCGCGTGGCTCGCGTTCGCCAATCCCAGAATCATCAGCGAGAATAGCCGTCCCGGTACGCCTTGATTCAATGGCGACGCTATTCGCGGATATTCGTTCGTTACGCGTGCTTCTTCACGACGTGAACGAAGCAGCCTGGTCCGAGAAGACCGTAATACTTTGACCATAGCCGGTACGTGCGGCAGGTAGCCCCTAGCTGGGCGAAGCGGCGACTCATCGCCGGTACAGAAAATACACGATACACGAGAACGCCTTCCGGCCTAAGCGGGTCTCCGTGATAGGTCGGCGGTGCCAAATACTCGGTCGTACCGTCAGGCCGCGGACGGGCGAGGACGATGTCGGTGTCGGAACGCGGGTGGAGCGGAACCGTGAAGCAGTATATGCCGCCTGGCTTCAGGATACGAACGACTTCACGTTCGGCAGCTTCGGGATCGGGGATGTGCTCGAATACGTCGGACGTGAGAACCCAGTCCAGCGAATCATCCGCAAAGGAGGTCGCCCGCAGATCCTCATTGCGGATGCCCTTCACGAGCTGGCCGGAGCGATATTCGTCGCTGAAGAACTCCGACAGGGTCAGCAGCAGCGGATCTACCGCTTTTGAAAGCGCCGCCGAGAGAGGCGTGTTGCTCTCCGCAAGCAACAGCGTGCTTCTCCTGTCGTTGATCGTTCGAGCGATCAGGTCGAGCCCGACGTCCGCCACGTCGAACAGCGCGAGCGACATGCCGCAGACCATCAAACGCTGCCGGGCGCGAGACCCGCTGACGCTTGCGGTCACACCCTCGCGCAAGTTGGGGTCGCTCACTGCAAACGTAGTAGCGGCCGACGCGAGGTTGCAATATCCGTGGAGTTCGCGGCGCGCGAGCGCATACGATGAAACTGCTTCATTGAGTTCGGCATCGAAATACGAGTTCCGGTCGGAGGCGAACTCTTCGCAGAATAAGAAGTTTCGTTGAGCGCGATCTCTATCAAGCATGGCGTTAGCGGTCACCGAACGGCGCCACGTCTCAATCGTATCGAAAATAAGAACAATGGGGCTGCTCGAGCTCGCTGTTTCATTGTGGGGTTCGGCCGCGTAGGGCCCCCATCAGCCGCCGGGCGGGGAGCGTCAGTCGCCACGAAGTCGAGCCTAGGACCTCTTGCAAGACACTCTCTGCCTGATGGGCTCTTTGAGCGAGCTCGTCGTAGTTCAGCCGTTCGAGCTTCAGTTGGGCGATGAGTCGCTCGCCCTCGCGCCTCGCCGCGTCAGCGCGCTCAACATCTTCGCGGGCTCGATCGATCGCTGCCGCGGCGCTCTCCCGTTGGGATGTCTGCTGAGCGAGCGTCTCGAGCGACCTGCGGTGCATCGCCTCGACCGTCGCCGCGAGCTCGTCGCGTTGGGCGGCAAGCGACTCTGCGCTCTGCGCGAGCAAGGTATGCCCTTCGCCGGCCTCACGCGCGACCTGCTCGAGCTCTGCGATCCGCGCCGCGGCAGACTCGGTCTGCTGCCGGCGCTGCATTTCGAGCTGGATCGCTGCGTCGCGTTCCTGTGTCAACTCGCCCACGCGAGCGGCGAGAACCTCGTTCCCTTGGAGCAGCTGGGTGTCACGCCGAATCGCGTCATCGCGCTCCTGTGCGAGTTCAGCGGCGCGAGCGGTGAGAGTTTGTATCTCTTGCAGGCGCTGAACCTCGAGTCGGACCGCAACATCACGCTCCTGCGCAAGATCGGCGACACGAACGGCAAGAGATTGGCATTCTTGCCGACGCTGCGTCTCGAGCTCGAGCGCCGCGTCTCGCTCCTGCGTGAGGCCGGCGATACGGGCCACGAACGACTGATTGTCCTGCTGCCGCTCCGTCTCGAAGAGGCTCGACATCTCGCGCTTGTGCGCGAGCTCGGTCGTAAGGCCCTCGAGACGCGCTGTCAGCTCGGATGTCCGACGCTGCTCGGTTCCCAGCAACGACTCCAGGCCGACGGCGTGAGCTTCCAGGCTCTTCACTTGAACCACGCGCTCGGCGAGCTCGCGCTCCGCCGTCGCGAGATTTGCTTCCAGCGCTGCTTGGCGCCGTTCAACTTCGGGGTCTAGGTCGTGCGCACCCGACATGAGAATCCCCGTCGGCGCCGGCGCGTCGAGCACGGGTTGCCCTCCGTTGCTCGCGGATGCGAGACCGCCCATGCGGATGTCCGCCAGCAACTCGTCGCGTGGATCGAGGTACACGCTGCACAAGTCCGGCAAATCGTCTTTCTCGGCGCGCGCGCAGATCGCGACGAAGTATTCCGGGTCGGGCAGGGCTCCCAGCGTCCCCTCGGCGACGGTCGAAGGGCCGAGCCAGCGCGTCTCGTCGGCCGCGCCGCGCAGCGGATGGACGGCCGACGCAGCGAATACGCGCTGCCCGAAGATCCGCACCTTTGGGAAGAACGAGCGCAGCATGTCACGGAACTCGTGGAAGTAGAGCTCGCGTTGGTGGAACGGGTTTTGCAACGAGCGGCCGTCCGAGTACACGAGCTTGTTCGGCGACGAGATCACGAGCATGCCTTCCGGCCGTAGCACCCGCTTGAGCTCGCCCAGCATCCGTTCTTGCTCGGTGAGATGCTCGATCGTCTCGAAGCTCACTGCTAGATCGAACGAAGCTTCGGCCGCCGGGATCTGCGTGCAATCGCCGACCCGGAACGCCACGTTCATCGCCATGTACCGCGCCGACGCGTGTCGTACCGACTCGGGATCGAGATCCACGCCCACTGCCGTCCGGGCGACGAGCGCTAGCGCTGCGGTGCCGTAGCCCTCGCCGCACGCGATGTCCAGTACGTCCTTGTCGCGCGCGAGCTCGAGCACCATCGCGTAACGATGGAAGTGCTCGTAGTAGATCTGGCCGCGCAACTCGGGTACGTAGCGCTCCCCTGTAAACGACATGTGCATGGAGGTGCTCCGGGAAATTCAGGAGGTGCTCGAGACGACGTTCCGGCGCTGCGCCACAAGGCGGTCGATCGTCTCGAGCGCCGTTCCGACGACGCGTTCGCCGCTGAACGCGGCGAGTGGATCTGCTGACCGAGAGGATATGCGTGACCAGAGCGCCTGGTCCTCGTATAGCGTGACGACGGCGGCGGCGAACGTTTCGACGTCATCCGCAATGAGCGAGTCGCTCCCGTCGGTTAGCCCGAAACCGGCCGCGCCGACCGACGACGTCACCGTCGGGAGGCTGTAGGCCAAGGCATGCCCTACCTTGCCGTTCATCCCGGCGCCGTATCGCAACGGCGCGACGAATATTCGCGCGCCCAGAAAGTACGGTTCCACGTCGCGCACGTAGCCGGGGACGCTGACCCGCGCTCCGGCCAGCTCGAGCACCGCGTCCGGCGGGTTTGCGCCCAAGAGCGTGACGCCGACTTCCGGGAGGCGCT
>Ga0182024_10021445_pt1 | contig 11727 bp, 8 predicted proteins | sample P32metaG_FD_120480 | JGI IMG/M metagenome (GOLD analysis project Ga0182024, IMG submission 120480) | Permafrost microbial communities from Stordalen Mire, Sweden - P3-2 metaG (Illumina Assembly) | ecosystem: Environmental > Terrestrial > Soil > Wetlands > Permafrost | place: Sweden: Stordalen... | reverse complement strand
CGATCGTCACCTGCCGGCGGAACACGGCCGGTTTGCGCGGCAAGTGAACGATGATCTGATGGCCGGGCGCGATAATTGCCGGCCACTTCGAATCGTCCAACTCCGGCGCGGCCGACGACGCGTCGAACGGCACGTCGTAACTGATCTTCCACGTGCCGGCCAGATCGATTGCCGTCGGTCCCCAACCGAGGAACGACGCCAACTCCGGAACATGCACGTCGTCCCACGAAGCAATCGCGTCCGCGTTGCCGGTATAGCGGCGAGAGACGTCGGCGAGCGTCGGATAGCGAGTCTTGAGAAACTTGCGGTAGCTCGTGTCGGCATCGGGACCGAAGTCGATGAGTTGATCGCAGGGGGAATGGCTCAATTCTCCGTGCGGTTCGAGCCAACTCGTGATCGTGTCGGAATAGGGGGCGACCGCTCGCATGACCTTTTGAATCTGAGCGAGTTGAATGTCTTGCGCCTGCGGCGAGCACCAGGCGAGGATGTCGTTGATGCCGAAGTTGACGATCCCATACCACGCGCCGGCGTATTGCGGTTGATGCTGCGTGACTTGTTCTGGATAGCGGTTCAGAATCCAGCGAGGATCGCCAATCGATAAATTGATGCCCACCGGCAGCTTTAGCGCGTTCGCCTGGCGGAGGGCCCAATCCCAGTCGGGAACATTGTTGATCCCTTCGGCGGAGCCGACGCTATTGGGCGTGGTCCACAGCACGATGCCGCTGTGGCCCGAGTCTCTGGCGAACGTGAAATCGCCGGCCGTGTCGTAGTTCTCATCATCGCGGCCGTCGGCAAGGCGGGGCCGCATCCAAGGGGCGTAATAAAACCGAAAGCCGTGGCGATCCCAACGGTCGAGAAACATCGGCACGCGTGTTTCCGCGTCGGACGATTGCGCGATTTCGTTGGCGGGCAATTGCTCGGAGTAGATAGCGGCTAGCGCGCGGCTGCTTGGGGCGGCGAAGATGAACAACTTCTTGGCGCTGCGAACGGCGGCGACGGTTCCTTGTCCGGCGATCTCGCTCGCCGAGATTTTCCCCCGCGATGTCGCAAGCTCGACGCGCTGTGTGCCGCCGAGCAAGTCCAAGTCGGAAAGGAATTTGGCTTGGACCAGTTTTGCCTTGTCGTCGGAGTCGCAACGGATTTCCAACACAGACGCCGAAGCATCCGCGGGCTGCCGAATCGTGCCGCTCAAAGTGCCGTAGCCGCGAAGGCGCACCGCCGGCAGGTCTTGTTTGACAGGCCAAGCCGGCGGCGGTTCGGCACTTGCGAGTGGCAGGCCAAATGCAATTCCTCCCGCCAGAATAATTCCCCGCACGATAACGGCCAAAAGATTGAAGTTCACCAGGACTCTCCGCTATTAAACGGCTCGTGTAATCCGCCGCACCATTATCGTTGCTGAGTGGCCGGGATGTAAGCGTCACCGTCCCGGTCGCAACGGTGGGAGCCCGCAGCGCCAGCAAGGGATACCGCCGAAGATGGACGCCGACGCGGACGCCGGGTTAAGATGGCAGCCGCCGCGAGTTTACTATTCTTTTCTTCGCCGACGGAAACAAATCATGGCACTGCTTGCCGCATCCTATTTGGCATCGGCTGCCATGATCTTCGGCTTCTTGCAGGGAGCCGAGCATAATGCTCAGACCCGCGAAGCGCTCGCGCAATCCAGCAACTTCGCAACGAGCTTGGATTACGACAAGGCAATCGCCGCGATTCTTCCTTTGTCGGCGAGCCATCCGAACGACTACACGCTGAATTTGCGGCTCGGATGGCTCTATTATTTCGACAAGAGATACGATGAGTCGGAGCGATTCTATCGAGCGGCCATGCAATCCGCTCCACGAGCGCTGCAGCCGAAGCTCGGACTTCTTCTGCCGCTGTTGGCGAACAAGAAATACGACACGGCCGAAACGATCGCCAAACAGGTCGTCGATGCCGATCCCTCGAATTATTACGGAAACCTTCGCCTTGCCGTGGCATTGCGCCTTCAGTCGAAAACGGACGACGCCCGTGCAATCGTCGACCGCAATCTAGCCAAGTATCCGACCGATGCATACTTCCTGGCGGAATCGGCGGCGCTCGCCACGGGCGGCGCATCGGCCGCTTCGAACGATCCCGACGTGGCAAAAGCGATCGGCGAATCAATTCAATCCGAAACGGCTCTCGACTATGCCAAGGCAATCGAAGCTATTGCAGCGCCGCTCAAGGCCCATCCGAAAAATTACACTTTGAATCTCCGTTCGGGATGGCTCCACTATCTCAAGGGGGAATACGAAAAATCGGAACGCGATTATCAACAGGCGTCTCGGCTCGCTCCCAAGTCGATCGAGGCAAAGCTGGGCGAGCTGCTGGCGATGTTGGGCCAGGAGCATTACAAGAACGTGGAACCGCTTGCCGACCAAATCATCCACACCGACCGCAATAATTTGTACGCGAATCTTCGACTGGCCATTGCGCTGCGGAAACTCGGCAAGCTGGCCGAGGCCGAAAAAGTCGCGCGGAAGATGCTCGCGGTCTATCCGGCCAATACTTTGCTAATGACCGAACTTGGCCTCATCGAGCAAGCACAAAACAAAGCCGCCGCCGCCAAGGAAGTGTTTCTCGACGTGCTAGCTCTCGACCCGACCAACACGACCGCCAAGCAGCAAGTCGGCGGCGCCGCGGCAGGGATAACCAAATAGCTGCCGTCACGGTTTTTTTTGGCGTCTTTCGCGTCTTGAGTGGCTAATCTTCTTCGTCGCCGAATCTTGCGCGCCTATTGAAACATCGCGTTGGGCGGGTTGGCGTTCGAGAGCAGAAACGCCAGCAGATCATATCGTGCCCGCGCTGGAAACTCCGATCGTGCAATCCGGCCTGAATCAGCGGCAGCCCTTTGTAATCGACCGTCAGACTAAGCCACGATCCTTCCTTGGCCGAAGGAACCGAATAGATTGGTTCGACCTTGAAACCCGGCAGCGATTGGATCGCATCGACGGGCGTGGCTTCCAACCCCGGCCCCGCAACGGCCGTAGGTTTATCCGCCGCGCGAGCTTTGTTCGGTGCGGCCGCCCGATTGGATGAAATCACGAGAGCGAACAACGCAACCAACAGGCAACCGGCGGCAATTCGCTTGGTCGGAGATCGCTCGGAGCGGGGCGGGTTTATGCGGAAGCCGAAAGTCGCAGTACACCTTGCACCGCTCTAGAATCCCACCAGGCCTGACAGCTGCGCAATCAGGCTACCCGCCATGGGGCTCGTTAGCTGGGCTATCAATCGGCCGGCCCCAAATAAACGACGCAGTGTCAACAGTTACTGCAGCCGCGCCCGAAATAGATGTATCAGCACGAAACCGCTAAACTTACCGCCTAGCCGCCGTGGCCGCCGCCCCAAACCACTAGGAGGCCGAGGCAAGCGATAAGTAGCCACTGGTGCCTGAAAGCCAAAACAACATATCGCATGGCGACCTCCTCGTCTTATGGCGGAATCTCTCCAACTAAGATTATCGGCCGTCGGGAGCTAATTGTCAAGCGCGTTCGCCCCGTCTTCCCGGCTATAGGTCGGCATCGCACATGTCTGCCTTCCCCAGGCTAAGATTAAGCTTAACTGTCAACCCGCTAGGGACTTGCAGCAATTTGTGGTGAATGGATCGGCGACCATTCTCTTCATTCCCGACTGCTATCCCGCCGGAGAAAAAAGCGCTGTCACTTTCCACTGTCAGTTGGCCAATCGAAGTGGGTAGCTCAAAGATGGTTTCGACCTCGGCAACGGTGGGCGCCGCGCTCATTACTTTGAATTCCCAGTAATCTTTCCCATTTTCGACCAGGGGGGCAAATAGAAGCGGCCAGTGGTACTCCAGTCCCAATTCAACCTCGGTGCCCTCGGCGACCTCCGGATATATGTAGAAGACCAGTTCTTTGCGAAATTCCGTGTCCAGTAGCCGTAGCGGGACGACCCTGCCATTTTGCCGCTTCGTGGGGTCGGGATCGAAATTCGTGACTGTGAAATTGTGTCTGAGCGGCTCAAACCCACTGAAACCGCGGTCCCCGGCCATAAATGCCCACACGGAGTGCAGCTTTTTTTGTGTCCGTACGCGCCTGACCCACGCGCAGTGCGTGTCGCCGTTGGCTGCCACGGTCATTTGCGTGTTTTCGCTCAGCAGTTCCCATGATGGAACCTGCTTGCTCGTGTTGTAGAACTCTCGGAACGCTGGTATCGCGATGATCTTTTTGACGACATCCGATTCCAATTCCGTCACGCCCGCGTCCAGGCCCATCTCATACAGGTTTCGGTCTAATTGCCTGATGCTCTTCTGAAGTTTCGCGCTTTGCTTCCCTTTTTTGAGGGCCTCCGCAAGCAGCGCTTGATCGTCACTGTCGAGCAGGGGCAGGACTTCGGTTTCGATAAGGCCCAGGACATCCTTACCCCTAAATTTGGCATTGCGGACAAATGCGAAATCACTGCCGGCCGAAGCTTTACCGGCGAAATTGAACCATGGCTCGGGCAACTTATTCTGTACGCAGGTACTGGCAGCTGCTTCGATTACCCGCCGGAATGGGATTGTCGCTCCGCAATCAGGCAAGCCGTCCTTCAACACGTCCAGCAACGCGCTCGCAAATCCGGTGTACCGACCGCCCGGCGAGACGCGACTTCGCTGCCGGGCGCTCGACGAGCTGACAACGTACCGTGCCATTGATTCTAACGATTTTGTGACGGCCACAGGGTAACTCTCGTCTATCGCCTTCCCAGCATAGCAACAATCAAGCATAAGGATGCCGAAGTCAACCTTGCACCGAGCCATGATCCGCTTGATCGAGGGGGTCGAAAGTGCCGAGTCGTCGATGTAGTCAGGATGCGTGTTTCGTACCGCCAACAGAAGCCGCGCTGGGTCGTCGTCGCTTAGCAATCCATGGCCGGCAAAGTAGATTAGAAGGCAGTCGTTGCGTGGCTCGGATCGGTCTTGTAGCGGTTTGCAAATTTGGGAGATCAGCTCCACGACTTGAGGGTAAGTTTGGTCGAGAATTGGGATAACAGTCCCAAAACCGACCATTGATCGGTCCGACAGTGATGCCGCCAGCGCCAAAACGCTGTCCCGCGTTTCCGGCAAGGGATCAAGCGCCGGATAAAACGGATGCGATGCCCCCGCGACTAGGACAGCAGTGCTGCAAGATGGATCGAACCCCAAGCCACCCGGATCGTATTCGCGACGACCATCGCTCATCAACCGCCACCTCCATGCCTACCGCCCGGAATACCTCCGCCGCCATGGACACCACCGCCGCCGTGGCTACCGCCCATCGCAGGCGCAGCCGTCACAGTGGCGGCCCCACCAACGCGACCGTGCGTTTCACCCGAAATAAGTGCGGTGATTTGAGCCGTCACGGCACCCGCTTCCCCAGGCGAAATCTGGTTCGTGTGGATTGCCACCTTGCGCCCGCTATACTCGAGGACGATCTCCGTGTCGGGCTTTTTGCTCTTCACCCATTCGACGATCGCGTCACCAAGCTTCTCAGCCAGTTTGATCACCGCCGGTGCCGCAAGCAACAGGAGAAAAACCGGGGCCATGGCCTTCCCCGAAACGTCCCTGAGGGGCTCCTCGACGCCTTTGGCCTCAATCCCAGATTCGTCAAGTTGAACAGAAAGGCTTTTCAGCAAACGATCGTCCTCGGGATCCTTTGTGCGGATTACGATAAATGTGTCGGAGTCCATCATTCACCTCCCGTTGGTTTGGTTTAATTGTTCGGCACGCAACACCGTGAGCATACTCCGTCAGCCGGACGTCGGCAAGTTGCAAGCCCGACCGACCCCGCGTGTGCCCCTCGCTGGTGCAATCTTCTCGTTACGCATCAGCGAACGGGCTGCCCAAACCGGGAAATGCCGGTCTGCTCTGCGTTAAGATCCGGCGGGCTGTGCCGCAAGCGGATTGCGGGACAGACGAACGCCGAGCGTATTCGTTACGGGCGGGAGATGCAGATGGAAAGCATCGCCAGCGTTGTGGACAGGCGACGGTAAACTCACCGCGCGTGCTAGAATGTATTGTCGGGTTCACACACAGTTTTCCGCGACCGAGACGTAAGCCATGCAAGTCATTCTTTCCGCAGTCGGGCCCGATAATCGCGGATTGGCGGATCCGATCATCCATCATGTCACCGGGCTTGGCGCCAATATCGCCGAAATCCAGATGTACGATCATGACGAAGAAGGGCTCTTCGCCATGTTGCTGCGGATCGAACTTCCCTCGACTGAATTGGATGGCTTGCGCATTGCGATGGCGGAGATCGGGCGGCACAAGCAGCTTTCGATTCGCGTGTGGTCGCCCGAGCTTCGCGCCGGTCGGCCGCGATTGGCGATCTGCGCGACGATGCGGCCCGAGCCCGCGCTGGCGCTATTGCGTGCGATTCGCGATCAATCGGTGCCCGCCGAGGCGGCAGTGATGCTCGGCAACCGGCCGAATTGCCGCACGCTGGCCGAGCAGTTCGGTGTCGATTGGCATTCGATCGGCGACGAAAACGGCCTGGCCGACGACGCACGCATGGTCGAGCTCTGCGATCAATACGAAGTCGACTACATCATCCTCGCGCGCTACATGCGAATCCTGTCGGCGGAAACTTGTTGGAAATACGCCGGCGGGCGAATCGTGAACTTGCATCATGGGCTATTGCCCGCGTTTCCTGGGATGCGACCATATAATGATGCTTACGCCGCGCGGATGCTCACCTACGGCGCGACCTGCCATTTCATCGTGCCGGAACTGGACGCCGGCAACCAGATCGTTTATCAATCGACGTTCACCGTCCCACCCGGCATGAAGCTCGACAACATCGTCCGCCGCGGTCAGGAAGACAACGAGCCGCATTGTCTGGTGGAAGGCGTGCGGCGAGTCGTGACTCGCGAGGTGCAGTTGCATTTTCATCGGGTGATAGCAGGGGCGAGGGGCTAGCGGCTAGGGGCTAGGGGCTAGGGGCTAGGAAATTCGCTCCGAAGCTCGCTTGCGGTTTCGCGCGTTGCGGTTATTGTGACACAACAACATCCAAACGGCGTTCCGCCGTGAATCAGGAATTCACCAACACATGAAACCTCGATCAATTGCTCTCGCGCTGGTTCTTTGTCTGGCCTGTGCGATTCATGCGCGGGCCGAGCGGCCGTCTTATTTTTCGCCGACGGCCGTCGATCCGATCAAGCTGCTGCCCGGGCCGCCGGCTGCTGGGTCGGCGGAGGCGCGCGAGGAATTGGAGCTGATGGAAACGATCGAGAAGGATCGGACCAAGGCGGACGTCGACCGCTGCGCCTCGGAGGTCGATCTGACGGTCGATGCCTTCAAAAGCGCCGTGGGGCCCTTGTGTACTGCCGAGAATCTGCCGAAGTTGGCCAAGCTATTCAAGAATTTGGCGAAAGACTCGAAGCCGTTTAGCGACACCGTCAAGGATCATTTCAAACGTCCGCGGCCCGCGCATGAAGATTCGCAGCTTCACGTACCGATCGAAAACGCCTCGTCCTTCGCCTATCCGAGCGGTCATTCAACTCTAGGGACGATGTATGCCCTGATTCTCGCGGAAATTGCCCCCGCGCATCGCGACGCGATCATCGAGCGTGGCCGCGAGATCGGCTGGGACCGCGTCGTCGCCGGCCTGCACCATCCGAGCGACATCTACGCCGGCCGGGTTCTCGGCCAGGCATTGGCGGAAGCGTTGCTCGCCGATCCGAAGTTCCAGGATGAACTGGTGCAGCTCAAGAAGGAATTCTCCGACGCCGAGCAACACGCGTCGGAACCGGTCGGAGCAGGGCGGTAGTTTTCAATGCAGTCGCGGCGGCAAATGTCGCTTGCAAAGCGCGGCACTGCCAAACAAGCCAATTGTTCCGAGCAATAGTAGATGTAGCGACGTTGGTTCGGGCACCACGAAAACAATGCTCGATGGGTCGTCGAAGCCGGAAGCGATTGTGGAAAATCCGCCGCTTGGAGTGATCTCCGAAATTTGCTCGCTGCCAAACGTCGTTCCATCGACAACGAACAGATCGCCATTCGGGTCGATTGCCAATTCACCAAGGGCCGTGCTCGTGCTCGTCGAAAAATAGGTGAACTTTGTGCCAGCCGTCGTGATCCGCGAGATCGTTCCATAGCCGTCCGACACTAGCAGATCGCCGGCTTTGTCGAACACCATTCCGGCAGCGCCGGTCAGTCCATTGACGAACGGAAATCCCAGGTAGTGTTGCGGAAAGCCGGTCAGTTCGTATTCACGGATCGAAGCAGTCGTTGGGGAGCCTTCGATATACTCTGCGACGAATACGCTACTGTTGGCGTCGATGGCCAGCTCGAAGGGTTCTGACAAACGGTTGTCCAATTCGGATTCTTGGCCGGCCGGACTGAATTCAAGAAGGTCGCTGCTTTCGGCAAATTGAGTCCAAAACGTCCCGAAAACATCACCCGCGCTATCCACCGCCAGGCCCATCAGGCCACGCACGTTTGAGAAGACTGATTTCGAACCGTTTGGCGTGAATTTATAGAGGGCGGTTTGGTCGGATACGTAGATGTCGCCGCTGCCATCGGCCGCCAACGCGGATGGGAAGTTCAGTCCCGACGCAAAGACGGTCTCATCGCCCGACCCGTCGATCCGGTAGACCGTCCCGGCAGCTTCATCCGCCACATACAAATATCCGGCCCGCGCGACTCGATTGAATTCCGACGCGCCGAGCACGGCAATCAGTAAGCCGGCCATCGCGGTGAGTCCGGAGAACGGAATCGAGTTGATCGGCCGTTTGTCCGCGCGGACCGTTGCGATGTTCGGATTCTCGGTCCCTGTCATTAGCGTCCTCCGGCCTGGATTCGAGAGAATCGGCGATCGTCGTCAAACTTTCCCGGCCAACGCAAATTGGATCAATGTTTGTAAACCTTATGCCGCGGACGATCGGAGAGGATTTGTTCCTTGCCCCAGTTCGTCACGGCGCGGAAGGCGTCGCTACGGATGAATTCGTTGAACGCTTGCTCTTCGGACCATTCGCTGACGATCAAATACGAGCAGTCATCCGACACGTCTTTGAAAAGCTTCGAATCGGTATGTCCGGCCGCGCCGCGAAGGGCGCCGAGCACGGCGGCGAATTTGTTTTCGAAATCGGCCTGCTTGCCGGGAATCACATGGTAGTTCATGCCGACGGTGATCATTCGTTATAGCTCCTGAATCGCGGGTTCGATGAAATTGAATCGATGGCGGTTTGCTTGAACAAAGCGTAAACGTCGCCGCGGCTCGCTGCAATGGGTCTGAATGGAATGCTGAATTCTGGCGAATCCAGCTACCGCGCCGGGGCCAATCCGTAGCTGAATTCGCCAGAATTCAGAGCGGCCGCAAATCGGCCGTCGCTGGATCGAGCCGCAGAACAAAAACTTTGCTGTTGGTATCCACCGCCCAAAAGAGCTTGCGCTTGGCGTCGTACATCATCCCGAGCGACACGTTGCGGCCGACCGTGCCGCTCGGATCGTCGCCGCCGATTTTTAGCGACACCCAGCGGTTGCCGGCGCAATCGTAGGCGGGCGTGCGGCGCAGGCCGGTGGCGTCGGGCGGCAGCGTCGCGCCGACCAGCAGCAGATCGTGCTGCGGGTCGTAGCGAAGCTGGCTGAGGTAGGGAATCTTCGCCGCCGCGGCGCTGCGGCCGGGCGTGAGCTTCATCACTTCGCCCGTCTTCAGATTCAGCGAATGGACTTCGCCGTTGAACGTGTTCGCGTCGCCATAACCTTTGCGCACGAACAGCAGCCGATCGCGGCGCGAGTCGTAGGCGACGGTCGAGTTGTCGACTTCCGAGCCGGGCAGTTTTTCGCCATGCACGTCGATCCGTTTCCATTCCTTCCGGGCCGCATCGAAATGATAGACATCGCCGTCGTGCGTCCAGCAGACAAGGCCACGCGAACTATTGCAAACGGTGAGCGTGTAGTAGCAACTGTCGTAGACCATTCCTTCCGGCTTCTCGAAGCGCTCGGTCCAATCGGCCACTTCGGGATCCCAAGCGTAGGCATATTTCGTTTGCCCGACGAACAGCATCTTTCTTAATGCCGGATCGTAGCCGTAGCTTTGATACGTATGGCCGGTGACCCACGGGCGATGATTGAGATTCCAGCCCTGCGGATACGACGTGTTCGAATAAAGCTGGCCGAGCGGGAATTCGACCGGGAACGGCAACTCCCAGCGATTCGTCGCCAGATGGAATTGCAGCACGTCGGTTCCACCGTGGGCACAATGGCCGCCGCTGAAGCGGAGGATCAGATCATGATCGGGATCGATCACGGCGGAGCCCCAATCACGATTCATCTTCGGCAACTGCGGCGGAGCAGTATAGAGCCAGGTGTTGGCGGGCAACGCGGCGAGCTTGGCGGCGAATTCGTCGGCATTCGGCTTCGGGCCTTGGAAGAAATGACCGGGCAGGAAGGGGCCGGTGCGATAGACGCGGTCGTTGGCCGGCACGCCCTTGCCGCCGGACCAAGTGTTTTTTTCGACATCGTAGGTCCAATCGCCGTCGTTCAAATTGGCGTATTGGCCGCCCATGTAGTCAGTGGTGGATGTGTAGGTATATCCGCCGGAGAGGACGATCTTGCCATCGCCCGTGGTTTTCAGCGTGTGATTGGCGCGCGCCGGGGGAGCGGACGGCGGTTCTCGCCGCATCCAAGCGGAATTCGCTGGATCGAAAACCCAAGTGTCGTTCGTGAGATAATCGCAATGGTCGCCGCCGAATAGGAAGAAGCATTTTGATTTGGGTTCGTAGACAATTGGGCTAAGCGCTCGCGGGGCAGGCTCGCAATCGAGGGATTCGGCAATTTTCTCAAACGAAATGTGCAGCGACGACGATTCGTCGATTTCGGTCGGCGACAGTTCGGAGAAGTTCTGCGCCCATTCCAGCAACTTGGCCAACGTTTCCGATATTTGACCAGCTTCCTTCGCGTTAACTGGAGCGACCGAATGTCGCCATAATTGGAGCAACCCCCCAACCATATCGTCGAGTCTTTGCAGTTGCTTGATCCCATCTCGCGTGCTGGCCGCTTCCTCCAGCGTCTGTGGCGCGGGAACTCCGTGCGACCCTCGGGATCGGAACGACTTTCCATCCAAGAACAATCGACGCGCGATGGTCCCGATATTCTGTGCGACTCGGGCCATCTTGGCGAATTCGGCTTGCTTCGACAACATTGGGTTGCCGGATTGCAGTTTTGCGTGAAGATCGACCCATTTTCCGTCCTTGAGAATCTGCGTATGCCCGCAGCCGTCGTCGGAGGTTTGATCTTCGCCGCCGAATTTCAGGCCGATGCCGTCGGGGCCTTCGCAGGTCGCGCCCCAGATGATCGGCTTGTGCAGATCGACGTCGGGCAGACGGTAGCCGTGTTCCTGGCCGAATGCCGGGAAGGCGAACGCCGCGAGGAGTGATAATGCGAGAACGAATGGTTTGTAGTTGCACATCGGCAGGTCCTCTCGGTTCGGTGTTTCGGCCATTTCCGGCACTCTGTGAGCGGCGAGCGCTCGCGCATACCCCAACGGGGTTTTGTCCTCTAGCCCAGGGTTGGTCGCGACGGCGACCTACCCTGGGTGGAAGGGCAAACGAACCGATTTCTACCCCAACGGGGTTGCGTCGGATCCGGCGCCACGCCGACACAACCCCGTTGGGCAACGCCGTTAAGGACTTTTTCACGATAAACTCTGGGATTTACAGAGATTGGAGGATTTGAAAAAAGCCAGACTCCCTGGTCACCAACCGAGTACGCCTCAGCTAGAAAGGAGTCTGGCT
>Ga0182024_10021444_pt1 | contig 11727 bp, 9 predicted proteins | sample P32metaG_FD_120480 | JGI IMG/M metagenome (GOLD analysis project Ga0182024, IMG submission 120480) | Permafrost microbial communities from Stordalen Mire, Sweden - P3-2 metaG (Illumina Assembly) | ecosystem: Environmental > Terrestrial > Soil > Wetlands > Permafrost | place: Sweden: Stordalen... | reverse complement strand
TCCGCGGCTCGGGCGTTCAGGGCGTCTGGCGAGGGCAGTTCGACTGATCGACGCACCGGATCTTTGTGCGCACTCGGCTGGTTGAACGCCTGGAGCGCTCGGTCATCGACCGCGGCAAATTGAAACAGATTCCCAGCCAAGGCTTCCGCGATACAGCCGCGATCGAACAAGATCTGTGGGTCCTCCGGGAGTGCCGCCGCCGCATCTCCCAAGTGGGCGTCGGCCTCGCCATAGTAGGCATTGATGAAGAGATAGGCCGTCGTCGAGTGATACCACTTGGACACGAACACGTCACCGCGGACGACCGGGATAGCCGCGAGGAGCCGACGCGCGAACGGCCAGTTCCAATCGCCTGCCGCCCTTCCGGTCATTTGGCCGTCTCTCGCAGTCGGAAAGACCGCCGGCTGATCTTGATGCACGACATGAACGCCGCCGCTGCCGACGACGGTGGAGACCCAGCGACCAGACGTGTCGGGCGCCGAACCTTCCTGCGGGTTGAACATCGCCGCATCGGCGTGGAGCATGACCGCCCGGTCGACGAATGACGCGGCCGTCGTGGTCTTGGCGAGGTCGTTGGCCAGTTGCACGAGGCGATCTCGCGACGCGGCTTGTGGAAGGTGCTGCGCCTCGCTGAGGACCTTGACGAGCACCGGTGCCAAGGCCGCGAGCGCGGAGCGTTCGGCCGGCGTGAGTCGCCACACGAAGCGCAGCGTGCTATCGACCGTACCCGGCACGTGCTGCTGAACCGCCGCCGACCAATCGGCCAGTAATTGGGTCTGATCAGCCGCAGCGTTTGGCCTCACGTGGCAGACGAGCACCGCCATCGTCGCCACTGTCTCTCCGACGGGCCTTGTCACGGCGACGGGGTTTGGCACGACCACAATCGCGGCCACGGCCGCCGGAGCGAAAGGCACTTTGAACATTTCTGTTGTGCAGATGGGGACCGCCACAACCACGATCAGCGCTTGCCAAGCCCTCACGGCGGCCGGGTCTTACGTGCTGAACAGCGACCTGGCGCCAACCGGAACGGGCCAGTGCTTACGGCTGGTCGGGGTGGCGGCAGTCCAGCTCGACTGCCGTGGGCATGCGGTGTCCGGCGTACTCCTGTCTAGCGCAAACACCGTCACGATCAGCAACTGCTCCGTGACGAGTGGTATGGCTGCAGGTGGGTACTACTTCCCGCTGGAAGTGATCGGCGGAAACACCGTGACGGTGACGAACTGTAACGTGACCACGGCCGTCGGTTCGGGGATTGTCTTGCAAAATGGGACGAACAATCAGGTCCTTCAATCCACCATCACCGGAGGGTACGACGGTGGCTCGACGGACGTCGGCGCCGACGACGGCATCGTGCTCGAGTACGAAACCGGCGACACGATCCAGGGCAACACGATTAGTAATGTCTACGATGCGGGGATTGAGGGCGCGGATACCGTCGCGAACACGACGCTGGCCAGCAACACGATTACTAACGTCGGTGCCGCCGGCATCGGCACCTATTGGTGCACAAGCTGGACAAACAACATGATTCGACTCAACAACGTGTCAAGGGCTCCGGTGATGTTCGATGCCACCTACAGCAATGACCCCGGGAAATGCGGACCAAGCGGCCCAGCGGCCAACTTCACGGGCAATTCTTTCATTGGCAATCGCGTCCGAAGCCCTGCTCAAGGAACCTTCCCGTCCATCTTTTCTCAAGGCATGTATGTCTTCTTAAGTGCCGGTACTCCGGTGTCGGGCAATCTGATTCAAGGCAATGACTTCGGCACACAAGAATGCCCTACCCTGTCGCCGCCGCAGGGATTCATCGACGGCGGCGGGAATATCTGCGCTGCGTCGGCTGGGCTCGCGTCGGCCGGGCTGCGCAGGGGCCGCAAAGCGCTCCCTGGGCGAGTTGAAGGCTCTTGGGGTCGACCCGATGGTCGTGAGCTTCAAGTGAGTAACGTTCTAGCTCTGATTGGGGATTTCGCTACCCGGGCCGGACTGAAGTCAGCAATCCTCCGGTTAACAGGCGAGAACCACGCGATCTGCCGCGTGTTGCGGCCCAGAGCCGCCAGTTGCTGAAAGCCGCGTGAACGCCGAGAAGCACTGGTTCGGTTCGACGCGAGCGTTGACCGGACTTTGCTGCCGTTGGCCGCTCGTTGGTGCGTCTAAAGGGCAAGAAAAGGGCAACGTCAAGAGGTGAACACGCTTACTTGCCGAGCCGGACCTCCTGGCGGTCACCCACAGCCTCGTTGACCACGATCAGCTTGCCGGCGTCGCCGCCCTACAACTGCTCGTTCGCGTTAAGCAGCTCAATTCCGTACACGGTGCCGTCGGGCGTCAAATCAACGTTGAGCGAATCGCTGATCCGAATCGTCTCCGGCGCCCGACTTGCGCGATCATTTGGCGACCTTGAGGCTCTGCGTGATTTTCTCGCCGTCGTGAAGCGTCAGCTTCGTCGCGGCCGGTACGAGCTGCGAGAGGAAGTTCGGGTCGAGCCACTCCATGGGCTCGACGTCAGTCACGGCCGCCAGAAGATACTCGCCGGCCGGCAAGTCCTTGATGCTGAAGTGTCCGTCGGCCGCCGGCCGCTGCGACTGAATACGGCGTGATTCAGGCCACCATAAGGCCTTGTCTGCGGGGAAGGCGATGATGAAGTACTCCGGCGCCGGCCGGCCGTTCGTATCGAGGAAACTCCCGGAAATCTCAGTGTGCTGATCCGTGAAGGTCACGGTCATGCCGGTCACGCCGGCCGTGCCGACCTCGAGCGGCTGGTCGAGCACGTCGTGTCCGTTCACGATCGCGCTCTTCAACACCCAGCCTGGCGCACTCGTGAAGAGCGCGTAGCGGCCTGGTGTGACTCCGACGAACGCGAAGTCTCCGCTCGAGCCGACGCTCGTCGCCGCGACACCGAGCGATGGCGTGCGTGCCGATCGTGAGGCTGTCAAGGAGACGCGAAGGCGCGAGAGATCGCTTGGTGGCTTGGCGATCTGGCCGTCGAACACGAGTCGGCCGGCGACGGTGGCGCCGTTCTCAAGCGTCACGGTGACCGCCGCGTCGCCGCCGTTGATGGAGACATCGGCGAGGCCGAACAACGCCGCGGCCGGTACCGAAGAGCCGCCTCGTCCGGCGCCGGCCGCCCGGACGACGACCGTGTAGTCGCCCGGCAGCAGCCCCGCAGACGTGAACACGCCGTCCTTGTCGAGGCGTGCGGTGTTCAATCCGGCGAACGGTAGGCCAGAAACCGTATCGTTCGCCACGACATTCACCTGAAGACCCGGCGGCAGCACGCCATCCGGCGCGACCACGGTGCCCGTGAGGCGCGCCGTCGCGACGCGATCGAGCACGACGTCGATGCCCGTCTGCTCCTCGGCCGCCTTCAGGTGAATCGCCGTCGCCGTCGCGCTGGTGAAACCGCCCGGATAGTAGACTGGCGCGTAGTCGACCGTCCGGCCAAGCGGCGGCGCCGGCGAATCGGACGAGGCGCCCTTCGATTGCAGCACCTTCGCCGCCCAGGACACCTCGGCGCTCGTCACCTCGCGCATCTCAGCACCCCGTGTCGAGTCAGCCGCGACGGCGACGTAGTAATCGTCGGGCGGGAGGCCCGACGCGCGGTAAATCCCGCGATCGTCGGTCACGGTCCCAAAGGGGACGCCGGTCTGCATCAACGTCCGCTCGCCCGTCTGATAGCCAAATCCATAGTGCAGCACGATGACTCGTGCGCCGGCGACCGGATCGCCGCTTTGATCGACGACGGTTCCGGTAATGGCCCCCGTGGGCGTGAGGCGAAGCGAGATGTCCGACTTCTTCTCGCCGGCGGCGATGGGAATCGTCGTGCCCGGTCGTCCCGGCTTCGTCGAGCCATAGGCGGCGCCCACAAAGCCGTACCGCGAGACGCCGAGGTAATAGTGCCCTGCGGGCAGATCGCGGACGGCGAAACGGCCATCGTCACCCGTGACAGCGATCACGCGCAGACCGCCTTCAGAGGCGGACGTGGTGACAATCGCGCGGCGTACCGGTTGGCCCGAGATCGCGTTCACGACAGTGCCCGAGATGACCGCGGTGCCGCTGACGGCGGGTAACGCCACGTCACGTGACGACCCCTGTTGGGCGCTGGTGGCAACTGTCAGCACGAGGGTGACCGCAAGCGTGACGATGGGGCGCATCACTTGATCTCCAGCGAGACGAGGTCCTGGCTCTTGTTGTCACCGAGGGAGAGTGACACGCGCGTCGCTTTCGGCGCCACGGTCGCGAGGAATTTCGCATCCTGCCAGTCGGGCCGCTCGCTCGTGAGGGCCGCGACGAGATACTCACCTGCCGCCAGACCGCTGAGGTGATACAGGCCATCGCTGCCGACGCGCGCGGCGCGCAGACGGCGGGGCTGCGGTCCGCCGCCGGTCCAGGCGTCCGGCGAGGCGGGAAACACGATGACCGACGCGCCCACATCCGGCACTCGACCGTTGCTCACGCTCCCGGAGAGCTCGGTGCTCTTGTCGGTGAACGTCAGCAACAGATTCGCCACATCCTCAGCCCCGACCTCGAGGCCGTCCGTGACATCGGCACCCTTGAGGAACGCGCCGGCGAAATTCCATCCAGGCAGGGCGCCGACGCGAATCGCGTAGCGCCCGGGCGGCAACTGATACGTACTGAACAGTCCGTCCGATGTGACCACGCCGCGTGAAAGCGTCACCGCGAGATTGAGCGACGTGTCGCGTCCATTCGCAAGCGGGAACTGCAGCATGAGAGACCGCAGGCGGTCGGCCACGGGTGGCGCGGCGCTGCCAGCGAACTCGACGTGCCCCTTGACGCGTGCGCCGGTGCGAAGCGCCACCGACAGGTCCGTGATGTCGCGATCATTGACGTCGACCGGCTGCTCGGCCCACAACGTGGGTTCATCAGGAATACGCGCGGGCTCTGGCGGCCCACCGCCGCCCATGAACGTCGTGCCCGTTCCGGTCTGGATCACCGTCGTCGCACTGGAGGCTGCTGAGATGATCGGCCGCGCGGGGATCTTCAGCACGCGGAGCAGGTAGTCGCCTGACGGCACGCCGAGGAACGTGAAGGCACCAGTACTGTCCGTCGTGGTCTCGGCCGCCGCGATGTCGTAGTCACGCTGCCATCGCGACGCCGATTCGGGAAGGAGCGACAACGTCGTGAAGCTCTCAGGCCCGTTCGGACCCGTGAGCCTGCCCGAGACGCGGACGGCTCCTGTGGGCTGGAGCTGAAAGTCGGTCCCCGCGTGTTCCTCGCCGGCACCGACGCTGACGAGCGTGGCCTCGGCTGCGCTCGGCGTCGACGCATAGTAGGTCGTCGGATACACGAAGATCTTGTCGCCGCTAACCGGCAGCGTCGCGCTCGTCGGATCTAGCGGTGAGAGCGACGTCGACAACAGGAGATCGCCGACGCGCTGGCCGCTCACCATCGAGAGGTTGTTTCCAATCGACGCGAACGGCGACGAGCGCGCCGCTTCGCGCGAGAAGTCCGACAAAGGGCCCGCCTGGTCGCCGGCCGACGCGGCCTCAATCACCGACGCCGGCACAGTCGTCGCCGTGCGCACGACGCTGACAATGTAGTCGCCGGGTGTGAGCGATGAAAAGCGATAGATCCCACGATCGTCCGTCGTCTGCGGGTTGGGCACAAAGGCGAACAGCGGCGTGCCGGCGACAATGGCTCGCCGCGCGACGCGGACCTGAATGCCCGGCAGCGGCTCGCCCGCCTCGTCGCGGACGGTGCCGTTCAGGGCCCCGTCTTTCCAGAGGCGGATGTCACAGGCGCCCCGGCGCTCATCCTGCCCGAGTTGAATGGTCTGGCTCCCGCCGCCGGCCACGCGCTGGCCGAACGACGCATTCACGTAGCCGGACTTGGAGGCCGTCAGGGTGTAGGCGCCGGCCGGGAGATCACGGAAGACAAAGTGCCCCTCGCGATCGGTGAGGAGGCGAGCCGCGCCGCCCTGTCCGGCCGCCGCGGGCCCGGCGGGCGCAGGTAAATTCGGAGAGGCGACCTTCGACAACGTGACGGCCGCGCCTCCGACCGGCTTCCCAGTCGACGCGTTGATCGCCTGGCCGACGATGAGGCCCGCCGGCGACGGGGCGGTCGACTGTCGCATGGCTGCGGGCCGAATCGTCAGGAGCGACGCGATGACAATCAGCCCGGACCACGCCGTGGGACGACGTCGAGCCATAGGCTCCTCCTGCAGGCGAGAGGGACGAACTAGTTCGGAAACGATTCGGACAATACTCCAGGTCAGACGCGCGAGCAACGACCTCGGCCTGGAACTCAGACGAGACCATTACCGACAGGTGGCTCCAACCGAAGGGCGCCATGAACCGTTTCCTCTACCCTTGCCGCCTTTCGGGGAGTTGGCTTCTTTCTCGATACGCGGTTGACGCCCACGCTGACGCCAGCGCCGGAGTCTCAGACAACGATTCTCCTGTCAGCAATATACTGACGGCCTTCGTATTCGCCGGCCAGACGCGGTAAACCGGCGGCGATATTGGGAGAAGAAGCTGACGTCATGATCCGAGCAGGCGATCGGGCGCCGAACATCACGTGTGCTGAAGTCCTCCAGCCGGCGGGCGCCGCGTGGCCGCCGCCGGATCTCGCCGGTCAGTCGATCGTGATCTTCGTCTGGCTTGCAGAGAACGATCTGCCATCCATGCGGCTCTTCGAAATCTGGAACAAGGCCGTCGACGAGTGCGCCGGCAAGCTGGTGCAGCTCGTCTTCGTGACGACAGCGGCTGACGCGTCGCTGCGAGCCTGGTTACCTGACCATCCGGTCAAAGGCTGGTTGCTGCACGACCCCGACGCGACAACGGCGCAGAGGTTCGGCATGGAAATGGAGGGCTTCGTCTTCGTCGATCGCGACCATCGTGTCGCCGGGTTTGAACGTGGCTGGACCCCGAACGTGTTCAAGATCGACGCCATGCTCGCTGGCCGCGCCACGCCATTCGACATCGAACCGTTCCGACGGCATCGCAAGCCGGATGTCGTGCCGTCGAACGACGTGTACGTGTCGCCGACGCGTAGGCCTGAGAACAACCGGAATGCCGCCTACCTCGACGACCACTGGATGAGTGAAGGCGTGCGCGTGAGGGAGTACTTGGCCACGTTGTATGAAGTGCATGAGTCGCGCATGGAGCTCGTCGCGCCGCTCGACGATGAGGCGCGGTTTGATTTTTTGCTGGCGCCTCCGCAACACGAGACGCCCGACATGATGCGGCGCATGATGCGCGAAGGCATCGAGCGGCACTTCAACATCCGCGTCGTGCGCGAGCTGCGGCCGATGGACGTCTACGTGATGACCGCGCCGAACGGAATCATGGGCGCGAACGCGGAGGGCGGTGGAGGTGGTGGCATGGTCACGTCATTCTACGAGGCCTACGAGGCCGTCGAGACTGTGTCAGTGGATCCGACGACGGACGCCGCCGTCATCGACGCGGTGAAGTCGCTCAAAGCCGCGGGCGGGTCAGACGACCAGCGCCACGCACGTTTCCTGGCGATGTTCGAGGCATTGAAGGGCCGCGCGAGAGGCCAAGCCGTGCCGACCGGGAACATGTCGATGTCCGGAAGCACGACGCTGGAGCAGCTGTCTCACACACTTGAAGGGTTGCTCGGCCGGCTGGTTGTGGATGCGGCGGGCGCGTCGAGATTCAGTTCGTTCGACGTCAGCATCCGGAGCGCGGGCGGCGCGGACGGACTTCTTGCGGCGCTGCGGGATCAGTTGGGGGTCGTCGTCACACCGGATCGACGCGATATCGAGCTACTCGTTATCAAGCCCGCATGAAGAGGCCGACGTCGTCCGAGCGTCCTTGTTCGCCGTTTCTGGCCGCGGCGAGGCCAAATCCTGCTTGACGCCGAAGGGGCGACCAAGGAATCACGACCATCGGAATCAGTGAGGGCCGCGAGGGGCCCCTCGACGAAATCGCGCGGTTTAGGACCTGGCTGACCCAAGCGGGCACGCTCCTGAGGTTGATTGCGCGACTTCCTGGTTCGTAGCCCGAACCCAGGCGATTTGCCGGGTCTTGCTGAAGCGAGCTCAGATGTGCCGAAACGCGGATCCGAGCCCGTAAATCCTGGTGAAAACGACCGATCGACAGTTGCCTCAGTTTGCCGGACCGAGCCGCGAGTTGGTGCACGGAAAGGGCAAGAAAAGGGCAAAGCACGAGAACCGACAAGATGACCTGGCCCGAGACCACATTCAGCCATCCAGCCCCGACGACCCGTCGGAGAGCTTTCGAACCTCGCTTGCAATCGCCGCCTCGGTCACGCCGAACCGTTCACGAATCGGTCGGACCAAAGCGCCGAGCCGCTCGTCCGCAAGATCGAAGGCGCGCTGAGCCGCCTCCAACTCAGCGATCATCCGCTGGCATCCGGCGTCAGTGACGAAATCGGCCGCCCGCTCGCGGAAGTAGTCGTGCGCCAGCCAATTCCGAGTTGAAAGCGCTCCTGCGAGGATCTGCGAGACGTCATCCGGCACTGACGTGTACTTCTTTCAACTCACCCAGGAGCTGGCCCAGCGTGTGCTCGAACTGCCGATCCATGAAGGCGTCTATATCCCTGCGGTTGATTCGATCGCGGTCCGGCATGCGAGCCACGACCATGGCATTGACAACGCCATGCTCCAACACTTGGGCTTTGAAGGTGGCGAGGCCGAAGTGCGCGTACGTGTCGCGAACGAGGTCGTCTGTGTTCACTAGCCACGCTCGTCTGGATGGCTAACTTCTGCGCTTCAGCCGCGGCGGCGCCGCGCACGACCTGGTTCCTTTCGGGCCGCCGTCGGCTGCGGGCGCGTGTTGGGCTGCGCCCGACTAATCAGGGGATACGTCTCTGGATGCTCGATTGAGTCCACCGCCAAGTCGATGTCGAGATCCGGCCAGTACAGATGATGGGGGCTCGGCAATTGAACGTTGACGATTTGTCGGACGGATGCCTCTTTGAACCAGGGAAAGTCCTTGAAGGGCACGAACATTTCCCGCTCACCGACGAAGAGCCAAAAGCCGTGCGGCGAGACGTTACTGACTTCCACCGGGGAAGTGCTTGGCCCAAGCGCTGCGGATTTCATTAATGTGCTCCTCGATCAGCTTCTGGACTTCTGAGACCTGCTTCGGTTTGAGACTGAAGTTCGCGGCCAACTCCACCATTGGCTCGATCCAGAACTTCGCCTCGCCGTCTGCGTGCTGGACGTGAACGTGCGCCCGACGCTCCTCGCGCGAGAAGAAGTAGAACCGAAATCCCTTGACCCGCAGAACGGTCGGACTCACCGACTCAGATTAGCCCAACAGCCCCGATCGTGTCTGGCAGCCCTAGGCTACAGCCTTTAGCCATGTCTTCCGAGGCGACTGCACGTCGAAAGGCAACTCGAGAGCCGCCCGTTGGTGACGCAACACTCGCGGTGCTGTAATGTACCCACTCACTCAAATAGGGAGGCGGCTCATGCGGTACGTCAGCCTGTCCTTGGGCGTGGCACTCGCGGGAACCGTGCTTTCGGCCCAAGCCCCGCAATCCCCGACCTTCCGCAGCACGACGTCGCTCGTCGTTGTGGATGTCAGCGTGTTGGATCAAGCCGGCCGACCCGTGTCTGGCCTCGGTCCTGATGATTTCGAGGTGAAGTTGAACGGCCAGGTGAGGCCGGTGAAGGCGGTCACGTATGAGGAGGTGGCGGCGAAACCCGTGCCGGCTGTCGTCGCGCCGACGAATGTGGCCGCGCCAGCGGTGACGAACACCAAGGCCGCCGGCGATCCGCGCGTGTTCGTGTTGATGGTCGACGATCTGTCGATTACTCCGGCGCGCGGGAAGAGTTTGTTCTTTGCGGCGGCGCGGTTCGTTGCTGGGCTACCGGCCTCCGACGCCGTCGGCCTCACGACCTCGAGCCGTTCGACCATGGTGAACCCGACGTTCGATCATGCGGCCATCGCCACCGCGCTCCAGCACAGCGTCGGCGAGATGATCGATCCCACGCAGATTCCGGGCCCGGCCATGGGGCTCCAAGAAGCCATGAACATCGCGAACGGCGATCAGCAAGTCCTCGCCGCTGTCGTCCAGCGGGACTGTACCGTTGGCCTGACAGACGTGAACGCATGTCGCGAGCAGGTCACCCAGAAAGCACGCACCGTCGGGGGAGTGGCTCAGAACACGATGGGCCGTCAATTGCAGTCCTACCTGGACATGATTAACGCCTTGCGCGTGGTGCCGGGCCTCAAACAGCTCGTGATCCTCACGGATGGCGTGGCGCTCGCCAAACAGCCGGATAGCTCCGTGCTGCTCGATCCGCTGGCCAAGGCCGCGGCAACTGCTGGCATCCAGTTGAGCGTGCTCACCAGCGAACCGGACGGCGTGGACCTGTCACAGAATGCCGATAGCCTCCACGGGACGGACAAGCTGGCGGAGCAACGGGAGCTGCGGTCGAGCGTGCAGACGATCGCGGAAATGACAGGCGGGACGTTCTACAACGTCATTGGCCTCGCAGATCCGACGTTCGGACGCGTCGCGCTCGCCAGTTCCGCGCTGTATCAGCTGGGGGTGTCGCCTGCGGATGGCGGGACGCCTGGCCGCGACTACACGCTCGCGGTGCGCGTGAAACGGCCCGGCGTGACGGTCCGGGCGAATCGGCGCGCCGTCAGTCCGGTGGCAGCCACGGTCATCCCCGTCGAGACGCAGTTGAAGCAGGCGATCGGATCGGGCGCTCCCCTCTTCGGCGTGCCGTTCAGCGTCGGCACGTCGCGGCGACGTGGCAATTCGCCTGCCCAGATCGTGCTCGACGCGAACCTCGAGGTCCCAGGCTCCGTGCGGGGCCCGCTCACGATCGTCTTCGCCCTGGTCAACCAGAAGGGCTTGGTGCAGTCGGGGCGCACGACGATGGATGCGCCGACGGCGGCCGGTGACTATCGCGCGACGCTGCCGTTGGCGGTTCCAGCCGGTGCGTATCGTCTGCGATTTGCCGTCGCCGACGGCGATCAGAAGGTCGGGAGCGTCGACACAAACGTCACCGCGCAGTTGAACAGCGTGGGACCGTTTCTCGCGAGCGATTTGATGACCACGTGGAGCGGCGCGGACAGCACCCCCCAGTTCCTCGTGCTCGATCGCCTGCCGGGCATGGCGACCCAGCTGCTGGCTTCGCTCGAACTCTATCCGGGGACCGGTACTTCCATGCCTTCGGACGTCCGAGTGCGCTTGACGCTCATGTCGGCCGACGGGACATCGGTCGCGGAGCGCGAGGTGGCGCCGTCGGCCGCTGGTGGCGGCCTGCGCGTGTTGGCACCGCTTCCATTGCAGGGGATCGCGCCGGGCACCTACACGCTGCGCGCGACTGTTCTAACCTCCGGCGCACCGGTCGGGTCCGTCGACGCCACAGTACACGTATCCGGACCGCCGGGGATGGAATGCGATCGTTGGGCGTCGCAGTCGCGACCGTCGTCGCCGCGGTCGCCGTCTCGGCCCGAGCGGCGCATCGGCTGCTGATGTGCCTCGCGCTGGACTTTGTAGAGCGCCGCGGCTGTCGGCGTGGCCTCTTGGAGCAGCCGGTCGCCTGCCTCGAGTCCTTGCACCAGCGCATGCATCTGTTTCGTGCTCGCGAGGCTGGACTCGTCGAGGACGTAGAGATGCGGGCCGGGCTCGTGCGACCGGTCCCTCCGGATCAGATGTTGCTGCAGGGTGACCGACGGGATGCCGGCTTCGGCCAGCTGTTGGGCGGCCCTGGAGGTCGGCGCGAATCCGTCGACCTGGTAGCCCTGGCGCTCGGCCGCATCG
>Ga0182024_10021443_pt1 | contig 11727 bp, 9 predicted proteins | sample P32metaG_FD_120480 | JGI IMG/M metagenome (GOLD analysis project Ga0182024, IMG submission 120480) | Permafrost microbial communities from Stordalen Mire, Sweden - P3-2 metaG (Illumina Assembly) | ecosystem: Environmental > Terrestrial > Soil > Wetlands > Permafrost | place: Sweden: Stordalen... | reverse complement strand
GGCCCGACGCCGACCTGCCCGCGCAGGCCGTGCGGGAGCTGTGCGGCCGCCTGGACGGGCTGCCGCTCGCCGCGGAACTGGCCGCCGCGCGGGTCCGGGTCATGTCGGTGGCCGAGATCGCCCAGCGCCTCGACGACAGGTTCGCGGTGCTGCGGGGCGGCGCGAGGGACGCGCCGCAGCGGCATCGCACGCTGCACGCCGTGATCGACTGGAGCTGGAACCTCCTCGGCCCGGCCGGGCAGGCGGCCATGCGCGCCCTGTCGGTGTTCCCCGGCGGGTTCACCGCCGACGCCGCCGGGCACCTGCTCGGCGCCAACGTCCTGCCGGTCCTGGAGCAGCTCGCCGATCAGTCGTTGCTCAAGGTCACCGACACCGTGCCGGGCACCCGTTACCGGATGCTGGAGACCGTCCGGGAGTTCGCCGCGGCGCACCGGGAGGATGCCGGCGAGACCGGGCGCGTGACCGGCCGGTTCCTTGCCTGGGCCCGTGACTTCGGCGTCGCCCGCCACGACTCGGCGCTCACGAGCGACGACCTCCCGGCCTTCGAGCTGGTCCGGGCCGAGCAGGACAACCTGGTCCAGGCGCTGCGGCATGGGCTCGACCGCCAAGATGCCGGAACGGTCGCCGCGGTGTCGGCCGTGCTGGGCGGGCTGTGGATGGTCGAGTCGAGTTTTGCCCGCATGACCGCCCTGGCCGGGGACACGATCAGGATCCTGCCGGGTTTCCGGCCGGAAACCGCCCTCGTCGAGGCCACCAGGACCAGCCTGGTCCTCGGCGCGCTGAGCGGGTTCCTGCTGGGGGGGCCGAGCCCGGCCCAGTTCCTGGCGGGCCTGCGGCGGCTTCCGCCGGCCCCGCCGGACACCTTCGCCCGAGCCGCCCAGGCCGTGCTGAACTCGCTGGGCGAGTCGCCCGAGGCGGACCTCGCGACCCTGCACGGGCTGGGCGATAGCGACCAGCCGCTGCTCGCGGGCATGGCCAGCACTATGGCCAGCTACGCCTGGGAGGCTGCCGGTGACCTGGACGGCGCGCTGACGGCCGCGCGGCGGTCGCTCGCGGCTTTCGAGCGCCGTGGCAGCGCCTGGCTCCGCACTGCCGCGCATGCCCGGATCGGCGAACTGTGCCTCCAGGTGGACGAGGCCGGTTCGGGCGACGAGGCGCTGCGTCACCTGAGTGCGGCGCTGTCGGCGATCGAGGCGTTCGGGGCCTGGTCCACCGCGAACCGGGTGCGCGAGGCAATCGTGGGGGCCAACGTGCAGCGGGGCGCCTACGACGAGGCGGAGCGCGAGCTGAAGCTGACAACGCCGGGTGGCGGGGACCAGCCCGGGGATATGTCGATGTTCGACACCGCGATGCGCGCGGAGATCGCGCTCGGCCGCGGTGACGTCGATACCGGCCTGCGCCTGTGGCGTACCGCCGCGGCGACGCTGCGGGACACGCAGCGCCCCGGACCCGGCGGCGACCTGTCCCGCCTGGATCCCTGGGCACTGCAGGTGCAGGCCGTCGCGGTGGTCGCCCACGCGCACCACGGCCGGCTCGGCCTGGTTGCGGAGATCACCGGGGCGCTGCCCGCCGCGCTGTCGGCGCTGACCGCGGACCCGGGGGCGCCGCCCGGGACGCTCGCCGCCTCCTATGGCCTCGCCGTCTGTGGCTCGCTCCTGCTGGCCCTGGCCATGACCGACATCGACCGGGGCCAGCGCGCGGCGGACGCCGGCTTCGCGAGGTCGGGAGCGAGAATGATCGCGCTGGCCGAGCGCTTCGGCCTCAAGAACGGATTCCAGCCGACCACGTCCGCCGCGCGCGCCCGGCGGGCCGCACAGGACGCCGACGGGCCGGCCTACGCCAAGGCCGTGTCGTCGTACGCGGGCCTGGACCCGGAAGGCCTGCGCGCCGCCGCCCGCGCCGCCCTGCGGGAACGGGTCTCGGTCAGCGGTTGAGGTCCCGCCGGACCAGGACCCGCGCCCATAGATACCCGGCCACCGCGAGGTGCTGTGGTTGTTCATCTGCAGGTCGGCGAAGTCGACGGGAGCCTGTCCGACCGAACCCACGCTGACGATCCGTGCGGGAGCCTCGTTCTGGGGCGGCGGGATCAGCCGCCTGGTGAGTAGCGCCGGAGCGAGGTAGTTGACGGCCAGCCGCAGTTCGTGACCGTCCGCGCTGAGTTGCCGCCTGCGATAGGCCCTCTGCCCGCGGGAGTCCGCCGTTGCTGACTGATTGGGCTGAGGGGACGCATCGTTAGGCGATCTTGCGGTGGTAGGTGGCCATGGCGAGGGCGTACGCGACTATGAGGATGCCGAGGCACCAGGCGAGGGCGGTCCAGATGCTGGTGCTGACTGGCTGTCGTGCGAGCAGGTCGCGGATCGTGTTGATGATGGATGTCATGGGCTGGTTGTTGGCGAAGGCGCGTACCGGGCCGGGCATGGTGCGGGTGGGCACGAATGCCGAGCTGATGAACGGCAGGAAGATGAGCGGGTAGGCGAAGGCGCCCGCGCCGTCCGGGGTCTTCGCGGACAGGCCGGCGATGACGGCGATCCAGGTCAATGCCAGGGTGAGCAGGACGATGATTCCGAGGATGGCAAGCCATGCCAGCGCTCCCGCGCCTGAGCGGAATCCCATGGGGAGGGCGATGAGCACGACGATCCCGAGCGAGATCAGGGTGGAGACCACTGAGGTCAGCACGTGCGCCCACAGCACGCTGGAGCGCGCGATCGGCAGGGACTGGAATCGCTCGAAGATCCCCGTTTGCATGTCCGTGAAGAGCCGGAGCGCGGTGTAGGAGATGCCCGTCGCGATCGTGATCAGCAGAATTCCGGGCAGCAGGTAGTTCACGTAATGCCCGGCCCCCTGCCCGGTGTTGATCGCGCCGCCGAACACGTACCTGAACAGCAGCAGGAGGGCGATCGGCATGATCGAGACCGTGATGATGGTGTCCGGGCTGCGCGTGACGTGGCGCATGGTCCGGCCCAGCAAGACGGCGGTGTCGCCGAAGAAGTGCGTGGTCATCGTTGTTCCTTAGTTGCCTGTGCCGTTGTTGCCAGCCGCGGTGCCGTTGCTGCCGGTGCCGGTGATGGCGAGGAAGATGTCTTCGAGGGTCGGCTGTTTCTCGACGTACTCGACTTTGGCGGGCGGGAAGAGCTGTTTCAGTTCGGCGAGGGTGCCGTTCGCGATGATCCGTCCCTCGTGGAGGATCGCGATCTGGTCGGCGAGCTGTTCGGCCTCGTCCAGATACTGCGTGGTGAGCAGCACCGTGGTGCCCTGCCCGGCGAGCTGCCTGACGCTGTTCCACACTTCGACGCGAGATTGAGGGTCGAGCCCGGCGGTCGGCTCGTCCAGAAAGATCACCGGCGCATTCCCGATGAGGCTCATGGCGATGTCCAGGCGGCGGCGCATGCCTCCGGAATACGTCGACGCCCTTCGGTCCGCCGCGTCGCTGAGCTGGAAGCGGGCCAGCAGGTCATCCGCGATCTGGCCGGTGCCCTTCAGGTGCCGCAGCCGGGCCACCAGCACCAGGTTCTCCCGCCCGGTGAGGATTTCGTCCACGGCCGCGAATTGCCCGGTGAGGCTGATGGACTCCCGCACGTTCGCCGGTTGCGCGGCGACGTCGAAGCCATCCACGGTGGCCGTCCCCGCGTCGGGCTTGAGCAGCGTGGACAGGATTTTCACGACCGTGGTCTTGCCTGCGCCATTGGAGCCGAGCAGGGCGAAGATGCTGCCCCGCGCCACGTCGAAGTCCACGCCGCGCAGCACGCGCAGCTTCGTGTACGACTTCTCAAGACCCTGCACGTGGATCGCCTGGACCGGTAGTGCTGTCACCGGTTGTGCCGTCATCGGGATGCCCCTTCACTTCCGGTGTCTTCGCCGCCGGCGCGCGCGATGGCGCTGGCCAGCCGTCGTAGCCCGGTCGCGGCGATCACCGGCCGGGATTGGTTGATGATCACGGTTGCCCTTCTTCTCCAGTGCCGGCGACTCCAGTGCCGGCGACGGTGTCGGTCTGGTCGCTCGCGGCGATCCGCACGTCGCCGGTGCCGAGTTCGAGCGTGACGGAAATCGGTCCGGGCGTCCGCGTGCGGAAATCTGGCATGGTTGTTCCTCCATCATGGGTTGGTGAGGCGTCCCCGCAGGCCGGGGACGCGGTGTGAGGAAAGCGTGCGGTGCGGCTATTTGCCGCCGAATGACTTGCGCAGCCCGGTGGCCGTGATCGCGCTGGTCATGCTTCTCCTTTTGCCATCACCGCGGCCCGACGGCCGCGACCACGTCGAAGGTGCACGCAGCGGGATTCATCGCGGTTTCGCGGCGGTTTCATTCGCTGGCCCGGGTGCTCGGCGATCCGTACCGCACGAATAGTGGGTCCACGCCAGGTGCCTCATCCCTGGCCTGTGGCAGGCAATGGCCCCCATCTGGCCCCACATGAACCGGCGCAGACGCCAGGATCCCGTCCGTCATGCGTCCACGCCACAGTTGGACTCAATGGGACACAGCTGGACCTGAAACCTCCGCCCAGATCCGGTTAGACGTCTCTGGCGTTTCGGACAGCCCGGGCGATCGACGACCCGTCGGCCACGTTGCCCAGCACGCTCTGGTACTCGGCGAAGAACTGCTGGAACACGAACCGGATCCGGGACGCCCGCAGCGCCGCCAGCTCCCGGTCCCGCATCCGGGCCACGTCACCCCGGTGGCGCGCACCGTCCCGGCAGTCGGCTTGTCCAGGGTGCCCATCAGGTGCAGCAGCGTTGACTTGCCCGACCCGGACGGCCCGGCCACCGCCACCAGTTCCCGGCGGCCACCGCCAGGCTCGCCTGACCCAGCGCCCGCACCGGCGGCGACCGAGATACGCCTTCGACACCCGTCCAGCTCCAGCACCGGCACCCCGCCCCGCCCCCCGCAGACCAGGGCCCCCGGCGGTCACGACGCCGGCACCACGATGCGGGCGAGCTAACTCCCCAGCAGCGCCAGATCATCCGCCTGGCCGGCGAGGGCCTGACCAACCATGAGATCGGCGACCGGCTTGTGCGACTGCCCCGAGCCGGCGACCGGATCGGGCGCCTGGGCCAGGGAGGTGGGCATCCGCAATGTGCAGTCATGCTGGGGATACCCCGCCGGTCCCGGCGCCGTCCATGGTGGAGGTACTGAGCCAGAAGCGCACGCATGATCGCCAGCGGGAGGACAAGAGATGAATCAGCAGCCAGACCTCGAGGGCATTAGGGCCCTGGCTACCGGGGCCACCTCGGGCATCGGCCGGGCGGCGGCCGAGAAGATCGGCCGGCATGGCGCCGAAGTCATCGTGCACGGGCGAGACGCCGCCCGCGGCGTCGCGGTGGTCGACGCGATCACCGAAGACGGCGGGAAGGCGCGCTTCGAGGCCGCCGACCTCAGCGACCTGACCCAGCTGGGCGATCTGGCTGAGCGGGTCGGCCCGGTCGATGTCCTGGTCAATGACGCCGGGTTTTCGTGGTTCGGGCCGACCGCCGACCTGGACGCGGCGACCTTCGACCGGCTGTTCGCCGCCAACGTCCGGGCGCCGTACTTCCTGGTCGCCGCGCTGGCGCCGAAGATGGCCGCCCGGGGCAGCGGCAGCATCATCAACATCGCCAGCATGGCCGGCCAGATCGGCCTGGCGGGCCTCGCCGCCTACGGCGCGACCAAGGCCGCTGCGGGCCCTCGCCGCGGCCGGCAGCGGCCTGGCCGCCGGGGAGCACGCCATCGCCTCGGTGCCGGCGGGCAGGCGCGCCTGCTTCTATGGCCTCGCGGGCACCGGGTGCGTCAGTTCGGGGGCGGCCGCGGCCAGCCGGCGGACGGCGGAGTCCAGCTCCGCCTCAGTCGCCGCGCCGGAGAAGGCGAGACGCAGATGCGGTTCGGGTGCTTCGGCGGGGTAGAACGGGCGCCCGGCGATGACCCTGACCCCGCCGCGGCGGGCTGCCGCTGCCACTTCCACGTCATCCAGGTGTCGAGGAAGCCGGACCCACAGGTGCATTCCGCCGGCCGGGAGCACGGCATCGGCAGCGGGCAGGTGGCGGCTGACCGCATGGAAAAGGGCTCCGGCGCGGCGGTTCAGGGCGCGGCTGAGGTCTTTGAGGTGGCGGTCCCATATCGGCCGACTCACAAGCTCCAGAGTGGTCTCCTGGAGAGGGCGGGACACGAACATGTCGTCTACGACCCGCAGCGCGTGCAGGCGCTGCGCGACGGGACCGCGCGTGATCACGGCCCCCACCCGCAGGCTCGGCGATACCGCCTTGGTGAGTGAGGTGAGATAGACGACGCGTCCGTCGTCATCGTCGGCAAGGAGCGGGGCGGGGGGACGCTGGTGGTGAGACAGCCAGCGGGCGAAGTCGTCCTCGATCACAAACGCGCCTGCTGCTGCGGCAGCGCCCAGCACTGCCGGGCGCCTGCCGGCGGCGAGCACGGCACCGGTGGGGTTGTGGTAGGTGGGCTGGCAGAAGAGCGCCTGGGCGCCGGTGCGCGCGAATGCCGCGGCGAGATGCTCGGGGATGACGCCGTCCCGGTCGGTGGGCACCGGCACGGGGCGGATGCCCGCCGCCCGGGCAGCAGCCAGGGCTCCGGGATAGGTCGGCGACTCGACCAGCAGCGGAGCCCCGGAGGGGACGAGGGCGCGGAACGCCGCCGATAGCGCGCCCTGCCCGCCACTGGTGATGAGCACGTCCCGGGCGTCAATATCTCCGTAGCCGGCCTGTTGCGCGAACCATGACCGCAGCTCGTGAAGGCCCGCGGCCGGTGGCCGCTCCCATGTGTCAGGAAGGCGAGCTGCTCGCGCCAATGCCGACCGCAGCGCCGCCAGCGGCATCAGGGACGAGTGCAGGTACCCGGTGGCCAGCGAGATGACGCCGTCGGCATGCGGCGGGTCGGCCAGCGGCGACAGGCCCTCAGCATCGATGGCGCGCTCGGCCAAAGCGACGGTCTGCCATGAATAGTCGCCCGGGTCGCCATGCCGGCCAGCGCGCGGCTGCGCTACGAACGTCCCCGCGCCCGGGCGGCTGACGACAATTCCTTCCCTGCCGAGTTCGGCGAGGGCGCGGGAGACGGTGAGCGGGCTCATACGGTGGGTCTGGATGAGCCACCGTGTGGAAGGCAGCCGCTGCCCGGGGCCGAGCCTGGCGGCCTCGGTCCTGAGCCATTCCTTGAGTCTCTCGCTACTGCTATCGTTGTTTATGAAAGATAAAGATACCGCTATCGCCTGTGACGCGATACCGGTCAGTGGCACAACACGAGTTCCGGTGTTCTCCCGTGTCCTGCGCCCGCCGGGCGGGGCACTCATCCAGATGTGGCATGAAAGCGTCTACGCGCACGAGTGCCTGCTGGACGTCCGGGTCCCGGCGGGCGGTTCCGGATCGCTCCGCTGGGAGCGGCGCCCGGGCGGTTGGCGGTTCGCTGGCCGTTACCTTCCTGCCGGGCTGCCGGGTTCGGCCGCGCCGCCGTCAGGCGAGATCCCCCGTCCCGTCGCATGATCTCAGCGCCGGAAGCGACGCTCATCGCAGCCGCCGGGATGCTCTCCGGCATCGTGGGAACCGCGGGCGGCATCACCTCACTGATTTCGTACCCGGCCCTGCTGGCCGCAGGCGTCCCGGCGCTTCCCGCCACCGTGGCGAACAGCGTCGCACTCGTCGCCTGCTGGCCAGGCTCTGCGCTCGCATCACGGCCCGAACTGCAGGGGAAGGCGGCCTGGCTGCGGCGCTGGGCCTGGGTAGCCGCGGCGGGCGGGGCAGCCGGGGCCGTGCTCTTGCTGTCCACCCCGCCGGGGGCGTTCGGCCGGGTCGTTCCCTTCCTGGTCGCCGCCGGGTCTCTCGCCCTGCTCCTCCAGCCCAGGCTCTCCGCCCTGCGCAAGCCCGATGATCACACAAACAGGCTGGTTCTCCTCGGTGGCTTGCTGTCGGTGTCCGCTTATAACGGCTACTTCGGAGCCGGAGCGGGCGTGATGACCCTCAGCCTGCTGCTGCACACCGTCGACCAGCGCATCGCTACGGCCAACGCCCTCAAGAACATGCTCATCGGAGCGACCTCGGTGATATCAGCTGCCATCTTCATTATCTTCGGTCCCGTCGACTGGGCTGCGGTTGTCCCCCTGGGCATCGGGATGTTCGCGGGCAGCATGATCGGGCCCCGGCTAGCGCGGCACATTCCCGCCCGCGTCCTCCGCTGGCTCGTCGCGTTCCTGGGGATGGGCCTGGCGGTCAAGCTATGGATCGCTCCGGCATAGCCGCAACGCTGGCCCAAGGACGATGAATCGCCTCCCGCCACGACTTCCCCGATCGGTTCGCCCACAAGAAATCCAGGAAGTTCCTCAGGTCCCGGGCGTGCGCCGCCTGAGTGTTCCACGGTGCCGTGCGCATCCCCGCCTGTTCGAAGTACCGGTTCAGCGCCACGTCATAGCGGCCATCGGGGCTGATCAGGAAGGGCTGGCCATCCTGTGGGGTGCCAGAAGTCTGCCTGGCCTGTGAGCTGCAGCGATGCACCGGGGGTCAGCAGCAGGCATGATGATCAGCCATGTCCCCCGTCTGCTTTATCTGATCTTCATCCGGGTCTGCGGCTGGCTGGTCCTGATCAACGAATATGTGCGCGCCGCCTGCCCCCCGGAAGACCTGCAGCCGAATCCTATTTTCGAGCGGGACAGGCAGCAGCGGTCCCGGTCGCGTGCCGCGCCTGCCTGTCGGGCTGGGGGTCTCAGTTGTCGTTACCGCCTTGATCGGCATTGGGCCATCCGCTGGCGTCGAACACGGCGATCGGGTCAAGGTAGTCCCGCCAGTGGGTCACTTTGCGGTCCTTGACTGTGATGATAGAGACGAAGCGGTTGTTGTACGGCCGGCCTGTCAGCACCGATTCACCGTGCACCTGGTACTCGAGGACGACCACCGACGCTTCCGAGTCCCGGTATACGCGGAGATAGTCGGCGCTGTGCACGGTCATGTAGTCGTCGTAACCGCTGTACAGGTCAATGACGTCCTGCCGCCCTTCAACGCGCCTGGGGTAGCCGGGCACGGAGATGACGTACTCGAAGACGACATCGTCGGCCAGGAGGTCGAAGTAGTCCTCTCCGCCGACGAGGCCCTCCAGCCCTTCCCGGATGATGCGGAAGAAGGGGCCGTCGGCACCGAAATTCGAGCCGTCACTGGTGTACTTGGTCACTTGTCCTCCGGGGTGGTCCAAGCGGCGGCGTTGCGCCGGGCGAATGCTTCGAAGCTGGCCGACGGCCGGCCGGCAACGGCTTCGATGTCGCCCGTGGGCTCGGACCCGTCGCCGGCGATGATGGCGCCGGTGAGCCAGCGGAGCATTACGGCGTAGTCGGCGGGCAAGCCGACCGCGACCGCCCCGTTGATCCAGGCCTCCTGGTCGATGTCCTTATATACGACGGGCTGGCCGCTCACGGCGGCGATGGTCGCGGCGACATCGTCGAAGGTAATGGCCTGCGGCCCAGTGAGAGCATAGCGAGCGCCCGCGTGCGCGCCGGGGTTGAGAAGGGTCTCGACCGCGACCGCCGCGATGTCAGCCGCATCGACGAATGCCTCGCTACCCCCGCCGCTCGGGACGGTGAGCGTTCCGTTAATGACGGGTAGGTGATCGTCTGTGAAGTTCTGCATCACCCAAGCGGGGCGCAGGATGGAGTGCGTGAACGCTTCCCGGCTTGCGAGGTCAGCCTCGACCGCCGCGATGTCGATTTCGTGTGGCGCCCGATCGCCGTTGTAGGTGCTGAGGAAGGTGACGTGCCGCAAGCCGGCGGCCTCTGCCTGGTCTAGGAAGGCGGCGACCTGACCGGCGTACCGCACGCGCAGCACAGGGGTGACCAGGTAGACCCGGTCCGTCCCCGTGAGAGCACCCGGATACGTGGCCGGATCGTCCCAGTCGAAGAACACGTCGCTGCCGCGACGCGACGCGGTGCGGGCGCGGATACCGTGCTCCACGAGGCGCCTGGCGACAAGCGAGCCCGTCCGGCCGCTGCCGCCGAGAATGAGTACTGCCTGGGACATGTTGGTCATGCCTTAAGCATTCAGCCGACATGCTGAGCGGATCAATGCGCCGTACGCTCAACTTATTACTTCATCCTCTCAAATCGTTGACTTCAGTGCGCGCTTCTCACAGTCTGTGGTCTGTGGACTTGCTGCACGACCACCTCATGCGGGCGCGCGCGACGGGGGCGGTCTTCGCCCGCACCGTGGTCATGCCGCCATGGGGACTGCGCCTGGGCGGCTCCATCCAACTCGCGGTGCATACTGTCACCCGAGGCAAGGCGTGGCTGTGGCTCGACGACCCGGCGGGCGCCGTCGAGCTCCGGCCAGGGGAGATCACCCTGGTGCGTGGCGGCTCCGCTCACTACATCGCGCACGAGCCGGGTGCCGGCTGCCTGGAGCCGGGCGACTTCCGGGCCCAGCATCGCCAGAGCGCACCCGACGCTGGCCCTGCCGCGACGGTGTTCCTGTGCGGTGCCTACCAGTTCTCGGGCGACGTCGCCAGCGGGCTGCTCGACGCCCTTCCACGCATGCTGATGCTCTCGTCTGCGATCGACGAACCGCTCCGCGATGTCATCACGCTGCTATCTCGTGAACTCACGACCGTGGAGCCTGGCCAGCAGACCGTGCTGGATCGTCTGCTCGACGTGCTGCTCGTCCTTGCCCTCCGCAGCGACTTCCGCCGGAGCGCAACCGCCCCCCGCTGGTACCGGGCCTCCGCGGACCCGCGCCTGCACGCCGCGCTGCAGGCCATGCACGAAGATGCCAGTCACCCGTGGACGGTGCCCGACCTCGCGGCGATCAGCGGCCTGTCCCGGTCCGCATTCGCGCGAGCCTTCCGGGACGCGCTCGGGCAAGCCCCGCTGCAGTACCTCACGGAGTGGCGAATGACCCTCGCCCGCGACCACCTGCGCACCGGCGAACTCAGCCTCGCGCGCATCGCGGCCACGGTCGGATACGGCTCGCCTTACGCCTTCGCGGCCGCCTTCCGCCGTCACCACGGAATCCCGCCCGGGGCATGGCGCCAAAAGCAGCCAACGGCGCCTCTCACGCTCAACGGCGCCGAAGATCCGGCGGCACGAGCCGAACCGGACGATCACGGTTGAACCGCGGATGCGCCAACGCAGACGTGGCCCAGGTACGCCCACCACTTCACCGCCTGCAAGGTCAAGACCACCGGGCCGGGCACAGCACCACCATGCTGCTCGCCGTCTACATCCACTGCATCGACGGCCAGGACGACATCACCAACCGGCAGATCGAACAAGCCCTCAACGGCAGAAACCAGATACGTCACCGGACAGCAAGCGGTTCCACGAACCGCCGGTACCACCCCGATCCTGTCCGTGCGTGGCCCACACTCACGCGCTCGGACGGCAGACCGCCAAGCCCCGCGCGCCCACAGCCAGAAACCCCCCGATACCATCACCTACGATCGTTTCCGCAGACCAGAGCACATCAGGTAGTCAGCGGCAGCCGTCGTGAGCAAGCTCGCGGACCGGCCGAATCTGGCCCACGTATGGCCCACAACAGCCAGCAAGCGGTCTACGGAACCGCTCCTCCTGAGCGCAAGAGCCGTTGACGCAAGTCCGCGTCAACGGCTCTGACCTGGGGGTTTGTGTGGCAGGTGTTGGGTTCCAACCAACGTAGGCTAAGCCGACGGTTTTACAGAACGCCGACCCCAACCCATCGGAATAGCCGCTGACCTGCTATTTCTCCATTTCCCGCGGTGTGAATACTGCGTTATGTCCGTGTGGCGTTCGCAGTCCCGGAGTGT
>Ga0182024_10021442_pt1 | contig 11727 bp, 7 predicted proteins | sample P32metaG_FD_120480 | JGI IMG/M metagenome (GOLD analysis project Ga0182024, IMG submission 120480) | Permafrost microbial communities from Stordalen Mire, Sweden - P3-2 metaG (Illumina Assembly) | ecosystem: Environmental > Terrestrial > Soil > Wetlands > Permafrost | place: Sweden: Stordalen... | reverse complement strand
GTCGCGCGGTGGCGCGGGCCCGCGACCGTCAGGGCAGCCGGCACGCCGCCCTGGTGATCGTGAATAGGGACGCCGACGCCGACCACGTTTTCCACGTGCTCGCCGTTCACGATCGTGTAACCGCGCTTGCGGGATTTGTCCAACTCCCGCATCAGCTCCGCGGGATCGGTAATCGTCGTCTGGGTGAAGCGTTCGAACGGCGGGCGCAGCAGGGCTTCGTGCCGCGACGGGTGGGCCCACGCGAGCAGCGCCTTGCCGCCGGCGGTCGCGTGCAGCGGCATGCGGCCACCCAACAATCCTGGCAGCATCAGCGGCTGAAAGCTCTCGACGACGTCGACCGTCACGCCTTCCTGGCCGTTCAACAGCATCAGCGTCGCGGTCTCGCTCGTGGTGGCGCTCAGCCGGTGCAGGACCGGCGACACGATGCGCTGCAGCGACGTCGAGTGGCGTGCCAACTCTCCGTAGATCGCCAGCCGGATGCCCAGACGATACAAGCCGGTCCGTTCGTCGCGATCGAGGAATCCGATCTGCTGGATCCGGCTCAGGATCCGGTATGCGGTGCTCTTGGGCCACTTGAACGGCCGCGCGATGTCGCGGACCGACAGCTCGGCCCGATCGGGCGTGAACAAGTTGAGGACCCTACTCAGTTTCTGCAGCATCTCCTACCTCCCTTCCACATGATCAGACGGCTCGTGCCTTGCCGTGCTAGTGTGTACCCGCCGAGGCGCGCTCGGATACCGCGCGATCCTTCTCGAACCGATCGAGCGCGAACGCTTGGATGAGCGGAGGCACCTTTCCGGTTGCCACCAGCTCCGCCATAGCGATCCCGGATGCAGGAATTGCCTTGAACCCCCACGTTCCCCATCCCGAGGACAGGAAGAACGACTCGACCGGCGTCACCCCCATGAGCGGCGAATAGTCGGGCGTCATGTCGCACACGCCGGTCCATTGCCGCAGGATCTTCAATTTCGCCAGAAACGGAAACAGGTCCAGCGCGCGCGCCGCGGCCGACGACAGGAACGGGAACGTCGACCGCGTCGAGTAGCTGGTATACGGGTCGATCTCGGCCCCGATCAGGAACTCGCCGCGCGCGCTCTGCGAGACGTAGATGTGCAGGTCGGCAGACGCCACGATGGGATCGAGCGCGGGCCGGTACGACTCGGTGACGAACGCCTGCAGCGGATGCGTGATGATCGGCAGCTCGAGTCCAACCATATCGGCCACCAGCGTCACATAGCCGCCCACTGCGCTCACGACCGCGCCCGCGCTGATGTGACCCACCGTCGTGTCCACGCCCACGCAGCGGCCATGCTCGACGCGCACGCCGATCACGGACACGCCCTGGTGGATGTGCACGCCGCGGCGCTGGGCCTGCGTCGCGTACGCCCACGCGACCGCGTCGTGCCGGATCGTCGATCCCGGCGGATGGTACGCGGCGCCCATGACGGGCCGCGCTCCGCCGCCCGACATGTCCAGCTGCGGACAGATCCGCTGGATCTCGTCCGGCGAGAGGTAGACCGTGTCGACCCCGAACGTCTGGTTCTGGAGTGCGCGCTCGATCTGGTTCTGCATCTGCAGCTCCGAGTGCGCGAGCCAGAAGAGCCCGCGTGGCGAGCGGAGCATGTTGTAGTCCAGCTCCTGCGACAGGCCGGCGTACATGTCGAAGCTGGCCTTGAAGAACTTGATCGTCGACGGCGTCTTGTAGTTGGCGCGCAGGATCGTGGTGTTGCGTCCGGTCCCGCCGGATCCGATGTACGACCGCTCGATCACGGCGACATTGGTGATGCCGAACTTGCTGGCGAGGTAGTACGCAGTGGCCAGCCCGTGGCCACCGGCGCCGATGATCACGACATCGTAGTGCGTCTTGCGGTCGTTGGTCCGCAGGTACGTCCGCTTCCGCAGCCAGCCGCTCACGACGCCACTCGTGCGCGTGCGGGGGCCGGGGTGGCTGCCGTGGGCGTATCCGTGGCGCCGCACCGCACGGCGAACGGCCGCGGCGTGCCCGCCTGCGGCGCGAGATCCCGGCACTGGCCGAAGATCTGGTGCGGCAGGTGGTGGCCGAGGTTCGACGGCGTGAGCACGTGGATTTCGCCGTCGCCGGCGATCGTCTTGGCGGGGACCGACGCGACGGCGCCTTGCACGAATACCGGCCGCTCATCGGGCAGGCGGTTTTCGGAGAGGCGGGCCCAGACCTCTGCGGCATCCGCTCCGGCCACCGTGCACACACTCCACGCGTCCGTCACGTCGATCGCGAGGCCCGACGATCCGGCCCGTTCGAGGAAGCCTGTCGCATGCGCGAGCAGGTCCGCGGCGGCGGCGGCGGGACCGACCAGCAGGAGCTCTTCGGGTGCGACACGTGCGCGAAACGCGCCCGCGCGGCCGGGGATCCGGTCCAGCACCTCGGCGGTGTCGAGGCACGCGATGATCGCGGCCCGCGACGCGGTGACTTCAACCACGGAGCTTCACCGATGTTGGGTCATAGAACGGAGCGGTCACGACGTCGCCCGGATCGCGGCGCTGGCCGCGGCTGACGGCAACGAGTCGTGCCGGTCCGGGGCCGCCGCCGGTGGCGAGCCATCCGAGCGCGACGCCGCACTCGAGCGCGGGCGAGTACCGGCTCGACGTGAGGTATCCGACATGGCGATCGCCGTCCATCAGCTGCGCGCCTTCATCCGGCGCGCTCGTGCCCGCGAAGCGGAGCGGCACGAGCCGGCGCTGCGGGGGATGGGTGGCGAGCCGCTCGAGCGCGGAGCGTCCGACGAAGTACGGCTTGGTCATCCGCACGAGGGATTCGAGCCCGATCTTGGCGGGCGTCGTGTCGAAGTCGGTGTCCTGCCCGACGAGGATGTGGCCCTTCTCGAGGCGGAGCAGTTTCAGGGTGTCGAGGCCGTGGGGCCGGATGCCCAGGTCCTGCCCAGTCGCGAGGAGGGTATCCCACAGCTCGATGCCGCGCGACCGCGGATGGTGCAGCTCGAAGCTCAACTCGCCTACGAATCCGACACGGAGTGCGATGCAGGGAATGCCCGCCACCGTGATCTTCCGCAGCCCCCCGTAGGGCAGCGTGTCGTTGCCGACGGGATCGGCGGTGAGCCGCGCCAGCAATTCGCGCGACGAGGGCCCGGCGAGATTGATGGCGCCGAGTGCGGTCGTCTGGTTGACGATGTGCACGCGAAGGTGCCACGTCTCGGCCCAGTCGCGCATCCAGGCTTCGGCTGCATCCGCACCGCTGGACGTCGCGGAGACGAAGTAGTCATTGTCGCCCATCGCGGCGACCAGGCCGTCATCGAAGATGTGGCCCGCTTCGTTGAGCAGGAGCCCGTACCGGCTCCGGCCCATCTTGATGGTGCGGACATCCATCGGGTACAGGCGGTCGAGAAACTCTGTCGCGTCTGGCCCGCAGACCCGGTACTTGCCGAGCGTGCCGACATCCATGACGCTGACACCGCGCCGGACGGCCCAGTATTCGGCGAGCGGGTCATCATATGACGCGGGGCGTTTCCACGCACCGGCCCAATCCATCCGTGCGCCGCGATCGACGTGGCGTTCGTGCAGGACCGTGCGCTGCTCGATCGCGTGGTCGACGCCGGCGGCCGCTTCTTCCATCGTGAGCCCGCGAGCTGGCGGCCGCGCCGTGGTGGGTGCGCCGGCGGGACCGGCGGGCGTCCGGCTCACGACGAACGCGCGCAGGTGCTGATGGCAGAGCAGTCCCTGGCACGGGCCCATCGTGGCCGTCGTGTACCGCTTGAGCAGTTCCGTCCAGCGGAAGCCTTCGTCCCAGGCGGCCGCCAATTCCTTGGCGGTGACGTCTTCGCAAGTGCACACGATGCCGCCGTCCGGAGGCGCGCCCACCCCCGGCGCGGCGGACATCGGTGCAGACAGCGGCCGGTCGGCCGCCGCTTCTCCACTTGCGATCGCTCGCGCGACCGTACATCCCGGCTCGACGACATCACCGGCGCCGTTCACGATCGCGACCGACGCCTGTCGCAGCAACCCGTCCCGGGGAACGAAGCCGAGCGAGACGGCGAGCGCGTCGCATGGCACCACGGTGCGTCCTGCGGGTCCAGCGATCACGACGGCGCGGAGCGTCCGGCCACCTCGCGCTTCGACCACCTTCCCGTCGGGCACGACCGGGATGCCCGAGGGCACCTGCGCCGCGATGGCGGACGGTGCGACGACCAGGCGGATCACCGTGCCTGACTTGTGCAGCGTCTCGATATGTTCGAGCGCTTCGGCCGTCCCGGCGACCACGACGGTGGATCTGCCGGGTGCGAGCCCGTGCACGCCGGCCATCCGGGCGGCTCCACGCCCGAGCCATACGCCGGGCAAGTCATTGCCCGGGAACACCGCGTGCTGCTCGACGGCGCCGGTGGCGATGACGATGCGGGCGGGGTGGATCCAGTGCGTGACACCAGCACCGGCGCCGATGACGAGTGGTCCGTCGTACACCCCGATCACGCGTGTGCGCTCGAGGATGGTCACGCGCGGGTGCGCACGCGCATCGGCGAGCAGCCTGGCGATGGCCATCCGGGTGGGACCGGGGGCGACCTGTTCACCGATCGCCCCTTCATCCGCGATCAGCACGAACTCGCCGCGGCCGGCGGCGCGCATCGCGGCGGAGAGTCCGGCGACACCGCCGCCGGCGACCATGAGATCGGGGTGGTGATTGCGCCGCAGGATCCGGCCGGGCCGCGCCGAGATGTCGACCGGTCCGATGCCGGCGACGCGGCGGATGTAGCGTTCCGCGAGGGGCCACATCCAGCGTGGCTTCGCGAAGAGCTTGTAGTAGAACCCGACCGGCAGCAGCGCGCGCATCCACCAGATGGAGCCGAGGATGTCGTGCTCGGGCGAGGGCCACGCGCTCGCGCGTGCGACGCGCTGGCCGTTTTCGGCCGGCGTGACGCAGGCGCGTACGGCCGGCTCGCCGTCGACGGTGACCATGCAATGGGCGCAGTCGCCGCTGACGCAGTAGAGGCCGCGGGGGCGGTGGTACTTGAACGAGCGCGACATGATGCGCACGCCGCTCCGGTACAGCGTGGAGGCGACCGTATCGCCAGCATGGATGGGGAGCGAGCGCCCCTCGAAATCAATCGCCGGCATGGACCGTGTTGGTGCGGGTGTCGCGCTGCACCGTGAGCCACCGGCGGCAGCCTGCGAAGTGGAACCAGCGCTCCGCCTGCAGGCCCGCGACGTTCCGGCGGTACCACACGCGTCCGAACTCCGCGCCCGCGTCGGCCGGTGCGCCGGGTGCGGGTGGTGGAGCGGGCAACTCGCCACCGAACCAGTACTCGGTGTACGCGCGGCTGCCACAGTTCGGACAGGTGATCAGGAGAGCCATGGCACCCTTTTCCACTCCCGACTTGACACGTACGGCTGCCGGATGGGAGTATCGTTTTACGGTACCGCGTCTCATTTGTGGTACCGATCCGGGATTATAGAGACCCCGGCAGCAACTCGCAAGATGGGCCGGCAGCGCACGCCGCCGGCCGCACGGCAGCGCACATTTGGCACGGTACTTCGCACGAGGAGCGAGCATGACAGCGACGCGGGAGCCGGGCCGGCACCGGAATGCGGCGACGCCGGACGGACCGGGCGCAGCGGGGAGTCCGGCGGGGAGTCCGGCGGGCCGGGACGGATTCGTGAAAGCGTTGTCGCGATTCGACGCGACGATGCTCGTGGCCGGGTCGATGATCGGTTCCGCGATCTTCATTGTGCCTGCGGGAATTCTGCGGGAAGTCGGGTCGCCGGGACTGCTGCTGCTCGTGTGGCTGATCACCGGCGTGGTGATCGTGTTCGGCGCGTTGAGCTACGGCGAGCTGGCAGCGATGTATCCCGAGACCGGCGGGTTGTACGTGTACCTCCGTGAGGGGATCTCGCCGCTCGCCGGCTATCTGTATGGCTGGACATTGTTCGGGGTCATCCAGACCGGCGCGATCGCCGCGGTCGGTGTCGCGTTCGCGACGTTTGCCGGCGTTCTCTGGCCGGCGCTGACGCCCGACGTGTTCCTGGGGACGACGCTGGATCTGCCGAGCGGGCCGATCGCAATCGGGCTGTCATGGCAGCGCTTGCTGGCGATCGCATCGATCCTCGTGCTGACCGGTATCAACATCCGTGGCGTCAAGACGGCGGCGGCGTTGCAGACGGCGTTGACGGTCATCAAGACGAGCGCGCTGTTCGCGATCATCGTGCTGGGGCTCACAGTCGGGCGCCAGGCGGGGGCAGTGGCGGCGAACTTCGGTGCGGGGTTCTGGCCGGCGGGCGGCCTGCGGTGGGGGATGCTCCCGGGTATCGGGGCGGCGATGGTGGGGTCGATCGCGGCGGCGGACCTGTGGTACCAAATCGGGTTTTCCGCCGGGGAGATGCGGGACCCCAAGCGGGACATCCCGATCGCCATGGTGACGGGCGCGTCGCTGGTGTGTATCCTGTATTTCCTGACCAACGTCGCCTACCTCAGCTTCCTTCCGGCGGCGGCGATCGCCTCAGCTCCGCAGGACCGGGTGGCGACGGCGGCCCTCGAGGCGTTTCTGGGGGCGCCCGGCCTGTACGCGATGGCGGCGGCCGTGATGTTGTCCTGTTTCGGGTGCAATGCGGCGCTGATCCTGTCCGGCGCGCGCGTCTACTACGCGATGGCGCGGGACGGGCTCTTCTTCCGCGCGGCCGGGGTGCTGCATCCGGCGTACAGGACCCCTTCCGCGGCTCTCGCCGTTCAGGCGGTTTGGGCCTGCATTCTCTGCCTTTCCGGCACCTACGGACAGCTGTTGGATTACATGGTTTTCGCGTCCTTGCTGTTCTACATCCTGACTGTATCTTGCCTCTTCGCCCTGCGGATCAAGCGTCCAGACCTCGACCGGCCCGTGAAAGCTGTCGGATACCCCGTTCTGCCGGCCCTGTACCTCGGTGCGACGGTGTTGCTGTGCGGGGACCTGCTTGTCGAGAAGCCGCAATACACGTGGCCCGGTCTGGTGATCGTCGCGCTTGGTATCCCCGTGTATTTCGTGTGGCGTGGAAGAGCGCACCGGCCACCAGCGGTGCCAGACACCTGATTTCGGGCGGGCGCGCCCGTCCTCGGGTGAGCCGCTTTCTGTGTGAGCACGCCGCATGACTGACTCGTACGATGTGATCGTTCTTGGCCTCGGTGCCATGGGAAGCTCGACGGCCTACGAGCTGTCGCGCCGCGGGCTGCGGGTGCTTGGTCTCGACCGGTACCCTCCCGGGCACACGCATGGGTCGTCGCACGGGGACAGCCGGATCATCCGCGAGCTGTACTACGAGGGCACGCTGTACGTCCCGCTGTTACAGCGGGCGTACACGCTGTGGCAGGAGCTGGAGCAGGCGTCGGGCGCCAGTCTCCTGCGGATCACGGGCGGCGTGATGCTGGGCACCCCGGACGCGCACGTGGTCAAGGGGTCGCGGCAGACCGCCAAGCAATTGGGGCTGCCGTACGAAGACCTGACGGCGGCCGAGCTTCGGAAGCGGTTCCCGGCGATGGATCCGCCGGACGACTTCGTGGGCGTGTGGGATGCGCGGGGGGGATATCTCCGGCCGGAAGCGGCGATCGCGGCGTACCTCGAACTTGCGTCCCGGCATGGCGCGCGATTCGAGATCGGCGAGCCGGCCGCGACGTGGGCGGCGGATGGCGAGGGCGTGACGGTGACTGCCGGGACGCGGCGGTACCGTGCGGACCGGCTGGTGTTGGCGGCCGGATCGTGGATCACGCGCCAGGTGCCGGAACTCCGGCTCCCGATCGCGATCGAGCGGCAGGTCCTCGTGTGGTTCGATCCGGCGGGCGCGCCGCCGGGCAGCCCGGCCGGCACGCCGGACGCGTTTGCCGTTGACCGGTGCCCGGTGTTCATCTGCGAGCATCGGCCCGGTCACTCGGTGTATGGATTTCCGAGGCTGACGACCGGGGTCAAGGCATCGATCTTTCACGACGGCGAGACGGTTCCTGATCCCGACGTGCGCCGGCGGCCGGCCGATGCGGCGGAGACGGGCCGGCTCCAGGAGTATCTCGGGACGTTCATGCCGGCGCTCCGCAGCGCGCCGGTCCGTGCGACCATGACCTGCGTGTTCACCAACACGTCCGACGGCCGGTTCATCATCGACCGCCATCCCGCGCACCCGCAGGTCATCATCAGCAGTCCGTGCTCGGGGCACGGGTTCAAGTTCTCGAGCGCTGTCGGCGAGGCGAACGCCGATCTCGTGACCGGTACGCCGCCGCGAACGGACCTGTCGCCGTTCGCGCTTGACCGTTTCCTGGCCCCTGTCGCGGGGCGCGACACGGTCCGGCCGGCCGGACCGCCGGTGCTGCGGCCGTCGTAGCAGCCGTCGTAGCAGCTGTCGGAGCGGCGGTCATCGCCGAGCGCGTTCTGGCGAGCACCGTAGCGATCATCGCCTAGTTCCGGCGACACGCGGACCGCCCGGGTGTTGTCACCGGCCCCGGACACGCCGCCCGCCCGCGTGTTACAACGCTCCACCGAACAACTCCCGCAAGGCTCCCCGCATCGCATGCCGCGGACGCATGCCGTGCACGCGTGCGGCATGCGCGCGGCGATTGGGATCCGGTTTCGCGCGCCGATGTCCGTGTCCCACCGAACGGACCCGCAATTGACAATCCTCGGGGCGCCGGTATTATGGCGTAATCGAGACTCGGGGCCGAGAAATGGGACACCTGGTTTTCTCGCGATTCCTTCCTGGGAGAGCACATGGGTGATGGCCGGTTTGCCGCCGCGGCGAGAACGGGTGTGGCGTTCGCGATCGCGGGCCTCGTTGCCGTGGCGGGTGCGTTCTCGCGCCCGCTCGCGGCGCAATCGATCGAGCAGCGTCACGCCGAGGCGCTCGCGTACATCGCGGCGCACGCGGACAGCGAAGACATGACGATGATCCCGATGCGTGATGGGATCCGTCTCTACTCGCTGCTGCTCTTTCCGAGGGGGCAGCCGCGCCAGCACATGCCCACCGTGCTGATCCGCGATCCATACCTGACGAAGGGCTGGGTCGATTTCTTCGCCGACTACATCGCGAGCCTGCTGCAGCACGGGTACGCGGTGATGATCGAGAACGAGCGTGGCCGGTACTACTCCGAGGGGACGTACACGTATCTCGTGGGCTCGGGCAACGACGGCTTCGACACCGTGCAGTGGCTGACCGCGCAGCCGTGGTCGAACGGGAAAGTCGGCACGCTGGGGTGTTCGTCGAGCGCCGAGGAGCAGCACAAGCTGAACGGGGCGCATCCGCCGGGTCTGGCGGCGGCGGTGCCGATGGGATCCGGCGCCGGGATCGGGAAAGTCGGCGCGTACAACGAAATGGGCAACTTCTACCGGGGCGGCGCGGTGCAGATGCTCTGGTTCGCGTGGTACTACAGCGCCGGCTACAAATACCGTCCGCAGTTCTCGCCCAATCTGACGCGCGACCAGCTGAAAAAACTCTCGCGGTTCTGGGATCTCGAGCCAGAGCACATCCCGCCGTCCGGCATCGACACCACGATCTGGACCCTGCCGCTGACCGCGATCATGGACAAGATGGGCGCGGTGCCTGGCGATCTCGACGACTTCCTGACGCGCCAGCCGAACGATCCGAAGTGGAAGGAGATCGACTTCGGCGGTGAGGGCGACCGCAACAGCGCGCCGTCGCTGTACGTCAACTCGTGGTACGACGTGTCGATCGGTCCCAACCTCGCGATGTACGACTACCAGTCGAAGAACGCGGCGACCGAGCAGGCCAGGAACAACACCTTCACCGTGATCGCGCCGACCCCGCACTGTGAAGAGGGGCGGATGGAGACCGAGCACACGGTCGTCGGCGAGCGCGACATGGGTGATGCCCGGTTCGACTACGTGGGGCTCATCCAGAAGTGGTTCGACCACTTCCTCAAGGGGGAGGAGAACGGCGTCACCAACCAGCCCAAAGTCCGGGCGTACATGATGGGCGCCAACCAGTGGCGCACGTACGACGGGTGGCCGGCAAAGCAGACCATGTTTGTCCCCTATTACCTCACCAGCGACGGGGCGGCGAACTCCGTCAACGGAAACGGGCGGCTCTCGGCGGAGAAGCCTGCGAAAGCCGGGACGGACGCCTTCACCTACGACCCGCTGCATCCCGTGCCGTCACTCGGCGGCAGCGTCTGCTGTTTCAGCCCGAACTTCGTCGGCGGATCGTTCGATCAGACAGCGATCGAGATGCGGACCGACGTGCTGGTGTACACGACGCCGCCGCTGGCGAAGACGGTCGAACTGGCGGGGCCGGTCAAAGTGTCGTTGTATCTGTCGTCGGACCGGAAGGACACGGATCTCACGATCAAGCTGCTGGACGTCTATCCGGACGGCCGGGCCTACAACCTGGACGAGAGCATCGAGCGGGTACGGTGGCGGGACGGGTGGGACGCGCCGGCGTTCATGGAGCCGGGGCATGTCTACAGAGTGGACATCGGGCCGATGCAGACGAGCAACGCATTCCTGCCGGGGCACCGGATCCGGGTGGAGGTGTCGAGCAGCAATTTCCCGCGGTTCGACCGGAACCTGAATACGGGCGGGAACAACTTCGACGAGAAGACCCCGTTGGTGGCGCACAACGTGATTCACCACGGCTCGCAGTATCCGTCGGAGGTCGTACTCCCGGTCGTGAACGCCGGTTCGGCGCCCGCGGCTGCAGGCAACGAGGACTGACGCCCGTGGGGGACACGGTGTCGACTCGTGCACCCGGGAGCGCTTCTGCCCGTGCCGCTAGCCGTACGGCCGGTCCCCGGCGGCCAGCCGGCCGGCCGTTACCGCCTGTTGACATTGTTCCGGCCGGCTGTAATATCGGAACGACAAAGGGGGACTCCCTATCAAATTATGGGAATCGCCCGCTGCCGGCGCGTGTGCGTGGCGGGAGCATTGTGGAATGTCGTCTGGTTCACCACTGAGAGGAGGGCTCGTGATCTCACTTGTCGTCAGGCTCCGAAGTGCCGTGTGGGCCGGAGCCACATTGCTCACCGCGCTCGGGTTCGCGATGCCGGCCCGCGCGCAGCAACAGGGCGCCACCAAGGTCACCGGAAAGGTGGTCGATGCCGCTGAGCACGCGCCGATCTCCGCGGCCGCGGTGCTCGTGACCGGCACGACCATCGGCATGAACACGACGGACAGCGGCACATTCACCTTGCGTCTGCCGTCGGACGCCAAATCGCTGACGGTTCGCCGCATCGGCTACACCGCCACCACGGTGCCGATTGTCGCCGGCAAGACCGAGTACACGATCCAGCTGGCGAAGGACGTGCTGCGCCTCGAGCAGCAGGTCGTGACTGGTGTCGCGACGACGGTGTCGACGCAGAACGCCGCCAACGCGGTCGCCGTCGTCAGCACGCAGGAAGTGACTGAGGTGCCGGCGCCGACGGTCGAGAACGCGCTGCAGGGCCAGGTGCCGGGCGCGGTGATCAGCCAGAACAACGGTGGCGCGCCGGGCGGTGGCATGCAGATCCAAGTACGCGGCATCACCTCGATCAACGCCGCCGCCTCACCGCTCTACGTGATCGACGGCGTGCTGGTCAACAACGAGACGATCAACGCGGGCACGAACGCCCTGACCCTTGCCAACGGCCAGGTGTCGCCGAACACGGAAGACAACTCACCGAACCGGATCGCCGACATCAATCCCGACGACATCGAGAGCATCCAGGTGCTGAAAGGCGCCTCGGCCTCGGCGATCTACGGATCGAAGGCGTCGTCCGGCGTGGTGATCATCACGACGAAGAAGGGC
>Ga0182024_10021441_pt1 | contig 11727 bp, 7 predicted proteins | sample P32metaG_FD_120480 | JGI IMG/M metagenome (GOLD analysis project Ga0182024, IMG submission 120480) | Permafrost microbial communities from Stordalen Mire, Sweden - P3-2 metaG (Illumina Assembly) | ecosystem: Environmental > Terrestrial > Soil > Wetlands > Permafrost | place: Sweden: Stordalen... | reverse complement strand
GCGTCTTGGCATCACACCAGGCAATCAGGGAACATCAACACCAACAACAACCGACGGCAGGTGGGGCCAGTTCAAGCGTCCACGGTGGGGCCAGCGCAAGCGTCCACGACGAAACCGCGGACGAAGCCGGGCTGGGCGCTTGCCAATACCTCGGGCCCCATCGGTCCCGACTTTCTCGCGGTCGAGCACGATTGGGACTTCTCGCCGGCGGTATCCGGATCAGGCGTTGAGTGCGCCATCGAGAAGTCGCGTGCGATCGGGATCCTCGAACGGCTGCCTGAAGCCGATCATGGCCCAACAAAGGTACGTCAGGTGGTGCGCTTGCAGCAATGGTGGAGTGGGGCACTTGAGTCGCTCCTCTTCGACTACCGAGCCGTGGCGCCGGTCAGATATATGCCGCCCGATCGCGTCGTCCAGCTCGTCGCGGGCGCGACCGGCTGGGACTTCTCCCTCCACGAGCTCATGCTCATCGGCGAGCGCCGGATCACGATGCTTCAAGAGTTCAACCGCCGGCATGGCCTGAGCGTGGAGGACGAGAGGTTTCCCGACCGCATCCACGACGAAGCGATCCCAGATGGCCCGGCGACGGGGACGATGCTGCCGCTCGATGCACTCCGACAGATGCAGGCCACCTACTACGCGATGCACAGCTGGGACGAGGAAGGGCTGCCGCACCCGTGGCGTTTGCATGAGCTCGAGCTCGCGTGGATGTTAGACCTGCGCGCTGCAGGCCTGGACTGATTTAGGGAGTCGTTTAGACCACGCCGCGCCAGGTTCATCCGGCCGGCGGCCTGAGGTCGCTGGGAGGCGACCCTGTCGCTCTCTCTCTTAGGAAAATACGTTCAGGGTGCGACCACCGCCTGGGCCGTTGACGTTGCCGTTTGGCGCGTGACGTTGTGTCCGAGCCGTTCGAGCTGGGCGATCAGGCGTTTGGTGGTCCGTTCGCGGGCTCGTTGTTCGGCGTCGGGGTTCGGGGTCGGGGGCCGGTACAGCTCGCCAGTCTTGAGCATGTGGTAGAGCGCGATCAGGAGCGAGTGCTTGACAGCGCCCAGCGCGACCCCGTGGCAGGAGCGGGCCTTGACGCGCCGGTACTTGCGAGCGAAGTGGCCGTCCTTGACGCGGATCGCGCCCATCGCCGCGTCATTGAGGGCCGTGTTGAGGTGCTCCGGGCCTTTGCGTGTGCGGCCGGAGCGGCGTTTCCCGGCCGATTCGTGGTTGCCCGGGCATTGCGCCCCCCAGCTGACGAAATGCTTATCGGTCGGGAAGCGCGACATGTCGATCCCGAACTCGCCTATCAGCGTCTGCGCGGTCCGTTGCTGGATCCCGGGCAGCGAGCACATGAGCCCGACGGCGAGCTCAAAAGGGCGCACGGTCCCGGCGTCTGCACCGGTCTGATCGCCGTCCCGGGCAGGCTGGGACTGCGCGGCGATGTGCGTCTCGATCGCCGTGCCGAGCGCGGCGATTTCAGCGTCGAGGAAGTCGATGTGAGGCAGGATCCCGCCGATCAGCAGCGCGTGCTGGTCGCCGAAACGGACACCCTCAAACGCCTCGACAAGCGCCGAGTGCTTGACGCGCAGGCGGCCCTTCGCGAGATCCGCGAGCGCCGCGGGATCGCGCTCGCCGCCGATCAGCCCCTCGAGCATCAACCTGCCTGAGACGCCGAGAATGTCGGTCGCAACGCAGTCGAGCTTGATGCCGGTGTCCTCCAGCGCCTTGTGCAGCCGGCCCGCCTCACGCTGGCGGTCGCGAACCAGCGTCTTGCGCCGCCGCGTCAGCTCACGCAGCTCCCGGACCGGCTTGGGCGGCACGAAGCTCGCGCGCAACAGCCCGCACTCCAACAGCCGGCACAGCCACTGGCTATCGCCAACATCCGTCTTGCGGCCGGGAACGTTCTTGACGTGCGCCGCGTTGCACAACAGCAGCTGGAACTCGTCCTCCAGGATCGCCCAGACAGGCTTCCAGTACACGCCGGTCGCCTCCATCGCAACATGCGTGACGCCCAACTCCGCCAACCAATCATGCAACGCGAGCAACCCCCGCACGGTCGTCTTGAACTCGCGAACCTCCTGCACCCGTTGGCCTTCGCGGCGTACACGCACGCACGCGGTCACCGACGCCTTATGGACGTCCAGCGCCCCCGGCCGCTCAACCAACAGATCCATCCTGACCTCCGTGACCACGGTGAACCGAATGTGCCGCCCCGGGAGTCCAGCAACAACAAACGAGTCTCTTACACGTGCTCAAGGCAACAGTCCGGCATTCCGGCAAGGACCCCGCGCCACACTGATATCGGACCCCACAGGGCACCAAGAAAACGACGGCGTCACGAAGGCAGCCGACATATCATCCCATTTTCACCCCGCCGCGCATGGCCGTTCCCGCGGCCACCACCACTGATAGGAAAATAGCCGTGATCCGCCGTAACGCAAGATTGACCACTAAACGGTGTCATGGGGTGATTTTCACTCGACCGCGGAAGGCCGAAGGCCAGGACAACTAACAGACGACTGATATGCGTTGTCCGCTCGGTAGGCGCTACCCGTCGCCAGCCGGCGCTCCTGTGGCTGAGCGCTCAACCCAGGCGCTCGGGGGCGTACAAACGTCTGCGCAGTCCGCTCTCAGGAAGCAGTGCTTATGTCGCGGATGGGACCGAGTCCCCGTGTCGATAGAACGCAGCGGGATCGGGGGCTAGCGGCGTGTTACCGATGATCAGATCGGCTGCCTTCTCCGAGAGCATCGTCACTGGGGCCCAGATGTTGCCGTTAGTCACGTATGGCATTGCCGAAGCATCGACAACTCGAATCCCGTCGAGCCCATGGACGCGCATGGTCTCGGGATCCAGGACATCTTGGTTGCCGGTGCCCATTCGGCAGCTGCAGGCCGCGTGCGGGGTGGCCTCGCCCGTGCGCGCCACCCAGTCGAGGATCTCGGCATCGGATTGGATGGCAGGCCCCGGTGAGATCTCCCCACCGTCGAATTGCTCAAAGGCGGCCTGGCTGAAGATCTGCCGTGCGCAGCGGATCGTCTCAACCCACTCGCGGCGGTCCTGTTCGGTGGAGAGATAGTTGAATCGGATCGCCGGGTGTCTCCTCGGATCGGTCGAGGTGATCTTCACGGAGCCGCGTGCATCGGACAGGGTTGGCCCGACGTTGACCTGGTAGCTGTGACCCGGAGGAGTCTTGCCGTCGTAGCTGACGGCGATGGGGAGGAAGTGAAACATCACGTTGGGGTACGTGACCTCATCGTTGGAGCGGATGAACCCCCCCGCCTCGAAATGATTAGTTGCGGCAGGTCCGGTCCTTGACAGAAGCCACCGAAGCCCGATCTCGGGGCGTTTGCTCGGCTTGAGCGCGGGCGCGACCGAGACCGGCTGCTTGGACGCGTGCTGCACGTAGACCTCGAGGTGATCCTGGAGATTCTCTCCGACCCCGGGCAGGTCGTGGACGGCGCGGATCCCGAGCCGCTCAAGCTCGGCCGCGGCGCCGACCCCGGACAGCTGGAGGATCTGCGGCGAGCTGATCGCGCCGCCGCACATGATGATCTCCTCGGCGCGAATCCGCTCGACCCGGCCACGGTGCGTCAGTTCGACGCCGACGGCGCGGGGCCCATCGAACAGGACGCGGTTGACGAAGGTCCCGCAGCGCACGTCGAGATTGTCACGACGCTCGATGGGATGCAGGTACGCGCGCGCGGCATTGACCCGGCGGCCGCGACGGATCGTGCGGTCGAACGCGCCGAACCCTTCTTGGCGATAGCCATTGGTGTCCGTGGTGAGCGGGTAGCCGGCCTCCTGGACCGCCTGGAAGAACGCGGCGAACAACGGATTCGCGACGGGACCACGCTCCAGCAAGAGCGGTCCGTGATCGTTCCGCCAGGCATCCGCATTCTGGGCCGCCTCCATCCGCTTGAAGTACGGCAGGCAGTGTGCGTAGTCCCAGCTCTCCATGCCGGGGTCGGCGGCCCACCGCTCGAAGTCCATCGCATTCCCACGCTGGAAGATCATGCCGTTGATGCTCGTCGACCCACCGAGCAGCTTGCCCTTGGCCTGGTAGATGCGGCGCCCGTGTAGGTGGGGCTCGGGCTGTGATTCGTATCGCCAGTCGTAGAAGCGAGACCCAATCGCGAAAACCATCGCGGCCGGCATCTGGACGAAAAGATCCCACGGGTGGTCGGCTCGGCCCGCCTCGAGCAAGAGGACGCTGGTGTCAGCGTTCTCGGTGAGCCGGTTGGCGAGAACGCAGCCCGCCGCGCCTCCGCCCACGATCACGTATTCATAAGCCATTTCTCAGACCGCTCCTCTCCGGTTAGCAGTGCCGCGGCCCGCCACAATACCGCCTTGCATTCGATGGACACGACGTATATATTGTCCCCAGTTCGCGTTATTGCGCTGACTAGCCGGAGGAGCACTACAAATGCCGAACCACCCCAGGCGCCGGCCTTCGATGCATGCTTTGCACCTGAGGGCGACGCGCGTTTCAGGTTTGATGGAGGAGACATGACGCTTGATGAGGCAACGCCTAACGGCGATCTGAACCCATACCGAGACGCTGAGACGGCGTCCGGCATGACGCGGCGACGGCTGTTGGCCATCGGCGCGCAGGGTGGACTTGCCATCGGCGCCGGGTCGCTGCTCGCCGCCTGCGGCGCTTCGGGCTCATCGGGGACGACAAAGGCGGCCACGGCCGCAAGCGGAACTGCCGTCCGGGGCGGCACGCTGAAGGTCGGCATGATCACTGGTGGCTCTGCCGAGACTCTCAACCCAGGGGCCGCAGGCCCTTGGGTGGACATTCTTCGCGTGTACCAGCTCTATGACTTTCTCTTTGATCCCGGTTTCGGGCAGGACTTCACGGCGCTAGTCCCGCGCTTGGCCACCTCTGCTGAGCCGAATCACGACGCGAGTGTCTGGACGATCAAGCTCCGGGACGGCGTGCATTGGCACGATGGCAAGCCGTTCAGCGCGGACGACGTCGTCTGGACGATCGGCACGTGGTCGAACGTGGCCAACTACGCGAACTCGTACGTAGCTCCCTTCATCGACTTCAAGCGCGTGCGTAAGCGGGGACGGCTAGAGGTCGAGATACCGCTGCTGCGGTCCGCTGCGGAATTTCCGGCAATCACAACCGTCTACAGCTTGGCGATCGTCCAGAATGGCGCCACGCCAAAATCCTTCTCGACAAATCCCGTCGGGACCGGGCCGTTCAAGTACGTCTCGTTCCAGCCCGGTTCGCAAAGTGTCTTCGCCCGGAACCCCGACTACTGGGACGGAGCGAACACGAGGCCCTATGTCGACAAGGTGATTGTGACTTCGAGCTTCCAGGACGAAACATCTCGGTACAACGCGCTACAGGGTGGCGAGATCGACGTCTCGGGGGTGATCCCTGGGACCTTTGCCCGGCAGGCTGCCGGGAGTTCGATCAACCTGATCAATTCGCCGTCCGGCTCGGGGCAGTGCTTCACGATGCGGTGCGACCGAGGGCCGTTCGCCGACGTGAGGGTGCGCCAGGCGATGAAGCTGCTCTGTAACCGGCAAGCGTTGATCGATGGGGTGTTCCCCGGCTATGCGGCGGTTGGCAATGACGTCGAGGGTCGGTTCACCAAGTACTACGACATGAGCCTGCATCCGACGTATGACGTCGAGAAGGCCAAGTCACTACTCAAGGCAGCGGGGCAGCAGGACCTCAACGTGACGCTCCAGACATCGAATGCGTCGCCCGGATTCACACAAGCGGCGACACTGTACGCCCAGCAGGCAGCGCAGGCAGGCGTAAAGATCAACGTTCAGACATTGAGTCCGTCCGTGTACTACACAAGCGCTGGCGGCTACCTCGGGCGCGCGTTTGGTCAGGACGATGGTAACTCGTGGGCGTCGATGATGCTTGTGGCCGCAACATATTTCGTGAAGGGCTGCCCGTACGACGAGACGGGATGGACGACTCAGCCTGGCGGTGGTGATCAGGCTCTGGTCTCGCAGGCAATCGGCGAGCTAAACCCAAGTAAGGCGCAGGAGCTGTGGACCGAGCTACAGAAGAAATGGCAGTCAGAGGACGGACACCTCATCTGGTCCTGGGCGAACTTCACTGACGCAGCCGCAAATAAGATCCACGGGCTTAGTGGCGGCATCGCACAACCGCTCAACAATTTCAACCTTGTCGACGCTTGGATCGCAGAGTAGGAGGAGGGACCGGCAGCGATGAACGCACGGTCAGCCGGCACAGCAAGATCGAGACCCCGCGCTGGGTGGTCGCTCTGATGAGCGTTGCTGGCGCCAACCCCGCGCCGCTCGCGGAATCCGGCACAGAGCTTGTCGGCGCGCCGGTGGGACGAGGGCCGCGTCTGCTGCGCAAGGGGCCATTCAGCCGGCATCCGCTGGCCGGGTTCGTTGTCCGACGGGCGGCAGCGGGTCTCGTGACATTGCTTGTTGCGTCGTTTGTGATCTTCCTGGCGACGAACGCGCTGCCCGGCAACGTCGCCGAGACGGTACTGGGCCGCAACGCAACCCGGGCGTCCGTTGCTCACCTGGACCGGGAGCTTCGGCTGAATCAGCCGCTTCTTCAGCGTTACGGAACGTGGCTCGGTGGGGCCGTCCGCGGGGATCTCGGGCGATCCGCCGTCGCTGTCGCCCAGCAGGACACGCAGACCTCAGTGGGGGCCATCATCGGCAAGCCGCTTGGGAACAGCCTCATCTTGGCTGCGATCACGATGATCCTCCTGGTGCCGCTCTCGCTCCTGGCGGGAACGTTCGCCGCCGTGTACGCGGCGAGGCCGCCGGACTATGCAATCTCGTATACCTCGTTGGTGTTCGGCGCGGTGCCGGAGTTCGTCCTCGGCACGCTACTGATCGTAGTGTTCTTCTCATTACTTGGACTATTCCCGCCTGTCGCCCTCGTGCCGCCCGGGACGAGTCCGCTATCGGATGTCAACGCACTCGTGCTGCCGGTGCTCACGCTGCTCGGGGTCTCGCTCGCCTTCTGCGCCCGGCAGGTGCGAGCCGGCGTGCTCGTCACACTTCGCCAGGACTACGTGACAATGGCGCGGCTGGGAGGCATCCGTGAATCGCGTGTCCTCTGGCGGTACGCCCTCCGCAATGCAGTGGCGCCGAGCATCCAGTCGTTCGCCCAGACGTTGCAGTACCTGTTCGGCGGGATCATTGTCGTCGAAACGCTGTTCACCTATCCCGGCGTTGGCTCGCTCCTCGTGCAGGCGGTGTCGACGCGCGACGTCACCGAGGTGCAGAGCATCACGCTAGTGCTGGCCGCCGCGTTCATCGCGATCAACATCGTCGCCGATCTTCTGGTCGTGGCTCTCGTGCCGAAGCTGCGGACTCAGGTGTGACATGAGCTCGATGGTCACCTCACCCCCTGAACTCACTACTATCGTCGCTCACGGGCGACGGAGCAAGCGGGCGGCGTGGCTGCTCCACACCCGGCCTGGGATCGCTGGTCTGATGCTCCTTGGCTTCGTTCTCGCGGTGGCTCTGATCGGCCCTCTGGTCGCCCCGCACAACATCGCCCAGCCGATTGGTGTGCCCGGCGCCGGTCCGTCGAGTGCCGCTCCTCTTGGCACTGATTTCCTCGGTCGCGACGTGCTCAGCCGCGTGCTCCACGGAGGTCTTCCCGTCTTGGGATTGTCGGCGGTGACGATTGGGCTCACGTACCTGGTCGGCTTGAGTCTCGGACTTGTGGCGGGGCTCAGCCGCTCGTTGCTCGACCCGGCCATCATGAGGGCGGTAGACCTCTTTCTCGTGTTCCCGCCGCTACTTCTCCTCCTTCTCCTGCTGACTGGAGCAGGAACGGGAACCGGCGTGTTGATCATCGGAATAGTGCTGGTCTTGTTCCCAGGCGTCGCCCGCCTGACGCGCACGGCGACGCTCGAGGTCTCGACCACTGGTTACATCGAGGCAGCGATCGCACGAGGTGAGGCGAAGGTCGCAATCATGCGGCGGGAGGTGCTCCCGAACATCTCGCAAGCCATCTTGGCGGACCTAGGGGTCCGGTTCGCTGCCGCCATCAGCCTTGCCGCGAGCATCAACTTCCTGGGACTCGGGTCAAAGCCCCCGGCGGCGAACTGGGGACTGATGGTCGCGGAGAACCGGCAGATCGTCGGCACGAACCTCTGGGCGTTGGTCGTGCCCGCCATTCTGTTGGCAGCGCTGACCGTTTCCGTGAATCTTCTCAGCGACGCATACGTCCACAGTCGCGGACGTTCGGGGAGCAAGTAATGGCAGACGAAGGACGGCAGGCAGCGCTCACGCTCTCAAATTTGACGGTGGCACTCGACGGAGGGGACGTCGTCGTCGATGACGTGAGCCTTGAACTCGCGCCAGGCGAGATCCTCGGCTTGGTAGGAGAGTCGGGCTCGGGCAAAACGACGACCGCCCTCTCGCTCCTCGGGTACGCAACGCCAGGCGCGAAGATCGTCGGCGGAGAACTGCAGATCAGCGGAACGCCGCTGGCGATGAACGACTCCATGCGTCGCGCGCGCGGATCGCTGATCTCTTACGTGCCACAAGACCCGAGCCGCGCGCTCAACCCCGCGCTCCGCATCGCGGCCGCGATCGGCGACATCATGAAGGCACACCGAGCGGAAGGCGATGCGGCTGTCGACCGCGCGCTTGATCGGGTAGGGCTGGTGCCGGCGCACGCGACACACCGCTTCCCACATCAGCTCTCCGGCGGTCAACAGCAGCGGGTCTCCATCGCGATGGCCTTGTCGTGCGAGCCAGCTGTGGTCGTGCTCGACGAGCCAACCACGGGGCTGGACGTGGTCACCCAGGCGAGGATCCTCGAGGAACTCAAGCGGCTGCGAAGCGAGCACAACATTTCAATGGTGTACGTCACGCATGATCTCGCCGTCGTCAGCCAGATCGCCGATCGGATTGCGGTCATGTACGCGGGACGCATCGTCGAACAGGGCCAAGCGGAAACCCTGCTGCGCGATCCTCGGCATCCATATACACGAGGGCTCCTCGCCTCGGTCCCCGATCACATCCGACCCAGAGCCCTTGAGCCGATGGCGGGGATCGCGCTCGGGGTCGGCGAGCGGCCGAGCGGATGCGCCTTCGCTCCACGGTGCGCCCAGAGGACAGACCGTTGCCAATCCGAGATGCCGGGGCTTGAGCCAGTCGCCGCCGAACACCTCGTGCGCTGCTTTCACTCAGAACTCACCCCTGAGTTGACTAGCCACGCCGCTTACGGCCGCGGCGGCCAACTCTATGACGCGGGCACTCCGCTGCTCGAGGTCGTGCAGCTTCGCGCTGAACATCGCTCGCTTCATGAGGCGACGGTCGCTGCGGCCGATATCAGCTTTAGCGTGTCTCGGGGCGAATGCGTTGCCCTCGTCGGGGAATCTGGCAGCGGCAAAACGACGATCGCGCGAGCGATCTGTGGGCTGCATCCGGTCGCTGCCGGCGAACTTCGTCTCGGCGGACAGCCGCTGCCGAGTCTGGTGGCTCGTCGCACGCGCGAGCAACGGCGCCAGGTGCAGATCGTCTTCCAGAACCCGGCGGGGGCCCTCAATCCCCACCATACGGTCCGAGAGGCCATCGGGCGGCCGGCGAAGGTCCTACGAGGACTGAGCAATCGCGCGCTCCCGGGAGAGGTCGATCGCCTGCTTGGGTGCGTGAGGCTGACGACACGGCTCGGCGACAGGTATCCGCAAGAGCTTTCAGGCGGAGAGCGTCAGCGTGTGTCAATTGCGCGCGCCCTGGCTGCTCAGCCGGAGATCATCCTCTGCGATGAGATCACCTCCGCACTCGACGTATCGGTGCAGGCCGCGGTCTTGAAGCTCCTCAACGAGCTCCGAGACGAGCTGGGGTTGAGCTTGCTCTTCATCACTCACGATCTCGGGGTTGTCGCAGCGGTCGCCGATCGTGTGCTCGTGTTGGACCAAGGGCGGATCTGCGAGCAGGGCGTGACCGAGCAGGTATTGCAAGCCCCGGCAAGCGAGTACACACAACGGCTGCTGGCGGCAGCGCCGAGTATCAGTTACGTGACGGCCGATACAGACGCCGTCGCCGAGCGTGCCTGACGTGGCTTAGTGTTCGCAGGCCGCTATCGGGCGTGATGAAAGGACGGTTCAGGCGGCTGGCGGGTTCACGTCGAACGGAAAAGTCGGACGATAAGGAGCGCCATGGCGAGCGTACGACTGAGGACGGTTCTCGGGGACGTTGACCCGGAGACGATGGGGGCCACGTTGCCCCACGAACACCTACTGCTCGGCGAGGATTGCTGGTGGCGGCCCGGCACGGACAAAATGGCGGCGACTAGGAAAGACAGCGCCCCGGACGCTTGAAATCCTCTGGCACTGGCTCGAGAACCCGACGATCAATAGAGGCAACCTGCACCTTGACAGCGAGGCGGACGCGATCGCGGAGGTTCGAGACCTGCCGGCGCTTGGAGTCGGCACGCTGCTCGAACTCACGAATGTCGGTCTGCGCCCAAACCATGAGGGATACCGCCGTATCGCCCGAGCAACTGGGCTGAATGTGGTCGCAGGTTGCGGCTACTACATCGCGGACAGCCTCAGTGAGCAGACGCGCGAGCTGAGCGTGGAAGAGATGTGCGATGCAATCGTCCGCGACATCGAGGTCGGTTTCGAGGGAACCAACATCCGCGCGGGGATCATTGGCGAGGTCGGGCTGTCCTGGCCGATTGACCCCGTTGAGGAGCGCTCGCTCGAGGCGAGCGTCATTGCCATGAAGCGAACGGGGGCCGCGCTCACGCTGCACAGTCCGTACTTCCTGCGGGACGTGAGCGTGCTGCAGGAGATCTGCGACAGGTTGACGGACCTCCGTGCCGACATGAGCCGTGTGATCATGGGACATTGCGACAGCTTTGCGCGAGACCCGCGGTTCCTCGATGTAGCACCGGGACTCGGGTGCCTTCTTGAGTTCGACATGTTCGGTACGGTCGGATACGAACATGCGACCGGCTTCGTCTATCCCTCCGAGGAGGTCCGGGTCGAGGCAATCCACGGCTTGATGCAGGATGGACACGCGGATCGTGTGCTGATGTCTCACGACGTCGCCCTGAAGACGATCTATCAAAAGTACGGAGGACATGGCTACGGCTATGTCTCGAGAGTGATCGGGCCGTGGCTCCGGCGACTGGGTGTCACCGAGGACCAGTTGAACCAGGTGATGAGTGAGAACGCAAAGCGGGTCATCCCGATCGGCATCGAGGATGACCGCAAGGCAGTAAGCGCGGCTACGGCGAGCCGCGATCTCTGAGCGCGATATCGATCGGCGGATCGGAACGGCGGTTGGCTAAGGCGCCGATCCCTTTGCTTGAAGATTGCTCTCGAGTCATCCGACAGCAGTCGGAAGCGGCGACCGTCGGCTGGCGGGGCACGAAGACCAATCCCGACGGGAGGGGTTGCGTTTATTGAATTCAGTCAGTACCATCACCGGAACACTGTAACGGGCGGCCAACGGAGGAAAGGCGTGACGATGCGACTCGGTCCGCTGATCGATTGTGATGTGCACCAGGAACTGCCCGACGAGGCTGATCTGCTGCCGTACATGTCCGCGGGGTGGCAGGAGTTCGTGCTGGCCAAAGGAGACTCTGGTCGGGGCGGGCGCAACTCGATTGTGCCTCCGGTGCACTCCTACGCGGAGCACCCGTTTGGCTTTGAGCGCGGCGACGCGTGGCCACCGGACGGTGGCCACGCTGGATCATCGCCGCAGTTCATGCTTGATCAGCTCTGCGGCGCGTACGACACGCAAGGGAT
>Ga0182024_10021440_pt1 | contig 11728 bp, 9 predicted proteins | sample P32metaG_FD_120480 | JGI IMG/M metagenome (GOLD analysis project Ga0182024, IMG submission 120480) | Permafrost microbial communities from Stordalen Mire, Sweden - P3-2 metaG (Illumina Assembly) | ecosystem: Environmental > Terrestrial > Soil > Wetlands > Permafrost | place: Sweden: Stordalen... | reverse complement strand
CGGATCGCTCGGCGAATAGGTCTGGAAGGTGCGTCCGTCGGTGAACGTGCCGTGGATTTCCGGACCTTGGATCAGAACATCGCGCACGCGGCCCTGATCGACCTCGTTGAGGAGCTGCGAGAAGGAAATGTCTTGCGAGGTCGTGTGCTGGCCCGGATTCTGGAAAAGCGTGAACAATGCCAGGAGCAGCAGGACAATGATGATCCACAGAGCGAAATTCCGAAGATTGGCGTTCATCACATGTCCTCGGCCGGCAACCCGCCGGCGCCCAGCGTAGTTGTGCCCACGAATCGTGGCGGCTTCACGTCCCGCACCCCGCCAATGTAGGCGTCGGGTCCCTGCCTGCCAAGGGAAGCCCGGAATTGGGCAAGGTGTTTATTCTACTGCTATTTCGTAAAGCTGCGGTTGCCGGCGCGGCGTGCCGCCCGCCCGCGGCGCGGCGGAGCGCGCTCGACGATTAGCCGGCCGGCACCGAGCGTGACCAGCGCGCCGGCAAGCGTCCGGCGCAGCGGCAAGCGGGACTTCCTTAGCGCTTCGTAAAGCCATTCGAGCTTGCCGAGTTCGACCGGCCCCTCGTCGCCGGAATGCGCAATGGCGCGGCCGAGGAGCCGGAGCGCCACTTCAGCCGGCAGGTCGTTGAAGCGTGCCGTTTCGAAGACGATTGGGCCGCGCTCGCGCCACGGACCCGGCGTTAGCGCCGCGCGCGCGGCGGCAACCGCGAATTCGATGGTCGCTTCAGCGCGTCGCATGCGCGCGGCAAAGCGCGCCAGGCTCCGCGCATCGAGCCCCTCGCTCGCGAGATGGGGCATCAGCGCGCGCAGCCTCGTGCGGGTAAAGCGCGGATCGCGGTTGGTCGGATCCTCGATGTGGCCGACGCCGTCGATCTTCAGCGTCGCGATCAGCCGCGCCTTGGAAACGGGGAGCAGCGGACGGACAAGGAAGACCGCCCTATCACCGCCGGCAGGAATAAGCGACGCGTGCGCCATCCCGGCGAGCCCGGTGAGGCCGCTGCCGCGAGCCAAGCGAAAGAGCACCGTTTCCGCCTGATCGTCGAGCGTATGCGCGGTCAGGATATGTTCGTATCCGACGCGCGCCGCCGTCTGGGCCAGCAGCCGATAGCGCGCGATACGCGCCGCCTCCTGCAAACCGGTTTTCGGTTTTTTGCCGCGCCAGCGCAGCGTGCGATGAGGAATCCCGAGCTGTCGCGCGAGCTGCTTCATCGCCGCTGCTTCGCGCGCCGATTCCGTCCGCAGGCGGTGGTCGACGGTAACGGCGATAAGCTTCGGTGCGTGGTTGAGCTGCTTTTTGATACCCTTGGCCCAGCGCGCGGCGATCACAAGCAGTGCCGTCGAATCGGAACCGCCGGAGACGGCAAGAACAAGCCCGCGCAAACCTTCAAGACCGCCGAATAGCGCGCTTGCTTCCTGGTCACCAACAGCTTCGTCAGCAATGGCCACGCTTTTGTTCTCGGTCTACGGCCTGCTTTACGCTTGCGGAAGCGCGTGGGTACTTGCGCAGCACCTCGCTGAGCGAGGCGCACGCCGCTTCCTTTTCGCCCAAGGCCGCAAGCGACTGGCCAAGCCGCAACAGCGCCTCCGGCGCCCGCGCGGCCGTGTCATATTTCGTGGAAACGGCCAGAAACGACTCGGCGGCATCGCGATATTGCTGCTGCTGGAAAAGACTTTCGCCGAGCCAGTATTGGGCCTCCGGCGCCAAACGATCGCTGGGATATTGGCGCAGGAACGAGCGGAAGGTGTCCGCGGCAAGCCCATAGTCTTTGTGCAGCACGTAGCCGTAAGCCAGATCGTATTGGTCCTTAGGTGAGTTGGTCGGCGGCAGTGTCGCCTGCATGGCGCCGGTGGCGTTGGGATTGCTTGGCGGCGGAGCGGGCAGTTCGCCGGGCGGTACCGCGCCGGGCGTCGAGAGATCGAGCGGCGCGCCGATTTGCCGGGGTCCGGGAGCGGGCGCGTCCGAAATCGGCGGCGGCTCGGTCGCGGCTGTGCTGGTTCCCATTGGGCGCGGCGCGCCCGGAGCGTTCGGATTGGCATTTGGGTCGAACGCGTCGCCGCGGCGAGTCCCCGCTATCGGTGACTCGGCCGGCGCGGGCGCCAGGACCGGCGAAGCCGCGGCGGCGGGTGGCGGATATTGTGCGCTCGGCCGCTGTGGCGCGGGCGCCCGTGATGCGCCCTTGCCCTCTTCGGGTCGCGGCTGCACTTCCTCCTGCAGGCGCTGCACCTGCTGCTCGAGCTGCTGATTGCGGTACTGGAGTTGCTCAACGTTGCCGGTGAGTTGCCGGATCACAGACTCGAGCCGATTGATGCGCGTCAGCAGGTCGGCATCGGACTCTTGGGCGCGGAGCGCCCCCGCGCCAAGCGTCAACGCCGGAAGGAGCACGAGCAGAAGGGCGAAGGGGAACATTATCGGCGACATTTTGCGGTGAGGAGGCGTTCTTAACATAGTCCGGCCTGCGTCCAAATTGTGACTGACCGCCCCGAAGCCGTCGTCATGGGAACGCTCGATCGTACGACGTTCCGGCGTCGGGTCATTCGCTCATTCCGCGGGTTGAAGGCGTGGATGTTTGCGGGAGCTTAGCCACTCCTCGAAACGCTGCACTACCACGAAAATCGACGGCGCGAACAGAACCGCGAGGCAGGTCGACGCGATCATGCCGCTGAACACGGTAATACCGATCGACTTCCGGGCGCTGGCGCCGGCGCCGCTGGCGATCACGAGCGGCGCGACGCCGAGGATGAACGCAAACGAAGTCATGACGATCGGCCGGAACCGTGCCCGCGCCGCGTCGACGGCCGCCTCGATCAGGGACATGCCTTCGCGCACGCGGCGGTCGCGCGCGACGTCGACGATCAGAATGGCGTTTTTGGCGGAGAGCGCGATCAGCAGGATGATGCCGATTTGCGTATAGAGATTGTTATCTATGTGCAGCAGAGATAGCACCAGAACCGGACCGATGAGCGCGAGCGGTACCGACAGTATGACGGACAGGGGCGCGTACCAGCTCTCGTATTGACCGGCGAGCACCAGATAAACGAGCAGCAGCGCCATCGCGAATACGAAATACATTTGTTTGCCGACCACCTTTTCCTGATAGGACATGGCGGTCCATTCAGTTGCGGTCCCGGGCGGCAAAGTCCGTGCCGCGTTCTCCTCCATCAGGCGAAGCGCTTCGCCCGAACTGAAGCCCGGTGCCGGCAGACCGAGCACGCTGGCTGACGGGTAGAGATTGTAAAGGCTGATCAGCGGGGCGCCGACGCTCGGGGTGATTTTGACCAGCGTTCCCAGCGGAATCATGTTGCCTTGCTGATTACGCACCGACAGGTTCTCGATGTCTCGAGGCCGCAGCCGGAACGGCGCGTCGGCCTGTGCGTAGACCTGGAACACGCGGCCGAATTTGTTGAACTGCTCGACGTAGGTCGACCCAAAATAAGTCGCAAGTGTCGCGAACACCTGATCGACCGGCACATGGACCGTTTGCGCCTTGACGCGATCGACGTCGACACGCAATTGCGGCGCGACCGCGCGAAAGGTGGTCGACACGCGCTGCAGCGCGCTCTGCGATTGCGCATTGGTGACGATGGCACTCGTGATGCTTTGCAGCTTGGCGAAATCGGTGCTGCCGTCCCGCAATTCCACTTGCATGGTGAAGCCGCCGGCATTGCCGATGCCCTGGATCGGCGGCGGTGGGAACACAAGCACGCGTGCGTCGACGGCTGCAAACGCCCGCGACAGGCGGCCGAACAGTACGCGCAGGTCGGCCCGCGCGTCCCAGTCCTTGAGCACCACGTAAGCGACCCCGGCGTTGGGTAGGACAGCATTGTTGTCTAAGGCGGAAACGCCCGCGATGGTGACGACGTGCTCTACGGCAGGATCCACACGCCCGATCTCGGAGATCTGCGCGAGCGTCTTCTGGGTGCGTTCAAGCGCGGCGCCGTCGGGCAGCTGGACGGCAACCAGAAGGTAGCCCTGGTCCTCGATCGGCAGGAAACCGGTCGGCACGCGCGCGAGCCCCCACCCGGCAAGCCCGATGATCACGAACGCGACGATCGCCATCACCCCGGCGTGGCTCACCATGCGTCGAATGAGCCCGGCGTAGCCTCGCTCAATCCGGCCGTAGACTGCGTTGAAGCCGCGATAGAAGAAGTTGCGCCGCTCTTCGGGGACTGGCGGGCGAAGCCACAACGCCGCTTGCGTCGGCTTGAGCGTCACCGCGTTGATCGCACTCAACAGCGCGGTCGCTGCAATCACCAGCGCGAACTGCGCGTACATGCGGCCGGTGAGACCGGGCAGAAAAGCCGCCGGCAAGAACACCGACATCAACACCAGCGTGATGCCGATGATCGGGGCCAACAACACCTGCATGGCGCGGATCGCGGCGTCATGCCCGTTCATGCCGCGCTCGACGTTGTGCGCCGCTCCTTCCACCACGATGATGGCGTCATCGACCACGATGCCGATTGAGAGCACGATCGCGAACAGCGTCGAGAAGTTCACGCTGAAGCCGAGCGCCCACATCGCCGCGAACGCGCCGATGATGGTGACGGGTACCGTGGTCGCCGGCACTAACATGGCGCGCCAATCCTGAAGGAAAACAAGGATGACGATCAGCACGAGGAGCGCGGCTTCAATGAGCGTCTTGTAGACCTCATGGATCGAAGCGTTGACGAAGACGGTCGTGTCGAACGGAATTGAATATTCGAGACCTTGCGGAAATTGGCGGGCCAGGACTTCCATCTTGGCCTTGATCGCGTTCTCGACGTCCAACGCGTTCGCGCCGGGCGATTGATAAATGCCGATGCCAGTGGAGGGCTGACCGTCCTTCGTGAAGATCTGGCCATAGGTCTGCGCGCCAAGCTCGACGCGACCGACGTCGCGCAGGCGCGTAATTTCTCCGTTATTGCCGGTCTTCACGATGACATTCTCGAACTGCTCGACATCGGAGAGACGGCCCTGCACCTCGATCGTGTATTGGAAATCCACACCGGGCGGCGTCGGTGGCGCGCCGACCTGCCCCGCCGTGACCTGTTGGCTCTGCTGCTGGAGCGTCGAAACGACATCCTGCGCGTTCAGGCTTCGTGCCTTGAGCTTTTCCGGATCGAGCCACGCGCGCATCGAATATTGACCGGCACCGAAAATGTTGACGTTGCCGACCCCCGGCAGGCGGGACAGTTCGTCCTTGATGCTGATCGTGGCGTAGTTGGCGAGATAAAGGTTGTCGTAGCGGTTGTCCGGCGACGTCAGCGTCACGAACAACAGAATCGCCGTCGCGCGCTTCTGTACCGTGACGCCCTGCGACTGGACCGCGTCGGGCAGGGACGACAGCGCGCTCGCCACCCTGTTCTGCACCAGCACCTGCGCTGTATCGAGGTTGGTGCCGATCTTGAAAGTGACCGTAAGCGTATAGCTGCCGTCGCCGCTCGAGTTCGTCGATTGCATGTAGAGCATGTTCTCGACGCCGTTCACCTGCTGCTCGATCGGCAGAGCGACTGTGTCCATGAGCGTCCGGGCGCTCGCGCCGGGATAGCGCGTCGTCACCTGCACGGTCGGCGGCACGACGTCGGGATATTGCGAGATCGGCAAACCGTACAGCGCGACGGCGCCGATCAAGATCATCAGGATTGCGAGGACGTTCGCGAGAACCGGGCGCTCGATGAAAAATTTTGAGATCATCGCAAGATCATGTTGAGGAGGTCCACGCTAGTGCGCCGCGACCGAACCCTGCTCGGGATCGACCTTCTGCCCCGGGATCGCGCGCATAATGCCGCCCACGACGACGCGGTCGTCCTTGGCCACACCCTTTTCGATCACCCGCAGTTCGCCGACGAGCTGTCCGATATCCACTCTGCGCTGCTCGACCACGTTGTCCTTGTTGACGACGAGCACGTAGCGTCCACCCTGATCGCTGCCGAGTGCGATGTCGGGCACCAGGAGAGCCGGTTGCGGCCGAGAGGGTATGCGCACGCGCACAAAATAGCCCGGCAGCAAAACGCGATCGGAATTTTGCAAGCTGGCGCGGGCGGCGAGCGTTCCTGTCGACGGATCGACCGTCGGTGCCACGTAGTTCAGCTTGCCTTTGTGCAGATAGCCGCTTTCGGTTTGCAGACCGATTTCGACCGTGATGCCCAACAGATCGGCGACAGTGCGGCCGGTGCGGGCGAGATCGGCGCGGACCTCCAGCACGTCCCGTTCGCTGACATTGAAATTCACGTAGATCGGATCGAGCTGAACGATCGTGGAGAGAACCGTGGCTGAGTTCGCACCGACGAGTTGGCCGATCGAGACTTGTCGGGCGGACACGACGCCATCGAACGGCGCGACCACGTCGGTATAACCGAGGTTGATCTCGGCTTGCTGCTCGTTTGCCTGCGCCGATTGCAGGTCGGCTTGCGACGAGTCGCGCTGCGCGAGCGCCTTGTCGTAGTTGGCTTGGGTCGAAACCTGCTTCGTAACCAGATCGGCTTGGCGTTGGAACTCTGCCTCATTTTGCTTCAGCGTCGCCTTCGCGCTCGTGACTGACGCTTTTGCGGATTCCACCTTGAGCTTGTAGGGCTCGGGCTCGATGGTGAACAACGAAGTGCCCTTCTTCACGAAATCGCCATCGGTGTAGCTGATTGCCTGCACAAAGCCCTGCACGCGGGCGACGAGATCGACGGAGTTAATGGCTGCGGTGTTGCCGGTCGCCTCGAAATAGCGTGTGACCTCTTGCTCGCCGGGGGTGGCAACCGCGACCTTCGGCGGCGGAGGAGCGGCATAACGATTGTCCTGGCCGCAGGCCGCGAGGACGACAGCGACAACGAGCATAAGCGTTGCGCGAACGAACCCGGCTTTGGACATGAGCGGACCCTTGTCGATTTGTTCGCAATGCCGAAGCATAGCGATCCAACGACGCGACACGCACGCTACGATCCGATTTCAGCATCATTTTGGCAAGGCGAAACGCGGGTGAAACCGCGATCGGCGCCGCGATGCCGTTGGCTTCGGCTTACTCCTGCAGAGAGGCCTGCAAGGGTCGCAATGACGGACGGCTATGAGCTCTGATTGAGCACGGTCACGGCGCGGCGGTTCTGCGACCAGCAGGAAATGTCGTTACACACCGCAACGGGCCGCTCTTTGCCGAAGGAAATCGTGTGCATGCGCTGCGCCATGATGCCCCGCGACACCAGGTATTCGCGCACAGTCTGGGCGCGGCGGGCGCCGAGCGCGATGTTGTATTCGCGCGTGCCGCGCTCGTCGGCATGGCCTTCGATCGTAAAGGCGTAACGGTTGTACTGATTGAGCCATTGCGCCTGCTTGTCCAGCGTCGCCCGCGCTTGCGGCGAGAGTTCCGACGAGTCTGTGTCGAAGAAGACGCGATCGCCGACGTTGACGATGAAATCCTGCTGACTGCCGGGCACGGCAGCGCCGGCCATGGCGGTTTGATCGGGCTGCTGTTTGGCGCAGCCCGCAATCGCGAGCGCACCCAGCACGACAGCTGCGAATTTTGCGCCGCGGACGATGCCGATAACCTTCATTCCGCTGCCTCCATTGTTCCGTTGATGCCGGACATGGTTGGTCCCTGGAGCGATCTAGCAGCGCCTTCGTTAAGCGAAGGTTCCGTCAACCTTGATGAGGCCTTGCAAAGAAGCCCCAAACCCACCGATCACCCCTAAAGCTTTGGCAATGGTTAATAGGGCGTGAATGCGGCAACGATATGGGGGATTGGCGCGTTTTTGGCGCACCGGTCGAGACCTATGAAAGCAGCGGCGACCAAGCCGGGTCGGAGGCAAAACTTGGGGTCGGCTCCCGCAATTCGTTACGTCCGCCAATATCGATGGTGAATAGCGAAGGCCCGGCAGTCCCGCCCGGATCGCGGAAAAACATGATGACCCGCCCATTGGGCGCGAAGGTCGGCCCCTCGTTGTGGAAGCCCTCGGTGAGGACGCGCTCGCCGGTTCCATCGGGTTTCATCACGCCGATCGCGAATTTACCGCCGGCCTGCCGGGTGAAAGCGATGTAGTCGCCGCGCGGCGACCACACCGGTGTCGAATAGGAGCCGTCGCCGAAGCTGATGCGCTGCGCCGAGCCGCCGGATGCGGCCATGACATAGATCTGCGGATGACCGCCGCGGTCGGATTCAAAACAAATCCTCGCGCCGTCGGGCGAGTAGGAAGGTGAAGTATCGATCGCCGGCGTATCGGTCAGCCGGGTCATCGCCTTGGAGCGCAAGTCCATGACGAAGATGTTGGAGTTGCTTCCCTCCTGGAGACTCATGACGACGCGCTGCCCGTCCGGTGAAAACCGCGGCGCGAAGCTCATGCCGGGAAAGTTGCCGACGATCTCGCGCTGGCCGGTCTCGATGTTGAGGAGGTAAACGCGAGGTTCGCCCTGGCCATAGGCCATGTAGGTGATCTCCTGCGTCGACGGCGAGAAACGCGGCGTCAGCACAAGATCGTCGCCACGTGTGAGGTAGCGCACGTTGGCGCCATCCTGGTCCATGATCGCGAGCCGCTTGATGCGGCGCTCCGCCGGCCCGGTCTCGTCGACGAAAACAACGCGGCTGTCGAAATAGCCTTTTTCGCCGGTGAGGCGCTCGTAGATGGCGTCGGAGATGATGTGCGCGATGCGGCGCCAGTTATCGGGCGTCGTGTAGTACTGCTGGCCGGCGAGCTGCTGGCCTGCCAGCACGTCCCAAAGCCGGAACTCTGCCTTAAGACGGCCGTCGGCCTGGCGTGTGACGCGCCCGGTGGCGAGCGCCTGCGCGTTGATGGTGCGCCAATCGGCGAAGTGCGGCACGGCGTCAACGCTCGAGATCTTCTCGAGGAATGCCGCGGGATCGATCGGCGCGAACAGGCCGCTCCGCTTGAGATTCGCCGAGATGATCTGCGACACCCCTTGCGCGGTCTCGTTATCGCCCGCGGCCCCGCCGAGAAAATCCGGGATCGCAATCGGCATCGGCTGGGGATTGGCCTGCGTGATGTCGACTGTGACCGCCGCTGCCGGGCGCGGCTTGACCACAAAGCCGGCCAGCGCGGCGCTCGCGAACGACAGCGCTGCCCGACGGCTGACGCGCGCTCCGTTCAAGCTCGGTAATGGCAACGTCGGAAAATTACGGCGATCAACCACCAAAAACCTCGCGCGGATCAAAATTGATATCCATTTCCTTCCACTGGTCATAGGTGGTCAGTGAAAGCATGTCGTATGGCTGGGCCTGGAAGACCGCCCGCACAGCGCTGTCGCGTGTGGCCTCGAACAACGGACCTTCCCCGCTGGTGAGCACTTGGGGCTGACCGTCGAGCCGATGGTCGCGCGTGAGTCTGACGCGAATCGTGACGACGTATTGATCCGGATGGTTGCTGATGGCCGTCGGCGGATTCCACTGCGAAATCAATTTTGCCCGCAATGCCTCAAGCTCGCTCTGCGACAGATGCGCCGCATGTCCCGTCGACACCCCGAGCGAGGCCGCGCCGTTGAGGGTTTCAGCGGTCGCCACCTGGCGCTGCGGCTCGCGGTGATCGAGCAACGCCGCGACCTGATTGGCGTCGAATTTGGAGGGCGGCTTCTTTGCCTCGTCCCTCTTCAATGCCTCGGCGATCTGATCGGGCTTGAATTCCGGCTGCTTCTTCTCCGGCTTCGGCGTCTTCTTCGCCTCTTCCTTCTTCAAAGCATCGGCGATCTGATCGGTCTGCGGCTTGTCCTTCGGTTTCTCGGCCTTTTCCGCCGACTTCGGTTCGGCCTTCGGCTCCGGCTTCGGTTCGGCCTTCTCGGCTGATTTCCGCGCGGGCTTTACTTCCGGCTTCGGGTCAGCAGGTGGCGCAGACTCAGTCTTGATCTCGGGCTTGTCGGCCACCTTGGGGGCAAGCTCCTTGACCGGCTTTGGATCCCCGACCTTGTCGGCTAATGGTTTGGGGTTTTCGGCGGGCTTCGGCGCATTCTTGACGCCGGCCGTCGCGTGCGAAGTATTGTCCGGTGTGACAATCTCAACCGGCATGAAATCGGACATGTCCACGCTCGATTTCGAGCTGGCAAAGGTGACTAGGCCGATCAGGAGGACGGCTGCATGTCCGGATACCGATATGATCCAACTTGATCGCAATTTTATTCTCCCCTCTCGGGGACGATAATGAGGGCAGCACCGAAGCCGGCGGTTCGGAGCCTGCCAAGTGTCTTCATCACCTCATCATAACAGACGTCCTTGTCCGCGTTCACGAACACATTGGCAGCGGATTGGCCGGCGTCTTTTATCGCCCGCAGCTTTGATTCGATATCCTTTAGCGATACCGAACTTTGTCCGAGAAAGAGATCGGCCTGACTGGTGCACCCTCCGCCATTCTTTTTGAGCGTTAAGATCAACGGTTCTTTATCTGCGTTGTTCGCGGTGCCGCCGCGGGCATCTGGAAGGTCAACATTAATAGACAGAGTCATAAGCGGCGCCGAGACCATGAACACGATCAGCAGCACCAGCATGACGTCGACGAACGGCGTCACGTTGATCTCGCTCATGACGGCGTGGCGGCGGCGCTTGTGCCTGCCACCGGACGCCGGGCCAATCATGCTCGCCGCCATATCCCCTCACCCGCGCTCGTCGATCTGCCGCGACAGGATCGCCGAGAATTCGTCGGCAAAACCCTCCAGGCGCTGCGCCTGCCGGTTCACCTCGGAAATGAACTTATTGTAGAAAATCGTCGCCGGAATGGCGGCAACGAGGCCAATCGCGGTCGCGAACAAAGCCTCGGCGATGCCCGGCGCAACCACCGCCAGCGAGGTGTTTTTGGAGGCCGCGATCGACTGGAAGCTGGTCATGATGCCCCAAATCGTCCCGAACAGACCGATAAATGGCCCGGCCGAACCGACCGTGGCCAGCACCAAAAGCCGTCGCTCCATATGTTCGACCTCGCGTGCAATGGCGACGTCCATCACCTTTTCGATGCGCATTTGCAGGCCGGCGAAGGAGCGGGCATGGCCCTCGAAGCTCCTTTTCCATTCGCGCATGGCGGCAACGAATAGCGCCGCGGTGGAATGACCCGGTTTAGCCGCCAGCGACGTATAGAGTTCCTCAAGCGATTGGCCGGACCAGAACGCCTGCTCGAAGCGGTCGGTCGCGCGGCGGATGCGCGAGAACAATACCGTTTTGTCGATCGCGATCGCCCAGACCCACACCGAGCATATGATCAAGCCGGTCATCACTGTTTTGACCAGCCAATGGGCCTGCCAGAACAGGTGGAAGAGCGACAGATCGGAGGAGGTCAACGGCAGCGCCGACGCTGAGATGTCGGCAGAATTCATGGGCGCGTCCTTTCGGCGATCCGACCGGGACCAGTTGACCGGAGCGGCGCGCCGGCGCCGGACCAAGGGCTGGGGCGCCGCACGCGCGCGCCAACCAAGACCCGAATATTTCGCAAGGACCCCGCCGGACCCGCCACCGGCAGGACCGAAATCATCGCGAAACTTGTCCAAACTAGGGCGCAACACCGGTCGTTCGCGCCTAACGAAGCCCGGTTGTCCTTAATGCGCAGTTAACGACGCGCACGGCGTTCCCATGCCTCCAAAAATGCAGGGGCCGTCCACCTTGCGAGATGGACGGCCCGAAGTTCGTGCGATGCCGGGTCGGCCAAGTCAGGCCGGCGGTTGCGGCGGCGGCGGAGCTTCGTCATGAGGACGGTTGCGGCGCTCAGTCATGAACTGGTCGAACTCCACCCTGTCCTTGGCAAAGCGCAGCCGTTCCAAAAAATCCTTG
>Ga0182024_10021439_pt1 | contig 11728 bp, 10 predicted proteins | sample P32metaG_FD_120480 | JGI IMG/M metagenome (GOLD analysis project Ga0182024, IMG submission 120480) | Permafrost microbial communities from Stordalen Mire, Sweden - P3-2 metaG (Illumina Assembly) | ecosystem: Environmental > Terrestrial > Soil > Wetlands > Permafrost | place: Sweden: Stordalen... | reverse complement strand
GATTTGTGCCCATTTCAGGAGCCCGGACGTAGTTCTGCGCTCGACTGCGCTGCAACCAACTGATGAGCGCGAACAATGAACCTCTTTGGGGCCGATCCAACGTAATAAAAAGGGTAACAGGTGACGAGCGTCAGACTGCGTTTTGGCGTTGGGAGAAGAACTTCCGAATGCTCCGGCGTGACGATCTGTGTCGAATCCACCTGATACTGGTACGTGTCGTCCGCGGTGGAGAGATTGATTATGTCGCCCTTTTGGATATTCCGCAGCGGCCGGAAGAACGTGTCTCGATGAGCAGCAATCCCGACATTCCCGGAATTTCCAGGCATCGCTGTGTACGGAATGTGGCCGGCCCCGAGACGAAGATCGGCGTCCGAGTCTCCCTCAATCACTACCACGTCAAGATGGAGGCGATGGACCGCAATCCGCGCGAAAGACGAGCCGTCGGCCACCGGTTGAAGCGGTGTTCCATAAGGAGATTTGGCACCCGGCGCGCCGGCCTGCGGTTGGGACGTTGCGTTTGTTCCCTGCGATCGCTTGTTTTTTTCAAACCGCTGGATCGCATGCCTCTGGTATAGAAAACCTTGAAGGGTGACGAAGCCTGCATATCCGAGCGCTAGCGTGCCGGCAATCAACAGCCCAATTTGTAGTTTCGTGAGAAACGACCGTCCAGCCATTCGAACCCCCGCAAATCGGCATTCAGTTCTGCGCTTTTTCCGCGTTCGGCGTCGATTCGTCCCCGGAAAAGACATAACCGGCTCGCGTCCGGACCACAAGCTTGGGTTTGCCGGGCGCCGAAACTAAGACCCGAACCGTCCGCCAGTTCCGCGAATTTTGTGGCGGCGGCACAAATCCCAGCATGTAATCCTTGCGGAGAGTGACGGCTATTTTGCGGCTGAGGTCGACCACCTCCGCCACGTTCCGCGGAAAATAGGCTTCGCCGCCGGTCAGCTTCGCGAGTTTGATGAGTTCGCCGAGCTTCGCATCCTCGTCGTTCGAGTCATAAATAGCAATGCAGTAGACGAGCGCGCGGGATTTCATCGCAACTTCGAGCATTTGCCGAAACGTGTGACGGCTCGCGTTATCCCCGCCATCCGTAACAAGGATCAAAGCCTGACGCTCCTGTTTGCTCTGATTCAAATGATCGAGAGCATCGATAACAGCGTCGTAGAGGGCCGTCTGCCCGTGCGCCGTTGAACCTCCTACAGCCCTCTCCAACTCCTGAGGATCGCTCGTGAAAGAGACGGCAGCGGGCAGCATTAACGAAACCCTTTCGTTGAAATTGACCACGAAGAGCCGGTCCCGAGGGTTACTTGATTTGACAAACGCCGCTCCCGCCGCACTGACCTCGGGCAGCTTCGAAGACATGCTCCCGCTATGGTCAACGACAAGACCGACGGTGACAGGCAGGTCTCGCGGCTCAAAAAGAGCGATTTTTTGCTGATGGCCTTCGTCGAGAACGCGGAAATTCTCCTCCGTAAGATTCTCGATGAAATTGCCCTGATGGTCTCTCACGGAAACCGGCAGGTCCACCAGATTCGAGCGAATAAGGATGGCTGATGGGCCCGAATGCGATTCGGTGGCATCGGGCGTTGATTGGGACCGCGCTGGAAGAGAACCGGTCGCCAAGAAAATCGCTGCTATAAGAAACCACTTGTATGTAGCAACGAAGCGCATCTGTCTATTCCGTCGCCCGACTCTGCGTTCTGCTTGCCAAGTTAAAAAGTGCTAGGGTGCCGGCCGGAACTGCTTATCACTTTATTAGATGCGTCCTGCGGTGGAATCGGTGGCAAGAAACCCTTTCGACAAAATCCCGGCGGCGGGACGCTCCCTTTGCGTCCCGCTCCAAGATATTGTCCGTTCGTAACTGTGCGCTGCCTTATCGCTCGTGATCATGGGGCCATCGTGCGGCGCATAATTCCCACCAACAATGCCACGAACAGGCACAACCCGCCCACCAGCGCTATGGAGAAAGCCGCGCTTGCTGTTTTGGGCAAAGGCTGATTGCTCGCGACCAGCTTGTCCCCGGAGTTATTGGAGGTGTCGGAATTCGTCACAGGGGCTGCCACTGGCGGCGGGGCCGATTGCTCCACTTCCGTCGCCGAGCCGCTCGGGGTCGCCTCTGTCACGCGTGCGCTTTTCAGATCGCTCTCCGCGGTCTGATCGGGAACTGCCGGCACATTCACGTTATTCGTCGCGGCAAGTTCTTTCGCGCGCTTCGCCGGGTAAACGAATTCATGCCCGAAATTTTCGCCGGGATAAAACCAGGCACGAACCGCGTCGGGGCTATTGCCCGTGCGTTCGGCAAAGGTAATCACGGTTTTGGAGGTCGGTGTCAGGCGGTAATCCGCGATGGTTAACAGATTCATCAGCGTTTTGGTTCCATCGGCATTCATCACTTGGACGATACCCGTCTCATTGCTCGGTAGGACGTTGAGCCGAAACGTGTATGTTCCGGCAGGAAGCACTCTTCCCGAAATTTCCACCGGGCCGCTGAACGTCACGTGCGTCGTGCGATGAAAGGTGGATTGGCCCTGCGCGCCGGGGATCAGCAATGCACCGGTAAAAAGCAACAGAAAAGCCATTGTGGCGAAGTGTCTTAGAAACTTCATATGCAATCCTCCCTAGAGATTGTGACTGGGCTCAATTAGTGAGATGTTCGCCGGACCGGCAAAGCTCTGAAAAGACCGCAATTCAGTCATCTTCCCGGCCTAACTCAGGGAACTACGATGTTTTTCTCCGTAAAGTTCTGTATAAGCTAGCCGATAACTCTTTTGCGTCACGCACGCGCCTACCTGTCCGCGCGTACTATTGCCGGAAGTGGTTACCTACCGCGAAAATTGATAATTCGCTGCAAGTCAACTCGTTCACTCGGGGGACGGCACAAAGCCGCTAATCAAAAATGGCGCCATTAGTTAAAGAAAAGAGTGAGGCCACAATTACTTCGGCGGATTCCGCGGGATCGCCGGCGCTGGGCCGGACCGCCGCGGACGACTTAAGCGCTGACGCCGTGTCGCTGGAAGTTCCGGTGAATATTCATGGTTCGCGCGTAACCGACGTGGTGCGCGGCGTAACTCCTCACACCGAACCCTTCGAAGAGCAAACGACCACCATGATTGTGTTTCCGCAGGGCGGCGTGCTCAGAATGTCGACGCCAGTGACCGCCGGCCAAATGCTCGTTCTCACAAATTTGAAATCGCGGCAGGATGCGATCTGCCGGGTTGTAAAAGTGCGTTCCTATTCGAGCGCCTCCAGCTACGTCGAGGTCGAGTTCACGCACGCCCAAGCGGGGTATTGGGGAGTCTATTTCTCTTCCGATGCTCCGGAACTCGCAAAAAAAGCGCCAGCTGCCTTGTCCCTCAATGCCCCGGAACCGAACACTGAGCAAAAGCCTGTCGGAAGCCTTGCACAGCCTTCGGCGCCTGTTTTAACCCAAGCGAAAGATCAGGTCGGAAGTTCGCCCTCGATCCAGAGGCGGCAAATCGCGCCCTCAACTTTGGGGATTTCAGCGAACAGGAATGAGAGTTCGTTCATTTCGATTGGTTCGCAGGAGGAAGTGCAGATCTCTGCAGCATCAACGGCCTTCAAACCTGGCTCGATTACCGCATCCGAAGTTCAGCGGCCCGCAAACCCGCCTAAGAACCAGCCTACGCCGGCTCAACAAGCGCGCGCGATTTCGGAGCCGGGCGAAACTCAACCGTTCGCGAATACGCTATCGACGACTGAAGCCACAGTCGTCAATCGGGAAAAATCAGCAGCGGCGATGCCGGGACAGAGTTCGGGCGAAACGTTCGGCGAAGTCTTCGGCGGCAACTTGCAAGAGGCAATAGCTCGGGACACGCAGCGCGGCGGTCTGGAATCGGGCGTCTCGTCTTCAAGCCCAAGCACATCGCAGAATTGGAAACTAATCGCAGGAGGCGCCACGCTCGGCATCGTTCTCGCCGGTGGCGCATTTTTCCTGCTTCGCCCGTCCGCAAACGGAAACAACGTCGCGCAGCCTGCTCCGGCACCGGTGGCCGAGGTGCAACCTGCCGTAACGCAACCTGCTCTACCAGCCCCGGCGCAATCGACAGTAGTTCGTGGCACTCCCACATCCACTCCACAAGCACCACCGGCCGCGTCAAAAAACAACCTAGTCGCCGAAGCGAAGCCGGCGGAATCCGCGGTTGCGCCAGTCGTGAAGCCGCCAAAGCCGGACGAGACCCCCGCTGTTGAGCCGGCCCGGCCAGCACCTGTGGCGAAACACAACGTTCCCGATGTTACGTCCGATTTGTTTGGATCGCTGAACGCCCACCCCGTGGCTGGACGCGCACCGGAGAAGAGCCAGCCGGATGCTGCACCAGCCGTGGAGGTACCTGCGCAGCTGAATGCAAGCAGTTCATCGCCGATAATTCCAGCCCCTTCGGCGGTTCCGCTCCCGGTGCCGACGCAGACCGTCCCCGGCGCGCCGCTGACGGTGGGCGGGCCCGTGCCGGAGCCTAGATTGGTCAGTTCAACGCTGCCCGCTTACCCGGCGGCGGCCAAGCAGACGCGCACGGAGGGTGCCGTCGTGCTTCGCACGTTGATCGACGAGCATGGCCAAGTGACCGACGCTCAGGTGGTGTCCGGTCCACCGCTCCTGCGCCAGGCTGCCGTTGACGCGGTAAAGCACTGGAAATATGAACCTTCACACGTAAACGGCAAGCCCATCGCCGTGCAGACCCTGATAACCATTCACTTCCGTCTCTAACAGCGAATTCGAGTATTCAATTCATCGCCTCATCGGAGGCAGCTTCTCGTCAGCGCCGCCAACCTTCTGCCCTGCTGTTGCTTTTTGCGCCCGGGGAGCATCCAATAGGTCTGCCAGGATAGCCGTTCAGGGGCGGTTTCGCGCTCCGTCAGTACTGCTCATTGAGGTGACTATGAGAGAAGCGGTAATTCTAAGTTCCGTGCGGACGCCCGTGGGCAAGGCTATCAAGGGAGCACTGAGGACATCGAGACCCGACGATTTGGCCGCCGTGGTGATGAAGGAAGCAATTGCGCGAGTGAAAGGACTCGAAGCGAAAGACGTTGAGGACGCAATCATCGGTTGCGCAATGCCCGAAGCCGAGCAAGGCATGAACGTGGCGCGAAATGCGTGGCTGCGCGCTGGGCTGCCGGTAGAAACGTCCGCGATGACGATTAATCGCTTTTGTTCATCGGGGTTGCAGTCGATCGCCATCGCAGCCGAGCGGATCATGAGCGGGCAGGGCGACGTCGCCGTGGCGGGCGGGACGGAGTCGATGAGCATGGTCCCCATGGGCGGCAACAAAGTGGCTCCGAATCCGTGGCTGATGGACAACTATCCGGACTCCTACCTGAGCATGGGTCTCACCGCTGAAAATCTCGCAAAGAAGTACAACATCACACGAGAAGAGGCAGATCAGTTCTCGCTTGCAAGCCATCAGAAAGCGCTGGCTGCCATTGCGGCCGGCAAGTTCAAAGACGAAGTTGTGCCGGTGGAAGTGAGCTACACCGTTCTCGAAAATGCAGCGAACGGCGCTGCGAACGGCACGCGGCCAAAAACGGTAAAGATAAATTTCGATACTGACGAGGGTCCGCGCGCTGACACCTCAATCGAAGCGCTTGCAAAACTCAAGCCCGCTTTTCACGCCCATGGAGTGGTTACTGCAGGAAACAGCTCGCAGATGAGTGACGGAGCTGCCGCAGCGGTGGTGATGAGCGCGGAGCGCGCCCGTGCAATGGGCGTGAAGCCCCTTGCGCGATTCGTCGCGTTCGCGACGGCGGGCTGCCCGCCCGAAATTATGGGGATCGGCCCGGTGTATGCGATTCCGAAGGTCTTGAAAATTGCGGGGCTCACGCTCGATCAAATCGACGTGATCGAGCTGAACGAAGCCTTCGCGGCACAAGCTTTGAGCGTAATCAAAGTGGCCGGCCTTGACCCTAGTAAGGTGAACGTGAATGGGGGCGCGGTAGCGCTCGGGCATCCGCTCGGCTGTACCGGAGCCAAGCTCACGGCCACGATTCTGCGTGAACTCGAGCGGCGCAACGGCCGCTACGGCCTCGTGACGATGTGCATCGGCGGCGGCATGGGCGCGGCAGGCATCTTCGAGCGGGCGGCGTAAAGAGTCCAACTCGCGCCACATCGTCGCAGTATGTGGGAAATGCGAGTCTTGAAAAACCGCATAACAGGTTCGCGACAGTCCAACCGATGGCATCCTTTCTAGTGACTGTCCAATGACCGGCCGTTCGTGATAATCATTTCATTTTGATCTCAGGGGCTCAGGGAGAGAAAACATCATGGCCACAACAACTCCGGTGTCGGAGGGGCTTCAGCGCGGCGGAGCATTTCTGATCGCGTCGAGCCGTCCGGAAGATGTATTCACGCCGGCCGACTTGAGCGACGATCAGCGCCTCATCGGGCAAACCGCCGAAGAGTTCGTGACCAAGGAAGTGCTTCCGCTGATCCCGGATCTCGAACAGCATAAAGAAGGCCTGATGGCGCAGGTGCTGAAAAAAGCGGGCGAACTCGGCCTTTTGGGGAGCGCGATTCCCGAAGAGTACGGAGGGTCGGGACTCGACAAAGTGTCCTCGACGGTGCTCGCGGAAAAAGTGGCCGGATATGCGTCCTTCGCGGTTTCCCACGGCGGCCACGCGGGAATCGGAACGATCCCCATCGTCTACTTCGGCACCGAAGCGCAGAAGAAAAAGTATCTGCCGAAGATCGCCACGGGCGAATCGCTTTCGTGCTACTGCCTTTCCGAACCTCAGGCGGGTTCGGATGCGCTCGCATCGCGGACGCGCGCGGTGCTTTCTCCGGATGGAAAAAACTGGATCCTGAACGGGCAGAAGATGTGGATCACGAACGGAGGCTTCGCCGACGTGTACATCGTCTTCGCAAAAGTGGACGGCGAAAAATTCTCCTGCTTCATCGTTGACCGCGGCACGCCTGGATTCACGGCGGGAGCGGAAGAAAAGAAGATGGGGATTCGGGGGAGTTCGACGGTGGCGCTTTATTTCGAGAACGCGCCGGTGCCCAGGGAAAACCTGTTGCACGAAGTCGGGCGCGGCCACATCGTGGCGTTCAACACGCTGAACGTGGGCCGTTTTTCGCTTGGCGCGGCTTGCCTGGGTGGAGCAAAACAAGCGTTGGTTGTTTCTTCGAAATATGCGAAAGAGCGCACGGCTTTCGGGAAATCGATTTCGGAATTCGGTCTGATCAAGGCCAAGCTGGGCGAAATGGCCATCCGCATTTTCGCTATTGAATCGATGGTTTACCGAACCGCCGGAACGATTGAAAGCGCGGTCGCCGCGCCCTCGGCGGAAGCCGACAAGACGAAGCAAGCCATGCAGGTGCTCGAGGAATACGCCATCGAAAGTTCGATCTGCAAGGTGGCCGGAAGCGAGACTCTCGATTATTGCGTCGATGAGGCCGTGCAGATTTTCGGCGGCTACGGCTTTCACGAAGACTATCCGGTGGCGCGCGCCTACCGCGATAGTCGCGTCAACCGCATTTTCGAGGGCACGAATGAAATCAATCGCATGCTGATCATCCAGATGCTGTTGAAGCGCGCCATGGCGGGCGCTCTGCCGCTGATTCCCGCCGCAATGAAATTAGGAGAGGAAGTTCTGGCTGGGCCTTCCTTTGAGGAAGGTCCGTCGGGACCTTTTGCTGAAGAAGAGCGGTCGCTCGCGCAAGCGAAGAAGATCTTCCTGCTGGCGGCAGGCACCGCGGTGCAAAAGTTCCGCGATAAAATAGCGGAGCAGCAGGAGATCGTCGCAGCCCTTGGAAACATTGTGATGGATGTTTACGCCATCGAATCCTGCCTGCGCCGCGCGCAGAAATCCTCGGCGGCGCGCGGTGAGTCGGCCGCCGTAATGGTCGACGCAGCCCGCGCATTTATCTATGACGCCCTCGAGCGCGCGGAAAAAGAGGCGCGGACGGCTCTCGCCGCGACCGCGGCCGGCGACACGCTTGCCACGCAGCTTGCCGTTTTGCGGCGTTTCGCGAAACATGCCGTCATCGACACGATCGTAATCCGGCGGCGAGTGGCGGATGCCGTTTTGGCGCAGGACCGCTATCCTTTCGAGGGGCGCTGACAAGCCTAAGCCGAAACTAAATCGAAGGGCTCGGCCCTTCTCAACATGCAGAAGTTTTCCTCAATGGAAATTACTTTTCCCTTTGTACCGAAATCCGGGCCATTCACCTCCGAAATCTAACCGTTTAGCTCCATGGTCCGTTTGGGCACCCTGTTGCATCGAAGTCAACAGGCCAAGGCCATGACAGAAACCGTGCACCAAATTCGAATGTTTGTCAGCGACATCGCGAATACCGCAAAAGTCCGCAAACGCCTGCTGGCCATCGCGGCAGTGTTTGTTGTACTGCAACTTTATTTTGTGCGCGAGCTGATCGCGGCGGAATTGCTCTTTGGGCTTGGATTCGCCGTGCTCGCGTTCGTGGTGGGGATTTTCTACGTGGTGGGCGCGATCGGCGAGCGCGCAATCGACGTAACGAAAATGGGAGCGCGCGTGGCAGTCGATTCAGCGCATCGCGGGTACGTCAAGGCATCGCCGGTCGTGGAAGTTGCGGCGAAACGAAGCGCTGTTCTCGTGGAAGCGGGGACCAAAATGCTTGCGCGCTCGGCATGGCGGGGTTATCGCGAGTTGGCGGTCATGAGTGAGCGCGCTATCGGTGCAATCCAAATCGCGGCACGCGCGGTTGTGGATTGGGCCCGCCGTGAGTACGCCAGGGCTTTGCCGGTCCTTGAAGTTGCGGCGAAGCGAAGTGCTATTCTCGCGGAAGCGGAGGCAAAAATGCTTGCGCGCTCGGCATGGCGGGGTTATCGCAAGTTGGCGGTCATGAGTGAGCGCGCCATCGGTGCAATCCAAATCGCGGCACGCGCGGTTGTGGATTGGGTCCGCCGTGAATACGCTAGGGGTGCCCCGGTTGTGGAATTGGCGGCGGCGCGAACTGCTGTTTTCGCGGAAGCTGGAGCCAAGACACTTGCGCAATCAGCGCGGCGCGGCTATCACAAAATGGAAGAAATCAGTAAAAAACCATTCCGCCATCCACGTTCAGAGTCTGCCCGGTAATCGCGCTGGCCTGATCGGAAACCAGAAACAGCGCGGCGCAAGCAACTTCCTCCGCGGTCTGGGGTCTTCCCTGCAGGATTCCCGCGACAGATTTGGCAAATTGGGCTTCCTTATTCACGTGAAAATAGGCGGAGCGCTTCTCCATCAGCTCCTGCAGCATATTTGTCTCCGGAACGGGACCGGGGCCGATCGCGTTGACGCGAACGCCCTTGCGCGCCGATTCCGCCGCCATCGTGCGAGTAAGTCCCATCAGCGCAGCCTTCGATGCAGCATAAGGGCCTGTCAGGGGAAACGCCGCCTTGGCGCCCACGCTGATCATGTGCAGGACCGAGCCGGAACCACGCTGGTACATTTCCGGCAGAACGAGTCTCGAAAGAAGGAATGGACCGCGAAGGTTGGTCGCGATGGTCTTGTCCCACTCGCTCGGCGGAATTTCTTCGATAGGCAGCACCGGACCGAGAATTCCCGCATTGTTCACCAGGATGTGAATCGCGCCGAAGGCCGCGCGTGTTTCGCGAACGATCTTTTCGCAACCCTCTTCGCCCGCCACGTCCGCCGTCACTGCCCCCGCTTTGCCGCCCGAGTCGCGGATCTCCGCGGCAACCTGCCGCACTTCCTTTTCGGTCCGCGCCGTGACCATGATGGTCGCGCCTTCGGCCGCGAATTTACGCGCGATGGCCCGGCCGATTCCGCGTCCGCCGCCGGTGATCAATGCAACCCTGTCCTTTAGCAGCACCTAGTTTCCTCCATGCGTTAAGAACGCGCCGGACAGCGGTGGCGCGATTTACGCAACGCCCTCGACGATACGAATGTCGCGGTCCACGGTTCCCTTGAGTATCTTCAACGCGGCCTGATATGCATCACCCTGGTACGTAGCGACGGCCTTTTCGACGCTGTCGAACTCAATCATCACCACTCGCTGGGCTATTCCCCCTTCGAACGTCTTCGCGGTTCCGCCGCGAGCCATAAATCGCCCTCCGCCCGCTTGAATAGCGGGGCCAGCCGCCTTGGCATATTCCGCCAGCGCGTTGGGGTCCGAAATCGAGCGATAGAATGCAATCCAGTATCCCTTGGCCATCGATCCTCCCCCACAAAAAGCCCGCATATGGTAGCCGTTGCAGCGGCATGCCGTCCACCGGTTTTCAACATCCGTTAAACCGTGCGCGCTCAAGCACGTCTTTGTTGGCGTGGAAAGAAGCGCTTGCGCCAGCATAACGTAGTTCGCTTAAAGTCTTCCTTGTTTGGGCGTATTTCAGGTAAAATGTGCATCTTACGGAGAGCACATTGACGCTGACAAACATCAAGGGAACGAATAACGGCGGAAAGACGCTGGTGCGAGTGCGCCCACGGGGATTTTGTGCCGGAGTGGTGCGTGCCGTGGATATCGTGGAACTGGCGCTGGAGGCGTTCGGCCGCCCTGTTTACGTTCACCATGAAATCGTTCACAACCGCTACGTGGTAGACCAGTTGCGTCGACGCGGAGCGATTTTCGTCGAAGCCATTAGCGAAGTGCCCACCGGTGCAGTACTTGTGTTTAGCGCCCACGGCGTACCGCCTCGCGTCCGCACGGAAGCGCAGGAGCGCAAATTGCACGTGATTGACGCGACGTGCCCGCTGGTAACGAAGGTGCATCTCGAAGCGCTGAAGTTTGCGCGCGAAGGCCGCACCCTCATTCTTATCGGACATCGCGATCATCAGGAGATTGTCGGAACTTCCGGTGAAGCTCCGGAGCAAACGGTGGTGGTGGGGACTGTCGAGGAAATAGACCAACTGCAAGTGGCCGATCCGAGCCGCCTTGCTTTCCTGACTCAAACGACACTTTCTCTGTACGACACGCAGGAAATCGTGGCGCGGTTGCGCCAGCGGTTCCCCGCGATTGTGGGCCCTGCTTCGGATGACATTTGCTATGCCACGCAGAACCGTCAGGAAGCGGTAGAGGCGCTCACGCGTGAAGTGGAGTTGATATTCGTGGTCGGCTCGGCAAACAGCTCGAATTCGAACCGGCTGGTGGAAGTGGCGAAGCGCGCCGGCGTGCCGGCGCGCCTGATAGAAGATGCCAACGACATTGATGCTTCCTGGGTCGAACAGATCAAAACATTAGGATTGACGGCCGGAGCTTCCGCTCCGGAAGTTCTCGTGGAACAAGTGAGCCAGCGTCTTTCCAAATTTGGCTTCACGAACCATCGCGACCTGGACTTGATTCGCGAGGATGTGCGCTTCACTCTTCCGGCGGAGTTGGCAGCCCGCCAAGGCCAGAGCGCGACCTGATCCAGTTTCGACCCCGGCGAGCATTTGCAAGGAGCGGATGAGTGGCGGTCAAAATAGCCCGCCAGACGAATAAGATTGTCCTGTTGGGCGCGCCGACAAGCGCGGCCGCTTTGTCGGCGGGGCACGAACACGGTCCAGCCGCTTTGCGGGCGGCGGGCTTGGTGGCCGAGCTTCAATCGATCGGCTACGAAGTCACAGACCTCGGGGACGATCCTGCCCAACTCTACAAGCCTGACGACGAATCCCCCCGCGCGCGAAATCTCTCCGGAGTAATCGCAGCACTTGAAGCGTTGAAACCGCGCGTCGAGCAAGCGGTGAAATCGGGAGCGCTGCCGCTGATTCTGAGCGGCGATGGCTCCATCGCCCTCGCAACGATCGCCGGCGCGCGCCG
>Ga0182024_10021438_pt1 | contig 11728 bp, 8 predicted proteins | sample P32metaG_FD_120480 | JGI IMG/M metagenome (GOLD analysis project Ga0182024, IMG submission 120480) | Permafrost microbial communities from Stordalen Mire, Sweden - P3-2 metaG (Illumina Assembly) | ecosystem: Environmental > Terrestrial > Soil > Wetlands > Permafrost | place: Sweden: Stordalen... | reverse complement strand
GTGCTTCTGTTCCAGGTGATGAATTTCACTTTGCTGGTGGCCAATGCGGGCACCGCCATCGCTTCCCAACTGGCGGCGGGACGGCTGCTCTACGGCATGGGACAGGGCAACGCCATTCCCAAATCCTTTTTCGGCGCCATCGAGCCCAGGAACCGCGTGCCGCGCAACGGCATCGTGCTGGTGGGCGTGTTCGCCCTGATCGGCGCCGCCGTCTTGGAATTTTTCTCCGGCGCCACCGGCGGCAGCGCCTATGCGGTGGGAGCCCAGGCGCTCAATTTCGGCGCCTTCATCAGCTTCATGGGCGTCAATGCCGCCTCGTTCACCCATTATTGGTGGCGCGGACACAATCGCAGCTGGAGCAATTTCCTGGTTCCTGTGCTGGGCTTCGCGATCTGCTTCTTCATCTGGCTGCATCTGAGTCGCGCCGCCATGATCCTGGGCGCGGTGTGGATGGCCGCGGGGATCACCTATGGCGCGGTGCGCACCCGCGGTTTTCGCGCCGACCTGGTGCGCTTCGATCTTCCGCCGGAAGAAATCCCCGAGAAAAGTTAAATCCTGCAGGCCGCGGAATAGAGCCTGAGTACGTCGCGGATCTTGTCCAGGATCAGCGTTTGCGGATCACGCGTTAGTTCGCCGCCGCGGACGCGCCGATATTGCGCCGGCAAATAACGGCTGAGCAGGATATCCGGCGGTGGCGTGGCGGAAAGATTGCCGATGAGCTTGGCCATTGCCGCTTCGATTTTCGGATCAGGCCAATAATAGCGGATGCGGTCGCTGTAGCTGTTGAACAGCAGCATCTCCTGCTCCTCCGCAGTGCCGGTGTAATAATCCTTCCAGGACGCGGGATTGGCCAACATCACCGCGCGGACGGTTTCCATCAGCCGCGACTGATCTTTCGGTGTGATGATCGCTTTCTCGATCTCCGCCAGGGCTGAGATCGCTTCGCGCATGGCGAAGGTCAGGCCCGGTCCCACTTTCAGGATGGCGAAACCATCCCCCACCAGCGCGCCATAAGCATGGTCTTGCTGGAAATCCGTCGAATGCGCTTCGAAGACGATATTCTCGGCCTTCTGCCGGCGCCACTGCACCAGATCGCGCGCCTTGTCCGGTTGGTAATCCATCACCGAGACATTGTCGAACTCGACGCCGGGCTGAACCACCAACCCGACAACCCGCGACCAAGCCTTCTCGAGGCTCAACGCGGCAAAAGCCTGTTGGTGAATGACCAGCGTGCGGTACGCCGCATCCGGGGTGGTGACTTCAAGCGCGTGGCCTCGTGACGCGCCGCCGGGGACAGGGACTTCGGTACCAATGATATAGAGAGGCTCGCTGGCGGCGGACGCTTCTGCCACCTGCGCCAGCCGCGCCGCGCGCTGGGCGACGATCTCGTCCGGCAGGATCGCCGGATCGCCGGCGCAGGGCATGCTGGCGTCGAGATGAATCTTGCCGAATCCCGCTTTGGCATAATCCGCGACCATGATTTCGGCTTTCACCATGGCTTGTTCGGCGGGAAGCTTGCGCCAGGGATGCGGACCCAGATGATCACCGCCCAACAGCAGCCGGTCCTCCGGAAATGACGCGCGCGCGGCGATCGTCCGCACGAAGGCGCGGAAATCGGCCGGTCTCATTCCCGTATAGCCGCCATCCTGATTCACTTGATTGCAGGTGGCCTCGATCAGGAGCAGGCCACGTTCCCCCACCGCCTGCTCAGCCGCGGCGCGGGTCACCAAAGGATGGGCCGAGCAGATCGAGGAGATACCGCGCTGCCCATGCGCCGCAAGCAAATCCTGAAACCGCGACGCCACCCTGCCCTCATGCCTTATTGGCTGTTGTGAAATGATGCTATCATTTTGCCCAACACCGGCAAGGGATCGGGGATACTTGGAAAAACGCTTCGACGTCACCATTGCCGGAGAGATCAATCTCGACCTTGTCCTTGACGGCATCGCAAAGGACATGCCGGTGGAGCGGGAGTTGCTGGCGTCTTCCCTGCGCGTCACGCTGGGCAGTTCGGCCGCGATCCTGGCGCATAATTGCGCGGCGCTGGGAATGAAAGTGGGCTTCGCGTCTTTGGCGGCCAAAGACATGTTCGGCGTCAAAGCGCTGGATTATCTCAGCGAGCTCGGCGTGGATGTTTCCCGTGTCCGGCAGAGCGACAGCGGCGCGGGATCGGGACTTACCGTGGTGGTCAATCACGGCGCAATGCGTCATATCCTGAGCTATCTTGGGACCACGGCGGAATTGGGACGCGAGCACTTGGATTTGGACTATCTGTCATCCGCCAAGCATTTCCATCTTTCGTCGCTGTTCCTCCTGAAAAAGCTTCAGCCGGATTTGTCGGATCTGTTCCGGGCGCTCAAGGCAAAGGGCCTGACCATCTCGCTCGACACCAATGACGATCCCGATGATCGCTGGGGCAGCGGTTTGGATGAACTGCTCCCTCTGGTGGACGTGCTGTTGCCCAATGAACGGGAATTGCTGCGCATCGCCAAGCGGGATTCCGTGGAGGGTGCGCTCGCGACCTTGTCAAAAAGCGTGAAACTGATCGTGGTCAAGCGCGGTGTCCGGGGTGCGACTGTGCAACAAGGCAATGACCGCGACGAGATTCCTGCCGTCATGATCACGCCAGTGGACATGATCGGCGCCGGCGACAGTTTCAATGCGGGATTCCTTTCAGGCTATGTGCGCGGCCTGCCACCCCTGGAATGCGCGCGGATGGGAACCGTTACCGGCGCGATTTCCACCTTGAAGCCGGGCGGGATTGAAGCCTTTCGCGACGGGCAGTTCCTGCGCGCGATGTTGGCGCGGATGGCTCCTGGCCAGGAATGCGCTTTTTAGCGCCGCGCCCGCCTAACGAACGCGCCTGTGGTGGACAGCGGCGGCAAGAAGGACAGGATTGAACAGGGATTCGTCCTCGCCGGCCTGAAGCTTCTTGGTGAGGATCGCGGCCTGTCCCGGCCATAGCGCCAGCCGCATGGCGCTCAGGCCGTCGCGCGCGCGCAGATCGTTCTGGATCGAAGCCAGGTCCAGATCGGCATCGCGCAGAAGCGCGCGTTCGGCCTGAAGCGCCGGCGCCTGATAACGCTCATACACCAGGCCCAATTGCGTGCGGGCCGATGCCACCATCAAAACCGCGGTGGGGCCGTCCTTGAGGGCCGCCGCCGCTTCGGCCGCGTGCATGGCGCGCGTGGCATCGGCCATCACGCTTTCCACGCGGATAGGCTGTACGGGATTGGGCGGACACGCCTCGGGCCTCAGGCCGCGCACATAGGCGGCGAGGCCATCCAGCACCGCGGGTGGCGGTTCGGCGCCGTCGAATTCCTCCGTCACAAGCCCGTGGATGAAATTGCGCAGGTCCGGTTTGCCGGGATCGCGCGACACTTTCAACAAATTGCGGGGACCGGAAAGATCGGGGATCGGCTTTGGATTGTCGATCCCGTCGCCCCGGTGCGAACTGAAGACCGAGGTGGTGACATCGGCGGTGCCGGGTTTGCCCGAGACATGGGGAAAGAAGAAATTGGGGTTGGTGCGGCCGCCGCGATGGCAGCTTTCGCATGCGAGGCCCGCGCGCGAGGCCTGTCCACCCAGAGTGAGGGGTGTGTTGAAGGCGGCGCGGCCGACCTCGACCTGATAGGCCAGGTGCGCGCCGACGGGCTTGGCCAGGCATTCGGAGGGTTTTTCGCTGAGCAGCTTGGTGGCATCGGCGCCGCGGGCGATCCAGCGGGCCGAGCGGATGGGAAGGGGCGCGGCGGCAAACGCGCCCGCCCCCAGCACCGCGAAGGCAAGAATGACGGCGCCTATTCGTGCCCGGTGGCGATCCACTGCCTCAACACCTCGGCGTCGACGCAGCCGAAGCTGCACAGGCCATCCAGCTTCGCCAGCATGAGCTTGGCGCCTTTGATGTCGCCGCGCTCCACCTTCAGCTCGCCATAATATTCGGTGGCCCCCCGGTGATTGGGCGCGATCGCCAGCGCTTCGCGGTAGTAACGCTCGGCCATGTCGTACTTGCCCATCTTGCGATAAGTATAGCCGATATAGGTGAGCACGTCGGGATGCGGCCCGAACGCGGTCTCCGCCCGCTGCAGCGCTCGCAGCGCCTTGGGATAATTATGCTCGTTGATATAGGAGACGGCCGCGACATAGGCGCGGTCGCCGCTATGGGCGTTCGCGAACAGCAGACCAGGCGGCGTGATCGAGGATTGCTTGCCGGGCGGCGCGCCGCCGGCAGCCTCGACCGCGGCAACAGCGGCATTGAGATCCGAGGCCTCGGCGCAGGTACCGCCGCAGGCTTGCACGCGCGCCTTCAAGGTATCGAGCTCTTTCGACGCGCCGTCCTTGTCGCCCAGGCTGACCAGCGCCAGCGCCAGGCCGCGCCGGGCCAGGATGTGATTGGGCTCCACGCTCAACGCCTTTTTATAGGCGTCGCGGGCGCCGGAATTGTCCTGCATGCCGGCCTTGGCGTAACCGTCGGCCACCAGGGTCTGGACATTCCTGGGCGCCACCGTCAGCACGCGATCGAAAGAACGCGCCGCGTTTTTGAAATCACTGGCGGTCAGTGCATCCAACCCTTTTTGATATTCGGTGGCGGGATTGAAGGACGGCGCGGTCGCCGACGGCATGCCGCCGCTGCCCGACATGCCGCCCATATTGGCAACGGCGGATGACGCGAGCGCTACGCCGGCAAGCGCGAGGAGCGAAACCATGACGGATGTCTGGAGCAATCTTGAGCGGCCAATCATGACGTTCTCCCCATCTGATCGCGGCTGACGCCCGACTATAGCAAAAGAGTCGATCCGGCTTAAATGCGCTTTCCTTGTAAATCAGCCAGCCGCATCAGGATTTTGAGAAATATATGGGGTAAATCCCGGCGGCCCGGCGGCTTTCACAAGGAAACGCAGGCCGCCTTTGGCCGCTGAGCGCGTCGTGCGTGCTCAGGGGCCATGACCGCCATGATCAGGCTATGCGCGGGTTGCCGCCGGTGGAATGCGCGCGAATGGAACCATCACCGGCGCGATTTCCACCGTGAAGCCGGGCGGGATCGAAGCCTTCCGCGACGGGGATTTCCCGCGCATGATGTTGGCGCGAATGGCGCCTGGGCAAGAATTCCATCGTAAAAATCTACTCTGACCCTAATTCTTCTAAAGATTCCGACAGCGGTCCATGGCGCCTCGCGTCATTCCTGGCCCATACGGATTTGAACGCAAGCAACGGAGTGCATGTGACGTCCCAGCCCGTCAGGTTCGCGACAACCATTCGGGAACCTGACAATGACGACAATGAGGATGCGCATGGCGCAGGGATTTGTGGGCTTGTTTCTCACGGGTTGGAGCGCGAGCCCAGCCTGGGCCGAGGGTTCTACGCGGCAATCGCTGGACGATGCCTGGTGGACGGGGCCAATGCTGGCGGCTTCCCCCAAAGGTCCCGGCGAAGGCCATGCACTGACCGAGACCTACATGTACGATCAGGTCGCGGATCACTCTCAATCCCTCCGTTCGTACAGCTATCTGCTTTATGGGGTGAGCGACCACTTTACACTGGGCATGATTCCAATCTTCGGGTTCAACGAAGCGGACGGCAGCCATACCAGCTTCGGCATCTCCGATCTCACTTTCCAGGCGCAATATGCCATCACCGATTTCAATCCGGACACCGGCATGCCCATCATCGCGCTAGTGCTTCGGCAAAGCGTGGCCACGGGACGATACGACCGGTTGAGCGAAGCCACGCAGGCCTTCGGCGCAGGCGCGGGCGCCACCAGCCTGGGTCTTTTCTCCCAGGACTATGTCTGGCTTCCCAACGGGCGGCTGCTGCGCGTGCGTGCGGATGTTTTGGCGTCGGTTTCGCAGGAAGGCAATGTCCAAGACATAAGCGTTTTCAACACACCACAGGGCTTCGGCGGGCGTGCGCGGCCGGGCGACGCGGTCTCGCTGGATGTGTCGCTGGAATATAGTTTGACGCGAAGCTGGGTTCTAGCCACGGATCTGCTTTACGATCACGGCGACAACACCCATGTAGACGGCGCGGTGGCGGGAAATTCGCTGCGGTTCGCCTTGGGGTCCAGCGACGGATTCGGTCTGGCGCCAGCCCTGGAATATAGCTGGGCGCCCAACTGGGGTGTGCTTCTCGCCACGCACATCCTGACGGAGGGACGAAACCGACCAGCGTCCGTCACGCCTGCCATCGCGCTCAATGTGGTGATGTGAGCGCAGCCAGCCAACCATGCTCGGGTTGTACGAAATTTTCGATTTGGTGCATGCGTGCAGTGAAAAAGTTGGGGTCTGAACAGGTTTAATTCGCTCGGGGTCAGTTTGAGCTTGTTTCCCGGCGCCTCCCTCGCCCGCTACGCGGGCTCGAAGAGGCGCTCAGTTTTCGTAAGCTCACTGCGTTCGCTAACGAAAACTGGCGCGCCCTAGGGGAGTCGAACCCCTCTTGCAAGATTGAAAATCTTGAGTCCTAACCGATAGACGAAGGGCGCGGCCGGAGCGGGGCTATACAGGGCCTTTTCGGGCCAGGCAAGCGGTCCAATCGGGCGCTCAAGCGCCCGCTGCCGCAGCATCCTCGATCTGCAACTGGACGCGGGATTCCCCATTCCAATCATCGGCTTTGAGCTTGCCCGCGGCATGCAGGAACCGCCCCCGCGACTTGAGCAGGCCCTCGCCCAAGGGCGTGCCCACGGCGCGGAAAGCGATGGCGTCCAGCCGCGCGCCATCGCCCCCCACCAGCCGGACTTTGACGTGGGCGGCGCCTACCACATCGGCGAACGCCACGCGCAGATCGGGAAACCCCAACATCGGTTCAGGATTGCCCGCGCCATAGGGCCCCGCCAAGGCGATCTCCGCGACCAGTTCGCGGCCCGCCGCCGCGGGGGAGGACACGGCGTCCACCACCAGGCTGGCGGCCTCTTCGTAAGCGGCTTCAGTACCGCTGAACTGCGCGTGCAGGAATTGGCGGAAAGACGGCAATTGATGGTCCATCAGCGAAAAGCCCGCCGCCATGGCATGGCCACCGCCCGCCTCGATCAAGCCTTCGCTTCGGGCGGCGCGGACGATGCGGCCGAGATCAATGCCGGGAATGGAGCGCGCCGAGCCGCGCCCCATGCCGCCTTCGAAACCGGCGACAAAGGCGGGCTTGGCGAAACGCTCCTTCAACCGTCCCGCCACGATGCCCACCACGCCGGGATGCCAGCCGTCATTGCTCACCAGCAGGAAGGGCGCATTGTCCTGGGCGGCGGCCAGACCCACCGCTTCCTCAAGGATCAGGCGCTCGATTTCCTGGCGCTCGCGATTGTGCAGATCGAGCTGGGCGGCGAATTCCGCGGCGGGGCCGGATTCACGCGTGCTCAAGAGATCGGCGCCCAGGTTCGAACGGCCCACGCGCCCGCCGGCATTGATGCGCGGACCGAAGACAAACCCCAGATGGTGGGTGGTGAAAGGCGGCGCGGCCTTGGCCACACGAGCCAGAGCCGCCAGCCCCGGACGCGAAAGCTTTGAAAGTTGTCCCAGGCCCTGGCGGACAAAGGCACGGTTGACGCCATTGAGCGGCACCACATCGCAGACCGTCGCCAGGCCCACCAGATCCAGATATTCGCGCAGATCGGGTTCGACGATGCCGCGCTCGCTATAGAAACCGCTTGCACGCAAGGCGCGGTTGAGGCCCACCATGAAAAGAAAGGTCACGCCCGCGGCGCAAAGATAGGTCAGGCCGGATTGATCGGCGGGCTGGTTGGGATTGACGTGCGCCAGCGCATGAGGCCGCACTTCGACCCGGTGATGATCCAGCACCACCACATCCAGGCCCAGCTCGCGCGTCCTCTCGAACGCGGCGCCGCCGGCGGCGCCGCAATCCACCGTCACCACCAGCGACGCGCCCTCCGCGTGCAAGGCCTGCATCGCCGGCGCCGAGGGGCCATAGCCTTCGCGCATGCGGTCGGGAATATAAAGGCGGGGCGGCGATCCCAGCAGGGTAAAAAACTCGCCCAGAAGCGCGGCCGCCACCGAGCCGTCCACGTCATAATCGCCGAACACGGCGATGCGCTCGCCGGATTCCAGCGCCTTCTTCACCCGGGCGATTGCCACGTCCATTTCGGCCAGCACCGAAGGATCGGGCAGGAATTTCTTCAAGGTGGGATGGAGATAATCGGACGCTTCCGCCACGCCGACGCCGCGCGCCGCCAAAATCCGCGCCAGGACCGGCGACAGCATCACATCCTGCTGCAATTGGCGGGCGAGGGTCTCATCGCCCGGTTCCAGCCGCCAGCGACGCCCGGAAAAGCTGCGGACCACGCCGAAAGGCGCGGCAAGCTCCCCTGCCTCAGACATGACGCCGGTGGCGCGCCCTGATCCAGCGGACCGTGCCGGTGGCCGACCGCATCACCACGCTTTCGGTCATGACATAATCGCCGTCGCGGCGCACGCCATGAAGCATCGAGCCGTCGGTGACGCCGGTGGCCGAGAACACCACGTCGCCCGAGACAAGATCGGTCATGGTGTATTTCCGCGCCAGATCCTTGATGCCGATGCGTTCGGCGCGGCGTTTTTCGTCGTCCTTCTTGAACACCAGACGCGCCTGCATCTGCCCGCCGATGCAGCGCAACGCCGCCGCCGCCAGCACGCCTTCAGGCGCCCCGCCCTGGCCGATGAAAATGTCCACGCCGGTGGCGGGATCGGTGGTGGCGATCACGCCCGCCACGTCGCCGTCTGTGATCAGTTTCACCGCCGCGCCCGCCTTGCGCACCTTGGCGATCAGTTCTTCATGGCGCGGCCTGTCCATAATGCAGGCGGTGATGTCGCGCGGCTTGACGCCCTTGGCCTTGGCCAACGCGTCGATATTGTCGCCCGGCGTGGCGTCGAGATCGATCACGCCCTCGGCAAAGCCGCCGCCGATGGCGATCTTGTCCATATAAGTGTCGGGCGCGTTCAGCATGGTGCCGGGCTCGGCCATCGCCATCACCGCCAGCGCGTTGGCCATTGCCTTCGCCGTCAATGTGGTGCCTTCCAGCGGATCGAGCGCGATATCCACAGACAAACCGCCCTGCCCCACTTTCTCGCCGATGAACAGCATGGGCGCTTCGTCGCGTTCGCCTTCGCCGATCACCACCGTGCCGTCGATGGGGAGCATGTTGAAGGCGGCCCGCATCGCCTCGACCGCCGCCTGGTCGGCGGCATGCTCGTCGCCGCGCCCGATCTGGGCGGCGGCGGCAATCGCCGCGGCCTCGGTGATACGCACGGCTTCCAGCGCGAAAGCCCGGTCCAGCGGTTTCGCGGTCGTGGGCGGACGGATCAAAGTCATCAGGCAGCTTCCATGGGAATCATGCAGGGACGCGAGCGCACCTTGTCCGAGGCTGAGATCGCCTTCAAGGCGCGCTCCACGGCGCTTTGCGCGGTTTCGTGGGTGATCATCACGATCGCCACCGGGGCGCCGTGATGACGGCCCCGCTGGATCATGCTTTCGATAGAAACCCCGCTTTGCGACAGATGACCGGCGATCTCGGCCAGCACGCCGGGAAGATCGAGCACTTCGAAGCGCAAATACCAGGGCGACGGCGCCGCATCCACCGAAGCGGGCTTGAGAGCGGTCAGGCTCGAGGCGGGACGGCCGAACACTGGCGTATAGGTGCCGCGCGCGATCTCGACCAGATCGGCGATCACCGCGGACGCGGTGGGCGCCTCGCCCGCGCCGCGGCCCGAGAAGAAGAACGGGCCTGCCTGGCCGGCATCGACCAGAACGCCATTGGCGGCGCCATCGACATTGGCGAGCGGCGAGCGGATCCGCACCATGGCGGGATGGACTTTCTGGTCAATCCCAGAAGAGGTACGTCGCGCCACGCCCAGAAGTTTGATGCGGAAGCCGAACTCGGAGGCAAAATGGATGTCGGCGGGCGTGATATGCTCTATGCCCTCCACCGTCATGGAAGAAAGATCGGGCGCCACGCCGAACGCCAGGCTGGAAAGCAACGCAAGCTTATGCGCCGTGTCGCCGCCGCCGATATCGAGTGTTGGATCGGCTTCGGCATAACCCAGGCCTTGCGCGTCCTTGAGCACGTCGGCGAAAGGCGCGCCAGACGCTTCCATCTCGGTGAGAATATAGTTGCAGGTGCCGTTGAGGATGCCCTTCACCGCCTGGACGTCATAAGCAATCAGGCCTTCGCGCAGGGTCTGCACGATGGGGATGCCGCCCGCTACCGCGGCTTCGAATTTGAGCTGGAGATTGTGCTTCTCCGCGCGTTCGGCCAGCGCCTTGCCATGGGTGGCGAGCAAGGCTTTGTTGGCCGTCACCACATGCTTGCCGTGATCGAGCGCGCTTTCGATCAGCTTTCGGGCGATGCCGTCCTCGCCGCCGATCAATTCCACCACCACATCGGCGTCGCCTTTGACCAGCGCGAGCGGATCGGCGGTGAAATTCACGAGCTTGAAGTCGCGCGCTTTTGACGGATCGCGCGCGCTCATGCCCACCACGACAAGCCCGCGCCCGGCGCGCGCCTTGATGCCGGCGGTCTGGGCCATCAACGCCTTGATCACGCCGCCGCCCACCGTGCCCAGGCCCGCGATGGCGATTTTGAGCGGTTCCCCCATTCGGCCCAACTATCGGACCGACGCCAGATCGGCGGGCGGATGATTGCTGCCCATGGAGAGAAACTTCTTCACATTACGCGCCGCCTGGCGGATGCGGTGCTCATTCTCCACCAGCGCCACGCGCACATAACCTTCGCCATATTCGCCGAAGCCGATGCCCGGCGACACCGCCACTTTGGCGTGGCGCAGAAGCTGTTTGGCGAATTCCATCGAGCCTGCCTCGCGGAATTTCTCCGGCAAGGGCGCCCAGGCGAACATCGAGGCCTCCGGCGCGGGAATGTCCCAGCCCGCCTGCGCCATGCTTTTCACCAGCACGTCGCGGCGCGATTTGTAGACGGCGCGAATCTCATCCACCACGTTTTGCGGCCCGTTGAGCGCCGCCGCCGCCGCCACCTGGATGGGCGTATAGGCGCCATAGTCGAGATAGGATTTGATGCGGGCCAAGGCGCCGATCAGCTTCTCATTGCCGGCGGCGAAACCCATGCGCCAGCCGGGCATGGAATAGGTCTTGGACAGGGACTGGAACTCGATGGCGATGTCCTTGGCCCCGTCCACCTGCAGAATCGAAGGCGGCGGCGCGTCACCGAAATAGATGTCCGCATAAGCGAGATCGGAGAGAATCCAGATCTCATGCTTCTTGGCGAACTTGACCACCTCTTTATAGAAATCCAGTCCCACCACTTGCGCGGTGGGGTTGGAGGGATAATTCACCACCAAAGCCACCGGCGACGGCACCGAATGGCGGGTGGCGCGGCCCAGCGCCGAGAGATAACCCTCGGGCGACGTCGCGGGCACATGCCGGATCGCGGCGCCGGCCAGGATGAATCCGAACGCGTGGATCGGATAAGCGGGATTGGGCACCAGCACCACATCGCCCGGCGCGGTGATGGCTTGCGCCAGATTGGCGAAGCCTTCCTTGGAGCCCAAAGCCGCGATCACTTCGCGGTCGGGATCGAGCGTCACCCCGAAACGGCGTTGATAATAGGCGACATGGGCTTTGCGCAGGCCCTTGATGCCGCGCGACGCCGAATAGCGGTGGGCGCGGGGGTCGCGCGCGGTTTCGCACAGCTTGTCGACGATGTAATCGGGGGTCGGCATGTCGGGATTGCCCATGCCGAAATCGATGATGTCCTCGCCGCGGGCGCGCGATTGCGCCT
>Ga0182024_10021436_pt1 | contig 11729 bp, 8 predicted proteins | sample P32metaG_FD_120480 | JGI IMG/M metagenome (GOLD analysis project Ga0182024, IMG submission 120480) | Permafrost microbial communities from Stordalen Mire, Sweden - P3-2 metaG (Illumina Assembly) | ecosystem: Environmental > Terrestrial > Soil > Wetlands > Permafrost | place: Sweden: Stordalen... | reverse complement strand
TCCCCGCATGGCGCAAACCGGCACGAATGGAAGGTCAGATCAACTCCGCGAGCCGTCGCCCGACCCACACTCGACCCTGACACCCTCAACACCGCCCGAAAAGCCGCCGGGAGTCACTCCGGCGGGCTTACTGCCAGATCTGGGCTAACGGTATGTAGAAAGTAGATACTATGGTCACGCATGGCAAGCAGGCGGTCCTAGGAGTAGGACACGAGGGGCGGCAGCACCTGGTCCCGGATGTAATCACGGATCGCGGTCATGACGTCAAGGACGGGCTCGCCCTTCCCTGGGGGTCCGTCAGCGAACGTTACGCCGATGCCCATTTGGAGGCCCATGTCCACTACGGAGCCCGGTGTGGGGGTGAACCGCATCACTACTGCGCCGTCTTTTACGCGACCCAGAACTGGCCCCTGCATCGATGTGACCGAGAGATGCCCGATGCGGGCACTCTGCATTACGCCGATGGGCACGACGACTGGCGGGTATCGATGCTTGTCGAAGTTGTCGAGCGTTTGGAGGGTGTTGAGGAGCGTGTGATCCCCTCCGTGGTACGGCTGCAACCCCTCGATGATTGCTTGAGCGGCTGGGCTCGACACTCCCACCTCTGTGACCGGCGACACTCACCTCCGTTTCGGGCGACTTGCTTTGTTGTCTCCCACAAAAAGCGCCCCCCTGATCCCCATCCCCAGACGTTCCCGTCCCAACCCAGTGGCAAGATGAACCGCATGGAGCAGATCAACCCATGACCACAGCCACCAGCATCCAGACCGACCTCATCGCCTGGGCGCAAGACCTCGAGCGGGAAAACAAGCGTATCGCCGAGATCAACGCCCAGCGGGTGCGCAACCGCGGGTATCTCGTGTTCGCGACCGACCCCTCCAAGGGCGTGGACTCGGCTGAGTACCAGCAGGTGTATGCGACCGAGGCGCGCACGCCCAACCAGGCGATCGCGAAGGTCCGGCCGCTGGCCGAGGCAGGTCCATCTCTAATCCACGGACTCGAGCCACGAGCTGATACAGAGAAGGGGCTGAGGAGGGTTCAGGCTGCGCCGACCTGGTGCGGGGATTACTTGGGCTTGGGGGCTTGCCGGCCTGGACTTCGTTCATGACGACGGTCTTAGTCTCGTAATCGACTGAAGGATTGGCCCGCTTTGCGGGCGCGGGGTTGATTTGAGGCGGACGATCGAGAGAAGCGTCCCAAGCCGTGCGTACTGTTGTCTGCATGACTCGAAACCCGGCAAGAACCGGACGCACACGGTCTCGCGCTAGGCCGACCGCCGATCCTGGGGCGCCGCTGGCAGCGGGGTGACCGTCCCTACTCCTTTGGCTCCTTCCGGGGGCCACTCACCTGCGCACGGGCTACTGGCGTTTTGTCTCCCATAAATTCCACCCCTCTCATCCCCATCCCTCGATGTTCTCCTCGTGGGCTTGTCGGTGTGGCATTGGCGACTTCTCAGCCAGTTCGCGCGGTGGCGCGCTGCGTAGCGCCGACGTGCTCGCGCAACCAGCGCACAAGCGGCGCGGCTGCCTCGAGCTCCGTGCGGATGCGCGCGCCCGCACGTGGCTTGTGCAGCCACGGGCCGAGCTCGTGACGCCGGGCGACCGTCACGCGTCGTCGTCGCAGCAGATCCAGGCGCGGGTGATCGGCGGGGTAGCCGCGAGGCGCACGAACGAGGTCGGGCTCGTTCAGCTCGAGGCCTGCATCCTGCGCTCGCCCGATCGCCCTGGTGAGCGCGGCGGCGGTGCGACCCGCGTCGACGGCCCGCCGCAAACGCTCGACCTGGTCCGGCGCCGGGTTGTGCAGTCCCGCGGCCACCAGCAGTCCGTCAAGTGAGATCTCGACATAGAACCCTCCCGCGCCCTCATACCCGATCGCCAGGCCGACATGCTCCTTGATCGGCGGACCGGCACGAAAACGCGTGTCGTTCCACGGTCGAAACAGGTGTGGCCGGCCAAGATCGGCCAGATCCTCCCCCAGCGCTTTAGCCGGCGCAACCAGATGCTCGTCGTAGCGCGCGCGGTTGGCCTTGAACCAGTCGCGGTCGTTGTTCTCCTCCAGCTCGCGCAGGAACTCGATCGCCTCAGGCGGAAAACCCCGGAACGTGGACACAGCGGCATCATGCCTGATCACGCTTGGATCCGTGTCGGGGTGTAGCGTTGTCGGGACACGCGCCGACCGTGCGGCTGAAGAGCCACCGGACGAGCGTCCGTTTCGATCAAGGGGGACCAATGATTAGGCAGCGCTCCACATGGCTGGTCGTTGCGCTCGCCGGCGTGTTCATCGCCGGCTGCGGGAGCAGCAGCTCCACATCCAACAGCTCGACGACCGCGCAGGCGATCAGCGTGACCCAGCCCGCGGCCACCGGGACGACATCGACGTCCCCGGCCACCACAGCGACATCGAAGCCTCCACCCGCCACATCAAGCGTCCCGACGAGCCCTGCGGGCGTGGCGCAGGCCGTGACAGAGTGCAAGTCGATCGTCCAAAGGGAGCCGACGCTCTCCTCTAGCACCAAGGCCAAGGTCGAAGGGATCTGCAACAAAGCCGCCAAAGGCGATCTCGCAGAAGCGCGCGCGGCCGCCAAAGAAGTGTGCGTCGAAGTCATCAACGCCGCACCAATTCCCGGCTCTGGCGATACGGAGGCACTCGCCGCCTGCCAGCACAGCTAACCTCGATCCAAGGCCCAGGCCCTCCACGCCGCTCGCCGTCCCCGCCTCGGGATCGCCCGATCCACCGACGGCCTCTCCGCCGCAGTGCTCACGGCAGAGCCGATCCTCACGTTCGACGGCGGCAAGCTCGCCCGTGCGGAGGTCTACTTCGGCTGGAACCTTCCCTGAGGGGACCTATCTCGACGAGGCCTCTCGCCCGGGTCACGACGGCGTCACACACGGCCGGCCGTCTCACTCCGGGTCGGCCACCCTCAGCGCGGCATTCCTACCGCGCGTCGAGCACGCGCTCGCGCTGGTGCCGGCGCCATGCGCGGCGTCCGCCGGCGAGCGCGAAGATCACCAGCGCCAGCGGCACGAGGATCGCGGCGGCGATCAGCAGGACCGCGAGCGTCACGACGAGCACTCTGCCCGCGTCGTGCAGTCCCCGGTTTAGCGTCAGCCCTTCGCTTCCCACGCTCTTATCGCCGATCACGGTCACTTCGACTTCGCTGGTGCTCGCTCTCTGTGAGACCGCCCGGAGCGCCGTGTTGGCTTGGGCGATCGCGCCGCCGGCCTGGGCGAGTCGTTCGCGCAGGCTGTCGATCTCTCCTTCGGTGCTCGCCTTCGCCAGGGCGCGGAGCAGGGCCTGCCGTTCGGCGGTCGCGTCGCTCAGTCGCTGCCGGTCCGCGTCGTAGGTGTTGGTGATGTCCTGCAGCGTTTGGCTCTCCGCGCGCACCGGGGCGAGCCGCCCCAGCGAGGTCAGCGCGGCGCTCAGCTTCGCGCTCGGCAGGTTCAGCGTCAGGCTGGCTTCGCCCGCGTCCTCCCCCGTGTTTACGTGAGAGCTCTGCGTGTAGCCACCGTCGCTCGTCGCCAGCTGTGACACGCGATCGGCGACCGCCTGCACTTCGCCGGGAGTTGTCGCGAGGCTGATCGAGGCGCCGAGTTGCTGCACGCGCGCGGACATCGCGGCCGGAGCACCGGATGCTGGTACGAGGTCTCCTTGTGCGAGGGCACTGCCTTTGTTCGCGGCGGCCGCCGGGGCGCTTGCAACTGTGCCGGACGACTGGCCGGCGTTATCCGCATGAGCAGCGATCGAGGGCGACTTCGAGTAGCTCTCGACCACATGGCCGGCCGGCCGCCAGGGGGCGACGATCAGCACCACCGCGATCACCGTGCACACCACTGAGACGCCGGCAAGCGCGGGGCGACTGGGCCTGTGCAGCCAACCCAGTCGACGATACGGCTGCTTGGGGCGGTGCGGCTGCTTGGGGGCAGCACGTGCCCTTCGCTCGGCGATCCGCTCGCCGAGCTCGCGCTCGAACGCGGGATTCATCGGCGGCGCAAGCGCTCGCACGTCCGCGCGCAGCTCGCGCCAGGAATCCGCACGTGGACCCTCGGCGGTCCCGTCCAGCGCAGCCTCGAGCTCGCTCAGCCAAGCCTCGTCGGGCCGCTCGGCGCCACCGCTTGGGAAGGGAATGACCTTCATGCGATCTGCTCCTCTCGTCCCAGCCCATCGCACTGCTCGCGCAGGCGCGTCAGCGCGCGGTGCAGCCGTGTGCCGGCGTTCGACTCGCTCACGTCGAGTGCCTTCGCGAGCTCGCTGTTTGAAAGCTGCCCGTGGAACTTGAGCAGCACCACCTCGCGCTCTCGCAGCGGCAGTGCCGCAAGCGCATCGCGGACCGTCGCGCGGCGCGCGATCTGCTCGAACGCCTCGTCGTGGTCGTGATCGCCGGCCATCTCATCGGGCAGCTCGCTCTGTGGCTGCCTGCGCCGCCTGCGCAGCTCGTCGAGCGCCGCGTTGCGCGCAATCGCGAACAGCCACGCTTTGGGAGTTCCGCGACCGTGATCCAGGCGCGCCCGCGCCCGATAGAGCCGCTCGAAAGCGAGCGCGGTCACATCCTCGGCCGCGGCCCGGTTGCCGAGCAGCGAGATGGCGTACGCGTGCACGTCGGCGGCGCTCTCGCGGAAGAGCTCATCGAAGGCTTGGTCGTCGAGCTTGTCGTGTGCGGGCGCGCCGACTGCCCGCGGCCCGGTGTCGTCAGCGGAGGGCAGTTGTGCGCTCATAAACCTAACTACGCTTCGGGCTCGGATTCATCACACCCGCGGCGCTTACTTCCGATCACGTCCTCGGCCGCGTCGCTGACCGACAGCACGAGAAAGCGAACGTCCGTTGACGGCTAGCTTCTCCATGACTCGATTAAAGCAGCACGACCGCATAACGCGCGATCGGCCGCCCGGACCGGCGCAGGATCGGAACTTCGTCCGGCCGGCCACCGCTTCGCGGGGCTTTTCGGCCGGCCCGAAGTTTCCGACCTGCTTTGCTGAATGGTTGCGAACCATCGCGCCCTTAAACCCCGTTGGCCCGCCTGGACGATATGGGCCCGCCTCGACTCGATCCAGCTCAAACAAGCGGGCGCCGCGGCCGAGAGGGGTGGCCGCGGCGCCCGGGTGGGTCAAGGAACCATGGCGCGAGAGGGTGCTAACGCCATTGGGTCTGTGGTTCCCCTCGAACGCCGCCGGAGAGGGGTCAAAGCGACGTCCAAGCTTGGCTAAATTATCATTTCTTGAACCTCACGGCCAGGCTCTTGGTCTGCTTCTTGCCCTTGCTCGGCGTGAAGGTCAGCTTGATCTTCGTGCGCAGCTTCCCCGCCTTCTTCTGGCTCAACGTCAAGGTGAGAGCTTCCCGGCCCGAATAGGTTTTCGAGCCGCTCGAGACGCCCTTCCCAGAAGCCGTCACCTTGCCGACGCCGGGGGCGTAGACGGACACGGTGAGGGTCCGCTTCTTGACTTTGGAAGAGACGACGGAGAGGGAGCCAGGGCAGCCTTCCACTTCTATCCGGGTGTTCTGGCTTATGACCGCGCCGTTCTGCCCGGTCACGACCGTCGGCATCACCAGCTTCTGGTCGCAGAGGTTCCCGTTGGCCGCCAGTAGCGCGTATTCGCCCTGGGGCGAGTTGAATTCGAAGGAGCTGATCGGCGCGTCGGGGATCGTTTCGAAGTGCGAGTAGGTGATCCCGTTCTTGATCTGAGTCTTGCCGTCCACGATCAGCGTCACGCCTTCGCCCTGCAGCACCATCTCAACGTCCGGGAATGCCGCCCCGCCGTGGCTCACCAGATACGCCGGTCCCGTGAGGGGGCTCGCCAAGACAGGCGTGCGGGCCGTAACCTGCGCGATGTCTGAATGCGGCGGGCACCCGGCTGGGTTGCTGTTGAACTGCGCTTCCGTGCACGCCTTCTGCAGCGTCTTGAGCTGGGTGGGCAGCACTTTCGGCAGCTCGACGTTCACCTTGTGGAGGTTCGCCTCGCCCCCTGCGGGGTAGGCGATCTTGACGGTCAGGCTCGCCCCGAGCGCTTTGCTCGTCTTCGCATGGGTGCTTGCCGAGAACACGGGTTTGAATGGGAGGTTTGCGCAGCCCGTCACAGCGAACGGGCTCGAGACCGCCACGCTCGAGCCCGGCGAGCCGTCGGGCAGCGCGCCGGTGACCGTGCCCGTGATCTGCAGCTGCGAGCAGTTCGTCGGGTTGAACATGAACCCTTCGCGGTCGATCGTCACGTTCAGCGTTTTCAGGCGGAACGGCACGCCGTCGCGGCTCTGCTGCAACGCGCCCGAGGTGACCGTGACCTGCGCCGTCGTCGGATTCACGCTGATCGCGGCGCGTTCGACGACGTTGCCAAGGTTGAACGGGCCGGCGACCGCCGGCACCACGATCGACAGGCCGAACGGGGCGCCCTTATACGGGCCGGTCAGGTACACCGAGCCCGGCAGCCACAACGGCTCGGAGCCCGCCCCGGCGGCGACGTTGACGGTGCCGATCTTCGACGCTTCAGAGCACGTCCCGGCCTGCGCCTGCGGTTCGCCGCAGAGCGGGACCTTCGACAGCATCCCGGCGACGCCCGGAGGCATCGTGACCGTCACGCCGACGAGGTTCTGTTCGCCGTCGTTGCGCGAGAGGGTCATCGTGAACGGGCTGAAACCAGCCGCAAGCGGCGTTGAGGTCTGCGCGAGAAAGCCCGGCACGAATGGCATCGGGCTTGCGCAGCCACTGACCGTATACGACGAGAATGGCGTCGCAGGAGGCCCGGATTCCGGCGCGCTCCACGGCGTCAGGGCGCTCGTCGTGGTGGCTTCTCCGCAGGTCTGCGCGTTCGCCAGCGGCGCGCGCGGCCCGCCCGTGAGCTTGAGCTTCAGCTCGCTGAACGGCAGCTGCGGGTTTTCCTGGAACGTCGTCGTCAGCTGCCCGGTCTTAGGGTTCGCCTCGACCTTCCCATGGAGCTTGACGATCACACCGGATCCCGCCACTTCGAGATACAGCCCGTAGAGTTCCCCGTTGGTAGCGCTCGCTTCCGTACACGCCGGATGTCCTTCCACCCCGCATGTCGGCTCCGCAATGTACACGCTGCCTTTGAGCGTGTGTGGTGGAAGCACAGGAGTTTCGACTTCGGCTCCGCCGATCTTCGATTTCGCCGGGCAGTGGCCGGGCGCCAGATGTGAAAGTCCATCCGCGCCGATTTCTTCGCCTTCCCCTGCTTCGTCCGGATGCATTTCTTCACCGTCGGGGCGCGTATGATTGGGGAAGTCAATGCCTTCAGAGCCGGTCGCTCTGCATCCTACGAGTCCATCCGCGGCCGACGGAGAGATCGACAGCCCTTCGGGCAGCGTGATCGTCGCGTCCTTCAGATCCGGCGTCGCCAAGTCCGGGAATAGATTCCGCGCCTGCGGCACGCTGAGGTCGACTTCATAGCCCGACGGCGTGTCGGTCTGCGTACTTTCGGGCTTCAATTCGAGCGTCGGGTTGAACTGGAGCATGTCGCAACCCGTGACCTGCGGATACACCGTCGCTTCCTTTGATTGCCAGTTGTTTGGTTCAAGCCACGAGTCCGCTTCGATCCTCGCCTTCAACGGCCCCGCCGAGCAGTCCACGGGGTTCGTGAAGAACGCGGCGGCTGGGCTCGAGCCACCGTCGCGTTCCGCCGGGTCACCAAAAAACGTCAGCGAGGTGCCTTCCGGTTCACGTGCTCGGGGGACCCCCGGAACCGTGACCTGCAGCTCGTAGCCGGCGGCGGTATGCACGACGCTGGCGTACATCACGACGCTGAATCCTTCGTAGTTGAACCCGAACGTCGCCGGATAGCCGTTCTCGGGCACCATGTTATAAATCGCCGAGATCGCATCCCCGTTCTCGCCAGGGCGAAGGGAGGAATTAGGATGACCCACGTGCTCCAAGTCGATCATCCCCACTCGACTCGCCAACGGACACGCCGTTTCACCGGTTCCCGCCAGCAGATCGATCTCCGGGCATTGCGGCGCCGCCAATGGATCGCCGGCGAGACCTAGAGGAAGGTCGACCACGACGTCCTTTGCTTCCTCTACGGGAGAATATTCACGGCCTACTACATAATCTTCGTTGACCTTACTGGTCAGATCGAACCGTGTCGTGAACGCATAGGGATGGTCCCCGGCCTGCGTGTCTGGCAGCCCATTCTGACCATAAGCGGTCGAGCTGAAGTCGTGGATGCCAAACGATGACAGCGGACCGTTCAACGTGTTCGACGTCGTAGCCGGTTCACTTGTCGACGCTGACGGACTCGTGGCCGTGACTCCGCCTTCGACCGTCGCGAAGTTCGTCACACTGCCCGTGGCATTTTCAGGCACCGTCACCTCGATCCTTATGGCCAGCTCATCCCCTGGAGGCATCGGCTTGCTATATTTACATTCGACATTCGGAGGTGTCAGCGAGGTCGTACAAATGAAACCATTTTCTTCCTGCTGTTCAGGGCCTTCTTGGTTAAAGCTCTGCGTTTCTAGATTCACAGCCACCTTGACTGGGTGTTCCATCCCTGGAGGAAGGGTCACGCCCGGCGGCAGCGTGTCCTTGACCGTCACTACGCCGCTTGTCGGCACGCTACCCAAGTTGGTGACCGTCAGCGTGTAGCTGTCGCGGGTGCTGTTTTCGTACACCAGGTCAGTCACTTTGGCGGTGTGCGCGCCGCCTTGCAATTCCGCGCCGTTCGCTATCAGTTCGGCCGCTTCACCTACGCTCTTTGCGAACGTCACGACCCAGCGGCTAACGTCGCCTGCGCCGGTAGGTCCGCCGGTGACCGTTATCTTCCCAGGGCCAATCTCAGCTTCGAGCGCGACTCGAACCTCCGCCGCGGTCGCGTTGTAGTTGATTGGGGCAGTCGTCTTACCTTGGTATTCAAGGGTGAAGGTCCCCGCGGTGGCATTCACGTAGACGTTCTGAACTTCTTGAAAGATTGTGGTATCGCCGACGCTGAAGTTCGTCGGCTGCGCGAGCGAGCCGATCGACCAACCCGGGGCCGGCGTCGCGGCGGAGGTTGCCGGCAGTACGCCTACCGCGGCCGCAACACACGTTGCTATGACGAGACTCAAGAGCCGCTTGGCGCTCATCGCTTGCCTACCTTCTTGGCGGGGGCGTACTGCTTTCTCGCCTGCTTTTCGCACGCAGCTCGCTGCTTCTTTCGCTTCGCCTTGCACGCTTTCAGCGCCTTTGCAAGCTTCTGTGGTCGTGTCAACGGCTTCGGCTTCGCAGGCACAGGTACAGCCGGCGTTACGTTTCCTCCGCCGGCCTGCGTAGAGCTACCACCCAACGACGGTAGCAGCGGTGGCGCACCCAACGGCCCTTGACACGCATCCCCGGAGCAGGGCGCGACTGACGATGGCGCCGGGAACCCGCCTGCTTCTCGCGCGTCGAAGACGTTGAGAAGCGTATCGGTGTCTTCCGGCACCAGCCGGTCCTCTGTCGTGAAAAAGACGTCGCGCCCCGACCCGTCCGTGCCAATCAGTTTGGTCGTCGGACCATTCGCCGACCGGCCTGCGTCCTGCCCATCTGAGATCAGATAAGCGTCTCCTTCGCGGTACTCATACACATTGGTCGCGCCAGTCACCGCTTCAGGCGCCAGGCTGTCCATGCTTTCGAAGAAGACCCGCGAGCCATCATTGGAGACGGCCAGCGACGAACCAGTCGTCGTGGGCAAATCGGCTCCTGTGTAATTCTGCACTGGAATACGCGGCGCGTCCGCTATACCTGAGATGTTCCCGTCGCTGTTGTAACCTCCGTGGCCTATCGAGACGCGAACAAGTTTTTCAGTTTCTGCATCGTACTCAAACACTTGTGGACCTTTGCTTTCGTCCCCGCTCGTCAGCCTCTCCCAACTCGAGAAGACCAAGAAGCGCCCATCCGGGGTCGCCTGTACAGGCCGTTGGTCTTCCGGGGACCAGACTCCTCTTATGCCCGCGATCGCCGAGGAGTAGTTGTTCAAGACTTCGCTGTTGCAACTACTCGCGCCGTCACATTGTCCAAGCGCTTCGATAGCCTCATTCAACGCTTCTTCTTCTATTTTGGTCGCTTCGGCTTCGCTCACCAGTAGCGTCGCGACGAACTTCGGTTGACCGGGTTCGTCGGTATCGAAGACGTAGAGGTTGTCCGCGCCCGCCCTGGGTCGGCACCTGCCTTCTTTCGTAGATTCTTCTTCCGCCAACTCCGCAGCGGTCAATTCAGCCTCACAGCCACCGCCCCTCGCTTCGCTCGTCAGGACGCCCTTCGCTACGAAGTACACATGCGAGCCGTCCTCCGACACGCGCGCAACACCCTGCACTTCGGGAGACTGCCTAGCGGTCCGGTCAGCCGAGACATCCATGACTTCCGCGACCGTGGCACCCTCCAGGCGCGCCTCATAGAGCTTGATCCCCGTCGCGACCGCCCCATTCACCAGCGGCTGTTCACTGACGAAGAAAACGCGTTCGCCATTTTCAGAAGCTCCCTCAAAAATACCTTCCTTGGGTTCGGCGCCAAAGCACGGTTCGCCCGAGCTGCACTCACCAGCCGGCAACGACGGCTCCGACAGCGCCACTGTCCTCGTCCCGTCGATGCGAGCATACAGTTCGTTGACATTGGGACCAGCCCCTTGGACACCAGATTCTTCGCACGGGCCACTGTGCGCAGTGAAGAACACCGTGCCGCCGCTGCCCGATACCGCGTTGTACACGTCATTGTGCACACCGCCCAAGGTCGTCCCGCACTGGCTGATGAGCGCGGCACCTTCGTTGATATGCGGTTTGCCGTGCAACTGTTCCTGGTTGCTCACCCCGACAAGTACGGGTTCCGTGTTACCAGTCCCCACATACTCATACAGTGACGGCGCGCCGGGAATCGTCGTATCGCCCGGCCATGGACGGTTCTGGCCCGTTTCGATTTGTCGTATGCTGGGGGATACGATGTTGAACAGTGTATGTGTCAGATCACCCGAAGCTCCCACGAAGCTGAGGTTCACGTCGAATCCGCCACCTGTCGACGGGGGCGGCTGCTCCGGTCCAACCGGCACCAGCGAAGCATCGGGACTTGGCTCGAGATACAGATATTCTTCTGCCCCAAGCGCAGGCGTAGTCGTCACATTCCACAGACTGGCACCGAGATCTGAGCTGAGTGGCAGACCCCCATTGGGAGGATGGGCTTCGGGAAACAGCGACGCGGGCGGAGAGAGCGGGCTCGTCACCCAACCAGAAGCCTCGCGCTCAAACTCGTAATACGCGTCCAGTTCAAGATCGTCTTGTGTACCGGCAAAGGCACTCGTGGTGACACCCATCACGCGCGACCCATCCGAGGAGACTGATATCCCGAATCCGCTGATCACCCCACCCCCCTTGTACGGTGGGCTCACCATCTCGTACGCGCGGCAATCGGGCAGATATGTCCTGAAGCCGGGAGAGGCTTCGGTTGCGGGCGAGCAGCTCGCCTGATTCGCATCGCCGGCCGCCAGGGCGGACGGCGTGGCCGCCCACAGCCCGATCGGGACGAGCACCACGAGCACAGAGATCGAGCGACGCAGCATTAAAGCCATCCCCGGCACATTGGTCCTCTTGGAACTCACGCCAATCATCCTCCTCGTCCTCGCTTGACAGCCGATCAACCCGTGTCTGAACGTGGCTCGGGTGGCTCGGTCGGGCGATCATAGCCGATCGGGGGCACGCGTGGGGCGGTAGGCGTACGGCGGTGTGTCCGTGCCCGCCGTGTGGGTGTCTCGTCTGCTGAGGGGCATGACTGGCGGTGAGTGAGCGTTGCG
>Ga0182024_10021435_pt1 | contig 11729 bp, 9 predicted proteins | sample P32metaG_FD_120480 | JGI IMG/M metagenome (GOLD analysis project Ga0182024, IMG submission 120480) | Permafrost microbial communities from Stordalen Mire, Sweden - P3-2 metaG (Illumina Assembly) | ecosystem: Environmental > Terrestrial > Soil > Wetlands > Permafrost | place: Sweden: Stordalen... | reverse complement strand
TTCAGGCGAAGCAGGCCGTGACATGGGCGCGCGATCATGTCTTCGAGAGATCGGCTGTGCAGGACCGCCGCGCGATCCTTGAAACAGCGCTGGTGCGCGGCATGGGAGAAACCACCTATGCCCAGGTCCGGCAGGAGTTCGAGCGCCGGATCGAGGCCGGGGAGTTCCGCGAAGTCTCGCACGTTGGTGCTGGCAGACGGTACACAACCGCCGTGATGGTACGCATGGAGCGTGAGATCGTTGGCCGGATGCAGTATGGCAATCGGCGCGACTACAGCGATCCCATGCTAGTGTCGCCGCAAGTGCGCATCGCCACGGAAGACCGCCACCCGGAGTTGAATGCGTCGCAGCGCCAGGCAGTAGACGAAATCTTTCTTTCGCGGGAAAAGGTTTTCGGGTTAGACGGCATCGCAGGCGCGGGCAAGACAACAACTCTGTCCGTGATCCGCGAAGGCGCGGAGGCCGAGGGATACAGGGTGGAAGGTTTCGCGCCAACTTCCCGCGCGGCGCAGAAGCTCAGCGAAGCTGGTATGGAGACATCCACACTACAGAAGCATCTGGTACGTGGACAACAGCCGGATAGCGGGGAGAACCGGCTCTATGTACTCGACGAATCCTCTCTGGCATCGACCAGGCAGGTGCATGAGTTTGTGAACCGGCTCCATCCGAATGACCGTGTGTTGCTCGTCGGCGACCGGCGGCAACATGAGGCGGTTGAGGCCGGGCGGCCCTTCGCGCAGCTCCAGGACGCTGGTATGAAAACGGTGAAGCTCGAAGAGATCGTGCGCCAGAAAGACCCAGAACTGAAACAGGTAGTCGAGCAGCTTGCCCAGGGCGAAGTACTGGAAGCAATACAGAATCTTGACCGGCAGGGCCGAGTCCATGAGATTCAAGGCCACGACGAGCGCATCGCGGCCGTTGCGAAGGACTACGCAAAATCGCCGGAGAACACGCTGGTGATTTCTCCCGATAATCGCTCTCGCATCGAGATCAACGAGCGCATCCATGCGGAATTGCAGCGGAGTGGCCTCGTCAGCAACGAGGAGCACCGCATCAGGACGCTAGTGCCGCGCCAAGACCTCACCGGCGCCGAGCGCACATGGGCCGAGCGCTATGAGGTGGGCGATGTGCTGCGCTATTCGCGCGCATCGAAGGAGACCGGCATCGGGAAAGGCGCGTACGCACAGGTGAAGAGCATCGACGCTTTGAGAAACCGGCTGACAGTCGAGCTGCAGGATGGCGCGCAGCGCACTTACGATCCACGCCGACAGCAGGGCGTCTCGGTCTTCCGCGAGGAGATGCGGAGTTTGTCAGTAGGCGACCGCATTCAGTTCACTGCGCCGGCCAACAACCTGAGAATTGCGAACCGCGAGTTGGGGACCATCGAGAGCATCGACGGAGACGGGCGGCTGCGCTTGAAGATGGACGGTGGTCGGGCGGTCGAGCTTGATACGAACAAGCATCTGCATCTCGATCATGGCTATGCCATGACCAGCCACTCCAGCCAGGGACAGACTGCCGACCGTGTCCTGATTCATGTGGACACCGAGTTGGGCGCTAAGGATCTGCTCAACAGCCGCATGGCCTATGTCTCGGTCTCACGTGGACGCTATGACGCCCAGATTTATACGAACAACGCACAGACGCTCGGGCAAGAACTCAGCCGCGACGTGTCCCATTCGCCTGCGATTCAGCAAGAGCCAGGAGCACACAAGATAGAACCACAAACCACGCACACGAATCAGATCAGTCAGGGTTTCGGTCTAGGTTTGTGATGCGGCATTCTCAATGACATGCCCCGGATAGCCAGAGCATAGCCGAGGCCCGGCCAGTGTCAAGGCCGCGCTTCGCGCGCCGCGTTCGCGGTCGAAGAGCCTTGACACTGGCCTTTGCGCCTCGGCTTATCATTCAGCTATCAGGGGGATGTCAGATTTCTAGTTCTACGAAACGGGCTCCGCCCCGAGTCGAAGCACTGCCGATGGTAGCTGTCCTCTTACACATCGCGACAGAGCAAAAAACTGCTGTCCAGTCGGAGGAGATCTGGCACTTGAGAAAGACGTGTTCAAACAAGCATTCTCTTACGAGCATGAGAATCATTACTTATAGCGACCTGCATCTTGAATTTGGCTCGGGCTGGATGTTGCCGCCAGATGCCAACGGAGATGTCATGATCCTGGGAGGCGATATCGTCACGCTCAGGGATTGTGAACCGCTCGACCAGATTCTGCGGAAGTGGAAGAAACCAGTCCTCTATGTGACGGGAAACCACGAATATTACACGCGGCGGCCAATGAACGAAGAGGACAATAGATTCAAGGCGTGGCTCGAAGACAGACATCCGCATGTGAAACTGCTGCTTGATGACGAGGTCAGCATCGGGGGTGTCAATTTCTTCGGGGGAACGATGTGGACGGATTTCAACGGCGGCGATTTGCGCGCCATGGAGACCGCTCGCTCTCAAATGAATGATTACCGCCTCATCTATAACCCCGACGAAACGCCTTTCACGCCAGCAGATTCGATTGCGCTACATAAAAACTTCGCGTCGAAATTGCTGAAGTGGTTTGGCAAGAATCTAAGTGGCCCGCGCGTGGTTATCAGCCATAATGCACCCGTCATCAATCCCAACTCCAAATACAAGGGCGGCCCTCTCACGCCGGCGTTCAATTCCCTGGACATGGTAGGGATCATTGAGACGCACCAGCCGGCCCTCTGGGTGTATGGGCATACGCATGAGTGCGACGATCAGACGATCGGCCGGACCCGGATCATTTCAAATCAACTCGGATATCCCGGCAACTTTGGCGGTTTTGAATGCAAGGATTTTGATGAAGCGGGTCTGCCAGTCGAAGTAGGCGTTTAGCCCGGAGCGGGAAAAAAAGTACCTTATGAAGGCAAACAAGATGCCGTGCATTCTGCGCACAAATGGACATTCCACAAGTTCTCGTAACCGACTTTAAATCCTAAGCAGACGATTGCGCCAGAGCGGGACGTCTCGGCGAATTGATATCCGGCGGCAGCGTGGGATACTTTTTCAACCCATGCGCCCAGAGCGTGACGCGACAGTTCTCAGTGCACGGCATGAGACACTTTCGCCCGTTTCAATCCACGCGCCCCGCATGGGGCGTGGTGCGCTTCGTGAAACAAATCGAACATGTCCCCTACGTTTCAATCCACGCGCCCGCGTGGGGCGCGACGTTCCAGCAGTTCGCGGCAACAAGCGGCATCGGAGTTTCAATCCACGCGTTCGAACGCGAGCAAGGGCACCATCGACGTAGAGATCGAACAGAAGTACTGCGTTTCAATCCACGCTGTATACGGCGGAACCACTCATTTCCCGAATGTTCGGCGCCATCCTTGCTCGTTCACGCGTCCCGCGCGGGACGCGACGATTGGCTGCAGTGTCCCGGACCTGGATGCACGTTTCAACCCGCGTGCCTCGCGCGAGGCGTGAGCAAGGGGGCGGCGCACTGGGTGTGCAATTGGGAGTTTCAATCCACGTGTCCCGCGCGGGGCACGACGATGTCGGCATCGGCGTTAACCGCTGGCTGTCAGTTTCACGTCTTGCTCATAGCAACTCGATCAACTCCACGCCGTGCGGAATGAGAGCGTGGTCAATCTTAATCTCATAATCCGCCGTGAAATCGCGTGCCGGTCTCTTCTTCTCATCTTCGCTGCCACGTCGTGCGATTTTGACAAGATCAAACAACTTGTGCGCGGGCGCATTGCCCAGCGCGGTGGCGTGCTTGAAAACGATCAGCTTTTGGGTAGCCATCAAGCCGCGCGCCGCACTGCGATCGTGCTCGAACATGGAATCTTGCACCGGCTCGTCCATGCTAGACCGGCCGCAAAGCGCATGCCACAGCAGCTTTAGGTCGCCCTCGCTGAATTTGACCTGGTTAGCGAGATGCGCTGAGACAAAGCCGTGAGCAACGTACAACCCGTAAGGCACGGTGTTCTTGCGGCCCATCGTGCGGTTGTCACCACTTTGTTTGTCTGACTCGGCTTGCGTTGCCACAGCCATCCGCGTGATCGAGTGTTCAAGCGAAACGATGGGATCAACCGACCGTGCAAACGTCATTTGAACCGGGCCACGAACCTGACCGCAATTCGGAGCAGACTTGAGGGAGAGGACTGCGCCGAAAGTGCGAATATCGTAGAAATCCTGACACATCTGGTCCTTCCCCTTCTCGGTTTCCTCTCCACTTGGTTTGCGAGGCTTCGCGTCTTTAAGGGCGTTCTTGATCAAACTGCTAATCCTCTTGTCCGGCTTTTCTTCTTTGAGCCATGCGGAGATCGCTTTCTTATCCGCATCAGGCGAGACGACAAGCTCGTGAGCTTGATCTTCTTCGTCCTCGTTGATAGTCAAACCTTCCGGCAATTCGAGATCAGCAAACGCCTCCTTCAAATCAGTTGGGACCGATTTCCGCGATTCTTCGCCGGTATCAATGCCGAGTTTCTTGAACGCAGCGAAGTGGGCATCCCCCAAGACAGCTTTTTCTTTGATGTAGATGTCGTATGGCGATTTGTACTCCTTCGTCAGTGCGACGTAGTTTCGGACTTTCCGTTTCAGGCATACATCAGTCACCAAGCCGCAACCGGTCTCGGGGTCAACGCGCGGTAGATTGCCAGCGTCAGGGTCGCCGTTAGGGTTGCCGTCTTTGACGTCAAAGATCAGAACGAAATCGTAGCGGTTCTTTACGGGGTCACTCATCATCAGTTTCCTTTCGGTGGCTAGTTGTCATTCCTCCTGGTGAAGAAATCCTGCATTTGGTGATAGTAGCCGATGGCAAATCGCCCTTGGTCATCCAGTTGAAGATAAGAGGGAAAATCATTGATGCCACACATAATCTCACCGAGCAGTTTCTCGAAATTGACGCGTTCTCCCATGTTGTCCAGATTGGCAAGATGATGTTTGCTCAAACGTATCAATGTTCCGAATACAGTGACGGGGGTCCCCGAAGCCGATCCGTAATACTTGTCACGAATGGTTGAATTCGGTTCTTTCCCGCCCTTCTGAGTGAACTTCCGAATTTGGATTCTCTCGAGTGTGGCGAACAGGCGGCCCAGCCGGTAGCCGATATTAGTGTTGGTCAGATCGAGGCCCACGTGCAGTTCCTCCTTTTGCTTGGGGTTATTGAAACGGGTTGAACGATTGAGACAAGCTTTGATGAGTGCAGCGCGCGGGTAGGTTATGTCGTGTTCCGCGCGGATGCGGCGAATGACAGCCTGCAAAAGCGTTTGCGGATATGGCAAGCCCTCCAGAATAGCGCGCATCATGTCAGCGCCTAAATTCGGGAGGATGTTCTCGGATTTGCCCTGGTTGGCCGTCGAGACAAGCAGTCGGAACAGCGGCAGCGTGTCCTGCTCTCGCGACCCGTGCACAATCCGTGTGTCTTCGAAATACTGACAAATCTTCCCAGCCATACCGGCCACCGTGTCCATGATCCAAAAGCGTACAGCGATCCGCGACGCGTTGGGCCCCAGACCTAAAACATAAAACCTCGTCTGGCTGTCCTCTGGCGAAAACGCTCCGGTGTGAACGGATTGAAACAGGCTTGCCACGGCCCTGACGTTGCGGTCGGGGTCGTCTTTTGGTGGCTCGCCAAAAAAATCCACGATGTGATCTTCCAACGCACTGGGGCGTTGCGACCAGAAGATAGTGGAGGCATCGCCCACCTGCATTCGTTGCTTAGAACTCTTGCCAAGTAGTTGGTTGAGCGCAGTGGTATAGGCGAATGCAGTGGTCTTGCCCACCGGCGCATTAGCGCCTTGCTGTTTATTGAAAGACCGGAAGGCATCCAAGTTGAAAGAAACGATGTTTGCGCCACTACTCTGCGCACCCCACACGCCTTTGATGGCGGTATGCAGGCGTTCCACCGTTTGGGTTTCACCTGTCACCAAGCAGATGCTCTTGCCTTCCGCTGTTCCCGCAACTGCAGCTGCCACGGCCGCTTGGACTGACGGCTGTTCGAGAATCAGACCTGGCTGGCCGGCGAGCTGGAACGAAAGATTTGCGCTCGTCTTTCGCAGTTCTTCCCAACTGCTACCGAATACTTGGAGGGCTTCTACCTTGTCCGGTCTCGATAGGAACGAACGTACTGCCGCCAGTCCCGGATCGGTCATCAGGCCGAGGTCTTCGACTCGCTGCTTGAAGGCTGCGTGTTGTTTTACCACGCGTTTTGGTCGTCCTTTCAAAGTCACACCTAGCACGTATTCGGGATTATCCCAGAGCAAGTTGGCTGCGATGTTGACGGCGCGCTTGACGGTTTGCGGGACAAGATACAGTTTGGCTCGCCGCGCCTTCCCTTCGCCTTCATAGGTTTCATTCAAACCAATAGGTGTGCCGTCTGGATTCAGCATGAGGACAAAAGGTATTTCCTTCATTTCAAACCCAGCTCGCGGGAGGTCAGGCTTGCGGTCGTAGTATTCCTTAAGGGCCTGTAGGATCATCCCCGCACCCCCACTTGATTCCGGTCTGTATTGATCGCGCCGTTAGCGAGTTGCGCACGGAAGAAGAACGGCTTTGGGTCGTCGGGATCGGTGTAGTCTAAATCGTAGAGCATCCAACCGAGATCGCGGGTCTCAACGATGGGCGTAACTGGTTCAGCTTGCGGGTGAACCAGGCGCAAAGCGGCGGCAAATTCGCGGCAGCCAAGATAGGGCTGGTGGAAGCACTGGCCTTTCGTCGCGCGACGCTCGAACATGGAAGCATACTTGGCTTCCGTTTCGTCTTTGCGGACATCCGGCTTACGGAGTTCTTGCGCTTCGTCAGTATCAAGAAGATATTCCGGCACCGGATTGAGTACGTTGCCTCGTTGATCGGGCGGAATGAACTCGAACACGGCGAACAGGCGGTATTTCACGTCACGCAGGAAGAGCCCGGCGCGTTGTTGGCGTTCGTCTTCGATAAAGATACCGTTGCTGCGCGACGAGGCAACCTTGCCGACTTCGTTGCGGCGGACAGATACCCAGCGGATCGGGGCGAGCACTTCGATGCGTTTCACCTGCCAGCGGATCGCAGGTTTCCACAGAATCGCCTCGAAGATCGCCCTGGCGGCAGAGGGCGTGATGACATCGTAGCTGACCCGCTCCACCTTCATTTCCGGTCGTGTGAAGCAGGCATACGGCCCACTTACTTCCAGGCAGAATCCTCTCATGTTTCACCTCGTGGTTGTCGTCACACTATCAAATCCTCCACTGGCAGATGAGCAGAATACACGTTCAAGCCGATTTGGGGATCATACAGATTCAGAGACGATTGCGCGATGATACCCGGAGCCTTGAGCGGTTCTACTTCTTCGAGTCGTCCATCGACTAACATGGCGCTCACCATGCGCGTCGGCAAATTGACTGTAAACCGCTGGAGTGCCCGCATGATTTGGCGCTTCGGGCCGGCAACCCGCAATCGGGTTAACCATTTTTCGATCTCGTTTTTCTTGTAACGAACAATGACCGGCTGCTGGGCTTGATCGTCAATGAGTCTGAACTCTTCGGCAGCAGTGCGGAACTGGAAATATAGATGCGGATTCACGTCTTTGATAAGCAGGTCCTGAAACTGGCTACCGGTATCGTTGACCTTGGAATAGAACAACTGAAAGTACCGAGTGAAAGCGTCGGGCTGGTGCGGGTCGAAGTCCGGCAGCGAACAGAGTTCACGGGTAGTGTGTTCACCTTTGAGCAGCAAGCCACGCGGAGCTGGTTTGGGCGGCACAAAGACATGAACTTCGCCCATCCGTCCCGCGTCGTTGAGTTTGCCTTCCCGGTTACAGCGACCGGCGGCTTGAGCGATGGAATCGAGGCCAGCCAGGGCACGATAAACGACCGGGAAGTCAATGTCGACACCGGCCTCTACCAATTGGGTGCTAATCACGCGTACTGACAGGCGTTTCCTGAGTCGCCAGCGGATCAGGCGAATCACCGCCGACCGGTGCGCACCGCACATGAGCGCGGAAAGATGGATCGTCCCTGTCGGCATGAGCTGAAACAGGTCGTGGCAGTCGCGCCGGGTATTCACGATGCACAGCACTTGATCGTGTTGCTGGAGTCGCTGAGCAAGTGATGCCCAAACAGTCGGCTCATTCAGGGATGTCGGGAAGTTGAAGTGGGTTCGTTTCAGATGCCCGTAGAGGTTTAAGTCGTTTGGGATGATTTCGGCGAGCGGGTCGAGTTTGGGCAGGGCGGGCTGGGTGGCGGTGGCCAGCACCAACGTTACGGCGTAATTACGCGTAAGATCATTCATCGCGTCCACGCACGGCCTGAGCAGTTCCGGCGGCAGGAGCTGGGCTTCGTCGAGAATCACCACGCTGTTGACGATGTTGTGGAGTTTGCGACAGCGGCTTGGCTTCGCGGCATAGAGCGACTCGAAAAACTGAACATTAGTGGTGATAACCATCGGAGCGTCCCAGTTTTCGGTGGCGAGTTGCGAGCGCAACGTTTCCTTTTCCGGGCTGAGATTGCTGTGATGTTCGACGACGTTCTTGCGCCCAAAGATCCCCGCCAGAATGCGGCCCGTCTGCTCAATGATGCTCGTATACGGGATGACGTAGATCACGCGCTGCTGCCCGTGCTTCAGTGCGTGACGCAACGCGAAAGCCATCGCGGAAAGCGTTTTGCCGCCTCCGGTTGGTACGGTCAGAGAAAACAATCCCTTTGGCATATCGGCCTTCTGTTCACAGACGCGGCGAATCGCCGCTCGGATCGTGTTCACTGGTGTCTTGGGGGCGTCTCGCTCCAGTCTGTCCAATGCTCGGAAGAACAATGGTGCCAGTCTTTCGAGTCTTGGATACTGCCCACGTTGGTCGGTTTTCTCTCGTTCCATAAACTGTTCAGTGTCGAGGAAGTCCGCGTCCACCAAGCACGAGAACAGCATCCTCAACCAAAGATGGAAATTCTCAGCCTTAACAAACGCAGGTGGGCGCGCCACCGGGTGCAGTTTGGTCAAGATATGGTCAGCGAATGGAAGAATGCGTTGCAGGTTCTCACGGCCTTCACCCAGTCGAATTTGCAAGGCCGCATTCCCGGTGTCTGCCGGATGCCAGTCTGGCAGCCCCGCATGATGACCAGCGACAAGGTAAGCGAGGACGCGACCAACAAGTTTCAGCCTGTCTTCGGCGCAAGCCGCGCCGGCCGATGAATGGTTCACACGTCCGGAGTCATATCCGGCATCATCCAGTCCGTTTTCTCGCCGCAAATACCCTTGGAAGATTGAGTCCGCCTTGCCAAGGTCATGCAACCAACCGGCATTCCAAGCCCAGTCGCCGGTGCCCCACGACTCGGCGAATTCGTGCGCCTTCTCGGCAGTGTCGCGCAGATGTGCTTCCAGTGGATGCCATTGGTCTTGCTGCGCGTTTTCTTTTGAGTGAGCGTATAGAGTATGTGTCTGTATAGTAAGCATTGTGGTCGGTCCGCTGTCGTCGATCTGAATTGCCATCGGGTTTTGGATACCAATTCGCGGCGTTCTGATCATATTCTAACGAGCGTGCGGGTTGGAGTCCGCGCATTTCTTGGAACAACGCGACAAAAATACCTGTGTAACTGAAATGTACTCCGAAGAGGAACTACTACCGCTCTCATCTCTGCAACACTTGGTGTTCTGTGAGCGGCAGTGGGCTCTAATTCATCTCGAACAGCAGTGGGCAGAGAACGAGTTGACAGCGGAAGGTAGGAACCTGCACGAACGCGCCGATGAGGGTGCGGATGAATGGCGTGACGGTGTTCGGATCTGTCGAGGAGTCCGGCTTAGGTCGCTGAGGCTCGGGCTGGTCGGTCGGGCCGATGTGGTCGAGTTTCGTCCTACAGCGGAGGGTCCAATGCAGCCTTACCCTGTGGAATACAAACGCGGACACCCGAAACCAGATCGATGTGACGAGGTCCAACTATGTGCGCAGGCCCTGTGCTTAGAAGAGATGCTGCAACGGCCAGTGCCGGCCGGAGCGATTTTCTATGGTCAGCCACGCAGACGCGCAGATGTAACCGTCGACGCGCAATTGCGACGCGAGACTGAGTCGTTGGCGCTTAGACTACACGAACTTCATGCAACAGGGGAAACGCCAAGAGTTCCCTACCAGAAGAAATGCGACCGATGTTCGCTTTATTCCATCTGCCTGCCCAAGAGCACTGCTGAGAAAAGCGTGAAGCGTTATCTGGCTCGGGCTGTCGCGGCGGCTATTGCTGGAAAGTCCGAGTGAAAAAATTACTGAACACGCTCTACGTCACTACTCAAGGCTCGTATCTAGCCCGCGAAGGAGAGACGGTGGTGGTACGACACGAGCAGGAGAACCGGTTGCGTGTCCCCATTCATACCCTTGCCGGTATCGTGTGCTTTGGACAAGTTTCGTGCAGTCCGCCGCTGATGGGACTGTGCGCTGAAAAGAACGTTGCTCTCTCGTTTCTTACTGAGCACGGCAGGTTTCTTGCGCGGATACAGGGTCCGGTGAACGGCAACGTCCTTTTGCGTCGGGAGCAATACCGCAAGTCAGACCAGGAACAGGCGGCAGCTTCAATAGCGCGGGCTGCTGTGATGGCGAAAGTGGCGAACTGTCGAACCGTGGTACTCCGCGGGGCTCGGGAGCGCACGGATGGTGATGGCGTGGCCGCGCTGGATGAGGCGGCGGTGCGTCTGGCGCGGGTGCTCACATCGCTTGAGAAGGCCAATACGGTAGATGGCGTTCGGGGATTCGAAGGAGAAGCCGCGAGTGTCTACTTCGGCGTCTTCGATCACTTGATTACAGCTTCCAAAGAAGCTTTTTTCTTTCGTGAACGGAATCGACGCCCGCCGTTGGACAACATAAATGCACTGCTGTCGTTTTTATATACGCTATTGGTACACGACATTGAGGAGGCTCTAGAAGCAGTAGGGTTGGACCCCGCAGTTGGGTTCCTGCATAGAGATCGGCCCGGACGTCCGGGGTTGGCACTGGATCTGATGGAAGAGCTACGCCCGGTACTAGCTGACCGGCTGACACTTTCACTTGTCAACCGGCGTCAGGTGCAAATGGAGGGGTTCCGCAGAACTGAGAGTGGAGCTGTTGTGATGGACGATTCTACCCGAAAGGAGGTTCTGGTCGCTTGGCAGAAACGCAAACAGGAGGAAATCCAGCACCCTTTCCTTAACGAGCGGATCGAGCTGGGATTACTCCCGCATGTGCAGGCGCTGCTGCTTGCACGGTACATCCGAGGCGATCTAGACGGATATCCGGCATACTTTTGGCGGTGAGATTCAATGATGGTTCTTGTCGCCTACGATGTCAGAACAGATACGGGTGCGGGTCGTCGTCGGCTACGCCGCGTCGCGAAGTTGTGTCAAAATGTCGGTCAGCGCGTACAGTTTTCTGTGTTTGAGTGTCTAGTCGATCAGGCACAATGGGTATCATTCAGGGCTAAGCTCATCGCTGTAATTAAGCCGGAGGAAGACAGCTTGCGATTTTATTTTCTGGGTGCAAACTGGCATGGTCGGGTGGAACATGTAGGAGCCAAGCCGACCTATGATCCCGAAGGGCCGCTGATTGTCTGACAACGTGGTCACAGCAAGGTTGAGCGAACCTGAAGCGGTGGTCAAATCTCTGGGGTGTCCGCGCATCTTGCAAATGCTTGTTTATTCAGAAGTTGACTCCGTTCTCTGCCCGGAGTTACTGGGCCGCCCGTTGGTCGAATGCTTGGATCGCGCTTCGCCCCTTCTAACTAGCTCAGGAGACATCAGTTAGTATGGGTGGCGTCGCGCCCCGCGC
>Ga0182024_10021434_pt1 | contig 11729 bp, 10 predicted proteins | sample P32metaG_FD_120480 | JGI IMG/M metagenome (GOLD analysis project Ga0182024, IMG submission 120480) | Permafrost microbial communities from Stordalen Mire, Sweden - P3-2 metaG (Illumina Assembly) | ecosystem: Environmental > Terrestrial > Soil > Wetlands > Permafrost | place: Sweden: Stordalen... | reverse complement strand
CTTATCCTCGAGATAGGGAGGTTCTCCTCCAGACGATCAATCACTCGATGGAGCAATTGGCTTTAGTGTTTTTACAACAAGCTAAACAATCATTGGATCCTACTGGAATTGCAGCTCTATTGGATTACATTTCAGAAAGCCCCTCTGTCACGGAAGAAATGATTTTGCTTCTACTACAAGATAGTGCTTCGGTTCCTCAAACATCACGCTCTATTTTATTGATAGCTGTGAGAAAGAAATGGACAAAAGTTTTGGATCTTTTAGCGCCTGCTTTTTCTTATCCGCGAGATAAAGAAGCGTATGTCCAAGCTGTCAAGGATTCAATGGAAGTAGGCGTAAAAGCCCTGCTCAAAGCAGGCGCCAATCCAAAAGAGTTAGATAGTCAAGGAACGCCGGTCCTTCATTTAAGCTTTAAGGCTGAGAATCAACCCCTATTCTTAGCACTTCTCCAACATGGTGCTGACGTAGATTGTGTTGATCCAAATGATAATCTAACATGTCTAGGAAAACTCTGTAGGGGTACTGGTTGGGAAAAATATCAAGGAGCACGCAAACATTGGATGAGCTTAATGATAAATAATAGGGCTGATGCTCGAAAAGTTCCACGTGATATCTTTTTAGCTTTATCTTCAGAGCTACAACTTCTTTGCACCTCTCCTTCTTTTATCGCTGAGCTTAACCAGCCTACCGTTACTAAAGTGATGAATGATCTCCAAGGACAACAATATAATCGACTGGACCAAGCTAAGAAATTAGAAGAACTCAAAGCAATAATTTCAAACACACTTACAACTTCCCAAACTTTTATTTCCTTTATCAACGATGCTGACCCTGGAGTAATCCTTAAGCGAAGGGTCCTCGCGGAACGTTTTGTTCGCAAAATCGATAACCTGCTCATCCGGAATGATTGTTTTAATCCTGAAAAGCAATTCTTGAATTCAGAGCTTATCACAAAAGAACTGCAGATGGTCATTTCTGAGTGGCGAGCAGAAGAAAATCTGACAGCTTTAGAAATCGATAGAGCAAGACAGCAACAGCTGAATGAAGAAGCAGAAAGGCAAAGAGAAGCTGAAGCTCGTCAGAAAATTCTAACTGAGCAAGCGGAACTCCAGAGAAAGGCGCTTGAGCAACAGCAAAAAGCGCTCGAACAACAGGCATATGCTTTGCAACAGCAACAGGCCATAGAAAGTGAAAACCAAAAACGCGCTAAGGAACAAGCACAACAGCTGGCTGGTCTTCAAAACAGCGTTAATACGTCAAATTCCTGGGCTTATCATAATTGGTTGAAAAATTGAAAAAACCAAGACTATAAGAAAATTGATAGACCGGCTGATGCCCTCATTTAATTATGCAGAACTTTCTGATCGAGATCCATCAACTTAACTGAACAAAACCCACCCATGAATGGGTGGGATTGCTGCATCATATAACTTTTAAACGTCTGCGGTTTCTGCAGGAGCTGCCTCTTCAACACGAGCTGAAGGTACTTTCTTGGCAGCAGCGATAGAGATGCGTTTTTCAATCTCATCGGCCATCTTGGGATTTTTCTTAAGCTCGTCTCGGACGGCTTCTTTTCCTTGGCCTAAACGATTTCCGTCAAAGCTGAACCACGATCCTTTTTTCTCGATAACACCTAAATCAGCACCGAGGTCGATGATAGAGCCGAGGCGAGAAATCCCTTCATTGAAGAGGATATCAAACTCAGCAACTTGGAACGGAGGCGCGAGTTTATTTTTCACGACCTTGACTTTGACGCGGTTGCCGATATCTTGGTTGTCGGCACCTTTGATGCTCCCGGTACGGCGGATGTCCATCCGGATCGAGGCGTAGAATTTCAAGGCTTTACCGCCTGTAGTCGTCTCAGGATTCCCAAACATCACGCCAATTTTTTCACGGAGTTGGTTGATGAAAATAGCGCAGGTATTGCTTTTGGAAAGCGTCGATGTCAGTTTGCGCAGAGCCTGGGACATCATGCGTGCTTGGAGCCCCATGAATTGATCGCCGATCTCTCCTTCGAGTTCATTTTTTGGAACAAGGGCTGCGACGGAGTCGATCACGATTACATCGACGGCATTGGAACGAGCCAGCATTTCTGCGATGTTGAGGGCTTCTTCACCGGAGCTTGGCTGTGAGATCATCAGTTCGTCGATATTGACGCCGATTTTAGCGGCATAACCGGGGTCGAGAGCGTGTTCGGCATCGATGTAAGCCGCAAGGCCGCCATTTTTTTGAGCGTTGGCGACAATATGTGTTGCCAGCGTCGATTTACCGGAAGATTCGGGTCCATAAATTTCAATAATTCTTCCGCGGGGAACGCCGCCGATTCCTAAAGCGATATCAAGAGCAACGGCTCCTGTTTTAATCACACTGAATTCCCGGGTTAAAGAATGTTGGCCGAGAGTCATGACCGCTCCTTCACCAAACTGTTTTTCGATCAGGTCGATCGCTGCTTCTAATGCTTTCTTTTTACCAATGTCGTGCTGTGCCATATGGGGCTCCTTTTATATTTAGATTGAATGGAAAATGGCTTATCGTCAACAAGTAAAATAGTATGTTTCTTATTGGAGATATTGGCGGCTCTAAAGTCCATCTGGCTTACTTTGACCATGACCGTTTGGTCAAGGAAGAGAAATTTCCCAGCCGTCACTATAACGACCTGGGCGAAATCCTAAAAAAATTTCTCGATCGGCCTGTTGAAAAAAGCTATTTAGCAATTGCCGGTCCTATCCACGATCGAAAATGCCGCATGACCAATCTCAATTGGGAAATCGATGCGGACCAATTAGAAAAACAATACCACATTTCTAAAGTCCACCTCCTCAATGATCTCGTTGCTGCAGGCTGGGGCCTCAAACGTTTGAAGCCGGAAGATATTTTCACACTCAATACAGGTGTCAAAGAACCCGGCAATAAAGCCATCATGGCAGCAGGCACAGGATTGGGAATCGGTGGTCTTTGCTGGGATGGAAAAGGGCATGTGCCGCTGGCTTCTGAAGGAGGCCATGCCGATTTTGCTCCACGGAATGCTTCAGAAAGACAGTTCTGGGATTACCTTCACAAAAAATATGGCCACGTCTCTTTAGAGAGGGTCATTTCGGGCCCCGGGCTCGAGCATCTCTACTGGTTTTTAATCGAAAGTGGAAAGCATAGAAAAGTTTTAATGGAAGAAGAAGTCCCCAAACAGGTCATTGAACTGGGATTGGCGGAAAAATCTACCGTGTGCCAAGAAGCGCTGCAGTGGTTTGCTTCTCTTTATGGAGCAGCGGCCGGCAACATCGCGCTTCAATTTTTATCTCGAGAAGGGCTATATCTGGCCGGAGGGATCTCTCCTAAAATCTTAAAGGTTTTAAAGCAGGGCGCGTTCATGAAAGCGTTTGTTGATAAAGGACGATTTCAGGAATTGCTTTTGAAAATCCCGGTGCATGTCGTTATGAATGAAAGCCTCCCCTTATTGGGAGCTCTAGAGTGTTGTTTAAAATAAATTGTAAAGCGGTTTGACATCGATGGCGGGTCCAAAACTACATCAGCTATCGGGGTACCATCGTCGGATATAAAGAGTTTTATTTTGGGTTTTAAGCAGTTCTGAGACTTCCAAATACCGTTGCTGAAAAGGAGAGACTACGACTCCGTAACCCATACGGCTTTCAATCAGGGTTGTGGGGGATCGGACCACGATCATATGTCCCTTCCAAACCAGAAGATCTAGTGGTTTGATCTGTTCAAGGGGGACTTCCCTTCCAAAAAGAATGAGATCAGACGTGTTTCGCGGGGTATAGCCATTTGTCGCCTGATATAAGAGGCCGGAACAGTCGAGCCCGCGGCAGACCGCATCGTCACGGTCTTCAGGAGAAGCATTTTTCAGTGCGGGATAAAATTCTAGGAGTTCAGGGATGCCAGCTTCCCAATTGCCTCCCCAAAAATAGCGAAGTCCAATGCGGTCTTCCATCCATCTTAGAATTTTATCTATGGAAGGAAGATTTTTTTCTCTTTCTGAAGCTTCGGCTGGAGCAGTTTGTAAAAATCGGCTGTCGACATAGAGGGGAGCAGTAGAGTGATATTCTGCTGTTTCAACTTGAAGGATTCTCTCGGAGATTTCCTTTACGCATCTAAACTTTGTTCCTGGAAAAGCAATCGTCTCCATTTCCATTAAACGGCCTTGAGAATCTTTTTTCAACGGCCGTTGATTAAAAGGAATTTCAGGCGTATTGAAAATAGGCGTGGGAATTCTAGCAACGAAAGTTAGAGCTGTTTGAGTCGACATGCTCGCTATTATACTAGGGGTGGATTTTCATACTTATAACTATAAACACCTCGTACCTGACCCCAGTCATTAGGATTTTCATCGATTTTTACCATGCCTGCTTTTTCCATAACGCGCATAGAGGCGATATTATCCAATCGGGCTGTCGCTACAACTTCATTGACGGGGACCTTGTCAGCTAAAAGAGGTTCATTAAAGAGTTTGTAATGGTTGGCAATTAACGCAGGTACATATCTTCGAACGATCGCGTAGACAGCTTGGGTTCCAAATCCTTGACGCTGTTCTTTTTCTGTAATAACAAAAGCCGTTTCCAATTGGCCCGGTTTGTTACCAAATCCCGCTACGATAAAGCCAATCGGTGAAAGGTCTTTTTTCTTACAGATCAAAAAACCGCTAAAAGGGATTTTGTCGACGGTCCAACGTTTGACAAAAGTTGCAACACGTTCTGCCGCGGATTGCATTTGCTTGGCTTTCCAAGTATCTGGCGATTGCTCATATCGTTTCTCATTATCGGTATACAATCTCATTGTTACCGGATCTGTAAATAAATTCTGAAAGAATCCCAAATGATTCTCTTGGACAGACCGGAGGACGAGATCTTTTGTTTCAATGGTGATAGGAGAACCATTTTTATAAAAATCGATAACAGCGGTGTCGATATCTGAAATAGGAGGCATTGCCATATTATGTCCTTGGTTTTTAAAAAAATCGGCAAAATTTTAATCCCTTAGTCTTAGGAAATCAATAACAAACCTTCTGATTGACATTTACGTCTTGTTATTCATAAAGTTTCAGGCAAAGAGGTTGTTATGAAAAAGATTTTCCAAGCATTTGCGCTCGTTATTTTATTGGCCGGATGCAGTCCAAAGCAAGAAAATATCGTACGTGTGAATATCAAAGCCGAACCGGCAACACTAGATCCCCGCAAAGCGCGGGATCTTTCCTCGATGACGCTCGCCCGCATGTTCTTTGAGGGGCTTACACGGATCAACCAAGAGGAAAAAGCAGAACTGGCTTTAGCTGAAAAAGTCGATGTTTCAGCGGACGGAAAAATTTATACATTTACTCTTCGGTCTGCGACTTGGACCAATGGAGATCGTGTGACAGCCCAAGATTTTGTCTATGCATGGAAAAAAAGCTTAGAGCCCCATTTTCCTGCCGACCAATCATTTCAGCTCTATGTGATTAAAAATGGTAAAGCTGCCAAAGAAGGGAAAGTACCGGTTGATCAGATCGGCGTTAAAGCCATCGATGAGAAAACACTCCAAGTCGAGCTGCAAAATCCTACTCCTTATTTCTTGGAACTGACATCACTTCCCATCTACTTTCCTTTTTCGCAGAAAGCCGATCAAAATAATGACATTAACAAGGTTGTAGGCAATGGTCCTTTTGTTTTGAAAGAATGGAGGCATAACGACCAGCTTCGTGTGGTCAAAAATACGTCCTATTGGGATGCGTCCAAGGTAAAGTTAAAAGAAATTGACCTGATCATGGTCACGGAAGATACAGAACTGAAAATGTTTGAAAAAGGGGAATTGGACTGGGCAGGATCTCCTCTTTCCATGCTGCCTGTCGGTTCTTTAGCTGGATTGAAGAAAACAGGCAATTTCCATGCAAAACCATTTCTTGCGACCTATTTTTTTAGGACAAATGTTGAGTCGGAGCCGTTCGAACATCCCTTGATGCGGAAAGCTTTTGCAGGGGCAATCAAACGATCCGAGATTGTGGAGCATGTCACACAAGGGGGACAGCTTCCTGCGACAGGACTTCTTCCTCCTTCTTTGAGAGGGCAGGAAGAGGGATATTTAGTTGATGGAGACTTCGAAACAGCTCGTCAAGATTTTGACCAGGCATTGCAAATCTTAGGCTTGACAAGAGAAGAGCTGCCCCCCATTTCACTCATGTATGCAATGGGAGAAAGAAATCATTTAATTGCTCAGGCCGTTCAAGAGCAATGGCGGCAAGCTCTCGATGTTAAGGTTGAGCTCCAGGCTGTTGAGAGAAAAGTGTTCTTCGACCGTGTTTCTAAGAAAAACTTCCAGCTCGCTTCAGGAGATTGGACGGCTGATTTCAATGATGGAATGAATTTTCTCGAAATTTTTAAGTTCAAGGCGGGAGGATCTAATAATACGGCTTGGGAGAATTCCCAGTATCGTGAGTTGCTCGACGCCGCTTCAGGAGAGAGTGAGATTGGCAAAAGACAAAAAATCTTTCAGGAATGTGAGGCTATTTTGATGAAAGAGCTGCCGATCATTCCGATTTTTCACCATACGATGCTTTATGTCTCGAATCCCAAAGTCAAAGGGGTTGTGCTCTCCAATTTGGGAAGTATTGACTTCAAATGGGCATCTGTAGATCAATAAGGGGATGAAAATATTTAGAAGGCTTGGGGTTTTTTTGCTGCTTTGTTCGGCAGCTTTTGCTGGAGTGACGCTTGTTAATGATACGTCTTATAAATTAACAGCGCAGATCCGGGCAGCCGATGGAAGTGATCTGGGTTCCCTTGAGATCAATCCTCAGCAAACGATGGCCTGGAATAAATCCAGCGGCGTTACCGGAAATATCCAATATTCTGATGTCTCTCAGACGCCTTATACGGTCATCTGGTTTTGCAATAATGGGAGCAGCGCATCGCCTTTTTCTGTTTGGACATCAGTCTCTTCAGGGTCTGTCGTTACAGCTTCCGGGGGTGATGGAATCCGTTCTTGCCAGGCGCCTAAAAAGGAGCCGCAGCAACCAAAGCAGCCTGTACCTCAAAGCTATCCCTCAGGAGAGCAAAAAATCCAGCAGCAAAACGAGAGATCAGCTGGCCCTCCGGAAGGGGAGCTACAGTGATTCGTTTTGAGGAATTCCTTTTTCGTAAGCAATCTTTTTAATAAATCTTCCTTCTTTGTCGAAAAGAGTGGCGATTCCTTTGCCGTTCTCTATTTTTGAGATGGGTTTTTTCCCGCCTTTTTTGAAATACGATCCTTTGACAAGCTGATCTTTTTCATACTCTTCCATGAGCATGAGGGCGCCGTCTTTAAACCAAGCATAGGAAGTGCCGTGCTTTTTATTGTCATGCATATCCCGCTGGCTTTCTAAGACATTGTTCTCGTACCAGGTTTTTGCAACTCCATGAAGAGAGTCTTCCTTCCATTGCAGATTAAGCTTAGGGGAGGGAGTTTTATCATCAGAGGGATAATATTCCCATTCTTCTCCTTCTTTCATCCCGTCTTTAATATGAAAGAGGGAAACGAGCTGTCCTTTGGGATTGAAGTTTTCAACTTTTCCTTCCATGATTCCTCGCTGATATTCAATCAAAGAGGCAAGAGAAGTGTTTTCAAAAACAGCCTGGAAGCCTACGCCATTTTCAATTTGGGCGACTGTCTTTCCATCGGGACTGTAATACTCTGCTTTCATCAGGGATCCTTTTTGGTACTGCTCGGTATATTTGAGCTGGGGCGCTGTCCAATAAGCCACGGCAGGGCCGTCTTTTTCTCCATCGGTATAATTGATTTTCTCAACACAATTTCCTTGGGTATCGAAAATCTGGACCATGCCGTGAATACCGTCTTTGTGATAAGGGATCTCTTTATGCAAGGTCCCATCGGGATGGTAATAGAGAGAGGTTCCCTCTAAAAGCCCTTTGTCGTAATAGATTTTGGCAGAGAGATGGGCTTGCTCGTCGTAAACCAGACAGAGCCCTTCGAAGAACCATGTCAGCTGTGCCATTTCACTGATATCAGGAGTTCCTTCGATGACAAAACCTTCGACTTTGACCTGGCCATTCGGGTGCCATTCAATAAATTTTCCATGGGCCCTTCCGTTTTCAACTTCAAGATATTGCCACGGCTGTCCATTGGTATGATAGGTGGTGATCTTTGAAGTGGTCTTACCTTGGCTGGATTTACCGTAGATTCGCACGACTTTTTGATAAGGCTGGGGAGTTAAGAAATCGGTGTTCTCATATTTTCCGAGCCTTTCTTTGGCGCTGATCGTTTCAGAAAAGCCATTCCGGTCTAAGATTTGAATCGTAGCCATGTCGTTGGTATTTTGAGCTGCCTTTGAGGCGCATCCGGTTAGTATTAGAACAAGAAATAGGGTGGCAATTTTTTTCATGGCGATCTCTTAATTAGTTCTACTTGTATGTCATAGACGATTTCATCGGCTTTTTCTTTGATCCTCTTAAGCTCGAATTCTTTAACGAGCAGAAGCGGGCGGTCTTGGTTTTGATCTTCTTCAATAGCAGTGAGAAATTTTCTAAGGTCTTCTTCGTTCATTTGCACGCTGCTTTGCATCTTGAGTTCCGTTTCTTGAAAAAAAGAGCCTGCCCGCTGGGTCTGCTCCACGAAATGAATACGGTTCTTATCCCCTTGCAAAAATGAAAGCCTTTCTTGAAGAGCGTTGTTGGCAGGATATTGGCGGGCAAGGGCTTGAACACGGCGAAGTTCGGGCGCCAAAAGTGGAAGCGGTTCAACGACTTGGGTGAGGTAATGGGGATTGCTTTTTTGGACGCGCTCCCATAATGATTCTCGGTTGGTTTGCAAATTCTTTGAAGAGATGGCTCTTTCTTCTAACAGGTCTATTTGATCTGTCCACGCTTGGAGTTTAATACTATGTTCTTCGAGCCGCCAAAGTACAAGGCAGAGCGGGATTAAGCCTAGGCCTAGCAGCAGCAGAGGGTTGATTTTCCTTAGATCTTGCGTAAGACGAAGGAGAGTTTGTAAGAATTTTGTTGTGCGGTCCATGCAACCTTTTGTTTTTTATCGACAAGTGTCGGAGCTTTTTCCAGTGCTTCTTGAAACCGATGGGCAACAGCCGGACTTGGCGCCGTAAATTCCAAATCAACTTTTACATTGTAGGGCTGCTGCTTTTCTCCTGCCTTGGGATATTGTACCAAGCTATAGCGGAGTTGAACAATCTCAATGGGTTCTTGAAGAGTTCCAAGCCATGCAAGAAGATCTTTGACAGGAGGGACGTCGGGCAGTAAGGGAAACTCCTTCCCATCCTGAGAAAGTTGTTTTTGCCATCCGAGGAGCTGCTCTTCCAGGGGCCCCGATGAAGAAAAATGAACGGCTATCCTGTCTTTCAAAGCTATTTCTTTCCGATAGAGCATCCATCCGCCTATAGAACCGGCGAATACAGTCAAGCTCAAACAAGCCGCCCATGCCCCTATATTAAATAGACGATTTCTCTTCATCATTTTCGAAGAGGTGAAATCTTTTTGCCGGAATTGACAAGGAGTCTGATAAAGTCCGTCTAAAGCCAGCCCTATGGGGATGGCAAAGGCTCTGAGCTGATCCGATGAGTAGTTCTGAAAGGAGGGCGTTTCTGCCGGGATCGGAAAATGGTGTCCGTATTTGTTTTTAAGAAAGGTCTCTAATCGGCTTTCGTCTGAGAGCGATTGAGCAAAAACTATTTTTTCTCCTTCAAGAGCGATGGCGGTATGTTTATAGACCCAGCTCACCAGCGGCTGTTCGGGAAATAGGAGTTTGGCTAGGCGGGCAAGAGCTGCGGGAACACAAGAGATTTGATCGGGGTCGACCTGCTTTTCATGCATAAATATAAGATGTTTTTTTAAAGCAAGGCGTGTTGTCGCAAAAGCCACGACGTCCGTTTTATCTTTATGGGGATAGAAAAAGGGATGGACGATAGTCTCTTCCAATGAAAAGGGGAGAAGGCTTTCCAATTGGAAAGGAAGGGCTTTGAGGACGGCAGCATGGCGTGCAAGTTTGAGCGTAACTTCTCGTCTAACAACATCTTCTGCAGAAAGACCCGTGACAACGTGTAAATTTTTTTCTTGAAGCAGTTCCTGCGGAACTTCGTCAAATTCTCCTATCCGCTCCAAGGTCAATTGATTTTTGACCTTCGAAACGATAGCAATTTTTACACTTTTTCCCTCTATGAATAAGCCAAGACAGCGCATGGCTTGGGATTTTATCTAATCTGTGGTATAATCTCTATATGCTTCACTTATTCAATTATGTTTTTCCTATTTACACGTTGATGATTGCTGTACGAATTATCGCCTCTTGGTTTCCCTCACTCCAAGGTCAAGCGTGGCTTCGATGGGTGGCAAGATGCACCGATCCGTTCCTTAATTTGTTCCGTCGCATCATTCCCCCCATTGGCGGGAGGCTGGATTTAAGTCCGATGCTGGCATTTTTCACGCTTAAAATGCTGGAAGGCCTATTTAACCGATTCTTCCACTGATGCTAAAACGACCATTTCAGCTGGGCTCTCTTCAGCTCCCATCAAATATTTTTTGCGCGCCGCTCGCCGGCTGCTCCGATCTTCCGTTCCGTCGTATGACGACGGCGTTTCAGCCGGGGCTTGTCTATTGCGAGATGGTGAAGATGGATGCTTTGGTGCGCCACGATCCGCATACGTACAGGCTATTGGATTATGAGACGTCGATGCATCCGATTGGGGCCCAGCTCTGTGGAAGCAAGCCTCAGCTTGCCGGCAAATCGGCTAAAATTTTGGAAGATTTAGGATTCGATGTGATCGATCTTAATTGCGGATGCCCCGTCGACAAAGTAACAAAAGACGGCAGCGGCTCCGGCATGCTGAAAAATCTAAATCTAGTCGGAGAAGTGCTCTCCAATATCATTGCGGCGGTGAAAATTCCAGTGACGATCAAGATCAGGGCCGGATGGGATGAGGAATCTCTCGTCGGTCCGGAGATTGTCAAAATTGCCGAAAAGGCCGGGGCTAAAGCGATCTGCATTCACGGAAGAACAAGAGAACAAGGATATAAAGGCCGGGCCAACTGGGAATGGATCCGCGCGTGCAAGCAAGCGGCGAAAAATATTTTAGTCATCGGCAATGGAGACCTTTTTGATGCGGTAAGCGTTGAGAAGATGTTCTTGCAGACCGGCTGCGATGCCGTTCTCTTATCTCGAGGAACGTTTGGGACGCCTTGGATTGTAGAAGATGTCTATAATCACCTTTCTGGTACACCTTTAACACTTCGATCAGCCCTCCATTACCGCGATGCGCTTTTACAACATCTTGAATTTGTCAGTTCATACCATGCTCCCCGCAAGGCAGCAATGGACTTGAGACGGATCGGCTGCTGGTATCTAAAGAAGGGTCAAGGGACTAGGAAGCTCCGAGAATCTCTGAATAAGTCTAGAACTCTCGATGAGATCCGCGGTCTTATTTTGGCTTATCCTTGGCACGAGACAGATTTTTCTACACCCGAGCCGATGGCAGAAGAAGCAGAGTGTTAGAGGGTGTCTACAAAGTCCGATCGGACTTTGTAGACACCTTCTTAGGTCACCCTGTAATTGTTGATGAACTGCTCCATGAGTTTTAAAGCCTGGATCAAGTCAGAGGGATCGGCCCGGTTGAGATAAGGCTCTAGATCCGTGATATATCTTTGAAATTCCGTTAAAACTTTATCAGCGAGTTTTTTTCCTTCGTCCTTGTGATGGACGGCAGTGTTCTTGGTGTGCCAGTTCATTTGCTTGCTCTCTCCGAT
>Ga0182024_10021433_pt1 | contig 11729 bp, 9 predicted proteins | sample P32metaG_FD_120480 | JGI IMG/M metagenome (GOLD analysis project Ga0182024, IMG submission 120480) | Permafrost microbial communities from Stordalen Mire, Sweden - P3-2 metaG (Illumina Assembly) | ecosystem: Environmental > Terrestrial > Soil > Wetlands > Permafrost | place: Sweden: Stordalen... | reverse complement strand
TACACCAAGCAGGTGCAGAAATCCAGGCGCACCGACGCACGTACGGCGGTTACCGATCTTGCCGGCCGCGAAGAGCGCTTTCTGAGTACCTCGGGCAGCTACGCCACTACGTGGAATCAGCTAGGCTTCTCCGTAGCTGGCAATACCACTACTGCGACGCCTGTCGGTAGCGGCTACTACCAGCTCAGCGCCATCACCGTCGCAGGGGTAGCTGCGACGCAGACCCCGCCGAGCTACACGGTGTCCGCGACGGTGATTGCCGGAACCACCCAGGTCAAGGATGTCGCCTGCCAGTACTTCAGCATCGACAGCACCGGCAAGCAGTTCTCGTCCGCCACCAACGCCGGCGGCGCCGACACCTCCGCAACCTGCTGGAATTAGCGCTCCACGGTGGCGCGTGACCGCCACCAGTCGGCCCGATATGATGGACTTCGCGCCACGCGAAGCACCACATGCTCGGCAAACACAGTATCTTTCTCATCGGTCCGATGGGTTCGGGCAAGACCGCTGTGGCCAAATGCCTGGCGCGGTTGCTCGACTATCCGTTCCATGACAGTGACCAGGAGATCGAGCAGCGCAGCGGCGCCGATATCCCGCTGATCTTCGAGCGTGAGGGTGAGACGGGTTTCCGCCGCCGCGAGCGCGAGGTGATTGCCGAGCTCAGCGCCCGGCCGCGCATCGTACTGGCGACCGGCGGCGGGGCGATACTGGACGCGGACAATCGGCGCGATCTGTCCAGCCGCGGTTGGGTGGTCTATCTCGAGACCTCGATCGCACAGCAGGCCGAGCGTGCCGGCCGCACGCGTCACCGGCCGTTGTTGCACGGCGCCGATCCGAAGCTGCGGCTCGAGGAGCTGATGCGTGCGCGTGAGCCGCTGTATCGGGAAATAGCCGACATGCGCACGTCAACCGACCGGCGACGGGTACGTTCGGTGGCCGAGCGCATCGCCCAGGAATACAAGGTGTGCCTGCAGCGACCCGCGGCCAGTGTCAGCGGCTGACTGGAAAACGATTTGCAAACACTCACTGTCAGCCTGGGCGAGCGCTCCTATCCGATCCTGATCGGTGCCGGACTGCTGCGCTCACGCGAGCTGCTCGCGGCGCAGCTATCAGGCCGCGACGCGGTGCTGATCAGCAACACGGTGGTCGCGCCACTATACGCGCCGCTGATCAAGCAAAGCCTTGAAGGACAACGGGTGCTGGAAGTCATCCTGCCGGATGGTGAGCAGCACAAGACCCTCGCCACGGCAAGCCGCGTATTCGACGTGCTGATCGCCAATCGCATCGGCCGCGATGCCGTGGTGCTCGCACTCGGCGGTGGGGTGGTGGGCGATCTGGCGGGATTTGTCGCCGCCTGCTATCAGCGCGGCATCGATCTGGTACAGATTCCGACCACGCTGCTGGCGCATGTGGATTCCTCCGTCGGCGGCAAGACCGCGGTCAATCACCCGGGCGGCAAGAACATGATCGGCGCCTTCCATCAGCCGCGCGCCGTGATCGCCGATACCGACCTGCTTCAGACGCTACCGGACCGGGAGCTGCGCGCCGGACTGGCCGAGGTCATCAAGTATGGCCTGATCTGCGATCCGGTCTTCTTCGACTGGATCGAGTCGAACGTCGATGCGTTGCTGGCCAGATCGCCTGATGCACTGAGCCACGCGATCTATCGCTCCTGCCAGATCAAGGCGCAGATCGTCGCCCGCGACGAACGCGAGCAGGGCGAGCGTGCACTGCTGAACCTCGGTCACACTTTTGGTCACGCGATCGAATCTGCGACCGGCTATGTCGACTGGCAGCACGGCGAGGCCGTCGGCACCGGCATGCTGATCGCGGCCGAGATGTCGCAGCGCCTGGGCAATCTCGACCCATCGGTGGTCGGGCGCCTGCGTGCGCTGCTGCAGCGCGCCGGCCTGCCGGTGGCTGCGCCGCGCATCGGCGCCGCACGCGCTTTCGACTATATGAGTGTCGACAAGAAGGTCCATGCCGGGCGGGTGCGGCTGGTGCTGCTGGCGGGCCTGGGCCGGGCGGTCGTGACCAGCGACTATCCCGACGCCGCGCTGCGCGACACGCTGGCGGCACATTTCGGATGAGCGGCGCGCTTCTGGCCGTGTACGCGGCTCACGATGCGCGCAGCCGCGGCCGGCGTTACGCAGAACCGCCGCCGCAGTATCGCAGCGAGTTCCAGCGCGACCGCGACCGCATCATCCACTCCAGCGCCTTCCGGCGGCTGGCATATAAAACCCAGGTGTTCGTCAATCACGAAGGCGACCTGTTCCGCACCCGGGTGACCCACTCGATAGAGGTGGCGCAGATCGGGCGCTCCATCGCCCGCGCGCTGGCACTGAATGAAACACTCAGCGAAGCCATCGCACTGGCCCACGATCTGGGCCACACACCCTTCGGACACGCCGGCCAGGATGCGCTCAACGAATGCATGCGCGACTACGGCGGTTTCGAGCACAATCTGCAGTCATTGCGTACGGTCGATGAACTCGAAGAGCGCTACGCGCTGTTCCCAGGCCTGAACCTGACGTTCGAGTGCCGCGAAGGGATTCTGAAGCACTGCGCCGTGTCCAAGGCGCGCGAGCTCGGCGAACTGGGCGAACGCTTCGTGCAGCGGCGGCAGCCGGGCCTGGAGGCGCAGCTGGCCAACCTTGCCGACGAGATTGCCTACAACAATCACGATGTCGACGACGGTATCCGCGCCGGGCTGATTACGCTGGAGGAAGCCGCGCAGGTGCCGCTGGTGCAGCGCCAGTTCGACGAGGTGATGCGCCTGCATCCGGATCTGCAGGGTCGGCGGCGGGTGCACGAGACCGTGCGGCGCATGGTCAATGAAGTGGTGATCGACGTGATCGAGTCGAGCCTGGCGCGGCTTCAGGCCGCACGGCCGCAGGACATCGAGGCAGTACGTTCGCTGGGCGAGCCGCTGATGGGAATGAGCGAGGCCATGCGCGCGCAGCATCTGGAGCTGAAGCAGTTCCTGCGCGAACAGGTCTACCGGCACCAGCGCGTGCTGCGCATGACCACCAAGGCCAAGCGCGTCCTGAGTGCGCTGTTCACCGCTTTCATGGACGAGATCAAGCTGATGCCGGCGGAACATCGGGATCAGGCGCAACGCGCCGAACAGCGCGACGGCATTGCCGGGCGCGCCCGTACCGTCGCCGACTATGTTGCCGGCATGACCGACCGCTATGCGATCCTGGAATACCGCCGGCTGTTCGATCCGGCAGAAAGGACGTAGCAAACCCATTCCGGGCCGGCGCCAACACCTGGCAACGACAGGTGCAGGTGCTAGAATTCAATGGCGCCGCGGTGCTTCTCGCCGCCAGATTCATGGAGACGGCTTATGCGCACTGAACCTTCCGCTCGAGAGCGCCTGATCGTCGCGCTGGATGTCGATACGCTCGCTGAAGCGCTCCGGATGGTCGATCGATTGGGCGACGATGTCAGCTTTTACAAGGTTGGACTGCAGCTGTTCATGGCGGGAGGGCTGACGATCGTCAAGCGCATCGTCGAGGAAGGGAAAAAAGTCTTCCTGGACCTGAAGATCGACGATACGCCGCGCACCGTTCAGGAAGCGGTGAGAAACAGCGCGATCGATGGGGTCGAATTCTTCACCCTGCAAGGCAACGCCGATACCGTCCGCGCCGCCAGAGCGGGCCGCGGCCAGCGCTCGTCCCCAAAATTTCTGCAGGTTACCTACCTTTCCAGCTGGGACAGTTCCGATCTGCTCAATCATCTGCACGCCGACACCGGTGCGGGCAGGGGCTCGATCGATGATCAGGTCGTGCATCGGGCAAGACGAATACTGGACTGCGGCTGCGATGGCGTCATTGCATCGGGTACTTCGGTGAGCAGGCTGCGGCGCGAATTTCCCGGCATGTTGATCGTGACGCCCGGCATTCGACCATCCGGCGCCAGTAGCGATGACCACAAGCGATCGATGACGCCCATCGAAGCCATCAGCTCAGGCGCGGACTACCTGGTGGTCGGGCGCCCGATTCGCTCGTCAGACGACCCGCAGGGAACGGCGCATAAGATTCAGCAGGAGATCGAGCAGGCACTTCGCAGCCTGGCGGCCTGAGGCGCACCCTGATGGCCGCGCGGATTCGAACAGCAGCATCTAAGTCTTATGCTTCGCCGCGGCCTCGCGAGCTTCCTTGAGCTGCTTCCAGTTCGGAGCGTACTTGAGCGCCGCATCGTATTTCGCGAGCGCCTCTTTGGTATCGCCCTGCTTCACCAGCACGTCGCCCCAGGCTTTGAGCGGATCGGCCCAATGTGGCCCGCGCTGGTTCGCGGCCTTGAGCCTCGCTTCGCCAGCCGCGACATCTCCATGCTTTGCCAGCGCCACACCCCAGGAGTAATACGCCGCCGGCAGATCCGGCGCCAGCGCCACCGCTTCAGCGTACGCCTTCTGCGCGCCCGGCCAATCGCCGCGACCATCGAGGATGTCGGCGCGAAATCGATAGCAGTCCACGAATGCACCGGCGCTCTTCAGAACCGCGTCCGCCTTGTCCGGTTTCCCGGCCGCCTCTTCGGCCGGCGCGATCCAGCACTGGTAGCCGGGATTGTTCGAGGATACGGCAGGGTCGGCGTAAGCCGCACCGAATGCCTCCATCTCCCTCGCAGCGCCGGTCACATCGCCGGCCTCTGCCGCCAGGCGGCCGCGCACGAAATGGGTCATCGCTGCGATGCTCGGATCGTGCGGGTCTTCCTTCGTGGTCTTGAGCGCCAGATCAGCGGCTTGCGCGTCGTGCAGTCGCGCCTGCACGTCGGCGATGGTCGGTCCGGCCGAGGTCGTGCCTGTTCCCACGCCGGCATTGGCATCGGCGTCGGCCACAGTCCCGTCCAACCACGCCTGAAGATTCCAGGTGAGGTAGTCCCAGTTGACGTAATCACTCTCGGGCGCTGGGCCGGGGCGACCGCCCGCGGCCGAGCGCATGTCCTCGCCGGCCCGCCACGCGCCCTCCTCGTCGCCGAGGATCATCAGACTGTTCTGGACGTTGGTATGCGCGGGCCATAAGTCGTGCTGCAGCTTCACGGCGGCGCGGAACAGCGCCAGCGCCTCGCCGCTCGAGCCGCCGGAAGAGATAATCGCGAGGGCCCAGCCATTGAGGAGCCTCGACCGCTCGGCGGGAGCAGCGCTCGCGACCGCCCCGCGGCTAAACGCAATCGCTTCCTCATAGCGCCCCACATTGGTGAGATAGCCGACCCACCGCGCCGGTTGGGATTGCGAGTAGACGTACTCAGCCGCCTCCACTGTGAGCGTTTGAAGCTCGGTCGCTGACCTGCTGAAAGTCTTTGGCGGCACGCCGTTGCCGCGCACCGTGAGTGCGAGGCCTCCCGATGCGGTCTCAATGAGATCCCCGTCGATGATCACGTCATGCCCAAACCGCTCCCTCAACAGACGCGAAATCTCGCCGATCGACACGCCGGTGTCCGCCACGTCCAGCTTGATGTTGTTCGTCCAGGCGCCGGAGAGGCCGCGCGCAGCGGAACTGCTACGGGTAGCATCCTGAAGACGGCTGAGTTCGTCGAGTAGCCCGCTGGCAACGACGGTGCCGTCGATGCCGTGCGCCGCGAGGCCCGGCGGCGCATGGAACGGTTCGACCACCACTCGGCGCGAGGTGACGGCGTCGTGAATCATCAGGGCGACGCCGACGCCAATGACAGTCGCAAAGAGTGCGATGAATAGCTGGAATCCGGTCCGTAGCCGCCGCGCAAGCAGACGCGCTCTCCATTCTGCTACAAAATATTCGTGCTCGGCTTCGACGGACTTTCGCTGCGCCTCCACCAGCTCGGTCTGCTTTCGCAGAAACGCAGCGGTCTCGGCTGCCACTTCCGAGTTGTGGTTTGCAATACTAGTGGCCACCGCCGCCGCAAAGGCCTCAGTTCCGGCCCGCGCCGGCGCAGTCTTTTCCTCCTCCTCGCCGCCGAGTATCCCGCCGAGCAACCCTTCAGCCATTTCGATCCCCCTTCGAGGCCGCGGCCATGTTCACGGATGCCATGCTGGTTGGCAACAGATGTGCGGCCGTTTGAGGTCTTTCAGATCAAGTGCCGCTGACCGCAGTCTCCAACTCCGCTAGCTCAGGATCTGATAGTGGCCGCGTAGCCGCCCAAGATTTGACAATGCCGCCGAACGATCGATACGCCCATTTGCCAGGGCCAGTGAGGCGAAGGTAATGCCCGCCATTAGCTTGAACGATGACGCACAGTGAAGTTATTCCGCCATCGCTGTGCTTAAGGTTGACTTGCAATTGAATGGGCTCGCCTGAAGCTTCCGAAATCATTCCCTGCCATCCTGATCTGTGATGCTCGAGCCAATGAGACAGCGCTTGCAACTGTTCCGATGACAGACCGGTGTGACCGCTTTCCTGACGACTTACCGATCTGGAAGCATCGCCTGACGTCAACGGTGTGCCAACGCTGATGCCGCCCGCATTCGCGGTGCCGTTCAACGCGCTTGTGACCAATCCAAGCAACAGTAGTGTTTTCACACAAAATGCATTTCGCAGTCTTTGCCGGCCATAGTTTATCTCGCGAATCGAACGCCCGCTAAGCGGTGCCCATTTTGGACCCATCATGAGCGGAATTTGGCCGATAGATACCATTTTCCGGGAGCTTTATTAGCCGAACTGACGTCACTGCCCGCCATGATTCTTATTCACGTTGATTCGGTGCGCATGAAGCGCTGGAAAAAAATACTAGCGCGTGCGACAAATGACCACTAAGCGGCAAGTCATGCGCCACGATCCCTGGCACTGCGTTCCGGAGCCCATAAAGATGTCAGCCTACATTCTCGCCAGCTTAGAGATCACCGATCCGGCGGCCTTTGAGGAATACCGGAAGCAGGTGCCCGCGGTCATCGCGGCATACGGCGGTCGCTACCTGGTGCGCGGTGGCGCGGTCGAACGGCTGGAAGGCAGCGCAGCCTTGAATCGGATGGTGATTCTTGAGTTTCCCGACATGGCGCGGCTCAAGGCGTTTTACCGCTCGGCCGAATACCAGCCATTGCTGGCCATGCGTCTACGCGCCGCGACAGCGACCCTGCTCGCCATTGAAGGCGTGTGAGCCGGGCTGCAAGTGCGGCCTTCCGCCTGTTTCGATTTCGCGCTGCTAGGCCGCCGGGGCGGCCGGCCTGCTCTTGGCGAGTTCGTCGCGCAGTTCGCGCCGCAGGATCTTGCCGACATTGGTCTTGGGCAGCTGCTCGCGAAAGTAGATCGCGGCCGGCCGCTTGTACGCAGTGAGACACTGGTGCGCGAAGTCGGTCACCGCCTGTTCGGTCAGCGACGGGTCCTTCCTGACGATGAACAGCGCCACCACCTCGCCTGAATGTTCGTCGGTCTGCGCCACCGCGGCTACCTCCAGCACGCCGGGACATTTGGCGATCTGGTCCTCGACCTCGTTCGGATAGACCTTGAATCCCGAGACGATGATCATGTCCTTCTTGCGATCCTCGATGAAGACGAAGCCGCGCTCATCGAACCGGCCGATATCGCCGGTGCGCAGCCAGCCTTCAGGCAGCATGACCTTTTCGGTCTCATCGGGTCGCTGCCAGTAGCCGCGCATCACCTGCGGCCCGCGCAGGCAGATCTCCCCAACCGCTCCGATCGGCAGCGCGCGGCCATCATCATCGCGGATAGTGAGTTCGGTCGAGGGCACCGGCAGTCCAATCGAGCCGTTGAAATCCGAATCCGGGCCGATCAGCTTGGTGACGCAGCCGACCGGCGAGGCTTCGGTCAGGCCCCAGCCCTGGCTCAGCGTGCAGCCGGTCAGCTCCTTCCAGCGCGCGGCGACCGCGCTCTGCAACGCCATGCCGCCGGCAAGCGTGACCACCAGGCGCGAGAAATCCAGCTGCGCGAAACCCGGCGTGTGCATCAGCGCATTGAACAGCGTGTTGACGCCCAGGAAAAACATCGGCGGATGGCGGCGCAAATCCTTGATGAATGCGGCGAAGTCCCTGGGGTTTGCGATCATCAGGCCGGTGCCGCCAACGGAAGCGAACAGCCAGCAGTTCCCGGTCAGCGAGAAGATGTGATAGAGCGGCAGGGCGCAGACAAAGGTCAGCTGATCGAGCGCGACCTGCTGGAACCACGCGCGTGACTGCAGGATATTGGCCACCATATTGCCGTGCGTGAGCATCGCGCCCTTGGCAACCCCGGTGGTGCCGCCGGTGTACTGCAGGTAGGCAAGACCGTTGCGATCCAGATTCACCGGCAACAACCGCAGCTTGCGACCCTGATCGATGACCTCGCGAAAACTATGTGCCTCGGGAATTACCCAGTGCGGCACCTTCTTGTGGACATGGCGCAGCACGAAATTGACGATCGGTCCCTTGGGCCAATGCAGCATGTCGCCGACGCCGGTAACGATCACCTGCCGGACCCGCGTGTCCGGCAATGCCTGCTGCAGCGTCGCTGCAAAATTCTCGAGCACCACCACCGCCACCGCGCCGGAGTCCTTGAGCTGATGCTCGAGCTCGGTGGCGGTGTAGAGCGGGTTGGTGTTGACGACGGTAAGTCCGGCGCGCACTGCCCCGAACATCGCGATCGGATATTGCAGCAGATTCGGCAGCATGATCGCGATTCGGTCGCCGCTCTTGAGCCCGGCGCGATGCTGCAGCCAGGCACCGAAAGCGCGTGAGTGCCGATCGAGTTCGCGGTAGCTGAGCGCCGTGCCCATGCTGTGATAGGCGATGCGCTTGGCGTAGCGGTTGCAGGTATCCTCGATCAGTGACTTGAGCGAGTCGATCTCGAATGGATCGATGTCGGCGGGTACTGAGGGCGGATACTGCGGCAACCAGAACCTGTCCATAGGCACTCCCCTCTATATAATTTTTGCGCCCGTCACCGTCGGCTGCCGCGTGCCGCGGCTGGGCCAGCGGCCGGGCTGGCCGCGGCGCGCAGCATCGGCTCCAGTTTGGGCCATACATTGTCCAGCAACAATGGCTGCCCCTGCTCGTTCGGATGCAGGCCGTCAGCCTGCATCAGTGCCGGGTTGAGCGCCACCTGATCGAGCAGGAACGGCACCAGCGCCAGCTTGTGCGCCTGCGCCAGCTCGGTATACATGTTGTAGAAGCCCGTGGTGTAGCGCTCGCCGTAATTGGGCGGCATGCGCATGCCGAGCAGCAGCACCGTCACGCCGCGCGCGTGCGCCAGCGTGATCATCTTGTCCAGATTGTCGCGGGTGTTGGCCAGCGGCAGGCTGCGCAGCCCGTCATTGGCGCCCAGTTCGAGTATCAGGATGCGCGGCTGCTGCAGCTCGAGCGCGTGCGGCAGTCTGCCCAGGCCGCCGGCAGTGGTCTCGCCGCTGACGCTGGCGTTTATTACCTTAAATCCGTACCCTAACTGCGAGATCTTGCTCGCCAGCAAGCTCACCCAACCCTGTTCGACGTGGATGCCCAGTCCAGCGCTGAGGCTATCGCCGAACACCAGGATGGTCGGCGACGGCTGCTGCGCGCGCGCCGCCGGCGTAGCCAGCGCCAGCAGCAGTGCCAACAGGAAACTCATGACGCGTGACATCGTTCTTGAAGCCCGGAATTTGAGCAAGCAGGTTAGCAGCCCGGAAGGCCCGCTGACCATCGTGCGCAATGTCTCGTTCACGGTCACGCGCGGCGAGTCGATTGCGCTGGTGGGTCCTTCGGGCGCCGGCAAATCCACGCTGCTGGCACTGCTCGCAGGCCTCGATCTGCCGAGCTCCGGGGAAGTGGTGCTGGCCGGTGAGGTCCTGGGTGCGCTGGATGAGGACGGGCGTGCGCGCCTGCGTGCCGAGCGCGTCGGGTTCGTGTTCCAGTCGTTTCATCTGCTGCCGTCGCTGACCGCCCGCGAGAACGTCATGCTGCCGCTGGAGCTGTCCGGCCGTGACGATGCCCGGGCGGCGGCCGACGAAATGCTCGAGCGCGTCGGCCTGGCCGCACGGGCGCGCCATTACCCGCGTCAGCTGTCCGGCGGCGAGCAGCAGCGCGTGGCGCTGGCGCGCGCGTCAGTCAGCCACCCGGCGGTACTGTTCGCCGACGAGCCCACCGGCAACCTCGATACCGCCACCGGCGAACGCATCGCGCAGCTGCTGTTCGAACTCAACCGCGGCTCGGACACGACCCTGGTGCTGGTCACCCACGAGGCGGCACTGGCGGCGCGCTGCGGGCGCGTGCTGTCGATGGATGCTGGCGCGCTGCTGCGCGACGTCAGCACCGGCGCTGCGCCTGGTCATGCGTAGCCTGATTCTCGCGCTGCGCGCACTGCGCCGCGAATGGCGCTCCGGCGAGCTGGCGGTGCTGTGGTTGTCGCTGACCATCGCGGTCGCGGCGCTCAGCGGCGTCGGCTTCCTGGTCGATCGCATCGGCCACGCGGTCGAGCTGCAGGCGAGCGAGGTGCTGGCCGCGGATCTGCGCGTCGAATCCGACGCGCCGATCGCCGCCGATGAGCAGTCACGGGCGCACGAGCTCGGGCTGACCACGGCGCGGCTCACGATGACGCTGTCGGCGATCTTCAACGGCGACGCCAACCAGCTCGCCAATGTGCGCGCCGTGAGCGCCGGCTACCCGCTGCGCGGCCAGCTGAGCGTGGCCGATCGGGCGTTTGCGGCTGGCACCCCCACCACTGCGATCCCTGCCGCCGGTGAAGTCTGGCCCGATTCGAGAGTCGCCGCGGCGCTCGGCGCCGAGCTGGGCAGCGAACTGAGTGTCGGTGCGCGCACGCTGCGGGTCACGCGCATCCTGATCTCACGTCCCGACCAGAGTTCGACCTTCGTCGAGTTCGCCTCGGCGCTGCTGATCAACGATGCGGATCTGCCGTCCACCAGGCTGATCCAGCCGGGCAGCAGAATAAAGTACGTGCTGCTGCTGTCAGGCAACAGCGCGCAGCTCGATAGTTTCCGCCGCTGGCACCAGGGGCAGGAGGCGCGGCACGAGCGCGTGGAAGACGTGGCCGATGCCAGTCCGCAGATCGGCGACGCCAGCAAGCGCGCCGCGCGCTTCCTGGCGCTGGCGAGCCTGGTCGCGGTGCTGCTGTGCGCGGTGGCGATCGCGATGAGCGCGCGCAGCTATGTGCGCCGGCACCTGGATGCGGTCGCGCTGATGAAAACCCTGGGTGCTTCGCGCCGCCTGGTGCTCGCCGTCAACCTGTGGCAACTGCTGCTGCTGGCGACGGTCGCGAGTGTGCTGGGCGCGGGCGCCGGCTGGCTGACGCAGCTGTGGCTGGTGCGCGTACTGCAGGGCCTGCTGCGGGCCGACCTGCCACCGGCCAGCGCCTGGCCCGGGCTGGTCGGCTTCATCATTGCAGTGGCGGTGCTGGCGGGTTTTGCGCTGCCGTCGCTGCTGCAGCTGACCCGCGTGCCTGCGCTGCGCGTGCTGCGGCGTGACGCCGGGCCGCCGGCGCTGAGCTTCCTGACCGCCGGCACGCCGGTGCTGCTGGCGATCGCCGGTGTGGTCTACGGTGCGCTGGGCCAGCTGTCGTTAAGCCTGTGGTTCCTGTTGGGGCTGGCAGGCGCGGTGCTGGCGCTGGGAGCCGCCGGCGCCGCGCTGGTGCGCTCGGCGGCGCACGTGCGCGGCTCGGCGGGCGTGGCCTGGCGCTATGGCATCGCCAATCTGGCGCGCCGGCGCACCGAAAGCATCACCCAAATCGTGGCCTTCGGGCTTGGCATCATGCTGCTGCTGGCGCTGGCAATCCTGCGCGACGACCTGGTGACTGACTGGCGCGCGAGTCTGCCGGTGGACGTGCCGAATTATT
>Ga0182024_10021432_pt1 | contig 11730 bp, 10 predicted proteins | sample P32metaG_FD_120480 | JGI IMG/M metagenome (GOLD analysis project Ga0182024, IMG submission 120480) | Permafrost microbial communities from Stordalen Mire, Sweden - P3-2 metaG (Illumina Assembly) | ecosystem: Environmental > Terrestrial > Soil > Wetlands > Permafrost | place: Sweden: Stordalen... | reverse complement strand
GAAGGCGCGTTCTCCCCCCGCGGATGCGAATGGTAAATCCCCAAATGCTCCAGCCCTTCCGAGCGCATGCGCCGAAAAAGCCCAAACAACTCACGAGGCTCAATCTCATAAGCAGTAGCGCTACCAAGCAAATTCCGCGCCGGCAAAACCGCCGTAATAACCCCGTCGCGCCCACCAAGCAACCCGCAACACTCCAGCCCAGCCAACCGCCGAGCCTCAGCCACCAGCTCATCCAGCAGCGAAGCCCGCACCAAAACAATTTCGCCGAAACTGTCCATCATGACGCGCCAGTCTACCTCGACAAGCCCCCGGCCGGCGCCAATTCGGCGGCCTTTTCCGACGCCTCTCTCCCGAGAGGCGTCATTCTGAACGAAGTGGCGGCCTGCTTTTCCTCACGTCCCGTTCCCCGAGCGAAAGTCCCCGGCAAGGGGAGCTTTCGCGGTAAGCAAGAACGCGCCGCCACGTGGCGAAGAATCCCTCTTCGGTTTGGCCTTGCAGTTCTTGGTTACCTCCAAGCTGACGAGCAACCCGAGCCTTCTCCATCCCGTTCAGCGCCACGCCCGCAATCTCCGCCTCCCTCCGAGAATTAAATGTAGCGCCGGACCTCAGAATCCGTGTGGTAACCAGGGGGTTGGGGCTTCACGTCTGGTAACTAGGGGGGTCGGGGCTTCAGCCCCGACATAAAGCCTGCATCTCCTTTGGGCCTTCAGGCCCTGAAGGCAGTCTGAACTCGGTTATCACAAACACTCTTCAGCCCGGCAGCTCCATCGTCACGCCGTAACCGCCCGAGTCTGAAGCCGAGACCCCCCCGAAAATCCCAAAGGTCCAGCGTCCGATCCCCCAGCCTTTTCCGACGGCCTCTCCCGAGGCGAGTCATTCCAAGACCCCGTAACTTTGTTGATTCTGTCGTGAGGCGCGATACTCGACACACCACGGATCGATCAAACGAATAAACCGCCCGTCTCCGTTCAACCCTCCAAATAGGGCAGGCAGTTCGCTGCTTCCAAACACCGCGCCGCAAGCAACCCGCCGTCATCCCGAACGGAGTGGCGGCCCTCTTTTCTCGCGTCCCGTTCCTCGGGACGCGCCGCCACGAAGTCGAGGGATCTCTCCGTCTCTTTGCTTTCCAAGCTTCCAAGTAGGGCAGGCAGTCCGGTGCTTCCAAACACCGCGCCACAAGCAACCCACGGTCGGCTGAGTCGAAGTGACGGCCTCTTGTTTTTTGCGTCCCGTTCCTCGGGACGCGCCGCCACGTAGCGAAGAATCCCTCTGCTGTTTTTCCCCGTCCCCATTTCCGATCCCACGCAGACAGCGTTATTTCGCCCGCTGTCCGCCCCGGAGAGGGTCCGGCTACGAATCCGTCCTTCACGCTGTGTGCCACGTATTTGCAATAGGATAGCGCCCCACCAGAAGGCTGGAACCACGGTATTGAGGTTGGGTTGGGTCGGCATTATGCAAAAGATTATGCAAAAGTCCCTTTTTACATACAACCAAAAAAGGACATATCATGGATGTTCTGGGAGGCTAGTTGAGAAGCTGGGGATGAATTGCCACACAACCTGAAACTGCCGCGGCCGCTCAAGCAGCATTGGAAAGTGAAGATCTTCGATAAGGAGACGCTATATGAGGGGTCCCATGTCACGATACTCTTCAGAGACAAGAAATGGCGTTGGGGATTGCGGAGTAGATGTTTCCTAGATGAAAGCCCCGATCCGAGCGAGGTCTGCCAGGCAGTTCTAGATACGATCGAGGCGAACTACGGAGAGCTTTGCAAACAGTGGAACAATCAATTTCCCAAGAATCCGGTTGGTAAAACCAGAGGAGGCGGAAACAAATGACGGTAACGGAGCGACGGATTAGGTCGCACGCGCAATCGGAAGAACCACAAACCATCGTTACCCGTTGGGTGACATCTGCGCAGGAAGCTAGCAATGCCGTACACAGCAACGCCCGCGGAACAGTTTGGATCGTTAGAAAATGCAAGTTCGCAGAAAGCATCGCGCGTGGACTTGCGGAGCGAAAGCTGTCTAAGAAATCAGGGCAGATATTTTTTCTTACTACGATTCGCTCACCATTGCTTCCGGTCTTTGAGACTGGGTTTGAAAAGGTCGCTTCGCCGTCGGCTGCTGTGCCCAGCAATGAACTAAACTCAGTGCTAACATCTGCCGATCGAAATGAGCGATTTGTTGGTGGCACTGTTGACAAGCAGTCGAAAATTGTGACCCTTTGGCTGGGTGACCTTAGACATCTGGTTGTCCCCTTCGATGCCTTCCGCCCAACTGCGAATGGCATTCAACCGAACTTTAACCTTTTCTCGATTGCTGACTACGGAACGACTTTGAAGTTTGGGGACTATGAGGCCGTTGCAGAGGCCGTTCTTTATGAATTCGATCCTGAATTTCGTCGCCGGCTCAAACAGCGCCGATGGGCGGAAGACGACAGCCTTGGAGCCTCGATTCGACGGTTGCGGATGCAGCGTCAACTAACTCGCGATGATTTCGAGTCCGTTGCCCCCAAGACACTTGCTCGAATCGAAAACGGCCAAGTCAAAAATCCACACGCGGCCACTCTTGCAGCCATCGCCAAGCGATTGAAGGTTGAGCCCGAAGACCTAAGAAATTACTAGGCACGGCGCGCTGCGCGTCTCCGGTCAGCGATGGGTGAACTGATGGACGGTTTCGGGCTGATAACGTAACGGTTTTTGCGTTACGATTCAGCCATACCCAGACACCATCAATTCTGGTAGGCGGGCCAGACGGGAGCCGAGAGAGTGTCGACCGCGCACGAGAAGACTTTGAGGGGCCCTGTTCTCGCCGGAGCCGAGGGCCGGGTCTTTCCCGTTCGAACGCATCGTCCGCCTCCATCCGCCGTTCTAATACTCATAAGTAACCTAACGACGTATTGACATCCATGTTATAATGTCCCATGTTTGTTATCACGGGTGTGGGCTGTACTTGCAGCCCACGCAAAAAACCATCCCGCTCCCGCACGAAGACGCCTGTCCTCGCCGCGCAACTCTCCAACGTACCTGCCGCTGCGCAGACCGACATACCACTCCCGGGCCATACCCGCGCCAAATCCCGCAAAATGAACACTTACGCAAAACGCGCCGCTAACCCCCGTGGAATGAACACTTCCAAAATCATTGCACTTAAAGCTGGATTATATACTTGACTCCACAACGCATTTCTGTTAACCTTTCTTTGTGCCCGACTTGCTCTCAATTGCAGCCAAATGCCGCTTAATTAGCTTGTGGCCCTTCTTCGTGAATAGGTGCTGCATCGCTTCTTCGGTGGTCATATCTTTTGGGTGCTTCTTCGGTTTCCTCGGCATAGGAGCCTCTATATGAATCTGATGGAAATGCTCAAGCAATTCAATAGCGAAGACAAGTGCCGCACCTACATTGAGAAATTGCGCTGGCCAGATGGCGCTGTCTGCCCATCGTGCCAGTCCACAAAGATATACCGCCTAGAGAACCGTCCGCTATTGCTCTGTGCCTCATGCAAGTACCAATTCAGCGTAACCGTGGGAACGATCTTTCACGACACGCACTTGCCGCTCGAAAATTGGTTCGTGGCGACGTTCCTTTTGTGTGAAGCCAAGAAAGGTATGTCGGCTTGCCAGATTCAACGCACGCTTGGAATCAAGACTTATAAAACAGCGTGGTACCTGTGCCATCGGATTCGCAAAGCGATGCAGGAAGTAGCGCCAGAGCCGCTTAGCGGCACCGTAGAGATTGATGAGACGTATGTCTATGGCAAGCCGCGCCGATGGCGCTCGCGCCCCAGCAAACAGGTTGTAATCGGTATTAAGCAACGCAATGGCGATCTGCGACTCATCCGGGCTAAGGATGCCAAGTCCGCAACGGTGCGCGAGATTATCAAGACGAATCTCGGGAGCCAAGTTGAGGTCATTATGACGGATGAATCCGCGATCTACCCTTGGGCGCTCGCCCAGCTTGACCACAGGGACAAACACAACACGATCAATCATTCCCGCGAGTACGCACATGGTGACGTTCATACGAACACCGTGGAGTCCGCTTTCAGCTTGCTCAAGCGCGGCATTGTCGGTTCGTGGCATAAAGTTGACGCCAAGCATCTCCCAGCCTACCTAGATGAAATGTGCTTCCGTTTCAATAACCGCAAAAACCCTTACCTATTCCGCGACACGATCACCAAGCTAATCCAGACGCCGAACCTAGAATACAAAGAACTAACCGCAAAAATACAAGATGTGGCCTAGCTAAAATGTAGCTACTTGTTCGCACTTCACCGGCTCTGCTGACCACACATCTATAACCAGTGGATTCGCTGGCCCAAATGGCGGGGCCGAAGAACCATAGGAGTACACCACAATGTTTGGATGGCCCTGGGCTAGCCCCCGACTCACAGCCATTTGTGCAATAGCACCCGCACCTCCTCCAATCATCGGCTGTGCGTCAATTAGAGGCTTGTCGCATTGCATAACAAATTTCAGAGATGGAAATACCATATCCGTCTGCACGACAACCTCCGTCTCGACGGGGGCATCCGGTCGAGTCGAAGTTTTATAGGACTGAGTGACCGATAGATGCGCTTGATTAGGTGGTTCGCCATTCCCGAGAGGCGCCTCCCCAATAGGCTTCGGCTTCGAAGACGGAGTAGAGAGCTTTGTCTTTGGTTTTGGCTTTGACTGTTCTTTTGGCGGAGTATTTTCTGCACTCAGTGGCTGGATATCTTGTTTTTCATCTAATTTCTTTTTTACCGCATTTGCGATGTCGTCCACTGTGGGAGGTTCTTTCGGTTTTGGAACGACTTTCCATACAAAAAAGAAAATTACAGCTACTACTGCAAGAAGTGTCGTATTACTAAGAAACTTCCGCCATTTCGATGTCAGGGACTTAAAGAAATCCGACCTAACAATGCCAACCGCAACAGGTACATAGCCTATGGCAAAAATTATAGACAGGGGAACGGTAGCAGCGCTGGCACCGAGGATCAAGGCGACACCGCCCCAAAACCAAGGTGCCTCCAGCCACTTCCATATCTTAGTAATCGGTGGTTCCGTTGGTTCTTCCATGCCACAGGACTATACCACCGTTGTGGAGTGAAGTATACAATCCCGCTTAAAGTCTCGTGGAATGAATACTTACAAAAAATAGGGGGCGGGGGAGTCTTATTGTTACCCAACTTGCCGCCGCGCCCGCTACAGCACTCCGTCGTAAGTCTCGCGCACCAGTTGCGCGGCGCGTTCCCAGGAGTAATGCCGGGCGCGTTCGTAGCCGCTGCGGATCAGCGTTTCGCGCAACTCCTGGTCGGTGAGGATTTGGCGGATGCCGCGCGCGATATCGAAAACGTTTTCCGGATTCACCAGCAGGGCGGCGTCGCTGAAAACTTCCGGCAGCGAGGAGACATTCGAGGTCAGCACCGGGGTGCCGTGGGCCATGGCCTCGAGCGGCGGCAGCCCGAAGCCTTCGTACAGGGAAGGGAAGAGGAAAGCGCGCGCCCGCGCGTAGAAGACCCGCAACGTCGCTTGCGGCACGAAACCCAGAAAGCGCACGTCCTCGCGCACCCTGGCGCGGACCACCGAGCGCCGCAAGTCGGCGTGCCTGGTGAGCGCTTCGCCGATCACCAGCAGTTTCAGTTGACCCAGCTCGGGATGATCGCGCAACTCCTCCTTGACCACGGCAAAGGCTTCGATCAGGCGCGGCAGATTTTTCTGCGGCCTGATGTTTCCGGCATACAGCACGTAAGGCGAGTTGACGGCGTGGCGTTCCAGGATGCGGTCGGCATCCGCGGGCAAAGCCTCTTTCAGGAAGCGTTCGTCCACGGCGTTGTAGACCACGCTGATCTTTTTTTCCGGCACGCCGAAGGTGCGCGCCAGCTCCCGCCGCGAGAATTGCGAGACGGCGAAGATATGATCGGCGCGACGCAGCGCCCGCCGCGCGAAGAAAAGCCGTCCGGTCTGCACCGGCGGCGCCGCGGCAACTGGCGGCGTCAGCACGTCGCTCAGATCGTGCACCGTCAGCAGCAGCCGCGCGGGCACCATCGCCGGCGCGTAGAACCAGGGCATGTGCAGCACGTCCACGCGCGCTTCGCGCAGCAGCCAGGGCAGATGCAGGTGCGTGTACAGGCTCCCGGGATCGTGCCGGTATTCGAGAAGTTGGAAATTTTGCGGCAGCGGGTCGAATTCCGCCAGGTGCCGCTTCTGGCCGATCAGCAGATATTGCGAATCCTGGTCGAGGCGCGCCAGTTGGTTAACGATGTTGATGATGTAGGTGCCGAGACCGTAGTCGCCCGCGCGGCGAATGTCGATGGCCACGCGCACCGGCGTGAACGCTCAGCTCTTCGCGCTGCTGGCTTGGCCGTCCGCAGTTTGCCAGCGCCGCGTGTAGATGGGGAATTCGCTCGCCAACTCCGCCACTTCGCCGCGAATGCGCTGCTCGGTGGCGGCGTCGCCCAGATGTCCCAGCATTTCGCCGATCCAGCCCGCGATGCGATCCATGTCCGGCTCGCGCATCCCGCGCGTGGTCACCGATGGACTGCCCAGGCGAATGCCTCCGGCGGTCATCGGCGGCGTGGGATCAAAGGGAATAGAGTTCTTGTTCACGGTAATGCCCGCGCGATCGAACGACGCCTGCGCGTCCTTGCCAGTCAGCCCGCGCGAGTAGAGGTCCACCAGCAGCAAGTGATTGTCCGTGCCGCCGGAAACGATGCGGTAGCCGCGCCGCGCGATGCCTCCGGCCAGCGCCTTGGCGTTGCGCACCACTTGAAATTGATACTCGCGAAATTCCGGCTGCGCCGCTTCCGCAAGGCACACGGCTTTTGCCGCGATCGTGTGCATCAGCGGCCCGCCCTGCGTGCCAGGGAAGGTGATGCGGTCCAATTCTTTGGCCCACTTTTGCCGGCACAGCACCAAGCCGCCGCGCGGCCCGCGCAGCGTCTTATGCGTCGTCGTGGAGACGAAGTCGGCATGCGGCACTGGACTCGGGTGCGCCCCCGCGGCGATCAGACCGGCGATGTGCGCCATGTCCACGAACAAAACCGCGCCGGTGGCCGCCGCGATCTTCGCCAGCCGCTCGAAATCGATGATGCGCGAATAGGCGCTGGCTCCCGCGACAATCATTTTCGCCTTGTGCTCGGCCGCCAGCCGCTCGATCTCGTCGTAGTCGATGGTCTCGGTATCCTTGCGCACGCCGTAGGCCACGAACTTGTACGTCTTGCCGGAAAAATTCAGCGGGTGGCCGTGCGTCAAGTGACCGCCGTGCGCCAGGTTCATGCCCAGCACGGTGTCACCCGGCTGCAGCGCCGTCATGTACACGGCGATATTCGCCTGCGTGCCCGAATGCGCTTGCACGTTGGCGTGCTCGGCGCCGAAAAGCTGTTTGGCGCGATCGATGGCCAATTGCTCGGCGCGGTCCACGAACTCGCACCCACCGTAATAGCGCTTGCTGGGGTAGCCCTCGGCGTATTTATTGGTCAGCACCGAGCCCATCGCTTCAAGCACGGCTTCCGACACCAGATTCTCCGACGGGATCAGTTCCAGGCCGGTCGCCTCCCGCTGGGTTTCCTGCTGAATGATGTCCGAAATTTCCGGGTCCACATCGTGCAGCGGACGGTTCATGCGATCGAGGGCCTCGCGGTATTCCTTGTGCCTTACGGTTTCGCTGGTCGTGGTCATGCTTTGCGGTTCCGCTCCTTATCGATTTTCGTAATTTTGTCGATGCGCGCCTGGTGTCGCCCGCCCGCATACTGTCCCGCGAGAAACTCCTGCACCACTTCGAGGGCTTGCGCCTCGCTGATGATGCGCGCTCCCAGCGTCAGCACGTTCGCGTCATTATGCTCGCGCGCCAGACGCGCGGTGGTGCGGTCGTGCGCCAGCGCCGCGCGCACGCAACTAACCTTGTTCGCGGCGATGGACATGCCGATCCCCGTGCCGCACGCGAGAATGCCGAAATCGCTTTGCTTGCCGGCCACGCGCCCGGCAACCGCCGCGGCGAGGTCCGGATAATCGACCGACTCCTCGGACCACGCGCCCGAGTCATGCACCGTGTATCCCGCCGACACCAGATATTCCTTGATGCGCGTCTTCAACTGGAATGCCGCGTGATCCGCGCCAATGGCAATCCGTGGTTTCTCTGAAAAATTTGTCATGCGAAGACCACAAGCGATCTTATCGGTTGTAGCCACCCATTGCAATCCGCGAGCCGCGTGAGTCTCCCGCCGCCTTCGGTTGCCGCAGCCCGGTTATGCGTGCGTTGGCGGGGTATAGGTGTATACTCACAACGTCTAGTCACACACCTCCGCCGCGGCCCGCCTTGGACGACGGTTCCTGTGCCAATAGATAAAGAGATAAAAAGAGATAAATGCTCGAGCCATACGCATTTGGGGTTTACGCTTGGGCGTAAATCAAAGGGAGTTCTTGTGAAAAAACTATACGTGGGGAATTTGCCGTTCAAGGCTACCGAACAAGATTTAGTCGACTGGTTCACGCAAGCTGGCGTTACGGCGCCGACCATTACATTGGTTCGAGACCAAGCCACCGGGCAGCTTCGCGGTTTTGGTTTCGTCGAAGTGACCAACGACGAAGAGGCCGCTCGCGCGGTGCAATCGCTCAATGGCCAGGATTTGATGGGCCGCAACGTTGTCGTGAATGAAGCGCGTCCTCGCGAGAGCGGTGGCGGCGGTGGTCGAGGCGGCTACGGCGGCGGTGGGCGAGACGGCGGGCGAGATAGCGGCGGTGGGCGCGGACGAGATGGTGGTGGCGGCGGCGGTGGCCGCAACCGGCGTTACTAATCGACTTTCACGATTTGAGTTTTCGTACGACCAACGGCTGCCGGGTCAGATTCCGAGAGTACGACGCTCCAGTTGCGGAACGGGTCGGAGCGATCCGTTAGCTTTTCCTGGGCGCCTCGTGCACGCTGATTGCTACCTCGTTTGCCAGCGGGCTATCCGCCAGCGGGCGGAGCGTTTTGCCGCCGCCGACCCAGGCACGGAAGCGATCCAAATAGAGATACACGACGGGAGTGGTATAAAGCGTCAGCATCTGGCTCACCAGCAATCCTCCCACGATGGCGATGCCCAACGGGCGGCGAAGTTCCGAACCATTTCCTCCGCTGACGGCGATGGGGATGCCCCCGAACATCGCCGCCATGGTCGTCATCATGATGGGTCTGAAGCGCAACAGGCAGGCCTGATAGATGGATTCTTCGGGGCTATTGCCGGCGTGGCGCTCCGCGTCGATGGCGAAATCGATCATCAGGATCGCATTCTTCTTCACAATTCCAATCAGCAAAATGATGCCGATCAAGGCGATGACGTTCAATTCCGTGCCGGAGACGAGCAGCGCCAAGAGGGCGCCCACGCCGGCCGAGGGAAGCGTGGAAAGAATGGTGATCGGATGGATGTAATTCTCGTACAAAATTCCCAACACTAGATAAACGGTGACCAGCGCCGCCAGGATCAGAACGGGCTGCGTCGCCAAGGAATCCTGAAAGGCCTGCGCCGTGCCTTGAAAGCTTGGATGGATCGTCGCCGGCGTGACCAGGGTGTGTTCCATCCTCTGAACCGCCAGCACGCCCTGCCCTAGAGTGACGTTGGGGGCCAGGTTAAAGGAAAAGGTGACCGCGGGAAACTGCCCTTGGTGGGCCACCGAGAGTGAAGTCTTCGAGGCCTCGTAATGCGTGAATGCGCTTAGCGGAACTTCTCCTCCAGTCGGAGAATGGACGTAAATATATTGCAGCGCGTCGGGATTTTGCTGAAACTCCGGCGCGACCTCCATTACCACATGGTACTGATTAAGTCCTTCATACATCGTGGAGACCTGTCGCTGGCCGAAGGCGTCGTATAAGGCATTGTCGATCATTTGCGGCGTGAGGCCCAGGCGGCCCGCCGTGTCGCGGTCAATCACCAAGCCGGCCCGCAGCGCCTGGTTCTGCAAATCATTATTCACATCCTGGATCTCCGGGACCGTTTTCAGCTTTTGTTGCACCACTGCGGCCCAGGCGAGCAAATCCTCGAGATTGTCTCCCTGTAGCGAGTACTGGAACTGCGCGTTGCTGGAACGTCCGCCGATTTGCACGTCCTGTTGCGGCGTCAGGAACAGCGTTGCGCCGGGAACGCGCGCTAGCTCTGGCCGCAGCCGGTTCATGACGTCGGCTACGCTGACTCTGCGCGCCGCGAGCGGTTTGAGCGAGATGCTCAGATAGGCGGCATTCGATGACCTGACCGTGGCCCACACGGTTGCAACGGCTGGGTCGGACTCTATGATTTTTGCGTATTGCTGCACCTTTGGCCACATCGCCTGAAACGAGATGTTTTCGATGGCGTGGGCGTTACCATTGATGCGCCCGGTGTCTTGCTGCGGAAAGAACCCTTTGGGAATCGCCACGTAGAGGTAAATGGCCAGGCAGACCGTGCCCATCGTGACGCCCAACACCAAGGGCTGGTGCCGCAATACCCAACGCAGACTGCGCGCGTATCCGTCATGAATCCGTTGGAATCCCCGCTCGCTCGCTCGATACAGCCAGTTGTGCTTGCGTTCCTTTTCCGGCCTGAGGAATTGCGCGCACATCATCGGAGTAGTCGTCAGCGAGACGACCATCGAGATGGCCACCGCCACGCTCAAGGTGACGGCAAATTCCCGGAAGATGCGGCCGAGAATTCCTCCCATCAACAGAATGGGGATGAATACGGCGATGAGCGAGGTGCTCATGGAAAGAACCGTGAATCCAATCTCACGCGAACCGCGCAAGGCAGCATCGGCGGGCGATAGTCCCTGATCGAGATAGCGGGAGATGTTTTCGATCACCACGATGGCGTCGTCCACAACGAATCCGGTGGAGATCGTCAGGGCCATCAGGGAGAGGTTGTCAATCGAGTAGTGCAATAGATACATGACGCCGAAAGTGCCCACCAGCGAAAGTGGCACGGCCACGCTGGGGATGGCGGTGGCCAAAGGACTACGGAGAAAACAGAAGACCACCAGGATCACCAGAAGAACGGAGATGGCCAGGGTCACCTGCACATCGTGCACCGAGGCCCGGATCATCGTGGTCCGCACTTCCGTGACCTCCAGGTGCATGGAAGCCGGAATGGATGCCTGCAAGACCGGCATCGCTGCCAGGACGCGGTCCACCACGTCGATGATGTTCGCATCCGGCTGACGGTATAACTCGATGACCACGGCGGGCTGGTCGTTTGCCATTCCCGCGGTGCGAATGTCCTCCTGGCTATCGAGCACTGTGGCCACGTCGGATAAGCGGATCGGCGCGCCATTCCGATAGGCAATAATCAACGAAGCATATTCTTTCGCCCGGAAAAGCTGATCGCTGCTATTGATCTCATACATGCGCTCGCCGTCGAGAAGCGCGCCTTTGGGGATGTCGGCATTGGCTGCTGCGAGCGCCGTTTGCACCTGATCCAAGCCCAACCCGAGTTTGCTCAGGAGCAGCGGATTGACCTCGACGCGCACGCCCGGCTGAGAACTCCCGCCCACAGTCACTTGCCCAACGCCCGGGACTTGGGAAATCTTCTGCGCCACAATGGCATTGGCCACGTCATACAGTTGCGGGGTGGTCGCTGTTTCGGAGGTTACCGCGATGTTCATGATGTCCGCTTCGGCCGGGTTTACCTTGCGCCAAGTCGGATTGGTCGGCAGGTCCGTGGGCAATTGCCCGCGCGCGGCATTGATGGCGGCTTGCACCTCTCGTCCCGCGGCGTCGACGTCGCGATCGAGATCAAACTGCAT
>Ga0182024_10021431_pt1 | contig 11730 bp, 12 predicted proteins | sample P32metaG_FD_120480 | JGI IMG/M metagenome (GOLD analysis project Ga0182024, IMG submission 120480) | Permafrost microbial communities from Stordalen Mire, Sweden - P3-2 metaG (Illumina Assembly) | ecosystem: Environmental > Terrestrial > Soil > Wetlands > Permafrost | place: Sweden: Stordalen... | reverse complement strand
CTGAATCGCTCGCCCGCGTTCTTCCCGGGATCCCGCCTGCGCCTCCACTTCTCGATCGACATCCCGGCCAACTGACGAAAAAGCGGACATTCTGCCGGGGGCTATGTCAGGAGGTCTGAAGTTATCAGTCCGGCACGGGACCGGTTTAAATAGGAGTAATTATAGCGGCAGTTACCAGATTATGGACAACGCTGTTCCAGTGCTATCACGGGCCGGCCGGTTGATTCATGAATTTGAACATTGCAGCCATCAGGTTGTCCGGAAGGGTCCTTCGCCAGCCATTTGCAGTTAGATCGAAACTCATATCGCATTGGGCGGTCACGCCGTTCTGGTTTTCCGTGACCACATTTAGGATTACGGATTGGTCCGGCTGAGCGGGATCCGGAGTCTGCGAGACGACGCCGTAGGACACAATCGACGGGCCATGCGGCATACCGTAAGGATTTCTGCCTCCAGTTTCTCAGGCGTATCGTATTCCGCTCGGATGTTGTCGGGTAGCGTAGCGTAGAGCCAGCCTGCCGGAACTGCGTGACGTGAAACGGACCGAGCGTTTTGCGCCAACGAGGAGAATACCTGTTGGACAGCATCTTCAGCGAGGTGTGTGTCGCCATTTGTCCGTCGCAGCGCGGCAAAATAGACCAAATTGAGGTTCCGCTCCACGACTTGGGCAAACGCATCTTCAGAATTGGAGTCAGCGTAGCGGGAAAGCAGTTCGGCATCGTCGGACATCGGTTCTTTATTACTAAGAACCGCGGCTCTGCCAACCGGACAACAGAACGCTAGATTTCTTACAAACAGAGGAGACCGTTGTTCCAAAACTCACGCTTTTCGAATGAGTTCAGCGGTTCCGGTTCTCTCGCATTGTACCTCGCCGATCTGTTTCTTGGGCTACGCTAGCCGCCGGTCATATGGGTAACGAAAAGGGCCCCGGACCCATGCCAGGCTGAACGCAGGGTACAATGGGTTGAGGACGACATTGATGCCAAGCGGCTGAATCACAGTCGGCACGACCAGACCGGCCGCCCGCCGAGCCCGCAGGAACGCCATGCCGTAATCCCGCGACGCATTGCCTGCCACCTCGCCGTCCCATCCGGCTGGAAGAGTGACCCTATCTGGCACTTCAAGCATGCCATCAGGGACATCCACCGTATAATAGACGCTCGCGGGGAGTGCCCCCAAGCCAAGCGGACGGACGTGAACAAGGATCTCCAGACAGGCGAGTGCGAGAGAGTCCGCACAATATACAGCCCGGATGTCCGGCGAAGGATGGTTCCAGCGGTGGGCTACCTTGGAAGCGGGCTCGCCACTAAAGGCTGTCTCAGGCCGATCGAATCGGGCCTGGGCGATTCGGTAGACGATCACAGATAGCCGCCATCTTCGATCGCGCCGAGGAGGTTCAAGACTGTGCCTGCGCCAACATCGCGTACCAGCATCGAAAGTGGCGTCTTGTCGCCGAGGGCCCGCTGTTCTGTCTGCATCCACTCCCGCGCGTTCATCGCATTGCCAAGAACCTCCTTGGCGCGCCGAAACACCATATAGGCGCGGTAGCTCCGCTCGGTCTCGTCACCCGTTAAATACCCGACGTGTACATGGGCCCGTTTCTTGCCGGAGGGGGCACGGTTGATGCGATAGCGGATCGTTCGTTCGCTGAGGCCAAGTGATTCCGCCAGAATCTTCACGGAAAGGTCCATAGAGCGGGCGAGCGTGCGGAAGACGGAGGCGTTAACGCCCTTGTTAAGACGCTCGACCTGAAGAGGGCCGGGGGTGCGGTAGATTCGTTCTAGAGTGTCCAAGCTCATGCCGGAAAGCCTAACGGCAATTTATCCGTCTGCAAGCGGCAAAACTGCCGACAATGTAAGATTGGAAGCGGGGTGAGTTGATGACGGATTGGCGAGCGGCGCGACAAGCCGCCCAGGAAAATCCGAAGGGGACCTGTCTAGCAACCTCGACCCTCAAAAACGAACCCGAAAAAAGGGGCATCATGCATCGGTGCGCAATTTGGTGCGCAAGTTACTTCCTGGAATTCCGACGCATCGACTTGCCGAGCGACTCCAATATCTTCGCTATTGGCTCGAGTCCAGTAGCGTCCAGAAGGGCTCAACCTCTGCGCTGGCCAAAATCGCCCTGGAGCAACCCTCGGAATGAAAGGTCCTCGTCGAGATCCGGCCAATGCAGTCCGTAGGGCGAAACCTCGATTCGGGCGAGTTGAACGGGAGTTCCCTTGGCCAGCCGGTCATTGAGAGATGCCCGAAAGCGCACCACTCGTCCACTCTTCATGTGAACGACGATTTCGCCTTGTTCGTACTCTGCGCGAATCGGGCTATCGGCCAAGATATTTGAGGTGCTCATTCCAAGTCCTAACAATGAGATCCTTATGCTCTTCCGCAAGTTTTTCGGCTCGCGCCAACTCGTTGACCTTTAGTCCCCACGATTCGCGAAGCTGAATCTTTGATCCGATCAAAAACACTGCCTCCCCATCACCATTCCTCACATGAACGTGGATTGGGCCGTGCTCGTTACTGTAGATGAAAAATCGGAAACCATCCTTCTCGAAAATTCGCGGCATTCCAAGATAATGGCAAGTGACAGCCGGCTCGATTCAGCCGGGTCATCGCACCTTCTGTTTCTATTGCATGATGCGAGCCGGCACGCATGTATCTTGAAGTTTACTCCATTCCTACACGGCCGCGATTTCCTTTGATTTTGGCCCGATATTTTTTCGTCTGAATCATTCGTACTTTTTGCCCGCGACTTTTTTGCCGCGTGCGGCGCCGCTCGGTCTCTCTTGCAGCAATGGCTGCACTACGCGCCATGCGCGCCCGAGCTTCCAGTTTCTCGCAAAGAGCCGCCCATGCCTGTTCGCGGTTTGCGATCTGAGAGCGCTCGCGCTGGCAGCGCACTTCGATGCCGCTAGGCCGATGGCGAACCCATACGGTCGACGAAGTCTTGTTGATCTTCTGACCGCCCGGCCCGGAACCGCGAATAAAGCGTTCCTCGACATCCTCGACTCGGACGCCCAGCGCAGCGAGCCTGGCCATGATCGAATCGGGCAGGTTCATTGTCTTGTATGCCCAATTCAGCCGCGAGAGCCCCTCGCCTGCGACCTTTTTAGGGTTGGTTACTCCGCGGCGACATGTATTGCTGGGCAGGGTTTAGGGAAACTCTTTTGCAATCTCCGAGTCAAAGGATCCGTGGTGCATACCCAGCCATTCATTATCTATTGATGGTTATCGACTAATATCCTGCTTTTGACCGGTTGACCGGTCGGCCGGCCTCATCTGAACTCCCTGCCTTAAAGCAGTTACCGCCTCACATTCCATAATCCAGACACATGCTTAACGGCCCAGGTTGGTCCAAGAAACTCCGAGAAGAAATCGGCCACGCTGTCATCGGCCAGGACATAATTGTCGAGCGCCTGCTCGTGGCTCTTCTGTCCAATGGCCACGTGCTGTTGGAAGGCATGCCGGGGCTTGCGAAAACGCTTCTTGTGCGGTCGTTGGGAACGGCGCTGGGTATCAAGTTCGAGAGGATTCAATTCACCCCTGATCTCCTGCCGAGCGATGTCGTGGGTACCATGATCTTTCAGCCAAAGTCAGGGGAATTCCGTCCTCATCATGGGCCGATATATGCGAATATCGTCCTTGCTGATGAGATCAACCGGTCGCCGGCGAAGGTGCAAAGCGCGCTTCTCGAGGCCATGCAAGAGCGCCAGGTTACGGTGGGCGGCCAGACCAATCCCCTGCCGAAGCCATTCTTTGTGATGGCGACTCAGAATCCGATCGAGCAGGAAGGGACATACCCGCTGCCTGAGGCGCAGACGGACCGGTTCCTTTTCAAGTTGATCGTCGATTATCCCAAGGCCGAGGAAGAGGCGGCGATGCTGCTGCGCTGGGGGCAGGTCACTCAGCAGCCGGAGTTGAACGCCGTGTCGAGCGGCGAGGAACTCCTCGGTCTGCGGAGCGAGGTCGACAAGATCCACGTGGCGCAGCCGATGCAAAACTACATCCTCGCTCTTGTCCGGGCGACGCGGGCGCTCGCGGACTCCACGGCGCCGGCGGCATCGGGCGCGAAACGCCGGCTCACCTATGGCGCCTCTCCGCGCGCTACGCTCGCGCTCTATCAGGCGGGCCGGGCTCTCGCGTGGCTCCGCGGACAGGATTTCGTCGGGCCGGGGCTCGTCCAGGAACTCGCACTCGACGTCCTCCGCCACCGGGTCGGATTGACGTATGAGGCTGAGGCAGAGGAACTCACAGCGGACAAGATCGTTGCGCAGGTCATCGAAACGATCCCGGTGCCGGCGCTCTGAGCACGGGAAATCGGCCTCCATCTCCATGCCTTCCGCCGTTGCAAAGGCGACCACCCAATCCTCCGCACTCTCGGTCCTGCGGCAGCTCGAGTGGCGCGTGCGCCACGCGGTGGAAAACGTGCTGAGCGGGGAGTACCGATCCACCATCCGCGGAAAGGGCATGGAGTTCGACCAGGTCGTCCGATACGAGTTCGGCGACGATGTCCGAGACATCGACTGGAACGTGACGGCGCGGCTGGGCGAACCGTACCGGAAGAAATTCGTGGAAGAGCGCGAGGTCACGCTTCTTCTCGTCTTCGAGGACTCGCTCACACTGCGCTTCGGTTCAGGCGCCGAGTCGAAACGCGAAGCGCTCATGGAACTGGCCGGCCTCGTGATGCTTTTGGGCGCCGTCAATCGCGACCGGGTGGGATTTGTTCACGCATCGCCGAGCGGACACCTTTTCAGCGAGCCGGTCCGCGGACGGCGGGCGATCCTTCAATCGGCTGCGACTCTGCTGAGCTTGCCTGCTCCGCCGATTAATGAGGCAACGAACGCCTTCCCATCCCTGCCCTGGACCTTTCTTGCGCGAGCGGCGCCCAAGCACAGCATTCTTTTGTGGCTGGGCGACTTTCCGCCGCGCGTGGCGCCGGATGGCTGGACCCTCCTGAAGCGGCGGTACCAGACCATGGGCTTCCGCGTCGACGATCCCTGGGAGCGCGGGCTGCCCGCGCAGGAGGTGTTCGCAGCCTACGATCCGGCGGCGGGTCGGCTTGTCACGCTGGAAGGGGGATCGGGCGAGCGGGCCGCTCAGGCCGAATGGTCCGCGCGGCGCGAGGCCGACTGGCAGAGTCTGTTCCCAAACCCGCTGAGCCGGCTCGTTGTCACGACCGCGGAGAATCGTCTCGAGGCACTGGTGCGGTTCTTCCATGCACGCATGCGGTCCGCAGGCAGGATTCGAAACTGAGACGACACCGTGAACATCGGAATACTTGCGGTTTGGAACATGCGCCTGGCGAGCCCGTACTGGCTCCTTGCGCTGGTGTTGCTCCCGCTTGTCGTTTGGCTGAGACAGCGGACGAAGGTGCCGGTGTGGCTGGTCCCATTTGCCGCCGCCTGGCACCGCCCCTCGCTTTTTTCGGCTTCTCGCTGGCCGGTCGCCGTTGTCCTCGGCGGCCTCGCGCTTGTCGTGGGAGCTTTGGCCCGCCCGCAGCGGACCGAGGATCGGCGCGAGTCGCGAATGCGCGGGTACGATATCGTCCTTTGCATCGATTTGTCCTCTTCGATGCTGAGCGAAGATTACGTAAAGGCGAACGGTGAGCGGATGAACCGCCTCCAGGCTATCCGGCCTGTCATCCAGGCATTCATCGAACAGCGGCCCACGGATCGGATCGGGGTCGTTCTTTTCTCGGGCCGAGCCTATACCCTCGCTCCGCTCACAACCGACCACGAGTGGCTGGCCCAGCAGCTCGCGCGCGTTAAAATCGGCCTGATCGAGGATGGAACCGCGATCGGCGACGGACTCGGGATCGCTCTTACGCGATTGGAGCAAGCAAACCGGGATTCGGCAGGAAGAAGGCTGGGCGCTTTCATTGTGCTGCTGACGGACGGCGCGAATAACCGCGGAGTCCTCGCGCCGATGCAAGCGGCCGCAATAGCGAAGGCCAGGGCAATTCCTATCTACACGATCGGAGCCGGCAAGGACGGGATCGTGCCTTTCCCGGTTTTCGACGATAAGGGAAACAAGATCGGGTACAGACACATCCTCGCCGATCTGGATGAGAATGCACTTCGCGACATCTCGGCAGCAACCGGCGGCCATTTTTTCCGGGCAGCCGAGACGGGCACGGTCCAATCCGCCTTCAGGGATATCGATCAAGCGCAGAAGGTCGAGTTTCAGGCGAGGAGCTATCTTGTAACGACCGAACTTTTTCCGTGGCTGGCGGTCCCCGGGCTGGGACTGCTCACACTTGCAACCGCGTTCGTAGCGCTTCGCGCCGACAAGCGATGAACTTCGCGTGGCCCCAATTACTTCTGCTCCTGGTCCTCCCTATCGGCTGGCTCGCCTGGGAGGGCGCGCGTCGGCGCGCTTCTGGCAGCGGCACGCGCCCGCACATCCTTCGCGCCGAAGCAGGGGTGCATTCCGTAAAGCTTGCCGGCCCGTCCGAAACGCAGTTTTTGTCGGCGGGCCGCTCGAGGCCGCGGCTCTGGTTCGCGGCGGGGCTTTCCCTTGTGATCGTGGCCCTCGCGCGACCGCAGTGGGGCCGAATCGACGAGCCTGTGTTCGATCAATCACGGGAGGTCCTGATCGCGCTGGATCTCTCACGCTCCATGCTGACGCCGGACGTGAAGCCCTCACGCCTCGAACGGTCGAAACTCCTCGTGCAATCGCTCCTGGACCGTCTTTCGGGCGAGCGAGTGGGCCTTGTGATATTTTCCGGCACGGCCTTCCTGCAATCGCCGCTCAGCGCCGATTACGAGATTCTCAGAGAATTCCTACCGCCGCTCGGACCGGACTTCATGCCGGTAGGGGGAACGAACTATGGCGCATTGATCGATACGGCGGCCGCAGCTTTCAGCAGCGGACCAGGGGCGGACCGCTATTTGATCATTTTGAGCGACGGCGGAGCCACAGACGACGATTGGCGCAGTCATATTTCAGAGCTGACCAAACGCGGGATTCGCGTGATCGGCCTGGGAATCGGCACCGAGAAGGGCGACTTCATTCCGGACGGGGCCGGCGGCTTCCTTAAGGACGAACGCGGAGCCGTGGTCCTCGCGAAATTGGAAAGCGACACCCTGAGGGAACTGGCGTCCAAGACGGAAGGCGTCTATCGGGATGGGAGCGAATGGGTCGATCTTGCGCAACTGCTCAAGACGACCGTCGAGACCGGCCACAAGGGGAAATTCGTCGAGCAGAATTCCGTGCGCTACACCGAACGCTTCCAGTGGGTGCTCGCGCCTGCCCTCGCCTGCCTTCTGATAAGCTTCTGGCGGGAATTCCCGGTTCGCCCAAAGCCGCGCGATCTTCGCCGCCGGGAGAACACCCGGGCCGGAGCCAGATCCGCGGCCGTGTCGGTGGCCGCCGCGTTGCTTGGCCTCTGCCTTTTCAGTTCCGCGCGCGAAATCCGCGCCGGCGCGGCCGAAGCGGAGCCGTCCACCCCTCCCTCGACCCCCGGCGTCACTCTCGGCAGCATGGTCGGACGTCTGTCCGGCCAGGATCAGCCGGGCGCATTAGATTGGTCGGAAATGGCGGATCAGACAGTCACCTGGGGCCGCCAACTTCAATCGTCAAAGGGAGCCGTTCCGGAGGGGCCCGTCCGCGACGGCCTCGCGGCGGTCGACAAGGGTTCAGCCATGGATCCGAAAGCTGCGGACTGGGCGCAACTGCGCGCGAAACTCGAGGACTTGCTCAAGAAATCGGAAGACCAGAAAAAGAACCAGCAGCAGAATCAGCAGCAAAACCAACAACAAAACCAGCAGCAGAACCAACAACAGAATCAGCAGCAGCAAAACCAAAATCAGAATCAGTCGAATTCCCAGGGTTCCGCCCCCCAGCAACAATCCGCGTTCGGCAATATGAACGGCCAGCCGCCGCCGCCCACAAGCGGGAACCAACAGGTGGGGGGAAGCCCGGAGAACAAACGCCCCGACCCCGCCGAAAGCGATCCGTCGCTTGCCGCCCCATTGCAGAATCTCGACCAGCTTCGCGATAATGATTCTCCAGCCGATCTTTACCAAATGCTCGAGAACAACGAACCGCACCCCCCCGAAACAACAAAGAAAAACTGGTGAACCGGACGCGCACACTTCTCTTTCGGGCTATCCTCTGCCTTCCATGGGTTGCGTGCCTTGCGCGCGCACAATCTGTCCACTGGGATCCGCCTGGAGGGACGCTACCGGTCGGCGAGGCCTCGACGATGCAGCTCGTCTTTGAGGACTGCGAGCCAAAGGACACACCGGCGACTCCAAAAGTGCCCAACCTCACCCTCAACTACGAGGGGCAAAGCACGAGCATCACCATAATCAACGGAACCTATTCCCACAGCATCTCCTGCACCTTCGCGGTCCTCCTTATCCGCAGACAGAGCGTCGATATTCCCTCGTTTGAAGTCGAGACGAGCAAGGGCCGGGTCATTGTGCCGGCGGCTCATTTCGATCCGGTTGGCGCGGTCACCGGAAACGGGCAGCCGCTTGAGTCGGCGGCGCACTCCAGCCTTGAAGCGGAGCCGGCGACAGTCTGGGCGGGCGAAGTATTTGACCTGGATTACACGATCCAGGCGGCGCGCAGCTACTATCCGGATTTCGGGCGAGATGCGATCGACTGGAATTCGGATCCGCTCGTGGCCGAGGACTGGTCGGAGCCGGAGCCGTTCAACAGCAGTTCCGGCGCCGAGCCGGAGACAGGGCTCGTCCGGCGCACACGCGCGATCGCCCACCAGCCGGGCAGCCACCGGCTCAATCCGATCAACCAGATTGTAAATCTGAGCGTCGGCGTCACCGGATTCGGTTTCTTTCAGCAGCGCCAGTACCAGCAGTTTTCCGTATCCAGCACTTCGCCCACGATCGATATTCGTCCGCTTCCGCCTGCCCCGGCGGACTTCACAGGCGCGGTCGGCACTTTCAAGATCAGCTCGAAGATCGTTCCCCTGAATCCGTCCGTCGGGGATCCGGTCACCTGGACTGTCCAATTGAGCGGCACGGGCAACTGGCCCGACATCACGGGGCTTCGGCCCAGGGAAGTGTCTCGGGACTTCCAGGTCATCCAGCCAAGGGCGAAGCGTACGCCGGCGGCAGGCAAGCTGTTTGACAGCACCCTTTCAGAAGACGTCGTGCTGGTGCCGACAAAGCCGGGACCCTATGTCTTGGAACCGGTCCACTTCACATACTTCGATCCGAAGACCGGCTCTTATGAAACGATCACCGCGCCGGGCTCGACGGTGGACGTCGCCGCGGTGGCCGCTCCGAACATAGCCAGCCCGGCGCCGATCCCGAGCCAAACATCGGGCGCGCCGACACCGCCCTCACCCACCCTCGTAGCCGCCCCATCCGGTCTTCCCCGCGATCCGCTGGCGCCGGGCTTGTCCGCTCCCAGTCCGCTGGACGCCACTTCTTTCGTTTGGCTTCTTGCAGCACCCTTCCTCCTTTTCTTTGCACTCTGGCTCTGGTTTGCAGTCCGGCTCGCCCGGCGCACGGATCCGGAGCGCAGGCGCCGCGAGGCCCGTATGCGCTTGGCCTCCGTCCTTGAACGGCTTCAAAACACGAAAGCGGGCGATGCCATGCGTCCCCTACTCCTCGCCTGGCAGCACGAATCCGCCGTCGTATGGCGGCTAATTCAAGCTACTCCGATTCCCGGTTCGATCGCCGATCCGTCCTGGAGCGTCCTATGGGCGGAGGCGGAACGCGCGATTTACGGTCCCGATTCGTCCCTTCCAACGGACTGGGTGTCCCGCGCGCGAGCGGCACTTTCGGGCAAATCCGTGCCGGGATTCACGCCCGCGCAGCTCTTCAAACCCCGCAATCTTCTCCCGTTCCTTTTCGGATTTTGCGTCCTCTTATCCGGATCTCTTCCGACCCGCCTCGGCGCAGCCACAGATATCGCGGCCGGCCTTTCTCCTGACAGCTCCTACCGGCTGGGCGACTTTGCTTCAGCTGAGAAGGGCTGGAGGGCTGAACTGGCCCGCGAGCCGGTTCTGTGGACAGCCCGGAACAATCTCTCGCTCGCCCTGGCCCAGCAGGATCACTGGGACGAGGCGGCCGCGCAGGCGGTCGCTGCATTTGTTCAAAAGCCCGAAAATCCCGCCGTTCGCTGGCAATTCGCACTTGCCACCGAGAAAGCTGGATTCGTCCCCGAATCCCTTTCCGATTTTCTGACGCCCGGGCCGCTGCAATGGATTGCTCTCCAGGCTTCGCCTGCGGAGTGGCAGCGGCTGGAGCTGGTTTCCGTCTGGCTCGCGGCGGCCGGATTGATCGTCGGGCTCTCCGCCGCGTTCGGTTTTGCCGGCCTGCGCAAACGCTCGATCACCGCCTTGACGATTGCCCTAATTGTCATCGGCGCGGCGGGAGGGGCCGCCTCCGCGGCGGGCTACGAGGCCTATGGCACGGCTGCCGATTCCTCGGCCGGAATTGTCTGGCGAAACAGCACGCTTCGCTCGATTCCCACGGAAGCCGATACAGCCCAGAAGACGACGCCGCTCCCGGCCGGAAGCATCGCGAGGACCGACAGGCGGTTCCTTGGATGGGTGCGGCTCTCCTTTGACAACGGCCAGACCGGTTGGGTGAGAAAAGAAGAGGTCGTCTGGCTCTGGCAGTAGGCGGAGGCGGTGGCTAGCCGCCACGTTTCTGGCGAACGAGTTCGAGAATATCCGGTTGCGGCGGTGTCGGAGGGGCCGTCTGGTACTGAATAACCTGTTGGGCCTGTATTTCCTGCAACACTGCCAGTTGTGCGGTCGTCAGAACGCTCTGGGCGGATGTGATTGCGGCATCGGTCACAGGCGCCTGCCAATCGAGCGACGGCATCATTATATCACCATTAACAATGTTCGATTCAGCTTTGGCATTACCGAGAGTTGAATTTGAAATGAAGGTGCCATTGAGGGTATTTGCCGCAGACGGTGCAGGTGCTGCGCTGAATGGATTCGCCTTCAGATCCTGGACCATCTGATCAGCCTGTTGAGTCGTGAGCGGGTTGCCGGTATTGGAGAGCTGGCTCGCGAGTGCGTCTGTCAGATTAAAAACGGGGATCGTGCCACGATAAGCCAAAAACTGCTGGTAGAGATTATCGCCAAGCACCGTACGCAGATTGTTCATGTATTCTGAGTCCACTTCGGCATCCACTTTGAACAGCTCATAATACGCGTCTGGGTCCTGTGGCACGTTGTATGGCCCGTAGCCCTGGGCTCGAACGTCCGCTGACAGGTCCAGCTTCGCCTGAGCAAAATCCGCTATCACCGCAAGAAACTTGTCCACTTCATCGGCGGAGAGCCCGGCAGAATTGAAGAAACGGCTGAATTTGGACTTGGCACGCTGCACCTCCTTTTCGATGAAGGCCGCCCTCGCCTCGGGATGATCGAGCGCATTATTGACCGGACTGCCGAGCTGCCAAGCAGACGCTCCGGTTTGTTGGATACTCGCCGGATTTGTTTTTCCCGAGACATTGCTGGCGTTTAATGCGACCACACGGTCTTGCGTGGCCGTGAGTCTCTTCTGCAACGAGTCGCGCTCCGAGCTCACTGACGCCAACGACGTTGCGGAATCGTGGCGGGCCTTAATTTAATATCCAGCGGTGAAGACCGCGACCAATGCTACAGCGGCTGCGATACCGCTAGCCTGGATTTCCACGGAAAACCGTTCCCCTAAGAGAGCGACCGGGTAAAGCGGGGGCAGCGTCGGACGGTAGTGATTGGTGCTTAGCCATACGGTGCGCCGATATATGCGCAGTAACG
>Ga0182024_10021430_pt1 | contig 11730 bp, 5 predicted proteins | sample P32metaG_FD_120480 | JGI IMG/M metagenome (GOLD analysis project Ga0182024, IMG submission 120480) | Permafrost microbial communities from Stordalen Mire, Sweden - P3-2 metaG (Illumina Assembly) | ecosystem: Environmental > Terrestrial > Soil > Wetlands > Permafrost | place: Sweden: Stordalen... | reverse complement strand
TTGGTGTGCGGATGGAGGTCTTTTCCGTCTTTGTCCTTCCAGTGTTCCTTGGTCTGGTATTTCCCTTGGAGGTTGACAGCGGTTGGGCTCCAGTTGTCCTTCTCGCGTTTCACATAGTCGCCGCGCTCCAGGACCAGAATCTTTTTACCGGAAGGAGCCAGCTTATGCAGAAGCGTGCCGCCGCCCGCGCCTGTTCCGATGATGATGACGTCGTAATGGTTGTTCGTTGCCACTCGTGGCCCCCAGTCTATTCAGTTATCTCAACTGCACCGTCTGCGCAACTTCGCGTTGGATACGTTATCTTAACCCAAAACGGCACGGGTGCGCCGTCATGGAAACGAAAATTTATCTGGAACGCTCACTCAGTGCGAGATTTGTCTACCGCGAAAATACCAGTGGCGTGGCATACGCCATTTCCTGGTACCGAACGTCCGGCGCGCGCAGCTTCAGCGAGGCGCTGAACTGTTTCGGGTCGACCGAGTTGTCGGGAAACATATCGTAGTGGCACGGGATGGCCACTCGCGGCTTGATCTTTCCCGCGACATCGGCTGCCTCCCAATGCGAGAGATTGTTGAAGCCCGCGTTGATGCAGGTAATCATCAGATCGGGCGAGTGAACGGCGGCCCCGTACAACAGCTCGGAGTAATCGGTATCGCCGGTGACGTACACTTTTGGCCCGTTGCCGAACTGAAACACGAAACCCATGTGATTCACGTCGGTGGTGTCGGTGGGGAGCGCGAAGGCGCCTGTGAGCCGCAGGTCGCGATGTTCCTGCCGGCACGCCGGCCAGGCGGGAACGATGCGGCCGGACTCGATACCCTCCTGGGCAAAGACCTCGCAACTCGGGTGCGGCCCAATGAACGCGGCCGTATCCTTATTCCCAAGCCGGCGGATGGTCTCCGGATCGGTATGGTCCTGATGATTGTGGGTGCAGGTGAAGATATCCACATCCAGGTCCTCGGGCTCGATAAACACCGGCACGCTGCGGTGCAGGTTGAGCCCATTGGGAATCGAGGCGCAAGAGTCGGTCAGATACAGGTCGACGCCAGCCAGAGTGCCCTCGGGGGACTTAAAAATGTAACCGCTCTGTCCGAACCACCAGAGAGCCACAGAGTTGCCCGGCACCGGGAACTCCCGGATCTGTCGCATGAGTGACGACATTTTGACCGCCTTCCGCTATTGCACCGCAACTCTATTGGACCGCAACCTGGACCGCGGCGCTGGTCTGTCCCGCCACCGAAACTGCGATCGGGATGTTCTTGCCGACTGGAGCATCGGACGGTACGGTTCCGGTGATCTGATAAATCCCGGGATACCCGGGGACGAGTCCGGCGAATTCGACCGGCATGTTCTTTCCGCCAATGCTGACAGAAACTGTATTCACTGTGCTGACAGGTGTTGCCGGCGCAGGCTGGCCGGGGGCCAAAATTTGGTTGATGGCGCCCAAGCCCGTGCAATAAATGACCAGACTATCACCGGACTTCAGCGCCGTAGCAGCTCCCGCCGTAGCAAGATTAAACGCCGTGCCCGCCGTCAAAAGGCTCCATAGGTTTTTAGCGACGCTGGATGCGTTGGTGCTGGCGACTTGGAGAATATCGGGCTGCGCGGTACCCACTGTAACCGCCGTTGGCCCCGATATCGCGCCACCCTGGCTCACGATGAGCTGATATTGAGCACTCGGCGCAAGATTGTAAGGAACGATCGCCAGGATCTTTCCGTTGCTGGAATAAATCAGCGGCAAGGAGCTTCCCGCAAACAACACCTGCGTGCCGGCCAGCGCCGTGGTGAGCGGTAAGCTGGTGGCGGAAACCGGGGCAGCGGCAAAATACTGGCCGGCTATGGTGATCACATCGCCGGGAGCCACCACCACCTCGCCTGTCAGTCCCGCTCCACTGGTTACGCCGCCAGAGGCGACGGACGGGACGTTCGGATTTGACGCTAGCATGCCGGTGAATGTCGCCGAGCCGTGGAGTGCGGGTGAAGCGATATCGGCGCTAGCGGTGATCACGATTTGGTTTGGTTTCAGGTTGTGTCCAAGCCAAATACCCTGCCATTTCCCAGTCTGCAGCGACGCCAGCGCGAGGCGGGGATCGCCATTGGAGAAATCGGTAGCGACTTGCCCCGTGGTCATCGGATTACCGCAGTCGTCCACCACTTGCAGTTGGATCGGTACCGGCCAACTGGCCGGAATTACGAAACCTTGCGTGAGTGAGGTGAATACGGGATAGAGTTTCGTCGCCGTGCAGCTCGCCGCCGTTGCAGCATGAGCCGTCGACGAAGAGCCCGGCGCCGGAGTCACCGAAGGAACGACAACGAAGACCACATTCACCGTGAGCGGCATGTTGCCGACCTGTACTGCGATTGCCGCTTGATAAACGCCCGCAGGCAGCGACCCGGTATTCGGCTGGACCGTGATGATCTGCGACGCGCCCGCTGCAATCGTCCCGCTGTCGGGCGCCGCAACCAGCCAGCTGCCGCCGTCCGTGGTTGTGACCTTCACCGCTAAAGCTGCGCTCGAGGCGTTCAGATTGGTGAGCAGGAACGTCTGGGAACTCGGACTGTCCCCGCCAGCCGGCGCTGTAAAGATGAGCCCCGAGGGCGCTGCCGTTGCTCCCGCGGACGATTGCGATGCAAGCACGTTCAGGACGACCTCGAACTGTTGAGGCGAGTTTACCGTGCCCGCCGACGACACCACCACCAGGCCGTAATACACGCCCGGTGCGAGACCCGCGGGATTCGCGGATACCGTAACCGTACCGAAGCTGGTGGACGAAGAGCTACCGCTATCTGGTGAAACGGAAAGCCAGTATCCGCCAGAAACTGTGCTGGCTTGCGCGGTCCAGCCGAACCCTCCCGTTCCGGTGGCGAGAACCTCGAAACTCTGGGGCGGCGTGACGCCTCCTCCCGCGACGGCGACAAACGTGAACCCGCCTTGCGACAGGGCCATTTTCTGCGGGCTGGGGGAAACGGTGATTGTGATGGGGATGGTCGCAAACTGGAAATTCGTGCCGAGGATCAGCAATGAAGCGGAGGTTGTTCCGATTGGAAACTTGGATGGATCGGCCGCGATGCCGACTGTAACGGGCGAATTGGGCTGCGTTGTTCCCTGCTGGATGGAGGGAGTAAGACCCGCGCTGCCCGCACCAGTGATGGTTACAAAAAAGTCCACCTGGCCACTTCCGGTGTTCAAAACTCGCAACGACTGGCTTTGCGGGCCGCCACCACTGGTGAGGGAAAACGTCAGCTGGGAAACGTCGGTGGTGAGTTGAGGATCGACGGCGGAATTCACCAGAAACGTAACGTGGACTGTACTTAACACCGACGTCAATCCAGGAGACAGCAAGCTTACATTGCCCTGGTACGTCCCGGGGGCGAGGCCCGTGGGATCCGCCGAGATCGAAATACTCCCAGGCGCGTAGGCGATCGTCGATGGGACGATGAGCCAGGGGCTATCGGAGCTAGCCGTCACTTGAAGTCCTGGGAGGCTGCTGGTGACGTTAATGGCCTGCGGGCCTGCTGTTACGCCGCCGCTGGCCGCCAGAAAAGAGAGAGCCGCCGGCGTTGCCGATAGGGTAGGGGTGGCCGTCAGGACCACTCGAACGCGGTTATTGTTAAAATCCGCGATATACAGATTCCCGGTGGAATCCACCGCGAGTCCGTCGGCGTCGCCGAAACTGGCTTCAATCGCAGGACCACCATCTCCCCCGAAACCGGTCTGCCCATTTCCAGCAACCGCTGTGATGATTCCATCCGGATTAATTCGGCGCACGGTTGTGCCCCCGGTTTCGATGAGAAAGACATCGCCGGCAGAATCTGTCGCGACGACAACCGGCTGATTCAAACCGGCGGCGGTGGCTGGCCCTCCATTGCCGGTTGAACTTCCGGTCCCGTTCCCCGCGATGGTTGAAATGTTACCGTCGGGCGTCACCATGCGCAGCCGGTTGTTCTCTCGATCCGCGATGATCAGATCCCCCTTGGAATCGAAAGCGATTCCTTGAGGGAAATTCAACATGGCCTGCGTGGCCGGGCCGCCGTCGCCGGAGAAACCCGCCGTGCCCGTTCCGGCGAAGGTAGTAATGATTCCATTCGTAGAGACCTTCCGTATGCGGCTATCGTCGGGGTCGGCAATATAAAGGTTGCCATTTTGATCCAGTGCCAGTCCCTGCGGTGCGATGAAAGACGAGCTGGTAGCCTGGATGTTGTCGCCTCCAAATTGGTACACGCCAACTTGGCCGGCGAAGACGTTCAAGATGCCGTCGGGCGTGATTTTGTAGACCACGCCGGCGTAGTCGTCGGAGACATAAATGTTGCCTTGCGCGTCGGCGACCGCCTGCCGCGCGGTGCCTATTAGAGTTTGTTTGCCCTGTTGGCCATAAGTAAGCACATATCCGTCTCCCGCGCCTTCAATGCCTGTTCCGGCGATGGTTTGGATTGTCCCGTCCGAGTTGATGCGCCGGACAGTGAAATCTCCCGAGTCGGCGATCAAAAGACGTCCGGAAGGATCGAACGAAAGAAGGTTAGGACCCACCAACGAGGAGTTTGCCGCCGGCGCGCCATCGGAGGTAGCTTCAAACTGGCCGTTACCGGCCACGCTGCGGATGGTCCCATCCGCGGAGACTTCCCGGATGCGGAAGTTGCCTGTATCTTCGATATACAGGTTGCCATCCCCGCCGATCGTGACGCCTTCCGGGAAGCGGAAGGTGGCGAGCAATGCCGGACCGCCATCCCCAGAGAAGCTGAAAACCGGAGTTCCGGCGATGGTACTCACGATGCCCGCCGCAGAAATCTTTCGCACCACGCCGTTGTTTGCGTCTGCGACATACAAATTGCCGCCGGCATCGAACGCGAGTCCATTGGGTCCACTGAACTGCGCCGACATGGCCGCCCCATTCACAAGGCCGGGCGTACCCGATCCGGCGAACGCAACAATAGTGCCATCCGGCGTGATTTTGCGGATTTGATTGGTGACGTCCTCCGCAACGTAGAGATTCCCAGAGCTATCAATCGTCAAACCGCCCAGGACAAGTCCTAACTCAGCCTTGGTAGCGGGGCCGTTGTTCCCGTTATTAGGCGCCGTGGCTAGTTGGCCATTTCCAGCGTACGTTGTGATCGTACCGTCTGGCGTGATCCGGCGAATAACGGAATCAACCCCGTCCGTAAAGTACAGGGTGCCCGTTGCGTCAACCGCCATTTTTCCGGCGTTCTCGATATGCGCTTGAATGGCGGGGCCGCCATCGCCCGTGTCTCCGTTTACCCCGGTGCCCGCGTAGGTGGAGATGGTGCCGTCCGGCGTCACCCGACGTATTCGAAAGTTGAATGAATCGTAAATATACAGGTTGCCTGCCGTGTCCATCACCGCGTCGCTGGGATATCTCAGCGACGCACTGCGGGCTGGTCCGCCCTCGCCCGAAAAACCAGCGATGCCATTGCCCGCCAAAACCGTGAGTGTCCCGTCTGTATTCAGGCGGCTAACAACGTGATTATTGGTGTCGGCGAAGATGACGTTGCCATTACGGTCCGTCTGGAGCTGCTGGAAACCGGATAGAGCGGCGTTCAATGCCGGTCCTCCATCGCCGCTGAAAGTATGTGCGGCTCCCGCGAAGGTACTAATAATACTATCTTGAGTAAGTTCGGCGCTTCGGGAAACCTGGCAGGTTAGGAGAATTTGGAGGGCGATGATTGCGGGGAACTTGTTCATAAAACGGTATATACTGAAATTACTCCCATCTGAACACAGCGCTCTTGGACGACACGTTACTGGTGAGCTCTTTTAGAGCCTACAGTTCCGACAGTGGGATCTTTATGGTACTCAATAGTATCTCTGGCGGGTGGGTTTAGGCAACAGTAGGTGTCTATACTGAGTCTCAGTTAAGAGCGTCACGGTTAGATTCTAAGGAGATTTCCAAGTATGAGAAGGATTTTTACCACCTTGTTCAGCGCAGAATCCAGCGGACATCGAATGCCTCTGGGTCTCCTAGTTGCCCTAGGTCTAACCTTCGTTGTTCCTGCCCTGTTCGGTAGTCCGCTGCCGTGCGCGGTGGCATCCGTTACAACGTATGAGGCTTCAGGCTTCCAATGCACCGTTGAGGGCTACACGTTTGAAGATTTCACCTTCAGCGACTCCCAAACTGGCGGCGCTACTCTATTGACGACGGATCAGATAACCGTGGATCCCACGTTTAGCACGCCTGACAGTGTCTCCTTCCAGTTTGAAGCGCCTCTCGGCACTCCTTTTAGTGCCCTTGCCGGCCAGACCGAGGAGTACATCGTTCAATATGAGTTGGATCCGCTTTTGCCGCGAATTACAGGCCAAGGTATCGATTTGGGACCCGCCGATCCGGTGACCTTGACCGGCCAGTTTTGCGGGAACGGCATGCTGGTTGGCGACTATGTTGCCGGGAATCCGACGAACTGTAGTGGCACCAACCCGTCTGGGATCTTTCCTTTGACTCTGCAGAATACCGTGGACAATACGCTCGTGACCGGCCTGTTTCCGTCGATCGTAACGGACGTGGACACTCGCCTGATCTTAGATCTGGACGGAGCATCCAGCACCACTTACTTCGGAACAAACGCAGATATTACACCCAACGTTTCCGGCGTGCCGGAGCCGTCCTCATTACTTTGGTTGGCGCCGGCGATGTTTGCGCTGCTGTGGCTGCGCAAAAAGCGAACGGCTGAATTGCCTACTGCTGCACCGAAAGTATGAGGCCAACGGGAGACGTCACCCCTCCGATGCTCACCTGCACGGGGAAGTCGCCGTCCCCAATTGAATTGGGGACTTGAATAGCCACTTGATATAAAGCGGCGGAGTTCGGAGTTAGAGCTGCTCCCACTACCGTCACCGGAGAGTTACTAAGTGTCACAGTTGGCAAGGTAGACGTTTCGTAAGTGGGAGTGGCCGGAACCAGGCTGCCGGCCGGCGTCGATGGAGTAGTAGGACCGAGTCCCGTTCCATAAAGAATGATAGTCTCGCCGGGTTTCGCCGGTATCGTCGTGATGCCCGCGAATGTGCCTGCTTTCGCCGCGAAGCTGAAGTCCAGATGCGTCGCCACCGCTTGGTTTCCAGGCCACGCGAAGAACGCGGGGCTATACTGGCCGGAAGTTATTGTGAACGCGGCGCTGGTTCCAGAAGAATTTGTCACGATCACGGCGGCCGGACCGGGGCTGACGTCTGGCGCCACCAGATTGATCTGTCCGGGACTCACGTAATTGATGTAAGCCTGCTTGCCTCCGATCGTCACACTGACACCGTCCAGATGAGTGGGCAGCACTCCGTTGACGATGGAGTTGTTCCATGTGTCCGTGGTCGAAGCGAGGCTGCTCCCGGTGATTGTCACCCAGGTGTTCGGGGCAATTTGAGGCAGCGAGCTTGGCGAGTTGGTCACGCTCGTAATGGTTGGCTGGCCAGCCACAGGATTTCCAAGAAACGTCAAAGCGCCGTATCCGGCCGGGGAGTAGGAGACCACCACTCCGGCGAACAAAGTCACGACATTATTGATCAATGGGGGATTGTCCGTGGTGTACCCGATGGATACCGCAGCCGGAGTTCCACTGAAGGTCAGGTTATAGATGCCATTTGGAGCGGAAGCTCCGCCGGTGCTGGATGTCACGGTCCCAGTGAACATGACGCTCGGGTATGGACTGCAAGAGGTGTAAGTCCGGTCAACTGATATGGTGTATGTGGCAAGCGTCGTAGCGGTGATGTTCACATCGGTCGGCGTGGGAATAGGCGATCCTGGCTGGACAAGAAAGACGGTAGACGTCAGAATGTTGGCCTGGGGATTATAGACCAGTTGTTCCCTCATCTCCAACGTTCCCAAAGCGAGGCTCGCAAGAATAGTGGAAGAAAGGTTCGTATCGTAGGTTGTCCCGGTATTGGAAGGCATCACGGTCCGCTCGATGGAAAAGGACTGCGTTGCGGGGGGAGCCGTCAAACAGGTCGCGGGTTGGCTCTGAGCGTGTAGTGTTATCGCACTGAATCCTAGCGCACAAGCGATCGAACACAATCTGCCCCATCGATCGTTCACGTTTGTCTCCCCTTTCCGTCGGGCTTCATCAGAACTCGACCCTCAGCAGCATTTGAATCTCACGCGGCGTTTCATTCAGCGGACTCACTGCTGGAAAACCGCTAGGATCCCCTAGTCTGCCAAAGGACGCCGCACCAAAAGTACTCGTGTCGCCCAGCAGTGGATCGGGGTTATTCAGGTTCGCGTGATTCAGGAAATTGAATGCGTCCGCGCGCAGCGTCAGCCGGCCCGACTCGCCGAACCATGGTACCCCGAAGGCGCGTCCCAGGGAAAGGTCGATATTGTAAAGCCCTGGCCCAATCAGCGAGTTGCGGCCGAGCGTGCCCATCGCATCCGAGACTCCGGCAAAAGCGGCCGGATTGAGTAGCTGCTTACCGCCCGCTATCGGTACCGGATTCGACAAAACGGAGCCGGTGGGATCGATGAGATCCGGGCGCGGGTTGATCAGCACGCCGCTTCCGGCCAGCACGGCGCTCGTGTTATCGATCACCGTGTAGGGCAAGCCCGCCCGGAAAGCCGCGAGACCCGATACGATCCAGCCGCGGAACAAGATGCCGGCCTTGGTTCGCTGCAGCACGGTCGGTAGATTCCAGTAGGAGAACACGACCAGGTTGTGCCGCTGATCGTAGTCGGAGTTTCCTATATCGCTCTTCGGATTGAATTGCTGGGTGAAAGCAGCTTGTCCGCCTGTTCCCGCGCCGGATGCAATGTTAGTGAAGCTGAGGTCGAAGAAATCGCCCGCCAGAGGATCGCTTTGGTTGTCGATGTAGTGGCTCCAGGTATAGGAGCCCTGCAGGTATCCCCGGTTCCAGCGATAACGCGCCACAACCGTGAGGGCGTTGTAATTTGAAAATCCCTGGTTCGCCCGATAGTTGACGTCGGGTAAGTTGGGGTTTACGCTGTCGCCGTCCGCCGTGGTGAACTGGCGATTGATCACATCGGTAGTGATCAGATTTCGCCCATAGGTGCCCAATCCATTTATCTCAATGGTGAAATCGTTCGTCACGCGATGCTGAATACCGGCAAAGTAGCTGGTAATCCGGCCATTCGACAATCCCGGCGCCACCAGCGTCACGTTCGGAAACGCAAAGGGGCTCGGGGTCGAGGTCTGCGCCAGACCCGGAAGAACGCTTGAAATCGGATTCAGATAATTCAACGAGCCTTGGATCGGGAAGGAAGACAGCACATAATCGTTGCTCCGCAAATCCTGCCAGAGGTTGTCGAAAGGCCGGTCGTAAAAGGTTCCAAACCCGCCGCGCAGGAGCGTGCGTCCGGTGCCGAACAAATCGTACGACGCTCCGGCGCGCACGGCGATGTCCAGGTTGTCGGTCCCGAAGAGCTGTTCACTGCCGCTGGTGGGAGTGACTAAAGTTGCGCCAACCAGTTGATCGTTCAGAGTGGCGCCGCTGCCGAGCTGTAGCAGCGCGTCTTTGTTTGGCCCAACGTTCCGGGGCGATCCGTAATTCTCGTATCGCACGCCGTAGTTAACGGTGAAGCGCGGCGTGAGCCGGAACGCATCCTGGGCAAAAAGGAAATACTGATTGTAGGTATACTCGCGATCGTAGTTCGGTTGAATCGCCTGACCCGCTGGACTGTTGCGCTCCACCGTCACCGTCAAGCTGTTGGGTTGATCTTGCACTAGATTGAACAGGCCGTCGAACGTGTATTCTCCGTCCTGTCCCGCTGTGAGGTATCCGCTGAGGTTTCGGAAAAGCGCTCCCGCGCCCAGCGTAATCAGGTGGCGATCCCGCGCCCAGATCACATTGTCGAGAAGCTCAGTGGTCTTGCTGTGATTCTTATAGCTGTAAAATTGCTGGCTTCCGGGTAAAGTGATGGTCGATATCGGGGCATAGTTGGAAGGCGCCACGGCGACCAGAGTCGGAATTTCCGGATGGGGGCGGTTGAAGTGAAGGTCGTCGTCGGTGCGGCTGAGGCGGAACTCATTGGTCACGATCGAGGAGAACGCGTGGATGTAGCTGCCGCCAATCGCCCAGGTGTCTTGGATCAGCGGCGTGATGAAGTCCTTATAGGGGCTCCAGATAAAATCCGGCTCGGACATGTTCACGAAGATGCCTCGCGCCATGATCCGGTCGCGGCCGCTCGGTGAAGTGTAATCCAGGCGCTCGATTCCGAGTGACCTGTCGACTTTCACCGGCGGCGCAACGGTCAGCGTCGCGAAAAGGTTCGCCCCATCCGTGACTGCGGGCGCCGGGAACATCGTCAGCAGCTTGCTCAGCGCGGTCTGCTGCGGAAACACGGACAAGAAATTCGTGGAGGGAAGCAGGAACGTGGCAGGGCCTTGGAAGCTGTGGCTGCTGAGCAGTTCGTAGGCGCTCGAAAAAAACAGGCGATTCTTGAGAATCGGACCGCCTACCACATATCCGGGCTGAATCTCTTTGTCGGGCGTGCGGGGTGTACCGCTGAGGTTCTGCTGAAAACTGTTGGCGTTCAGCGCGTCGTTCTTCATATAGAAATAGGCGAGACCGTGAAACTGATCGCTGCCGGATCGCGTGATCGCGTTGGCGATGTAGCCGCCGGTTCGGCCGTATTCCGCCGAGTAGTTGTTGGTCGAAACACGGTACTCCTGGATTGCCTCGGGGGCGATCGGAGTGAGCGGTCCGGTGGTGAGATAGTTGTTGTTCTCCACGCCGTCGAGCATGAAATTCGAAGAGGTGGGACGCGTCCCGTTGATGGAGAGTCCCAGGCCGCGCGCAGTGCCCGCGTCGGAAGTTACGCCGGGCAGCGTCACAAGCATGGTATACACGTCGCGGCCATCCAGCGGAAGGTCGTTCAGCTCAGTTCGATCGATGACTTCCGAAATGCTCGATTCCAGGGCCTCGCTGCGGCCTTTTTGCGCTTCGAACGATCCCGTTTTCGTACTGTCCACGTCCGGCCCGTAGAAGGTGACGATGGTGTTCGATCCAGGCAGGAAAACGCTTTTGTACTGGCCGGCCTCCCACACATCGTTCAAAGGCCGCAAGTGGAAATCGAGATCGATTCGTGCGGCGACGGTGAGTTCGAGGTCCTGAACTTCTTGCGCCTGAAATCCATCGGCGCTGACGCGGACCTGGTAGAGCCCTGGTGAAAGTAAGGGCAACAAATAGTATCCGGATGAATCGCTCACGGAGCCACCGGCGAGAGTGGTGAGCGAACTCGCGAAGACGATTCTCGCTCCCTGGATCGGCGTTCCAGTGACGGAGTTCAGCAACCTTCCAGAGATCAGGCCTTGCGTGGTCTGCGCGCTAACTGCCGTGCTGAACAGGAATAGACCTAGCAGTAGGCTGCAACGCAATTCGAAGCTTACCCCTCCATACTAGTGTGGGACCGATGGTCCGAAACTCATCCCGTGCCGTGGCGATGTTAGAAGTTTAACACCGTTGCATCATTCACGCAGACTGATCTGGTGAGATAGCGGGCGGAGTGGCAACGCCCTTCACGCGTGTGTTCTTATAAGAAGATTCCAGTGATCAAATTCTTGACTGGCGTGCTGCCGATCATAAAGCTCGCGACCTCCCTTGTCGCGCTGGCGGCGGCGGCTCAGGCACAACCTGGGCAGGTACCGCAGGAGCGGATTCCGCGGCAGAGTGCGCCTGGGACGGCGATGCAGGGGATTGTCAGCACCGAAGAGGGGCTTGGATTGGGGGGCGTGAGGGTGGAGTTGCGGGATTCAAGCGGCAAGAGTTTGACGACGACGACGGCG
>Ga0182024_10021429_pt1 | contig 11731 bp, 9 predicted proteins | sample P32metaG_FD_120480 | JGI IMG/M metagenome (GOLD analysis project Ga0182024, IMG submission 120480) | Permafrost microbial communities from Stordalen Mire, Sweden - P3-2 metaG (Illumina Assembly) | ecosystem: Environmental > Terrestrial > Soil > Wetlands > Permafrost | place: Sweden: Stordalen... | reverse complement strand
GAACCATCCCGAGGTTTCGATCCCGACGCCCGAACGCCGCTTTGGTTTCAGATCGCCTCCCGTCTCCTGCTTCTCCTCGCCGGCGCCCTCCTCCTGCTCTCGCTCGGAACCCGCGTGTATGGTTCGAGTCTTGTGGTGGCCGCGTTCGCAGTCGTCTTCCTGGCACAAGGAGGCGCTGCGTTTCTTTACGCCCGCGCCTGGTTTGCGGAACGCAAGCGGGTCGATGACACCAGGCGCGAACTTAGCTCGATCTACCGGCACGTACTGGACGGCATCCTCATTCTCGATGACCAAGGAGTCTGTCTCGACGCCAACCCCGCCGCGTTCGCGATTTTAGGAGCTCCTCCCGCCGTGCTCGTCGGCCGCTCCTTCGGACAGTTTTTGAAGGACACGAATCAGTTCGAGCGTCAGTGGCGGGCGTTTCTCAATGAATCCTTTCAGCGCGGACGGACGGAACTTATTCGTCACAACGGTTCGAGGGTCGTCGTGAACTTCACGCTCACGGCCCATTACCTTCCGGGCCGGCACGCCATGATTCTGTGCGATATCACGGAGCGCGTCGAGGCACAACACTCCGCTCGTGAAATGCGGAATCTGTATCAGCACATGGCCGACAGCATCGATGAAGTGTTCTGGCTGCTTGACGCGGCCACCAGGAGAGTGATCGCCGTCAATCGCGCTTACGAAACTGTGACCGGCAGATCGCTCGAAAGCATCGAGACCTACCCTTCATCGTATGAAGACTTGATTCACGCGGATGACCGCGCTCATGTGCGCGCGAAATTCGAGGACGCCGTTCATTCCGGACATTTCGACGAGGAGTTTCGCATCGTTCGGCCGGACGGCGAGGTCCGCTGGGTGTGGGTAAAGGCGTCCCCGGTACTGGCTGAAGATAATGCCATCCGGCAACTCTACGGAACGGCACAGGACATTACGGCGAAAAAACTTGCCGACGCGCAGATTGCCGAGCATTTGGTTGCGGCCGAAACGGCCCGCGCCGAGGCCGAGAGCGCCAGTGCGGAAGCCGAAGTCCTCCGCCGGGCCACGCTCGCCCTCACGCAGAATTTACGCATGGACGCTGTACTCGACACACTGCTGCAGACGCTTTTTCAAATCGTGACCTACGACAATGCCAGCGTCATCCTCACGGAAGAAAATGAGCGGCTGTTTGTCGCGCGCGAAGCTCCTCCCCCAGCGGCGAACCGCCCGGTGGTCACCCTCGAAACGAGCGACAACCCCATCCTCGAACGCATCCTCATTCTGAAAAGGGCGATATACGTTCCCGATACGCGGGTGGAAAACGACTGGGGCGACCACAAGGCGTTTTCCGGTGCTCGCTCCTGGATCGCCATTCCACTCGTGGTGTCGGACTCCGTTGTGGGTTTGCTCTCGATCGGCAGCAAGCAGCCACGCGCCTTCACGACCCGGCACTTTCACCTCGCGAAATTGCTGGCCATCCCCGCGGCGGTCGCCATCCACAACGCGCGGCTTTACGAATGGGCGCAAATCTACGCGGCCGAACGACAGACTCTGTTGAGGAAACTCGACCAAACAGCCGACAAAAACGCCGACCTGCCGCGCGGGCGTTTACCGAACTAAGGAAACTTTGGAATTAGTTCGCTTTATTTCTCGGGCTCTGCTTCCCTGCCTTGCTCATGTCTCTCCTATTTCATTCTGGAGCCTGGCGGCGAATCGCGGCGATTCCCCGCGATTCACAAAATATTTCCCTACAGTTCCTTGGCCACGAACGCGATACCACCCGTCAGCACCTCTTTGCCTTCGGCGGTCGTGAACGAAAGACGGCCGTGCGTATCGCGAATATCATGCGAAGGGGCCTTCGCCCGCCCCGGCGGAACGTTTCGATTTCGACGTCCACGACGCGCCGGTCGGGTTGGAGTTCTCGTTTGTAAAGCGTGATGTGCCAGATTCGCTCTCGGAAGCCGATCACGGGGGAACCATAACATGTTCGCCTTTGCCTCGCTACCGCCTACGGCGGGCAGCCGTTCCGTCTATAGAACAGTTCGGCGTGCCCGGCGCCATCCTTTGTTCGAAGTAGGCTCCGCGCTTTTTCTGTGACTGTCGGATAGACATCTCGCTGCCGTCCGTCGAGTCGGCCCCAGGACCGGCTTGTTCGATCTGTTTTGTGCCCTTCAGAGCCCGTGGGGTAAAACCGCACCGACCGATGCTACTGTCGCGCCGGCGCTCGGCGAATTTCGCGGGCATCACGATCTAGCGACTTCCTTCGATCGACGAAGATCCCTTCGTGGTCGATTTCGCGCCGACGCCGTGCGCAGGCTCGATCGCGGCGAACCGGAGCCGCAAGCACCCGCTTCCGGAACTTCGGAACATACGTCCGAACCTACGCAAGACGGAACGTTCTAATCCCCGGACGCGTAAAGCCCATCCGGCATTGCCAGAGGGCCCTTTCTCTTGGTGCGTCCGCAATTGCGGTCGAAAAAAGAAAGTTCACCCGCTCCCTTCGGTTTCTCGCTATAGATCGGCTGGGTCTCGCGCCGTGCGTTTCTGACGCGGACCTTTGGGGAATCGCCGGTTTTGTCCCCACCTCCGGCGATGTGGTTTGTCCCACACGAAATCGAGCAAGTGCCACGGATAACGTGCCAACACCTCTGTTAAAGGAGCGAACCGTGATGAGTTGTCGCTGTCTTCTCTGCGTCATGGAACGTCACCTGGCTGAACAATTCGCCGGACGCGTAGGCCTGGAAACCTACCGGCAATTCGCAACGTTTTCGCCCGTGCTGTCCGCATTTCCGGCCGCTTCGGACCTCATCTCCTATCTGCACACGGTGCAGACCGAGGGGAACGCATCCCAGTCAAAGGACGGGATTCTCGCCGAGCTTCTCCGCGTAGCGGTGGGTAACGGAAGGTATGCCACGTCGCAGGAACTCCTGTTGTGGGCCTTCGTTCCCATGCTGCATCGAATTTCGCGGCAGGTCATCACCCGCTCTTCGGGTCTTGCGCCCGATGACGTGGCGCAGCACGTCGTCACCGCGCTTCTCGAATCGCTGAGCTCACCCGAATTCTCCGGGCGCCATTCCCACCTCGCCTTTGCCATCGCGCGGCTCTTGCGGCGCAACGCTTTCGCCTGGGCCGAGCGGGAAAGCCGTAGCGCTCTACATGGTTTCGGTAGCGTCGACTCTCTGGAGCGTGTGTCGCACCGCGACGGCGCGCAACCGATCGAACGTGCGGCTCTCCTGCGCCACTTTCTCGACCGGTGCCGGCAACAGGGCGTGCTCTCCGAACAGGACCTAGAACTGCTGGTCCAGTGCAAGCTCGACGAGTCGCCGAGGGCCGAATACTCCAATGCTTCGCGGCAACGGATGAAGCGGCTGCTCGCGAAGTTGCGGCGCGCTGCCAAGCGTCCGCGCCGAACGCAGTTCGACCCAACGCAGCTCCGCTTGTTCTAGGTGTTCTTCTTCGGAGTCCCTGGGGAGCGCAAACATTTTATTCATCTGGTGCGACACAAATTGCCTCACCGCTCACAGATATAGGTACATGCACATCGAGTTCCTGTCTCGCACACCACACGAGGGAGACGGCCGACGCTGTTCCTGAAATTTGTTGTGTCTCGTGGTCAAGACAGGCAGTGAACAGTGTGGTTCGCAATTCTTCGTCCGGTATGGCCGGGACGGGAACTCTCGTTTTTGTCTTTTACTTTCGGAAGGAGCTTTTCCATGAAACGACATTCCGGATTGATCCCGCGTCTTCGATTACTGGCGCGCGGATTCGGTATCGCGGCGGTGTGTCTGGCTCTGGCCATGCCGGCCTTCGCGCAAGGGAATTCCCCGTGGGAAAACGCGGTGAATGTCCTGCAGCTGGCCTTCACCAGCACCATAGCGCGAGGGCTTTCGCTTGTAGCCATCGTCGTCTCCGGACTGACGTTCGCCTTCGGCGAGGGCGGTTCGAAACGAGTTCTTGCCGGGGTCCTTTTCGGCGTAGGCATGGCCATTGCCGCCGTCAATTTCCTCGCCTGGTTGTTTCCGGCCTGAGTGGAGGGACGTGATGACCTACGAACGACGCATCCATCCGGTCCTGCGATCGTTATCGCGGCCGCTCACTATTCTCGGCGCCGAACGGAAACTCTTCTTCTTCGCGATGTGCGTGGGGGCCGCCACGTTCAATCTGCTCGGGAGTTTTCTCGGCGGCCTGCTCATGTTCCTGTTGCTCTATTTCGCCGCTCGCTGGGCGACTGCGACCGATCCGCAGTTATTGAAACTTCTATTTCGTGCGGCGAAGCTGCGCCGTGAATACGACCCGGTCAAATTCACGCCGGTTCCCATCGTGCGAGGAAAGCCATGCTGAACCTCAAACGGGTTTGGAAGAATTACGAAGAGGTGGGCTCGCTCAATGCCATGGTCAATCTCTTTGGCTTCATCGGCCCTCATGTCTTCCTCACGAAATCGGGGGAGGTGGGCGTCATTCTCGAAATGGGCGGTGTCGATTACGAGTGCCTGGAAGCTTCGACTGTGGACACTCTGACCAAGCGTTTGGAATCTGCGCTGCGGCTGTTCGATGAAAACTATCGGGTGTATCAGTTTCTGTTCAAACGCAACCGTCAGGCCATTCCTCATTCCTTCTGCGGCAAACCCGTCGTCGATGCAGCCATCCGGGACCGGGTCGCGTATTTCGAGGAAAAAGCCGAAAGCCTTTTTTCACTTTCCATCTACATCGTCGTTCTTTGCCCCTCGCTCGCCGCTCGCCGCTCGCTTGCCGGCACGCTTCTGGAATTTCCCGGCGATCCCGGCCGTTCCTGGTCGGAGCTCGCGGCACGGTTTTCCACAAACACGTCCGTTCGCCTCGACGCGATCGAGATGGGCAAGGCGGAGTCCGCCCTCCGGCAGAAGGTCGAAAGCTTTCGCACCCAGCTCAGCGACTTTGTCTCCGTGCGGCTGCTGGGAAAGCGGGAGGCGTTTCGGATACTGAAACGCACGCTGAACTTCGACCCCCTGAAACTCGATTCCGCGGAGCTCAAGCACGACGCCTTTCTCGACTACTACCTGTGCGAATCGCACCTGGAATGTCATCGCACCCACCTGCGAATGGACGAGTACTTTGTCAAAGTTCTGACGCTCAAAGAGCCCCCCGCGCATACCTTTCCGCTCCTGCTCAAAGGACTATTGGGTGTTTCCGCCAACTACCACGTCGTGACCGAATGGAGGAAAGAAGAACCCGGCAAGACCCGCCGCACCATCCAGGCCAAGCGCCGGCATTTTCACAACACCAAGCGTTCCTTTATGAGCCAGGTGAATTTAAATGACGCCGGGCCGCAGGATCTGCTCCTCGACAATACCAAGGAATCGCAGGTGCGAGAATTGGGCAAGGGCATGGAGGAGCTCGAACTCCACGGCAACTACTTCGGGCGGTTTTCCTTGAGTGTCGTCCTCTACGATCGCGACCTGGCGATGGTCGAACGCGCCGCAGCCGAGTTCTACAAAGTCTTCAGCATTCATGACGCCCAGCTTTATGATGAGCGGTTTAACCTGCTTAACGCGTTTCTCGCCACCGTTCCTGGAAATCACCCCTTCAACCTTCGCTCTCTCTACCTGCTGAATACCAACTACGCGGACCTTTCCTTCCTCTTCACCCTCGATTCCGGCGAAACGCGCAACGCGCATCTCCGCCAGGAATACCTCGCCGTGCTCGAAACCAGTCACGGCACCCCCTACTTTCTGAACTTGCATTACCGCGATACGGCCCATTCCATGATTCTCGGGCGGAGTGGCAGTGGTAAGTCGTTCCTCTTGAATTTCCTCATTACCAATCTGCAGAAATATGACCCGTACACCTTCATTTTCGATGTGGGGGGGAGCTTTGAAAGTCTGACGCGGCTCTTCGGGGGTTCCTATCTGCGGTTGGGTCTCGAATCGACGGATTTCACCATCAATCCCTTCTGCCTTCCTCCCACGAAGTCGAACCTGGATTTTCTTTCGCTTTTCCTCAAGGTCCTCCTTGGCTACAACTTCGGCACGCTCGATCCGGCGACCGACCGCGAGCTTTACGAACAGATCGAAAATCTGTACTCGCTCGATCCGGCGCTGCGCACCTTGGACGTGCTCGGGAATACCTTGCCGCGTCCGATCACCTACGCCCTCGCCAAATGGATGCGTGGCGGGCAATTCGGATATTTGTTCGACAATCCCCACGACACCATCTCGTTTTCCCGCTTCCAGTGTTTCGATTTCCAGCACATGAGTCGCTACCCGGAACTGCTCGAACCGCTGCTGTTCTACATCCTCCATCGCGCCAATGAAGTGATCGCGAATCGCGACATCTCGTCCACCTTCAAGGCATTCTTCATCGATGAAGCGTGGGTGTTCTTGCGCAACGCGAGCATCCAGCGCTACGTCACGGAAGCCTTGAAAACGTGGCGCAAGCACAACGCCGCCATGATTCTCTCGACGCAATCGCTCGACGAACTGAAACGTTCCGAGCTGCTCGACATCATCGTCGAGACCTGCGCCACCAAGATGTTTCTCGCCAACCCGGACATGGATCAAGACCTCTACCGGCGGCAGTTTCATTTGAACGACACGGAAGTGAATCGGATTTCCATGCTCATCCCGAAGCAGCAGTTCCTTCTGAAGACCCCGGAGCTGGCCAAGGTTGCGAATCTCCACGTCGATCGGCGCAGCTACTGGCTATACACCAACGACCCGTATGACAACCGCAGGCGAAAAGAGGCTTTCGACGCATACGGATTTGAAAAGGGATTGAGCGTGCTGGCGGGAACGGCATCGTGATTCCTTGTGCCCTATGGCGCGAACGATTCGGCGGGACGGTCCCCAGGATTTAAATCTCTAGTGATTGTTCCAAGCAAGAGGAGAAAGGGCCATGACATTTGAATGGAAGTTGTCTTGCCAATTCACCGTGCTCGTACTGTTCGGATTTCTTGCGGGGCTGCCCGCGCTCGCCGAAGCCGACGGCGCTCGGGTCGTCAAGTACGGCAAAGAGGATGTTGTTCCGGTCCATGCCAAGCTGCGCTTCTCCACCCTGATCGTACTCCCGGAGAACGAGGAAATTCTCGACTTTACGACCGGCGACCGGGAATTCTGGATCATCAACGGCGCGCACAACCTCTGCTACGTCCATCCCGCGCAGGCCGGCATTCGCAGCAATTTGAACCTCGTCACCGCGACCGGGCACGTCTACTCCTTCCTGCTTACGGAAGTCAGCAACGACCCGAGGGTCACGCCCGATTTGAAGCTTTTTGTCGAACCGAAGGACGCCTCGAGTACCGCCTCGGCGCTGCAAGGGTATGTCCGCGCCGTCGATGCCGAGGCCTACCGGAAAGAGATGGAAACCGTTCAAACGCAAGCGACGACGGATGTGCGCGCGGCCGAGGCCCGCGCCACCGAGATGATCAACCAGTTCCGTTCGAGCTACGCGACCAAGCTCCATTTCGACTACGCGCTCGACCCCAAGCTGGCTCAGGAACCGTTCCTCGTTTCCGTCATCTACCACGATGATTCGTTCACTTACATTCGCTGCGGTGCACGCGAAAAACCCGCGCTCTACGAACTGAAAGACGGCAAACCCGACCTCATTTCCTTCCAGGTCGAGAAGGGCGTATACATCGCTCCGAAAATTCTCGACAGCGGCTACCTGGCGATCGGAAAGAAAAAGCTGAACTTCACTCGCGAGTTGTCGGGGAAGTGAGTCATGAACTCGCCTTCCGCGATCCACGACAAAAGCTCGAAGCCGCCCGGATTGCTGCCGAAGAACGTGCAGTCCTGGCTGCTCGCGGGACTCGCCGTTCTGATGGTCGTCATCATGTGGCTAACGGGCGGAAAGAAGACCCCTGGGCCGTCGCGGAGCGGTCCGCCCGGCCCCGCCGTGCAAGCCCCGCTCGAAGTCAATGAAGCGAAGATCGTCGAGCTGCAGAACCGCATCCAGCAGTTGCAGCGGGAGCAAAACGTGGCACAAAACGCACTCGCGCAGCGCGCACTCGCCGGCAACGCGGATCCGCAGGCGAATTCCGCCGCAGGCGGCGCTCCCCAGCAACATGCCGAGGACACCATCCGGGAAGAGCGCAAGCGGCGCGGCTACCTTTCCTTGTTCGCCTCGAATGTCGCGCTGAGCTATCGGAAAGGTCCGGACACAGCGCACCGGCCGGAACCTGTCTCCTCCGCCCCCTCATCATCGGAGGCCGCGCAACTCGCCGAGCTCTTGCGGCCCTTGCAGCCTCCGAGTTTTGCACAGGCACCGGTGCCCGCGCCGAAACAGTCCGCTGCGGAAAACGACCGAAAGGAGGAGCAACGAAATCCTGTCGCCCCGCCGGCCGGCGCACCGGCCGCGGCGACAGGAAATACCCATGTGCTGTTTGAAGGCACCGTTCTTGAGACCGTTCTTCTCAATCGCCTCGACGGACAGTTCTCCGGGCCCGTCGAGTGCCTACTGACCGGCGATGTCTACTCCCACGACCGGCAGCATCTCTTGATCCCGGCGGGCACCAAGATTCTCGGCGAAGCCCGCAAGGTCGAGGGCTTCGGGCAGACGCGTCTCGCCGTTTCCTTTCACCGCCTGGTCATGCCGGATGGCTACTCGGCAAGTCTCGACCGTTTCCAGGGACTCAATCAGACCGGCGACGCCGGTCTACGCGACCAGGTCAACAACCATTACCTAAGATTGTTTGGGGTTTCGCTGGCTATCGGCGCGATTGGCGCCGTCGCCGAAGCGGGTACTTCCGGCGCGCTCACCGCCTCAGGCAGCGACCTCATCCGTCAGGGATTTGCGCAAAGCATGGGGCAATCCTCGGCACAAATCCTTGACCGCTTCCTGAACGTTCTTCCGACCGTCACGGTCCGCGAGGGGCACCGGGTCAAAATCTATCTGTCGGGCGACCTCGCGCTGCCCGACTACACCAGTCACGTCGTGTCTTCCAGTCTCTGAGGGTCAGAAAGGAAAAAATCGGTGAGAAAGAAAATCCTGGTTATCGCGATCGTCGCCGGCGTATGCGTTGGAACTGCCTCGGCACAGCTAGGGGGCATCGTCTACGACCCCACGAACTACCAGAACGCGCTGCTACGCTACTTCCAATTGCAGCAGCACCTCATCCAGCTCCAGCAAACCTTCGCACTGGCGATGCAGATGGCGCGAAATCTCCAGAACATGCCCGCTCGCTATCGCGCCCAGTTTTCGGCGTGGCGCAACGGTGGGGCGCTCGACACCTACGGCAACACTGCGGGATGGATTACCGGCGTCAACACCGGTGTGGTCGGCGGAGGCTACCAGCAGGCAACGACGCAGCTTCGCCCGTACGATCCGAACCATCTCGCGTCGATGGACGCGGCCGAGCTTTCGCGAGTCGAATCGCAATACGCGTCGGTCGAACTGGCGGACGGAGCGAATAGTACCTCGATGGCTTCGATCGGCGCCATTCGCGGCAACGCCCTGAACGTCGAAGCGCAGCTCGGCAACCTCGAAGACGATTCGTTCTCGGGCGATCCGGATCTGAACACGGAAGTCTCCGTGTTGAATAAGATCAACGCATCAAACGTCCTGACACTTCGTTCCGTTCAGGACTCCAACAAGCTGCTCGCCTCCCTTCTTGAAATCCAGACGGTCCTCGCCAAGCAGCAGCGCGAGTCGACCGCCAATGCCATCAACGCCGATATTACGCGCCGCGCCACTGCCGCGGGCAACCTCGCCGAGGTCACCGGCACACTGACCGGCTCGCTTCAGAACTTTCGCATGCCGTAACGGGCGCATGCCGTAACGGGCCGTGCCGCAACGAGGAATACCTAAGAGTCCACGTCGAAGGAGCCGCTGCCGTGCAGAACGATTTCCTCGCATACGTCTTTCAGGCCATCCAGAACCTGCTCACGCAGAACCTCGGCTTCTTCGACGCCATGGGCCAGAACCTGTTCCGCATGTTCGCCACGATCCTGGTGGCCTGGTACGGCATTAAATCGGCTCTCTCGGCCGCCAGCGGCAAATACACCTTCCAATTCGACAACTTCGCCAGCCTCCTGCTCACGATCGCGTTCGGGTTCGCCATGGTCAACTACTACAGCGCGCCCATCCCCGGCATGGGCCGGAGCTTTCACAATCTCGTTACTGACCAGGCGCAATTCCTTTCGACCCGGATTGACGCCGCACAGCTGCAGAACATCGTCACACAAATCGCCGATTTTGAGATCCGCATGGACTCGCCCACCTGGGGGGACATTCTGGGCACAGTTGTTTACGTCGTCGTCGTCATCCTCCTCGCCGCTTGCCAAGCCGTTTCGATCGTGGTGGTCGCCTACGGTTTCATCGCCACCGCCGTGTGCGTGCTCGTTGGGCCCATCTTCGTTCCCTTCTTCATCGTCCCAAAGCTGGAGTGGCTCTTCTGGGGCTGGTTCCGCTGCTTCATTCAGTACGCTTTCTACCAGGTCATCGCGGCCGCCGTTGTTTTCATCATTAGCAACCTTATACTTGGCGCGCTTCGCCTGCCGCCCGCGGGCGCGCTCTCGACCGTGCAGCTTATCGCCTGGTTCCCGGTCTTGCTCATTACCCTGCTCGCCGCGATCTATGTCCTGCTTAAAGTCCCCTCGCTCACAAACCACATTTTCAGCGGCACCGCCGGCGGTTCTTCCGCGGTGTTGCTCGAAGCTCCGGCGGCAGGGGTGGTGTCGGCAGCGAAGGAGATGGCATGAACCGCGATGCGAGCTTTGACGACGCCAAGCGCCTCCACCTTGAATCCTGCGGTGACCCGATGGTGACCAATACCTACCTCAAAATTGCCCTTGTGCTGCTTTCTCTCATCGCCGTCGTGCTTGCACTGGTCGATCTGCGGACCATTCGCACCTTCGAGAATTTCCGCCCTCTGGTCATCCGCATCGACGACCTGGGCAGGGCCGAGGCCATTAACTACCACAATTTCGAATACCAGCCGCAGGACGCCGAGGCCAAGTATTTCCTTTCTCAGTTCACCAATCTCTACTACCGGCGCAATCGCTTCACCATCCAGAACGATTTCGCGAAGTCGCTTTATTTTCTCGACGGCAAGCTCGCCAACGGAATCCTCGACACCTACCGCAAGGACGACATTGTTAGCAAATTCCTTACCAACAGCTCCGCCCCGGAGGTCGATGTGGACGTCAAGAAAGTCGCGCTCGAAGACCTGCAAACGCCGCCCTATCGCGCGCGCGTCGATTTCTATCTCGTCTACTATTCGCCCGCCGATCACAGCGAATTGAAGCGCGACCTATACACGGGAAACTTCGTTTTCACCTTTCAATCGCGCGTGCCGAACGAGCTGATCCCCATCAACCCGCTGGGGCTGACGATTTCCTATTTCCGTGAAGATCAGGCCTTCAAATGATCTCCTCGCGCAAATCGGAAAACCCGAGAGTCGTCGCGGGCGTCCACCCGGCTGCCTCGGCCCAACCTCCGCGCGCCACTTCTCTGCTCCTACCCCGATTCGCCCGGCAGACGCGACAGCCCATTCCACCATCTTTCGCTCACGCAACAAACGGCACGCTTCAGAACAGCCACAGCCGCAAAAGGAATCGGTTGGACTATGCTCTCCGATCCGGCCAACCGCTCCTGGGCTGCTACGGACTCCCGCCCGCTCTCTCGAAAAAGACCTTTCTTAGAAAAAACGACCCGACGGTTGGAGGATCGCAATGATTGCCAATTCTCTGCTGATGACCGTGGCGGTCCTGCTCGGGCTTAGCTTTTGGCTCATGGGCGAGCTCAAGTTCTTCATTCCTTACAAAGCCCTTCTCTT
>Ga0182024_10021428_pt1 | contig 11731 bp, 14 predicted proteins | sample P32metaG_FD_120480 | JGI IMG/M metagenome (GOLD analysis project Ga0182024, IMG submission 120480) | Permafrost microbial communities from Stordalen Mire, Sweden - P3-2 metaG (Illumina Assembly) | ecosystem: Environmental > Terrestrial > Soil > Wetlands > Permafrost | place: Sweden: Stordalen... | reverse complement strand
GACTAAGATGGTCTATAAGAACCAGTGGTATCATTAATCATGATGTGATGGCCTCTACCTTTCTCAAAAATTGGCTCACCTTTGCATGTTATTTTTATTATTGACCCAACTTCATTTTGAAAAACAGGGGCGCCATTAGGACAGTTAATTATAACTTCTGAACCTACTTTTCCACTAAACACGGGGTTTTTTGAGTAACTAGTAACGGTCGTTCCATCCTCGATATTGTCGATGATTTGTGGATAAAAACTTTCAACATTACGATTAGACTTAGCAAGATTATGTCCTACACCAAAAAACGCAAAATCTTTATAAGAAGCACTCATAGTATTTTCCTCTTCGATAGATGTAAAATTTTTATTAAAAATTAATATTGATTAATTGTAAAGAAGGGGTTCTACCGTGTACAGCAAAGAACTTTACCTTCTTTCTTATCTTTCTCTTCTTCTGGTAACACTCAAAACTACCATCAACCATTTAATTTAGCCTTCCTGGTAAAACCATTGGATTTACTTGATAAACCGTTGTTGGTTTGCGAGTAGTGGTTAACTTAACTGGTGAGCTAATAATATTTCTTTCATGCAACACAGACATCGCTTTGGCTAACCGTTCTGTTTTTCCTAACTTTTTATTACGCATGGCTAACAAAATTATAGTATGGCAAGAATAATTTTTAATAATATAATTGGTTATAGAGTCGAGAATATTGTCGCTCATAGTAGTTCCTTAGAAGCAGGCCAGTCTATTGTACTACCTGATCCTGTATTTAATCCATTAGGGTGGGAATAGGATGCAACCAAGTACCCTTGAAAAATTTAAAAACTCCTACTGGCTAAAGTTGCAATTGATAAATTTTTGCAAGCAGAGTGGTCTTTCTACAGCGGGTTCAAAAAAAGATCTTGAGCAGCGCATTGAAGTTTTTCTTTCATCTGGCAACAAAATTAAACCCGAGTCAAATAAACAAACTGGACGGCGAGATAGCTATCAACCTCTAACGCGCGATACGTTAGTCGTTAATTATAAAAATGATACTGCTACACGGTTGTTTTTTATAGAACATAGTGGGAAGCATTTTCGTTTTGATGCGTACTTGCGTCAGTTTACCAATCAAAACAATATTACGAAGAATTTAACTTACGGTGATCTCGTTGATGGTTGGTTAAAAGCAGAATCTCAAAGAAGTGACCCAAATTACCAAACCCGGATAGGTGAGCAATTTGAATATAACCAATTCACGAGGGATTATTTTGCTAATGAAAATGGCAAAACACAAGCTGATGCAATCAAGGCATGGACGCTAGTGAAAGCATTGCCTGGTGAAAAAACTTATGCGAATTATTTAGCAACAAGGAGTAGCAGAATTGAAATTAAACCCTATATAGATGTGTATCAAGATGAGGTTGTGAATCTAATATATAAAATTCAGGCTGAATTTGATCTTCCAATGACTGTTGAGGATCAACCTGATGTGCAGCAGATTTCAAAGCATTACCAAATAGGCTGTGGTAATTTTTGGGCAGCATTTCATAAAGGCCTAGTGATCGGTACAATAGGGCTTATCGATATTGGTAATCACCAAGCGGCATTAAGGAAAATGTTTGTCGATAAAAATTATCGTGGAAAAGAAATGGGGGTGGCCAAATCCCTTTTGTGCACACTTGTCGATTGGTGCAAAGCAAATGAAATTCGCGATATTTATCTGGGTACTCGTTCAATGTTTTTGGCTGCACATCAGTTTTACCAAAAAAATGGGTTTGATGAGATTTCTAAAAATGCATTACCAGGATCATTTGTCATTAATCCTGTAGATTCGAAATTTTATCTGAAGAGTGTGTCTATACATCTGTTTTAACTAACAATTGAAATTGGTGCCCCTCTGGGTTAATTTCCATCTAGAATCAATGTAGACACGTAACTACATAAATTGATATAATATTGTAGGAACATCACTACATTGAGGAGCATATGACTATTACCACAGTTACAAGTCGCGAATTTAATCAGGACGTGAGTAAGATCAAAAAAGCTGCGGCAAATGGCCCAGTTTTTATTACTGATAGAGGACATCCTGCGCATGTATTGTTAACGATAGAAGAATACTTAAAATTAACAAAAACCAAAGAAAATATAATTGATTTGCTAGCTATGCCTGAAGTCGCGGATATTGATTTTGATATTCCTAAATTACACAGAGGATTTTTAAATAGGAAGGAATTTAAGTAATGTATATTTTAGATACGAATGTTATTTCTGAGCTAAGAAAAGCAAACTCTAAAAATGTAAATAAGAGAGTAATAAAATGGGCGAAGGATATTTCTCCTGCAAGTATGTTTTTGTCTATTATTACAATATTAGAAATAGAGATGGGCATATACTCTGTTAATAGACGTGACCCATCACAAGGTGCACTACTAAAAACATGGATGGATACTCACGTTCTTCCAACATTTTCCGATCGGATCTTATTACTAGACGTTGCAGTAGCGCAACGTTGTGCAAAACTACATATACCCAATAAAAAATCAGAAAGAGATGCAATTATTGGCGCAACAGCATTAGTTCACGGTATGACTGTAGTAACTAGAAATATTGATGATTTCGAGCAGATGGGGGCCGATTTATTTAACCCGTGGGAAGAATAATGGCGCTTCAAGGTTAGACCCACACCAACTAAAGTGTTAGGGACTGATTGCAGCAATTAATCGTATTGGTGATTCCGTGCCATCTTTAATTTTTAGTGGTAACGCAAGAGTGTAGGCACCAATTGGAGGTATGTCTGCTGCATTAGCTATATTTTCAATTATGTATTTGCCAGCACCCAAAACTAAGCGATGAACGGAAAATCCATCTGTTTCATTATCAGGAGAAAGAGTATCGACACCAATGCCTACAATGTTACGCTCTAGCAATAATTCTGCAGCTTGAGTAGAAACAGTAGGAAATATTAAGTTGTTACGATATTTTTTGGGGTTCGTCCAGTGTTTATCCCAGCCCGTGCGAATGACAATGAATGAATTTTTATTAATAGTTCCGTGAGTTAGTTCGAACTCAAGAATATCATCAGATGTTATTCGATAATTTTCATGTGCTTTAGCAGAAACATCAATCATTACACACGGGGCAATGAGCTGATTCAAAGGTATATTCGCAATATCAGTCCCACCATTAATACAATGAGCTGGTGCATCCATATGTGTACCAATACCAGAAACCATTTCTAGTTTTTGAACACGAAATATTGTGTCACCTTTGCAATTATCATAGTCTGAAATTGTTTTGTGTTGGAAGCCGCATCCAATATTCCAATGTGGGATGGATGGAGTCAAAATATGAGTAAGATCGATAAAAGACATTTGTTTGTGTGCTTTTAGGTCCAACTCCCAACTCCTATATGCTTTACTCTAGAATGTATTTTCGATTTTACAGATTTGGGGTCAGATGCCTACCATAGCAAATGTTTTCCATCATAACTAATAAATTGTCCGGTATCTTTGATGCTTAAATGGTCCAATACTTTTTTGATTCCGGTAATACTAATTGCAGGGTTTATAGGTGCCGAAGAACCACCCATGTCGGTTTGTACCCATCCAGGATGAAAACTTACTACAGTAATTTGTTTTGCGTTTAATCCCATTGCCATACATCGTGTTGCTTCATTTAATGCCGCCTTGCTGATTCGATAACTAAAATGATCATCAGCTGTCGTTTGTTCAATGCTGCCCATGACGCTACTCATATTTGCGATAATTTTTTTATTACCATTTAGCAAATGCTGCATAAATGCTTGAGCAACCATTACCGGAGCGACGGTGTTGGTCTCTAAAACTTCTAACAAATGTTCGGATTGAATATTCCCGGTAACTTCATCGGCGCCAATGATGCCAGCATTATTAAACAAAATATCTATCGTTTCTCGGTTTAGTGATTCAGCTAAACCTTGAATATTTGCATTATCAGTTACATCTAGCGGATAAATTTGAATGTTAGAATTGGCAGTTTTTAGGCTTTGTAATTCTTTTGCTTTCGTAGGATTACGGCAGCAGGCAAAAACTCGCCAGTTATCAGCACTAAATTGTTTAGTTAATTCCAAACCTAAGCCACGGTTTGCTCCAGTGATTAAAATTGTATTCATAAAAATCCTTTTATCATTACAACTATCCGGCTCATAACTAAGTAGCATTCTTACAATTATTATACGCTAAAATTACTTTTCAATTTAAAGTTGCATCCATGAAGACTATTCTAAACCCTACTTTAGAATAGTCTTGACTATTCTAAGGTATCATTTATAATAGTCATATGAGGAGAATCTATAAAACTTTAATTCAAAATCATCTCGATAAATATCGACAGATGATATTTATTACAGGCCCAAGGCAAGTTGGTAAAACTACCTTAAGTAAAAGTTGTGCGGAAGGATATCCCTATATTTATTTAAATTGGGATAACTTAGAACATCGTGAACAAATTCTAGCAGGGATTAGTGTCATTTACGATAAGTTGACAACCACTTTGCAAGATCAAACTAAAACACCAATAATAATTTTTGATGAAATTCATAAATTTCGTAATTGGAAAAATTTATTAAAGGGATATTTCGATACTATTGAATCAAGATGTAAAGTAATTGTTACAGGAAGCGCCAAATTAAATGTTTATCGCCGCGGTGGTGATAGCATGATGGGACGATATTTTTTATATCGTATTCATCCTTTAACGGTAGCCGAAATAGTAGACAAGCATCAACAATTTACTAATGAGATTAATCCCCCGCAAAAAATAACATCAACCAAATGGAATAATTTATTAAATTATGGAGGATTTCCTGAACCATACTTAGAAGCCAATCCTTTATTCTATCAACGCTGGATTAACTTAAAACATGAACAATTTTTTCGCGAAGACTTACGAGATTTATCGAAAATTTTCGACTTATCTCGGTTAGAATTATTGGCTAATCTGTTGATAAGACAAATTGGCAGCACTACTAAATATAGTGAATTGGCAAAGAAAGTCCAAGTTTCTGAACCCACTATCCGTAATTGGATCTCTACTCTTCAAAACCTCTATTATTGCTATGCTATTTCTCCTTGGTCGAAAAATATTTCACGATCCTTATTAAAAGAGCCTAAAATCTATTTATGGGATTGGTCAGTTATCCCCGAGCAGGGTGCTAAAATAGAAAATTTAGTTGCCTCCCATTTATATAAGGCAGTTAATTTTTGGACTGATCTAGGTTTAGGAAAATATGATTTATTTTATTTGCGGGATAAAGATAAACACGAAGTTGATTTTTTAGTTACTAAAAATAAAAACCCATGGTTGATGGTTGAAGTAAAAACTTCATCTAATGGCCGTGTTAGTGAAAATCTACATCATTTCAATAAACAATTAAAGGTACCACACGTATTTGAGGTGGTAGCTAATTTAGACTATGTAGATCAAGATTGTTTTGCTGCTAAAAAACCTACAATAGTGCCGCTTATTACTTTTCTTTCGCAATTGGTTTAAAGAGATTCGGTGGTCAGACTCCCAACGCCTTTGCTAGCAAGAAATGTCTTTAGGAGTGTCAGTTTTAATTAAATTAATTAAATGCTCAATGTTTTTAGAAGTAGCTCGTGGATCTAAAGCTTTATCAAATGCTTGATAGGTTTCCAAATCATTTTTAAGCAACCATTGGAAACTTTCCTTAGGACCTAAAAACCACATATCACGCAATTTAAAGTAACATTCCAAAAGTTCATGCAATAACCAATGGCGACGAAAATTTCCTTCAATATCTTTTTGTTTGGACCGTTGCCCCATTTTAATAGCCCAGGTGTTGATTTCATGTTTTTCCCAAGCGGGGGTAGGAGAGGGGCCTTTAACAAAAATTTGTTTAATTTTAGTAAGCAGGTCATCTCCCAAACTTCCTTGTTGCACTAATACCGTACCATCTTTAATGCGGATCAAAGATGGTTCCTCTTGAAGTACCATTTTTTCGGGATAAATAAAAACATCCATAAATTTACCCTGAAAACAATGGCAATCCCGTTCGAATTCACCAGCGTCACGTATCCCTAGAAAATCATAATCACTACTAGAATTTTCATCGCCTCGCGCATGCGATCCATACAAAATTATAGTATGGCAAGAATAATTTTTAATAATATATTGGGTTATGGAGTCAAGAATATTGTCGCTCATAGTAGTCCCTTAAAAGCAGGTAAGTGAATATTGTACTACCTGATCCTGTGTTTAATCCATTAAGGTATTTGGACCCCAATCAACTTTATATGGACTTATTAAAAAAGGCTATTTATCCTTCCTATCCATCTCTAATACTAAAGAATCATAAAAAACGGTAAAAAAATGTCCTCTCCTAGAATTGAAAATGGCTATTTACACGTAAGTAGCTCGCCTATACTACCCTTATTAACGAAAACAAGAGTTCTTTGTAGTATTAATACTCTGCTGTGTAAATATGGTCTTGCCCCGATGAGTGGGGAGCTTAATACAAAGAATGCGCTGAATGGGGTTTTAAATGAATCAGAAACTGCTTTCGTTAAAATCTCAGAACTTTTTACAAATAGTCAATTTCCGTATAGTGTTCTTATTCAAGATTACGGAACAGCAACTTTTAAAAAGCCAATCCCTTTATCTGCGGAAGTAATAGAAGAAAGATTAATTTCAACAATAGCAGACGATGAGTATTTAACTGGCTATAAGAATCTGCTTATTGAGTTATTGGGTCAGAAACAATATGGTAATTTTCCACAACTTACTCTAAAAGCGATTTCGCACGTTCAATCTGATCTTTCTGCAAAACTAGAAATTGTTAAAAATAGATTTTTTAAAAATTACCTCTATGCAAGATTTATTAGATGTTTTGGGGTGAGTAAATCCGATTGTGTTGAATTAATAAATAAATATTTTGAACCTTATATAAGTAAAGAAGAAGTAGTAAAGTTTGAAAAAGAAATTTTAGCCGGTATACCTACAGAAAAATCTGAATTTACTTTGAATTGGTTTTTAGAAAAACTAAAGTTGAACCAGGAAGGATTTGAAAAAATTTATAAAAAAATTAAAATAAACGATTTTTTTCTTAAACCATACGATGAGAAAGCAGAGCCAGATAATTTAAGTTATAGCATTGAATTATCTATTCGCTTTCCATATAGAGATGATTTGATCGCTGGAGTGCTTAAGGAACCTAATTTTGAACCTGATTATTTATTGGTACAACAAAAACAAGCCTTTAAGGAACTATCGGATCTTAGTCATTTAACCACACAAGTATGCTCGCTTGATGCAGAGCATAATTTTGTTATTCCTCCTAATCAAAGACATTATCTTGAGGAACAATTTCCTATCGCTTTTGTTACAACGGCTGACGAAAAACTTCAAGTTTCTAAAAATGAATATAAAGCCAAAGTACCTTTAGATTTATCGAAAGATATACAATGGATAATTTTGCCTGCAAACAAAATAGCGATGGTTAAGAAGGATTTCGATGATTTATTTGATCCATCAAAAATTATTTCATTTGATGAATTTGAAAAAAGAATAGGTTATCAGAAGCAAAAATTTGATGGAGTTTCTAGAGGATCTATAACACCGCAAACATTTTTTTCACTACAGCCGAAACTCCCTGTAGATGAACAAAATCAATCCTTGAAACCAAAAAATTCATATTTTTGGGGTCTGATCCACGGTTGAATAAAATATTTATTTGCTGAACGGTATCAATTTATGTAAGTACTGGGGTCAGAGGGCCTCAACACCCAGGTTATATATGGGTGTTGAGGCCCTCTGACCCCTCTACGACCAAAAAATTAAGATATTAACTTAGACTTAAAAGAGAATAATATGTTTCATAAAACATCCATCACACCAAAATTAGAAGATACAAAATTTATTGAAGTAACATCAAAATCTATTAGCTTGTTTAATGATTTGCTCGTCGAAGATAAAACCAATATCACACCTGATCAACGTGATGTAGCTCAATATAATAAATATTTGCAGGTGGATTTAGTGGAAGCTATTTTACAACTTGCCAAATTAACAGGCAGAAAAATTGATTTGTTAGATTCCGGTTGCGGAAAAGCGGTGGTAATCGATGAACTATTATCTAATCCTAAATTAAATGATGCGCTTGGTACTTGCACCGGTGTTTCCATGAATTATTTCACCAACATAAAGACAGTAATGGAAAAACATGGCGATCGCTTCCATTTTTTTTATGGGAAGGTTCAAGATGTTTTAGAGCAAACCCACCTACAATTTGATCTCATTCTGGATATGGCAGGGGCGCACGCCTATTCGGTCGATAAAATAAATTTAATGAAATTATATCATCAAGCTTTAAAACCAGGTGGTAAAGCAGAAATCTTACATTACAAAGTTTACGTAGCAATTGAAGAGGAAACTAAACCGACTACTGCTGAAATCGCTTCTTTTTATCCGAAAATTGCTGAAAAACATCCAAAAACTTTTTTTGATAAAAATAACATGTCTCTAACCATGTCAAAAGCATCAAGACAGTTTCCTTTGCCAGCCGTCGAAGTGACCCAATATTTGGAGTACCCAACGTCAAAAAAGAAAATTTCATTAAGGAGATTAAGAGGAGGTAATGCTGTGGCTCCTGCTTTTGTTCAATATCACTATGTTGAAAATGGTGGCAAGCGTAGACGTTTAAGCTAAAGTCACTTTCATAGCCCTGTACATGTCATTTTCTAATGCATATTGAGTTCCATAAATTTTATTGCGAATTCTTTGGAGGTGATTTACAAACATGTTGGTATTGGGAGTGGCAGAAAATATTTCTGCTAACAAATCTGAAGGTTGCTGGTGGTCATGGGCTGAGGAAGATAAAGCTATTTTACAAAGTTTGATTTTTTGTTCGGTAGTTAGGTAACCTTGACGAGTTATCCCGTCATTTAATACTGCAAGAAAGGCTTGATAAAATTCTGCAACATAATTAGTTTTAATTAACCATATCATAAAATTATGTAGGCTATGAGAGCTAGGTTTAAATGTTGGGTTATTCAATAAATCATAGTGGTAGGCAATTATATTACTAAAAACGATTATTCTTTGTTGGGACGATATTGAGTTCAGGCTATAAAGCTCTGGAAGTACTTCTACATTTACTCCCATGGTTATTAGATATTCAATAATTCCCATTCGATTAATATCATTAAATTGTGTGCTTACAAAATCGGTTAACATTTGCAGACATTCAGTACGATTCCAAAGACAGGCATGATAAATTGCGTTATAGATATTTTTTACAGATGCATTAGATAAATTCGCAGCTAGAGAATCTAAACAATTCATTTCAACTGCGTATTCTAAAACTTTATTGGTATCATCCGGTTCCTCAAAATTTTTTAAGCGGGTTAATATTTGAGTTTGCCTCGGATAAGTTGCAAGCGGTTGGGTGCCTATAACTTCAAACTTCCAAGGAGAAATAAGTGGTTGCGACCAAAAATTATTAAAAATTAATTGTTGTAATAAGGCACTAGGTTTTTGGTTAATTATACTTACGGGGAACTGGTAAAATAAACCTGGTCCATTAGCATTGTAATGATACGCGGTAGCGTCAGATGGAAAACGTAAAAAACTTCCTATGTGTTGCGCGCTACTAACAAATAACATTTTATCCGGAGGCAATAAATTGGCAAAAATATTTTGGCTTTTGCTCCCTTTGTTATTAATCACTTGATTGAAGTCAGTTGCACAAAATTGTCCGGTAATAGAATACTCACGTTGAAAGTGATTGCAGTCATTCAATTTGTTAAGTTGATCTGCTAATCCATCTCCAGATTGATTCCTTTGGGTATTGTGGATAGTAACAATTAAATCATAAATTGCTTCTTGTTCAGCCGTAGAAAAAGTAGTTTCCCCATTCCAATGAGATAATAGTTCTAATAATTTGGAAATTTTTCTTAAGCTCATAGTTTTAGGGGAAATGCCTAGATTTTGGGATTCAAACCATTTAGCCGAAGTTATAAGGGTAGTGAAGCCATGGCATTCCCCTTTACTAGTTTGCAAATTCTTGGCTATGTCTGCATTCAACTGATGTTTTTCTAAAAAACGTTTCATTTGAGCAACTAAGTGAATTTGATTAAAAGTTGTAACTTGCTGACTAAGCTGCCTAACTGCTAACCATTTGAAATTAATAGGATTAATGCGTATTTTTTGGGTAAAAATATTTCTGAACATGTGTTCACCTGGGTATTAGTATATGTTCAAAAATAGCACACATAGGCTTAAGAATGGCTTAAGTACTGGGGTCAGAGGGCCTCAACACCCAGGTTATAGATGGGTGTTGAGGCCCTCTGGCCCTCATAATAACTTTGTAATTTTAACATTATATGTTAAAATTACAGAAAATAATGAGCTTTATTGTTAAATTCCCTGCAAATTTAACTTAATATATTAAAAATACAGGATTCTATGCCTTACTTTCCTAGAATAATTGAACCTCATCTACAACGCTATCTCAAAGCTTTCCCAATAGTTGGGATAACGGGACCTCGGCAGTCTGGGAAATCTACTTTATTGCAACATGTTTGCCATGATTATGTTTATTTAACATTTGATGACCCAAAGAATATAGAGTACTTCGAAACCGATCCTGAAGGATTCATGCAGGTTTATTCAAACAAAGTGATATTTGATGAAGTGCAACATGTCCCAGCTTTGTTTCATTATCTTAAAATGGCAGTGGATAATGATAGAGAAAACTACGGTAAATTTATTTTAACTGGTTCCAGTCAACTGTTATTAATAGAGAAAATTTCTGAGTCCTTAGCTGGAAGAATTGGGTTATTAACCTTGTTGCCTTTGCAGTATAAAGAAATTCCCGCTGGGTTAACTGCTGAATCAATTTATCAAGGAGGCTATCCTGAATTGGTGGCGAGACAATATCGAGATAGTGATTTATGGTTCCCAGCCTATTTCGATACTTACATTAATAAAGATGTACGCTTACTAAGTAACATTGGTAATTTAAGAGATTTTCGTCGTTTCATAAGCTTGGTTGCTGCGAATGTAAGTCAAACATTAGACTTATCAAGCTATGCCAGAGACCTTGGTATTTCGGTTTCTACGGTAAAGCGTTGGATTTCAGTTTTGGAAGCATCTTATATATTATTTCTACTACCACCTTATTACAAAAATTTTGGTAAACGGATTATTAAAAGTCCTAAAATTTATTTTTATGACACTGGATTAATTTCATATTTAACTGGAATAAAAACATGGGACCAATATGACAAAGGACCTATGGCAGGTAGTATTTTTGAGAATTACATTGTAGCTGAAATTTTGAAAAATGAATTACATACAAAATCTGATGCTGAATTATTTTATCTTCGTACGTCAGATAAAGTTGAAATAGATTTAATTGTTGATAGAAAAACAAAGCACGACTTCATAGAAATTAAAAAAAGTTCTACATTCACACCTCGCATGATTCATGAGATGGAAAAATTTATTGCACCTGTAGATCAAGGTTATTTACTTTATAACGGTCAAGCTGTTCCGTATCATAACAAGAATATTAAGATCATTAACTATGCGGAATATATAAAAAACTAATGTATTAATTCAGCGCGGTCTTGCTGGTATAACTTTATATTCTTGAATTTTTTGTATGTCATTACTCATAAATGCAAATACATCATCACAAGCTTCTTTATTATTTAATCTATTAGGCTTAAAAAAAGATTTTGCAAAATGG
>Ga0182024_10021427_pt1 | contig 11731 bp, 11 predicted proteins | sample P32metaG_FD_120480 | JGI IMG/M metagenome (GOLD analysis project Ga0182024, IMG submission 120480) | Permafrost microbial communities from Stordalen Mire, Sweden - P3-2 metaG (Illumina Assembly) | ecosystem: Environmental > Terrestrial > Soil > Wetlands > Permafrost | place: Sweden: Stordalen... | reverse complement strand
CGGCCTCGAAATCGCCACTCTTGCGAGCCTCCTGATAAATCTCGAGAAGAGGTTGAAGGTCTTCGTCGTTCACCGGCCGGCGATAGGCCTGGCGCAGAAGGTTCGCCAGGATTTTTTTAGCGCAGGCGGCTTCGCTGACGGATTCGCCGAGGCGGCAGATAAAAATGTTCCGGCGGCTGACAGTATCGGCGACGCCAGAAGGGTTGAAGGGACCGGCGATGCCGAGGTCCTTCACCTGGGGGCGGGTGGTGACGCCGAGCGTGGCGCCGGCGGTCAGATCGACGACGCTGCGTTCGTGCGGCTGGATCAGATCGCCATCGGGAGCGTCGGTGCGGTTTATGAAAGATGCCGAGACCACTTGCGGTCCCGCTTTGACTGGGATGCGCGGAGTGGAGAGACTGGGATGACTGTCGCTGATTTTCGGATCGACATCGAGCAAGGCGACGCGACGGCCGTTGATCGCGATTTCGATCTGCTCGCCCTGGCCCAACGTCTCGCCCCACAGCACGCCTTCTTCGGCCATCTGAAAAGTGATTCGGAAAACATACTCGCCGTCGGCGCGAAATACGTGATGCGCCACGATGCCGCCGCGCGTTCCGAAGGGCGATTCGTCGAGGTGCTCCTTCTGGGTGAAAGCGCTCGACACATGATAGGTCTGCTCCTGCGGAGTGCTGTGCGCATCGCCGACGGCATCGAAGCTGATGCGGCCGGCCGCGCGCAAATAAGACTCCATCACCGCGGGCGAAACGGCGGCGGTTTCTCCATTGTCGAATCCGTGGCTCGATTCATCCGGCGGAAGATAAGCGGGCGAGGCGATCTCCAGGCCGAGAATGTCGCGAACGGCATTGGTATACTCGGCGCGATTCAGCCGATGCAAGCCCAGGCGGCCGGGATTGGGATGCGCGGCGGCGGCCTGGTCGATTTCAGTTTCGATCGAAGATACGGTGTGAGCGAGCGTTGCCGCATCCGGACGAGGCAGCCCGGGCGGCGGCATGGACCCGGTTCGCAGCTTCTCAATGATTTTTTCCCAAATCTCCGCGCTCTGCTGGGGATGATCGGCATCGAGCTTCTGAACGGAAAGGCCCGCGGTCTTCAGTTTGTCGTTGTGACAGCCGGCGCAATAGCGGTCGAGCAGAGCGCGCGGCGATTGAGCGAAAGAAATCGCCGGCAGGATGGCAGCGGCGCAACGGAGAAGGGATCGCATCGGCTACTGTTTCTTCGCGGGTGCGCCGGGCAGGCCGAGAATGGAGTTGTTTTCGACGTGGGTCAGCGGCGGAGCGCCCAATTTGAGCAGCAGCGCGATGGTATCCGGATGCGGCACCGGAACGGTGGTGCGCAGCGACGGACCGCTGGCCATATCGGTGACGGACCATCCGCGAAAAGTTCGGGCGTCCAGTTTCGCGCCCTTGGCCACCAGATATTCGACCAGGTCATTATTCCCGCGCCACGCCGCGCCGCCGAGCGCGGTGTACCCGGTGGCGTCCTGGGTATTCACATCGAGACCGAGGTCGACGCAAAATTTGACCGCGTCCAGGGCGGAATCGGGCGCATTCCTGGAAAAATTCCCGGCCCAGCCGACGCCGGCGGCCATCATCAGCGCGGTATCGCCTTCCTGGGATGCGATGCGGGGATCGGCTCCGTGAGCGATCAGCAAACGCATGGCGGCGAGGTCGGTGGCTTGCGCGGCGCGCCAGAAGGCCGTCGATCCCGGCGTTCCCACCCACATCTGATCGTGCGCGGTGGGACGGAACCAGAGCTTGTGCGAAAGGCGCGCGTTCGGATCCGCGCCATGATCGAGCAGTGTCTTCATCAGGTCAAGATAGGTGACGGTTTCCTGCGACGGATCGGGCGTCGCCGCGCCGCCTAACGGGGCCCATTGCGCGTCGATGGTGGCATAGAGCGGGGCGAGTCCATCGGAATTCGCCAGGTTGGGATTGGCGCCGTGCTCCGCCAGAAATTTCGCGACCGCCCAATGGCCGTTGATCGCGGCCATGACCAGGGGAGTGGTTCGGTCGCCGGCGCTCGCTTCGTTTACATCTGCGCCCGATTCGACCAGAGCGCGCGCCGCTTCGAGGCGGCCATCGCGCGCAGCAAGCAGCAGGGCCGTCAGTCCGCCGGTCACTCTAGCCGTCGCGCGCCGTCCTGCCAGGGCCGCTTTCGCGGCTTGATCTCCGGGGGGAAGATTGTCGCGCAGAATCACTTCAGCGTCGAGCGGGAAATCGGCGTCCTCGACCACCAGTTTTTCCGCGCTGAGCTGAGATACTTTGGATGTCACACCGAGATTTGCGCCGCGGGCGGCGAGGACGCGGATGGTCTCCGCACGATTTTTCGCCGCCGCGAAGAATAAGGCCGTTTCCCTTTGGGTCGATTCGGTGGCGTTTACGCTGGCGCCCGAATCGAGCAGAATTTTGACTGCTTCGCCGCTACCGGAAGCTGCTGCCTGCATCAACGGAGTGGTCCCGTTCGAGTTGGCGGCATTGGGATCGGCGCCGGCCTGGAGCAGCAGGCCGATCATGGCGGCGTCACCGTTGGCCGCGGCGAGATAAAGAGGAGTGAGCGATTCGATTCGCGTCCTGGTTCGCGCATTCGCGCCGGCGGCGATCAGGATCCGGGCCATGGCGAGATCGTCATGATAAACGGCCCAGTGGAGAGCGGTCATGCCATCCGGCTGAGGCGCGTTCACATCGGATTTCTGGCGGAGCAGCGCGCTCACGGCGACAGGGTCGGCGTGCATGGCGGCATCGGCGAGGGGGCTCGAATCGGCGAAAAGAAAACCGGCGGCGATTAGCAGCAGGAACACCCGCAAGGCGGTGCTCGATCGCCGAGGCAGCATATGTTGTCTACATTTTAAACCAGATCGGGATAATGTCCCGGGAGCGTGAAAACCTGCACATTGACCCCCGCCATCACGAGTCTGTGTGGAAAGGCGGCCACCCGGTCGCTGGCGCTCTCGGCTCGGTGCGAATAGGTCGGACAAATTGATGATTTGACTCGATACCCCGATACAGAGCCGCGAGCGTCAGCGACCGGGTGGTGTAGTTTTCACACAGACTCTCACTGGCGGGGCTGTAGGATCGGAGAACCGCATCCTGACGGAGGGCGGCTCCGTGACGACGATTACGTTGCGGTAGCGACGACTGGGATGCTTGAGTTCGCGAGTTGTCGGTATTTTTCACCCTCACGGGCGGGGCGGTACTGGGTGTGATGGCGGTGCATGCCGCTAGTAGTGATTTGTTAACGTTGTACCGACAGGAAAGGAGTTAGCGTCGATGGCATACATTGAAATCGAGAAGGATCAGGTTCTACAGGAACTGCAGAAATCCCTGGATGAGGCGCCGCCACCGAAGATCGAGGAAAAGGTCCAGCCCGAACTGGTGGCCGCGGAGATAAAAAAGAGCCTGGAAGAGGCCGAGAAGACCGACTTAAACCAACCCGAAGCGGGGGTGCGATTCATCGTGAAGAGCACCCACATTCAGCTGCAAGACGGAGTCTGGGAGTTCGTCGTACTCAGCGTTCACCTGCTGGTGGAATATCACAATCCGATCGCGGTGGGCATGGGAATCGCGGAAGCCGTCCGCAAGGCGGTCGCCATCACGACACGGCTTCAGCCGTTCGACCTGTATCTCTGCAACGCGATTCTTCGTATTGTCAAACGGCACCGAGATTCGCCCAAGGTGCTCAAAATCATTGAAGCCGATCGCGCGGAAATCGAGAAGGAGCTGACCGACGCCGAAGTTCCCATTCCGCCGAATTTGGACGAAATGCTGCATGAGTTGCGCGAAAAAGGCGTGCTCGCCGAGGTTTTCCACGGGACGCGGGGACCTTATTACCGCGTGGTGTTTTAGCCGGTCATGGGACAGCTCATCGCCTCGATACCCAGGACGCCGGCGGGCAACCTGGCGGTCCGGCATTTGCGGGAACACGCGGCCGAGCAGTTCGGCTTGTCATACCTCGAGTCCTTAGGCGACCGGCTGGGGCGGGCTGAACTTGAAAGCGGTTCGGTGGTGCGCCAGTTGAACGAGTCGTTTCATCTTCTCGAAGTGAAAGACGGCGGCGAGATTGTTGCGATCATCCGGGTGCTGCAGTTCCATAATCAACTGGAGCCGAGCGGCGCGCGCGGCAAGATCGATTCGATCGAACTGAATCTGCCGGCGGAGTTATCGTCTCCGACGGTCCTACTTGATCCCGTGAATCACCCGGCGAATCTGGTCCAGCTGAACATTGCGGCCGCCAAGGCCAACAGCGTAACCGGCCACGGTGTTCGTGTGGCGATTGTGGACTCGGGCGCGGAGGGGATCGGCTTTGTTCACGACTTTTACGATCTTCTGAGCACCACGAATCAGCATCCCGGAAAAAACCGCTTAATCGACAACCACGGCCATGGAACGACGATGGCTACCATCATTCACGAGATCGCGCGAGATGCGGAAATCGATGTGGTGCGCGTGACGGACCGAGGGGGCATGGCGCTGTGGGACGTTCTCGCGGGCATATGCGTGGCGGCTATTGACTGCGCGGCAGACATCACCAATCTCAGCCTGGGCGTCACGAATCTGGGCGGAAAAACCTGCCCGTTTTGTTTATCGCTGGCTCATGTCAGATCGCTGGCCTTCGAAAAACTGCTGGACGCATTGGCGCAACTCAACTGGGAACGTCCGGTTTGGGTGGCGGCGGTGGGGAACAAAGGCCAGAGCAGCGGCTTTGAGTATCCCGCCGCATATACGTCTGTCATGGCGACCGGCGCTGTGAACGCGGCCCAATATCGATCGCGTTTCAGCAACTACGGGACGACGGGGCATCCTTATTACGTGATGGCGCCCGGCGGCGAAACACTGGCGGATTTCAAAACGGTGACGGAGGCTGTCGACAGCATCAATAGTGCCGACCACGCCGGCACGTCGGAGGCGACCGCATATACTTCCGGCGTGCTGGCGCTGTTGCGCTCGGAAACCGCTTACCGCGCGAAGAGCCGCATCGATTTTCTGGACGCCGTGATCCAGAACCACTGCGTGGCGCCTGCTCACAGCAGTCCGACTCCGGCTGATTACGGAGCGGGACTGATTCGCTATTCGCCTCCGGTGGCGGTTGGGACGCCGGGAACAACTTCGGCCTCACAGAGAAGCACAGGGCAGGGCGGGCTTCCGCAGTTTATCGATCACGGCGATCAAATCGCAATCGACGGGATCAACGTGTCCAAAGACGTTGTGATGGAACTGCTGAGAGATTTGCCGGTGCTCAAGCCGCTACGGTTTCGTGGCCGCGATTCGTGAGGCTGGCTTCGAGGAACAGGCTTATGGCTTCGAGGCGAAACAGTATAATGCCTCGTCGGTTCGCAGATAGATCCGGCCGGCGGAGAGCGCGGGGGTAGCGAAGGCGCCTTCGCCGAGATCGCTGACGGCCAGCACATCCCAATCGCGGCCGGCTCGGAGGACGGCGAGTTTTCCTTCTTCGCTGAGGACGAAGATCCGGCCTTCGGCGGCGACGGGAGACGCGGAGTATCCGCCCAGGGCGCCAGGGACGCGGGCGGCCTTGAACACTTCGCCAGTGGCGGGATTGAAGGCGGTGAGAATGCCGCCGTTCTTGATGGCGTAGAGCACACCATCGTAAAGCAGCGGCGTCGGAATCACGCCGGCGAAGCCTTTGTCGTAGCGCCACAGGTCGCGCGGAGCATCGCCATCGAGGCGGACGGCGAGCAGGCCGGTGGGCCCGCCGGTGTGGCGTCCCCAGGCATCCCATTTGTCCTTGGTGATGATGCCGTCGCCGTTCCCCATGTACTTGCCCATGCCGGTGAACATGGCGGTCATCTGATGGTCGCTGGTGTCGCCGGGGATGTCGTGATATTCATCGGGGGTGAGCTGTCCGTCGTGATTCTTATCGAGCTGGTCGAGCACACCTGAGAAAAGGCCGGGGCCGTGATCGGCTCCGTAGCCGAAGGCGTAGACAGTATCGCGATCGAGCACCGGGCTGGCGACCATGCCGGGGCTGAGGCCGGGATGGGTGAACACTCGCTTGCCGTCGGCTACGCGGTGCGCGCCGTATTGGCCCTGGCCGGCGGTCAGAATCAAAGGCGCGGAGCCTGGCGGAGTATAGAGCAGGGGAGTGCCCCAGCCTTCCGATTCCTGGCGCGCGGTTTTCCAGCGGATCTCGCCGTTGCGGCGGTCGAAGGCGGCGATGTAGGAATCGCTGAGCTGATCGGCGAGCAGAATAATCGAATCGCCGGCGACGATCGGAGAAGCGCCCAGTCCCATCGAGTTGGTGAAGGGACCGAGCGGCACTTTCCAGCGGAGCCGGCCGTCCGCGTCATAAGAGATGAGGCCGAGATCCTTAAAGAACACGTACACGTTTTCGCCGTCGGTGACCGGCGAAATGGCGGCGGGGTTGTTGAGGAGATTGACATCCTGCCGGTGTGCGCGCGTTTCGACACGCTCCCACAACAATTTGCCGGTGGCGCGATCGAAGCACTGAGTGATCAGCTTTTCGTGGTCGTAACCGGTGAGAAACACGGATCGCGTGGTGAGCACCGGAGAGGACTTGCCTGGATGGACGGGGGTTCTCCAGATGATGTTGCGGGACTTGCCGACCTCGATGGGGAACCCGGTATCCTTTGAGATGCCGGAGCCGTTGGGACCACGAAATCGCGTCCAGCCTGGGTCCTTTGGCGGGTCCTTTGCCGGGTCCTGAGCCGGGGAGGAAATGACCAGTAGCGCGAGTTGCAGCAGGCCGGCGTGGAGAAAACGACCTTTCATTCGCGGCCCAGTATAACACCGCGTCGCCGCGGCGACGCCGACGATTTCGCGCCTGGCCCGCAACCTGACGCCGGTCGGGATCATCCAAATTCGTAGGAGTACACCCGAATGAACCTGATCCTGCTGCTGGTGGTTGTCCTGGAGATTTGCATCGGCATTTGCGCCTGGCTTTCTCCGCAATGGCTGCGATCGGTCGCGGCGCGTTTGCTCACCAGGGCGGATGTGCTCGATCTGGTCAGGAAAGAGGAGCAGCGGAGGATGCAGTTCTGGGCCACGGAACTTGGTTTGGCGGAGCATCCCGGGGAGCCACATCGCGACGCTGTGCCGCACGGCCGCGTGGTTGCCCGGCAAAAAATCGCCTAAGCCGGAGACGCCCGGTCAGGGAACAGGCGTAGTGAGGGGCTTGCCTTTTTCAACCAGGAAGACCACCGCCAGCTTTAAGGGGATGGTGCCGGTGTTGCGCGCGTCATGCGTAGCTCCGTTGGGGATGATGAAGCCTTCGCCCGCTTTGACCTTAGCCGGCGGCCGGCCTTCCACTAATACTTCGGCCTCGCCTTCGATCACGTAGCTCACCTCCTCGCCGGGATGCCTGTGACGGCCGACACTCGCGCCGGGAGCGACCTCAGTCCGCGCAATTACCGCTTCACGACCGGGAACCGATACATCTGCGCGATTCACAATGGTTCTCTGGACGCCGGGGTTCTGGGAAAATAACGCTCCGGCCAACACCGTCGCCAGTGCGAGGAAACGGACCCACGAAGAATTTTGTTGAGTCACAGCGAGGAGTATAACCGAAAGGGTCGGCGCGAGACGATAAACTATAATGCCGACGAGGTGTTCAATGATGAATAAGCTCGCGGCGCTGCTGATCCTGTCATTCTCTGCCACTTGTTCCGCGCAGACCATCCCGCAGCACTCCGTGGTGAGCGCCACCGGCCAGGCCAGCGTATATGTCGCTCCCGACCAGGTAAAAGTGGACGCAACGGTGATCACCCAGGGCAACTCAGCTCAAGATGCTGCTTCGGCGAATGCGACGGCGGTCGCTGCGATCGTCGGCGCGATGACAAAACTACTGGGTCAAGGGGCTGATGTAAAGACCATCGATTACTCGGTTGGTCCGGTTTACAAATATCCATCGAACGGCGGCCTCCCGACTATCGCGGGGTATTCGGCCAGCATGACGGTAGAGACCACGCTGGGCGACATAACCATGATCGGCACGGTGATCGACGCTGCCATTCAAGCAGGAGCGACCTCCATCGGCGCTCTCCAGTTCGCGTTGAAAAATCCTGATCCGGCACATCAGCAGGCGCTCGGCTTGGCGACGATGCAGGCCAGCGCCCACGCGAATGCAATGGCCGTCGCACTCGGCCACTCGGTCGGAGGCATTATTTCGCTTCAGGAAGGAAGCCCGGTGAGTATACTGCCGATCATTGCCGGCGTCGGGGCCAGTCCGGCGACCTCGACCACAGTTACGCCCAGCTTAATCCAGGTTCAGGCGACCGTGGTGCTTCAAGCTCAGTTGAACTGACGGCGAATCCTTATTGCTCAGGATGTTGGCTGACCCCGGCGGGCGTGCGCTCGACCGGATGCGGCGTCAGCATTCCTTTTCCGCCCAGCTTCCAAAGAATTTTATTCCAAATCTTTACGCAGATTCCCAGCGGCCACCAGAGGGTCTCCCGAACGACGGCCACCTTTCGAATGCGCTCCGTAACCAGCCAGGTGCAGGAGGTTCCGGCTGGAAAGAATACCACATCTCCGGGTCCGAAATGCCGTTTTTCGCCACTCTCATGAACGATGGCAGCCTCACCGGAGAGAACCACCAGAATCTCGTCGCGCGTATAGTGCCAGTTGAAGCGTCCGGCGGTGCATTCCCAAACCACCAGGTTCGAAATCCAGTCCCGACTGGTGGCCAGAATTTTGGACGATGCTTCGGGCGCGCCGCTTAAGATCCAATCGGGTCGGATCGGGTCCGCTTCGAGATCGACGGTGGCTGGGTCCGCCATCAGGATCGCCTTGGGGATCACCGTGTCCCTGAGCCTTTGAACTCTGCTCTTGCTGCGAGATTCGGCAGAACGGTCTAAGTCCGGTTCGCGCGACTCTTCGCAGCCGATTGAAGGGTCAGGTGTCACTCTGCTTTGTGCCTCCTTGAAGACCTCTTACGCGAATCGTTCGATTCTTGGAAATCAGACTCGGCGGCTAGCGCCTTCAAAGACCTACGCTCGGCTGCGGATTTAACCTCAAAATGCCAAACCGTTGGATTTGCTGGCATTCCTATCTGAGTTCACCCCTCCGTACGTTACTGATGGCGCGTCCTCTACTTAGATCGAACTGAACCGCAAATGTTACGGATTTTACATTCCTCTGCTGTGGGCGATTCGTGCTCTTATTGATAAATCAAGAGATTACACGTGCTCGGACCTGGCAAATGCCGTAGCTCCCGACTGCCGGCGCGGGAAAACTGATCGAATGTCGTTAATGAAACGTTTGTCGCGCGCGAGTTCTCTCTCGCTAAGTTGGCCGTCATGTCATCACCGCGCATCACCACGATCGCAATCGTGCTCATGGTTATTTTCGCGATAATATATTTGGCGCGTCATTCCCTTAGCCGGTGTCCGCACCGCGATCCACCCTGTCGGCGCAAGAAACCATGCCTGCTCTGCTACCGGGATCTTTACAAGAGAAGAGATGAGGCTGAGCGCGGCGGCACGGGCTGACGAGTGGATTCCTCAGGAACGCAAGGATGGACGGGACAAAGTATCGAGCGTTGAGCGATTCGGACCAGCTGACTGAATGTGGAACTCATGTTGTTGGATCTGCATGGCCACGCGTCCCGGCTCAAAGCGCACCACCTCCCCGCGCACGACCAGCTTTAGCGGGTGCTTGTTATCCAGGCGCACCGGCCAACTGATGGCCAGCTCCAGGCGTTCCCCTAGCCGCCGGACGCGCTCGGAAGTGAACAGCACGCCGGAGCTGGAAATATTAATGGTTTTGCCATTTCCGGTCTCACGGGCGTTGGGCTTATCGAGCAGTCGGTAGTGAACGTCCCGGTCGATGGGAAATCGCACGGAACCACGTCGCTCGCGCACGTATGGCATCGGACTTCGGTTGTGAGACGTTCAGGCTTCCGCGCGCGGCCGTCTGGGGAAGACCGTTGTGCCGGGGCAGTTGCTACGAACGTCTCACACGCTGACCATACCGTAGTCGATCAGTGCTTCCAATTAGTAGATCGCTGGCGCTGCCCGAACGTTTCAGGTGCCGTCGGATCGTCGACACAGGGTGCCTGGCGAGTGCCGCAAATCACAGATTACAAAGGATATTGTTTTAGAAATCGACAATTACAAGCGGGCGTGCTTGCCTAAATAAGCGACGCGCGCCCGCACATAAAGGTCGCCGCCGAGCGCTTTGGCCGCCTTCTTCAGTTTCCAAATCATCGCCTGGCGGCGGCGTGGGCCCGCGGAGCCTCCAGCGAAGCTGGCGGCGATTTCGGGAGGTGTACGTTTCTGGACGAAAAAGCGACCTAAAAGGGCACAATCGGACACTTTTGAGCACTTTTCGGTAGGTTCCGAGGTAAACAGGGTGCGGATCCCGGTCGCCGCCGCAGCTTCGCCTACCGCTTTCGAATAAAATCCTCCCGGCACCGACGCCACCATCACCGGAGCGCCGAGAATGTCCGCCAGCGCATCCACGCTTGCACGCCATTGGCGCGCGATTTCGTCGACCGGCAGAGCCGAGAGCCGAAGGGGATGCGAAACCGAGTGCGATCCGATCACATGACCGGCCGCCGCGATGGAACGAACATCCGCCGCTGTCACAAACGCCGGCTTGCCGATCCAATCGGTGGTGATAAAAAAATGTCCACGCCAGCCATAGCGCTCCAATTGCTGGGCGATCCAGGGAGCGGAGGCGCCGCCGTCATCGAAGGTCAGAAAAACCGAAGCGTCGGACCATGGATCGCGGCAGGTGCGAACGCGGTCGCGGCCCAGTGCGGCGATGGCGTCCAGATGGCGGCGGAAATCGGCGCGATCGAGTTTGTAGAGATCGGCATCGGCGCCAGAGATGCCGCTGGTCTGATCGCCGCCGGGCTCGACCACGTCGTGATACATCAGAGAGAAGGCCCTCATGCGCTTGAGCGTAGCACGCGCCGCGATGCGCTCTGTTGCGGGCTTCGGCCGAAAAACGCTACCGTGGATTCTGCATGAATGAAGCGGCTTTTCTTCGGATTCGCGCGATCGTGGCGGACGTGCTGGGGGTCAAGGCGGCGTCGCTTTCGCCGGAATCCGGTCCGGAAAACGTCGAAAGCTGGGATTCGGTGCAGCATCTGAGCCTGATTCTCGCGCTCGAGCAGCAATACGATGTTCAGTTCGAGCCGGAAGAAGTGGAAGGCATGAAAACCCTGGGCGCGATCGCCGATGCCGTGGGACGGCGCGAGGGTAGCGCCGGCGCCTGATGGCGATTCGCTTCGAAGAGTACGGCGCGCGGCACGTCGAAGCGGTTCGCGCTTTCAATCGCCGGATCGAGGCGGCCGTCGACCCGGATCTGCTGTTTCCGGAAAAGCCGCTCGACTGGTGGCTGCCTAAAGGCGCGCACGCGGAAGTTTTTCAGGAAGCCTTTGTGGCGCTCGAAGGCGACACGGTGCGCGGCGGCTATTTCCTGAAGCACCAGCCATTTTGGGTAAACGGCGAGACGCGGCGCGTTTCCTCCTACCGGCTGCCGGTGTCGGAGGGCGTGGTGAATCGCGCCTATACCGCGATCGCGCTGCAAACGATTCGCGATGCGCTGGCGCGGCAGCCGCTGCTGTTCTCGTTGGGCATGGGATCGCTCGATGCCCCGGTGGCGAAACTCGAAAAAGCGGCGGGCTGGAGCCAGTACGTGGTGCCTTTTCGATTTCGCGTGGTTCACGGTGGACGGTTTCTCCGAAACATCTCCGCGCTGCGATCGACAGCTCTGCGCCGCGCGCTGGCCGATGCGGCGGCCTGGAGCGG
>Ga0182024_10021426_pt1 | contig 11731 bp, 4 predicted proteins | sample P32metaG_FD_120480 | JGI IMG/M metagenome (GOLD analysis project Ga0182024, IMG submission 120480) | Permafrost microbial communities from Stordalen Mire, Sweden - P3-2 metaG (Illumina Assembly) | ecosystem: Environmental > Terrestrial > Soil > Wetlands > Permafrost | place: Sweden: Stordalen... | reverse complement strand
GGCCGAACTGTGCCAGCATAAAAAAGGACCAGAATCCATGCTTCGTGTTACCAGTTGGGTAGCAGTTATTTTATGTGCGCCCGCCTCCTTCGCAGCGATCGGGCCGGTTCGCGTTCAATCCACGCCCACGCAAGCGATTCTTTCATTCACAGTGGGCGATCCATCACAGTGCCTGGTGCAGGTGTACGGCGATGCGGCGCGGACCGAGCTTGTCGACGATACCAATTCAACCTTGTTCGCGGGATCACAGCGATGCAACCGCGCCGGATCCGCGGTCAATGGCTCGAGCGTCAGTTTCGTGGCAGGTCTACGGACCTCACAAAAAGCCAGCGATGGAAAACTGCATTCGCGGGCGCTCGCGGCGGTCACGACGTACTACTACACCATCACCGACGTCCTGGCCTTTCAGTCTGTGCAAGGATCGTTTACAACGCGCAATCCGGCGCTCGGAAATCTGTATCCGGAGCAGCCGCCCTTCGATCCGAATGCGTGGGATAACCGCGCCTATCCGCAGTTTGTTTGGACGCCAGGCCAGAGGAACCAGATGTTGGTGGATCCAACCACAGGATTTTTGGTGAAGCGTATGACCTTCGCCGGGGATGCCTACGTCAAGAACCAGAACAGCACTGACGGAGTGGGCTCGCCGCTGGCCACGGCGATCACGGGAACTGCGGCGTGCTCGAATGCGAGCAGTTTGAACTCGAGCGGCGCCACATACGCAACGTGCACCGGAGCAGCGAAGATCTTCATGCCATTGCCCGCGTTCCAGATGGTGGGCAGTGGAGTGTTCAACAACTGGTATCCGCGCTTCAACGTGGACGACCTTCTTCTTTACTTGTATGGATCGGCGGATGCCACTGCTATCGGGGCCGCCAACGGCAGCGATACTGTCAGCGTGTGCCTGGCTCAGGGGCTGAATCTGCCCTGTTTATCCCAGCAGTTCAGCTCGGCTCTAAAGAGCAGCTCCGGCGCCACCGGAACGGTGAAGCTTCCCGCCGCAACACCCTCGCCTGTATTTGCCGATTGGGGCTTCACTCCGCTCCATGGCGATGTCGTACCCACACCAGGCACGGTAACGGTGAGCGGCAACACGGTGTCCTTGACGAATCCCGGTCAGTCGACTACATATCAGAATGCCTTCGATGTGGATTGGCCTGTGGGGAGCCAAATCTATATTCAGGGTTCTTCAGCGTGGGGCTGCGTGAACAATTACTGCACCATCCAGTCTATTCAGTCCGCGGTTCAACTGACCACCGTGGAATCGTGCAGCTCCGCATGCCCGGCGGCGGCAAATTACCAAGGCGCGGCGTTCGGATTTCAAGTGACCCGGCAAGGATCCAGCGGGTCCATCGGCGTGAGTTTCGGCTTTGAGGCGGACATGTCCACCTCCTGGTCGGTGCTTGAGGATGGCATCACCGACCATTGCAACGCGAATCCGGTCACGGTCTCGAACGATGCCGCCGGCAACGCATATTCCGGATACACGCTCGAAGGTTACATCTGCATGTTTCAGAACGAGTGGGCGGGCACGGCCTATTGGCTTCTCATCTCGAAGGATCAATTCGGCAATCCGCTCGGTGAAATGCGTCCGTTGGGGCCGTCGGGGTTGCCCTACACCTCCTCTTGGACATCCAATGGCGCCAGTTTTCCGAACGGGGCAAATATTTCTTTCGCTGGATTTCATCCCACGGACGGCTCCCAGTTCATGGGTAGCGTAACTTACAACAATGGGGCCACACTGCTGCTGGTCTCCGCGCAGTACAATTCATCCAATCCTGGTTGCAATCCGCCCTACAAGAACTGGCAGGGCGCTCAGAATTACATTGGAGCCTATGCCTACCCCGCGCTGACCTGCTTCACCTATACGAACCTGACCAATCCATCGTCGAACCCTGCCATGGATTTGGGGTCGCAAATCGTACGGGCCTATGCTGCCTACAGCCCGGGACTCAATTTGGCGGGTTTCGTCGTCGGCCAGGTGTTCGTTGACGGAGGATTTGCCCGTGCATGTTTAAGAGCTACCGGCGGCGGCGACCGCGCCATTCAGGTGTGCGGGGCTTTCGATACGACCACCGGGAATCTGGTCCAGGTATTTGACAGCTTCTCGAAGTATCCGGGGCGCTGGGGTTACGTTCACGGACCGATTCATGTGCTTGGGAAGTATCATTCGCTTACGCTCGATCAGCCCTATCCCGCGTCGGCCAACCCCAGCAATACTCTTTATGGTCCGTTTGAGATGGCGGTGACGGCCATAAATAGAGCCGGATATGGACAGATCTCCAACTGGACCACAGCGGGAGGCAGTCCCGGCACTTCCATCGCCGCGAGCGAGGGTTACGCCTGTCCCACCGGACTTCCCCAATATCTGATCAACGCCGGAGCGGTGGGCAATCATTGCATCCAAGTGCAGGTATCGTCGGAACCCTGCAGCCACACCCCGGGCACCGGCGCCATTTATCCTGGCGGAAAAACGGAAGCACAGCAGTTTCCCTGCACCAGCACGGACGGCTCGGTGGTGACGAACACGGCTTGGTCGAAGCTGCAAAATCTCGCAGTAGGCGATTGGATGCGGCAGAACGAGACGTACAACGACTACAGCGAGAATTTCATTGTGGCGGCGAAAAATGTGGTTTCCCCGACCGAGATCCAGTTGTGGCTCATTCGCGGCAGCGGAGTGTGGGCCAACAACGCCCAGCCCGCTTACTCCACAATTACCTCCGCGCATCCGGATGGGATGTCGCTGGCGATGACTGCCAACTGGGGTGTCGCTGCCGGCAACTGGATGATGGACGCAACCGATCCAACCGCAACGTGGATGCCGGACAATCCGGCCTGGGTTCTGGTGCATGGGACGACCGAGGTTGGATTTAGTCCCGATAACAAGATCGCCATTGGGATCGACACGCAGAACCAATCGTATTACGCCGGCTTCTTTGACCTCCCCATCAGCCAGCAGGTGATGCAACCGTTGCCGGATCTGACTGCATCCGATCCCGTTTGGGCGGGCTCAACCGCGGGGTACAACGGCGTCCTCCAAAGCTATATGAACGCGGATCAAGTCAGCGCTCCCGCCTGGGACCGGAAATGGGTGGTGAATTACCGGCATCTCAATCCATCGGCCGGGAACGGGCCGGAGTACCGGTCGAGCCCCGGCGGAACCGATACTCTGACTCCCGTCGCGGGCACCAACCAGGTGTACAAAATCACGGATCCGTATTCGGGTGGAGCGCCCGATCCCAAGAATCTTCCTTTTATTCTGTTCGCGGGCAGATTTCTGCTGAAAGACATCAGCAACCCCAGTACGACGCAGAACACCATTACCGACGCGACCAGTTTTAGCGCCTGCTATGCCATTCACGCTGGAGAATGCCGGACCGATTCGAACGCCGGAGATCGCTACGTGAGCGTCCCATTCGCGGTTGGAGAGAATCAATGCCTGACGAACCAGTACGAAGAAGTCACACCCTGCTTCTTCAACGGTCTGCCGGTTGCGGGCAAAATTCAGCAGATGGATATTTCCGGACCTCTCGATAAGAGCGGCTTGCACCAGCGAATGCTGTCGACAGCATTCACCGGCATCGGAGGCCAATATCAATACTCTGAACCCAAAATGAGCCCGGATGGGGCGTGGATGTTCCTGCCGTGCTGGTGGCTGAATGGTATTCGTTCGGACGTGTGCGGCGTCTACTTACCGCCGTTTCCGGTTGCGGATTCAGTAGTCAGAACGTCCTTCGTACCGCACGATATGACCATTTCCGGCACATCCGGCGACCAGGTCCGTCTTTGCTGGGGCTATGCCGAAAACGGTCCCGTGAATGGTTCGGCGAACAGTTTGTATCCCACATCGCGGCAAGAACGCGGTTGTTCCATTGGTTCCGTCTCCACCGTGTCCTCCAGTAATTCAGCAACTTTCGTCAAAACTGACACCACCACCCAGGGGGCCTGGAAAGCCGTCTACGGATCGGACGGTTACAACGTTGCAGGGGATTCCGTTCAATATCCGGCTTACGTTAACGGGACCGTCACTGGCGCGTCAACATATGTCTGGAACTCGGCTACCACGGACGTCCGGGCGCTTCAGCGAGTGACCGCCTCAGGCAATATTGCGGCTGCTCTCTACAATGCTACTTCTTTCACCGTAGATCTCAATTTTACGGATGGAGCGCCGCATACCGTGGCCATCTATTTCTTGGATTGGGACGGATCAAACCGAACCCAAACGGTACAGGTTCTGAACGGCGATACAGGCGCCGTCCTCGACACTCGGTCCCTCAGCAGTTTTTCCCAGGGCGTTTATCTGGTTTGGACCCTGACCGGACATGTTACCGTGAAACTCACGAATACCGGGCCCAACAATGCTGTGTTGAACGGAATCTTTTTCGGCAGCGGACCCTTTGGTACGGCTTCCGCGGTCAGTGGCCCGTTTGGCTGGGCCAGTGAAGCAGTAGAGTATGCCAATTGCAGCAACGGCTGCCGGGTTCGCATGAATCTGATTCCTGACCGGGTGGCCTACTATGTCATTCAGCGGAACCGCGGTGGAGTGCTGACAACCTCGCCGGTGATGGTCATCACTCCTCCCTAGGAGCCTGCGGGGATTCCGGACTGCTAGCACGGCAGCGCTTACCAGCGTGGTATTTATGGATCGTGCCAGTCATCCCACCGCCGCAAAAGCGGCGAAGCGGCGGAGAGCTAGCCGGCTCTCTTGACCGGCTGCCACAGCTCTGGCGGGCCCCTACCAATTATTCGCGCGACGTGTACGCGCTCCTGCTAATCCTGGTCGTCTGCGCCGGAACTGCATTCATCGGCGCGGTGCATACTCGAATCTACGGTCATGACATTTTTATCCTGCTGGACTCGGGGTGGCGCGTCGAAAACGGCCAGCGGCCAGCCGTGGATTACAATCCAGGAATTGGCACGTTGCTGCCGCTGCTGATGGCGGCTGGCCTGAAGTTGGCGCACAATTCCGTGTGGGGGGTCGGATATGCGAGCGCGCTGCTGGGTGCGGTAGTTGGCCTGTGGACCTATGCCATCGCCCGGAATCGCATGTCGTGGATCGCCGCCAGCTTGATCTCGTTGCTGCTCACACTGATCGCCGTTGCGCCTTACCCGCTGGGGTTGCTTCCAAATAAATTCAGTCACGCCATGATCTACAACCGGTACGGCTACGCGCTACTGGGCATGGTTGTGGTGGAGTCATTTCAAAGAACCCAGCGAGACGGCGACAAGCGGTTGTGGGGCAGCGTGTCCACCGGTATTATTTCCGCCGCTCTCCTATTTCTGAAACCGAGCTATGGCCTGGTCGCGCTGGTTTTCGCCGCCTATTCTGTTTTGCTCGAGCGGCGCAACTGGTGGCGGCCGGCCGGGATTTTGCTGGGATTCGCCGCCGGAATCCTCGCGATGATGGCCTGGTTGCGATTTGATTTTGAGGCAGTGTTTAACACCTTCCGGTTGCTGGCCGCGGCCAAGAGCGGCGGTCTAAACCTGTGGGAAATCCGCTGGGCCATCGTGAAGGGGCTCCCGGATTTCGCGGCGCTGGCTCTATTGGTTGTGTTCGTTGGTGTCATCCGCAGTTCGAAGGAGCCCATCGGCCGGTCGTTCAGCCCTCTGGCTGTCGCGATTTTAGTCATGCTTGGCGGATCGCTCTTACTTGCGACCAACGCCCAAGCCGGCGGGTATCCACTCAATGCGGTATTGGCGATACTTTTGGTTGAACAAGGTCTCGTCGCGGCGAAAAACTCGCGAATCGGCACCACTGCCGGGTTTCTGCGAGCGGATACGGTAATCTTTCTGATGGGGTCGCTGTGCTTTGTCCCGGACTTGTTGGCCAATGCCAGCGGGCTCGGCTCTGCGATCCTCGAGAGCCGGAGGAACCCGCCCCCATCCGAAGTGAGCCGGTTTCAATCGGTCACCCTCTCAGGCCTGCTGCTTTTTGAGGTTCCATTCGGCACCCTCGCGGATTACCGAAGCAATGGGCGTGTTTATGTCACCTACGTGAATGAGGGCCTGGACTTGATTCGCAGAGTATCGAAGCCCGGGGAAACAGTGTTCACGCTGGACATATTCAATCCGTTCCCCTACGCCTTGCTCCGGCCTCCGGCCCCTGGAGGCACGGACGCCATAGATTTCAACCATCAATTCAGCGATGAACATAAGCCGACACCGGATCGGCTATTTGGTTCAGCGGATATCGTGATGATACCCAAACATCCGTCCGGGACCGACGTGAATACGAGAGCCCTGCTCCGGAACTATCTGCCAAGCATCCAGGCGCGGTTCCGTCTCTGCGCGGAGACCGAGTGGTGGCAGCTCTACAAACCGCCGGCGCATCTGGAGGGATGCAGCGTCAGATGAACTTCAGCCTACGCATCGCCAGCACCACCATGCGCAACAGCAACCAGCCGTGGCTCCAGCGTTGGATATTGGTTTCCCCGTACGTCCGTTCCGCGTAACGAATCGGCAGGTCCACGATCTTCAGGTTGTACTTCGCGGCGCCGAAAATCAGATCGAAGTCGCCGAATGGATCGATCTCGCCGAAGTAAGCGCGATTGGCGGCAATCACTTCGTAGTCGCGTTTGCTCAGCACCTTGGTTCCACATAACGTGTCCTTGATGCTCTGGCTGAGCAGCCAGGAAAACGCCAGGCTGAAGAACTTGTTGCCCAGGAAATTAAAAAAGCGCATGGCTTTTTCCTGCATGGGATATACCAAACGCACGCCGTTGACGAACTCCGCTTTGCCGGATCGCCAAGCTTCGTAAAAACGCGGTAGATCCTCCGGAGGAACCGTCAGGTCCGCGTCCAGGATCATCAGCAGATCGCCGGACGCCTCGCGAAACCCCACCCGTACTGCGTCACCCTTGCCTTTGCCCGGTTGCTTGAACAGCTTCACTCGCGTCCCCGGCCGCCGCGCGATCTCCCGCTCCACTGCCCGGTATGTATCGTCCGTGGAATTCCCTTCCACGAAAATAAGCTCGGTGCCGGCGCCCATCTGCGGGACCCTGTCAAAGATGTTTGGTATGTTCCCCTCTTCGTTACGGGCCGGGACAATCACGCTCACCACCGGCTCTTCTCGCGCCGCCAGCTTCGGCCGCGGGCGCGCGATTAGAAAACTGGCGATCGCGAAATAGTGAAATGGCCATAGACGGCCCACGTATTTATTAAACAGGGTATCCAGAAGCGGAGTGCGGATCGGCCACATGATTTCCACCGAAGACCGCACCACTTCGAAATCGGCGAGATATAAAAGATTGATGACGTCGTCGGTGGTGAGCCAGTTCTGCGGCAGCAATCGCCTGGCAATCCCCAGGCTCTCGGCGATCCTTCTAGGAAGTTCCCAAACGCGGCTGTAGGTGTTAATGATCAAGCGCGTGGATGGGTGCGAGAGGCGGGAGATCTGCTCCAGCACGCGCTGCACGTCCCAAACATCGTTGAGCAGGTCGGAACAGATCACAAAGTCGAACTGTTCCCGCAGATCCAGAGCATGGGCATCGCCCTCCAGAAACTGGCATTCCGGGTGACGGCGCCACGCCCGTTCGATCATCATCGGCGATAAATCGATTCCCGCGCCTTGGGCCGGACGTACCGCGGCCAGCAGGTCGCCTTCCCCGCACCCCAACTCGAGCACTCGCATTCCGGGAGGGATGAGGAAACGGTAGATCTCGATGAGCCGCCGCCGGTAGTAGGCGCGAATCCTCGGCGCACGGTCCAGCGAGCTTGCCACGCTGTCCCAATATTCGCGGCGGTGCCGGGTAAATTCCGGCAGGTTTTCGGCGCGTGACTGTTGCTTTTCCGGGAGCCGCCGGCGGCCCTGCTCCAAGGCCATCCCGAACAGGATCAAATAAAAGCCGTCGACCTGGAATCGGTATCGATTGTTCTCGAACGAGGAGAGAAAATTGGCAACCGCGGTCACGTACGTAATGGTGAAAAGAATAAAAGCGAGCAAGGCGCTGGTAGCGCCATCCAGCGTCTTCTTGCGCCAGCCAGCGATCAAATAGTAGATCCCGCCGGCCCATAGCAGCGGCAATCCGATGATCAAGAACGTACCTGTGTAGAGGATCAGGCCCAGGCTATGTCCACCCCCCTCGAGCGCACGCAGGTGTTTGCGATCGGAGGCGTCCTTCCATTGGCCGAAGAAGACAATATTGAAGAAGCGATCGAGACGCCAGATTTTCTGGCGGTTGTGATCGAAGAAGGGGAAGTCTCCCGTTGGCAGAAAGTACGAAAACCACGCCTTCTCGAGAGAGCGTAAATAAGCACGCGGATAGTGGCGAAGAATGGCGAGCCCGTCCCGGATGTAGTACCGGTCAACCTGGAGAAAAGCGATGTTATTGAAATTAGTGGCGCCGGTTGAAGTCACCTGTTCATCTAACACTGGAATGCCGGTTTTTGGCGGCTGGGTGATGAAGGCCGCGTAGGCCGAAAGAGGCGACCCGGCGTCGATTAACGAGACCGGCGAGATGATGCCGGCGTGAATCAGATCCTGGGCCTCCTGCGGGGTCAACTGGTGCGACGTGATAACATCCATGTTCATTCCCATCCAGGTGTTGCCGGAGAGCGTACCGAATAGGATCCAGTTCTTCAAGAAGAAAGCGAACGCGAGCAGCACCGGAAGGCTGCCCGCCATGAAGACGGCACGGCGTCTGGGCTTACCGAAATACACCAGACACCCGAATATCAGCAGCAGATAAATCAGCTGAAATTGGCTCCGAACCATCACCAAGAGAAACACCAAGAAGCAAACCGCCGCTGCATAGCCTGGGCTTTTCCGCGCAAAGAAGTGATAGAGAGCCGTGGCGGCCGCGAGCAGCAGGAATACCACCAGGTATTCGTGCAGAAAGAAGTTCTCGAACATTACGACGCCCGGGCTGATAATAAACAGCGCCGAAAGCGTGAATGCGATGGCCGAATGCACGCCGCATGCCCGCATAAGGTGGTAAAGAAGACAGCAGATAGCTGCTCCCAAAATCAGGTGCAACGCATGAAATGCAATCGCGTAATGAGTGGGGAAGAGCTTCAGCAGGATACCGGCATAGAGATTGAACCCAGGGGGATGTGCGTGCAGATAGTACAAGCTTTCGAGTAACCGATGCCGCAACAACTCCGGGTCAATAATCTGAAAAAACGTCAGTAGCGGCCGCGCATCGAACCGGACTCCCAGTGCGTAATATACGATGCGTGAAACCGCAAAGACTAGCAATAGAATCAAGTACGGCCGGCGAGACTTTCGAGCGTTCAAAGGGTCGGAATTCCCGTCATCAGTATGACACGCGGCCGTAGGCGAAGTCTCCGGCTTGCCAACTGGCGTTTCTAATGCTGATATAAGAGTTCTAATGCCGTGGCCGGTCTTGCTGATGGCTCGCGCGCTCGAGGCAGGCGGCAGCGAGCGGCAGTTGCGTGAAATGGCAAAGGCCCTGGACCGTTCTGCGTTTGAGCCGCACGTTGGATGCTTCCGCCCGGAAGGCGAGGGCCGGCGCGAACTCGAAGCCGCCGGCGTTCCCGTCGCTCATTTTCCCGTGGATTCTTTTCGCTCACCAGGAGCCATTTCAGGCGCCTTCCAACTGGCGCGCTACATTCGCCGCCACAAAATCCGGCTGGTCCATACCTTCGATTATCCGGCCACCGTTTTTGCGGTCCCAGCCGCCCGATTCCTTACCTCAGCCACCGTAGTCTCAAGCCAACGCTCCCATCGCGACTTGATCCCGCGCGGTTATCGCCGGCTGGTCCGCATGACGGACCACCTGGTGGACGCCATCGTGGTCAATTGCGATTTCGTGCGGCGCCACCTGGAGCAGGAGGAGCGCGTACCGACCGACCGGATTCAGCTTTGCTACAACGGCATTGATCTGGATGTATTCAGTCCTCTCGACTCGCCCAGGCCGCCGGATCTTCCGCGCGATTCTTTCGTGATCGGCGTCGTGTGCGCCTTGCGTCCCGAAAAGGGATTGCCCACCCTGCTCCAGGCATTTGCCCGCGTCCGCCACTTGCGCGCCGGTATGAAGTTGGCGATCGTCGGCGATGGTCCCATGCTGGAATCGCTGCGGTCGGAATCGCAAGCGCTCGGCGTCCGTGAGGATTGCGTTTTTGCTCTGAACACCGGCCGGGTGACGGATTGGCTGCGCGCTATCGACATATTCGTATTGCCGTCTCTATCGGAAGCGCTGTCTAATGCGCTGATGGAAGCCATGGCATGTGGCTGCCCGGTGGTGGCGTCCAACATAGGCGGCAATCCGGAACTGGTGCGGAACGGTGAAACTGGACTCTTGTTCGAGCCAGGCGACGCCGCAAGCCTGGCCGCGGCGCTTCAGACTCTTATCGAAAATGAATCACTGCGCAGGCGGCTGGCAGACAACGGCGCCAAGTTCCTGCGCGATAGCTTTTCTATCCGCGCATCCGCGCAACGAATGGGAGAGATCTACGCACAGCTCTTACGTTCGCGGAGTGTTACCGAACCGCGGCCGTAAGAATCCGTAAAAAATCGGCGAGAGCACCGACTCCCTCACGGTCGCGGTTCGGTAACGCTCTTCTTTCCGAACCGCGAGCGTAAGCGATCGGTGCTTTTGAGTTTTTCACGGGCGCCTTGCGCCGCATTCTAAACTCCCGCCTCCAGCCGCGCCGCCAGCAATTCCGGCAATCCCGCCTTCAAAATCTTTTTCTGCGCCGACGCGACATCATATTCCGCCCGATACAGCGTCACCAGGCGAGTCTCCGGTTGATACACCGCATACGCAGCGCGCCAATCGCCATCGCGCGGTTGGCCCACCGAACCTGGATTGATCAGGTAGCTAACGTCAGTCTCCAGCTCGACCGCTCGGTCCTGAGCGTCGTCATCCACGCCTCCGAAAGCCACCACGCCGTTTCGATGACACTGGAATCCGCCCTGTAGGTGAGTATGCCCAAAGAAGGAAACCTCCGAATCCAGATAGGGCGCTAGCTGTTCTACGTCCCGCTCCGTCACTACGTATTCGTCTTCGTCGAGCGGCGAGCCATGCAGGATCTGAAAGCCATTCACCTGCTCCGGCCCCTTCGTCAGATCGCGCAGGTAAGCGATATTCTCGGGTTTCATGGCCGCCTGCGTCCAAAGGGCGGACTGCTTGGCCACCGGATTGAACCATTCCAGATCTTCCAACCCGGCGGCGGCTTTATCATGATTACCGCGCACGATGGATGCAACGTTGTCGCGAACCCATTCGGTGACGGCATCCGGATCGGCGCCATAGCCCACCAGGTCGCCACAGCAGAGGATGCGGTCATACTTCGACCGCGCATGCGCCAGCACCGCCTGCAGGGCTTCCCAGTTGCCGTGGATGTCGCTGAGAATCAGGTAGCGCACAGATGAATGAGAGACACCTCGGGCGGCACGCCTAAGCGGATGGGGACGCCGATGGTTCCTATGCCGCTCGAGACATACACCGACGACGCGCCTTCGCGATAGAGCCCGAGCACGTAGGGCGTGTAATAGCGCGCGACGTTTAAATGCTGGTGGAGGATTTCGACGTCCACTTGGCCACCGTGCGTATGGCCCGCGATGGTGAGATCGTAACCCTTCGAGGCGGCCACCGGAAAGACGTCCGGGTTGTGCGAGAGCAGAATGTTGACGGCGCCCGGCGCGATCAGCCGTTCCGCGCCCACTAGGTAGTTCGATTGAAATTTCTGGTAATCCACTCCCGCGAAATTGATGGTGGCGGCACCGAAGCGAAGCTGCTTGGCCTGCCCACGCAGGAATTCGATTCCGATC
>Ga0182024_10021425_pt1 | contig 11731 bp, 6 predicted proteins | sample P32metaG_FD_120480 | JGI IMG/M metagenome (GOLD analysis project Ga0182024, IMG submission 120480) | Permafrost microbial communities from Stordalen Mire, Sweden - P3-2 metaG (Illumina Assembly) | ecosystem: Environmental > Terrestrial > Soil > Wetlands > Permafrost | place: Sweden: Stordalen... | reverse complement strand
GGGGACTTGAGATGTGAGCCTCCATCGGGAAAAGAGACGTCGAGCTGTGAATCGGCTCTTCCTGGCAGGGCAAGGGTCCGAGGTATCGCGAATACGATTATACACAGGCGAGCTTCGCTTTTTTATCGCAAGGGTGGGGTGGACGTGCCTATTTACGAACTTATTTCCGGAAATGAGAAATCATCAAGGATTCGCCTTAGTAGGCTGGGCAGTATTACTGACAATCGAAGGGGGTGACGGCAACTGTGAGGAATCCCAGCCGCCCCCGAGGGCTTCGATCAGTTGCACGCTCGCGCTCATTTGCTGTAGGCGGAGGGTGACGGCGGTTTGTTGGTTGGTCAGCAGAGTCGTCTGCGCGGTAATCACGTTGAGATAGGGATCGATACCCAGACGATAGCGGTCGGTGGCTAGCGACAAACTTCTTTCTGCAGATCCCACCGCCGTGTCTTGCTGCTGAATTTGCAGAGACAAAATACGAAGCGTGGCGAGGTTATCCTCAACTTGCTGGAAGGCCGTCAGAACAGTTTGGCGATAGGTTGCCACAGTTGAATCGTATTGAGCCCGGTACTGCTGAACGGTCGCCCTTCGCAATCCACCGTCAAAAAGCGTTTCAGCAAGCGACGGCCCCACGGACCAGACGCGACTGGGCCAAATGAACCAATCAGTGATGGACGAGCTTTCGAGTCCGCCTGACGCAGCGAGCGTGACAGTCGGGTAGAAAGCGGCCTTCGCTACACCGATTTGAGCGTTGGCTTCCGCCACGCTTCGCTCTGCGGCAGCGACGTCCGGACGGCGCTCCAGAAGTTGCGAGGGCACGCCAAAAGGGACGGCGACGGGAGCTGCGCTCAGAAGCTGGGGAGGAACAGAAAATGTCGGTGCAGGCTGCCCTACCAAGAGAGCAATGGCGTGCTCATAGTTGGCGCGCGCAATCCCAAGATTCGTGTCCTGGGCTTCGGCCGTCTCGAGCTGGGTCTCCGCTTGGGCCACGTTTTCGTCGTTTGCAATGCCCGTCTCAAAAAGCACTGTTTCGAGACGCAGCGATTCGCGGTAGGCGACGACGGTGGAATCGAGCAGCTGTTTCTGGGCGTCCTGTGCGCGAAGTTCGTAATAATCGACGGCCAGATCCGCTTGGGCGGTCAGCCGCGTATTCGCAAGATCGGCCGCGCTCAACTGGGCCGCGGCAACGTTCGCGCGCACTGCATTGCGAACGCGGCCCCACAAATCCGGAACATAGGTCGCGTCGAACGCCAAATCGTATAGAGGCCCTTGGAAAGCGCCGTTGCTGCTGGATGTGGTCGTGGACGTTGAGGAAGAACTCCTGGTTGAGATTTGCCGCGACTCGGCGATGCTGAGTCCCCCCGTCACGGTGGGGAAATACTGCGACCGGGTCTCGCGAACGATGGCGCGCGCCGCATAGAAGTTGGCGGTTGCGGCGGCGATGGTCTGATTCGAGATGTCGACTTGTTCCTCGAGCCTGTTCAACTCGCTATCGTTGAACATTTCCCACCACTTGCTGCGAAGAGCGCTATCGGAAGGCTGCGCAACCTTCCAGCCATCGGTATTCGGGAAATCGGCAGGCGTGAGTTCTTTGAAGGCAGCAGGGGTTTGAACGGAGGGCGTGTGATATTTAGGGCCCACGGTACAACCGCTGAGCAAGATAACGATCAGCAAGGGAACATGCAGGGTTCGAAATTGGGAAGACATCCGTCGTTTTGTCTCTCTCGTTGTTTTCGACAAAGTCAATCAGCCTCTTGCGGGGTGACGCTCAGATGCCGCTGATGGGAACGCTGCCACCAGGCTCCAAAGCGGTCCATATAGAGGTAGACGACCGGGGTGGTGAAGAGAGTCAGCATCTGGCTGAAGATGAGTCCGCCGATGATGGTGATGCCGAGCGGTCTGCGCAGCTCCGATCCGGTGCCCGACCCCAGCGCGAGAGGCAAGGCGCCCAGGAGAGCTGCCATGGTGGTCATCAATATGGGCCGGAACCGCAGCAAGCAAGCCTCATAGATCGCTTCCTTCGGATTCTTGTGCTCGTTCCGCTGCGCGGCGAGGGCGAAATCGATCATCAGGATGGCGTTCTTCTTCACGAGTCCTATGAGCAAAATAATACCGATGAGGGCAATGACGCTGAGATCCATGTGAAAGATCATCAGGGCGAGAACCGCTCCCACGCCCGCCGAGGGTAAGGTGGAGAGAATCGTGATGGGATGGATGTAACTCTCATAAAGTATTCCCAATACGATGTAAACGGCCAGCAGCGCCGTGGTGATCAGCAGAGGCTCGGTCGAGAGCGAGTCCTGGAAAGCCTGCAGCGTTCCCGAGTACATGCCACGAATGGTGGAGGGCATGCCAATCTCCGACTCCGCCCCCTTTATCACGCTGTCGGCGTCGCTCAGGGCCACGCCGGGCGCCAAGTTAAAAGCCACGGTCACCGAAGGAAACTGGCCCTGGTGATTCACGGCGAGCGGGGCAATCCGTTGCTCGAAATGCGATACCGCACTGAGCGGCACAACGCCGCCGGTGTCGGTTTTGACGTAGACGTAGCTGAGCCCCTGCGGATTCTGCCAATAGCGGGGTTCCACTTCCATGACGACGTGGTATTGGTTGAGCGCGGTATACATGGTGGAGACTTGGGATTGCCCGAAGGCGCCGTACAGCGTCGTATCCATCAACTGGGGTGTGATTCCGAGCCGAGAAGCCGTAGGGCGGTCGTAGACGAGCTTCGCCTGAAGACCGCTGTTCTGCTGATCGGAGTCGACATCAGTAAGCTGAGGGAGCTTCCTTATCTTGTCAACGAGTTTGGGAGCCCATTCGACCAAATCGTCCAGGTTTTCGCTTTGCAGGGTGTATTGGTATTGCGCGTTCGATTGCCTGCCGCCAATGCGCAGGTCCTGCCCGGCTTGCAAGATCGCTCTCGCACCGGCAAGACCGTTGAGCTTGGGACGCAAACGATCAATTACCTGGCTGGAAGTAAGTTTTCGCTGCTCGATCGGTTTGAGCGTCACACTCACGAACCCACCGTTCACCGGGCCGTTGCCGCCGGTATAGATCACAGCGGTATCCACAGCCGGGTCTGACTTGATAATGTTTACAAAGCGCAAAGATAATTGGTCCATGGTCTGGAAGGAAATGTCCTGGGAACCCCGAATGCCTCCGCCAAGAGTGCCGTTATCCTGCAAGGGGAAAAATCCCTTGGGGACGATGATGAGCAAATAGACGTTGACGGCAATCGTTATCAAAAGAACGCCCAGAGTAAAGGCCTCGTGGCGCAGCACCCACTGGAGAGCATGGTCGTAGGTGCGGTGGAGAAAATTGAAGCCGCGTTCGTTGATCCGGTAAATCCAGCCGTGAGATTCGTCCTGCTCGCGTTTCAGGAGGCGGGCGGACATCATCGGCGTCATCGTGAGCGAAACGACCAGAGAAACCAATATCGCGACAGAAAGAGTCACCGCGAACTCACGGAACAACCGGCCCACGATGCCGGCCATCATGAGAATCGGGATGAATACGGCAACCAGAGAAAGAGTCATCGAGAGGACGGTGAAGCCGATTTCCTTGGCGCCGTGCAAGGCGGCTTCCATAGGCCGCATGCCCTGCTCGACGTGGCGGCTGATGTTTTCGATGACGACGATGGCGTCGTCGACGACAAAACCGGTGGAAATGGTAAGCGCCATCAGAGAAAGATTGTCGATGCTGAAGCCCCAAAGATACATGATGCCAAAGGTGCCGATCAGAGAAACGGGAACCGCCACGCTGGGAATCAACGTCGCGCGGGGATTCCGAAGAAAAACGAAAACAACCAAAATTACGAGGCCGATGGAGATCAGAAGGGTTCGCTCGATTTCGCGCACGGAGGAGCGGATGGTGACAGTACGATCCATCGTAACGGCAATGTCAATTCCCGAAGGGATCGAAGCTTTTAAGGCGGGAAGCGCCTGGCGGATGCGGTCGACGGTGGAGATGATGTTGGCGCCCGGCTGGCGAAATACTTGTATCGTAATGCAGGGCTTGCTGTCGCAATATGCCGAAGCACGAATGTTTTCCACGGAATCCTGAACATCGGCTATATCGGAAAGCTTGACGGCGGCGCCGTTATGGTACCCGACGACCAGCGGTCTGTAATAATCGGCTTTCAGGAGTTGGTCGTTGGCGAGGATGTCGACGCTGGTATCGTCATTCCATATCTGCCCTTTGGGCAGATTGGCATTCTGCTGACTGAGCATATTGCGGACATCCTGAAGGCCGAGCCCGTAGCTGTTCAACTGAGTGGGATTGACGTCCACGCGGACAGCGGGTAGCGAACTACCGCCGACAAAAACCTCGCCGACCCCCTGAATCTCCGATAACTTTTGTTCCATGATCGTCGAGGCGGCATCATAGAGGGGACCACGGTCATAAATGGTCGATGTCAGGGCAATCTGGAAAATGGAAACATCGGCGGGATTCGACTTGCGATACGTCGGATTGCTCGGCAAATTCGCCGGGAGATAACTGCGCGCGGCATTGATCGCGGCCTGAATATCTCGAGCGGCGCCGTCAATATTACGGTTCAAGTCAAATTGCAGCGTGATCCTAGTAGTACCAAGGTAGCTGGACGACGTCATTTCCGTGATGCCCGCGATGCGGCCGAACTGGCGCTCAAGAGGGGTGGCCACGGACGACGCCATAATCTCCGGACTGGCGCCGGGCAGACTTGCCTGCACGTTGATTGTCGGAAAGTCAATTTGGGGAAGGGCCGCAACGGGCAGCATGACAAAGGCAATCGTTCCGGCGAGGGCAATCGCCAAGGTTAGAAGCGTCGTGGCAACGGGCCGATGAATGAATGGAGTAGAAAGGCTCATGTGTCAATCCGCCGTCGAAGGAGAGGGCGCCAGATGGCGATCGCTTGCACTGCTACCGGTGACGCGGCGGGCAAGTTTATCGAAGAAAATGTAGACCACAGGAGTCGTATAAAGCGTGAGCACCTGACTAACCAGGAGACCGCCCACGATCGAGATGCCGAGAGGTCTGCGCAATTCGGAGCCGATTCCGCTGCCGAGCGCCAGGGGCAAGCCACCCAGCATGGCGGCCATTGTGGTCATCAGGATGGGTCGAAAGCGCAGCAGGCAGGCCTGATAAATCGCTTCCACCGGGGGCTTGCCTCCCTTCCGCTCCGCTTCCAAAGCGAAGTCGATCATCATGATCGCGTTTTTCTCGACGATTCCAATCAAGAGGATAATGCCAATCAACGCGACCACGCTAAATTCCAAGTGAAAAATCAACAGGAACAGAAGCGCTCCGACGCCAGCCGACGGGAGCGTCGAAAGAATCGTCAACGGGTGGATATAACTCTCGTAGAGCACGCCGAGCACGATGTAAACCGTCACTACTGCGGCAAGAATCAGAAGAGGTTCATTCGAGAGAGAGGCTTGAAAGGATGCCGCGGTTCCCTGGAAGGCCGCCTGAATACTAATGGGCATTCCCATATCTTTTTGGGCTTTGTCGATGGCGTCGGTCGCACTACCGATCGAGGCACCAGGCGCCAAATTGAACGAGATGGTGACGACGGGAAATTGTCCCTGGTGATTGACCGAAAGCGGCGCCGTCGAGGACTCAAAGTGACTGATCACGTTGAGCGGAACGGCTCCTCCATTCGAAGCAGTAACAGCAGCCGGATTTGCGGAACCGGTGGTAGCAGATGTACCGGAACTCCCTGTCGAAGCCGGAGCGGAGGCCGTCAAGGCGCCGTTTCCGGCCGACGTGGAAGCGGTTGGAGCAACGGCAGAACGGACGTAAATATCGTGCAAGTCCTCGGGATGCCTTTGAAAACTGGGCATCGTTTCAAGGATGATGTGGTATTGGTTCAATTGGGTATAAAGCGTCGAGATTTGACGCTGGCCAAAACCGTCATAGAGTGTCTCATCAATGGCCTGAGGCGAAATGCCCATGCGCGATGCCGTTTGGCGGTCGATCACCAGCCGCGCCGCGAGGCCTCCGGTCTGCTGGTCGGTTGCCACGTCGCGCAACGCCGGCAATTGCTTGAGCTTGTCCACAAATTGTGCAGTCCAAACATTCAATTCATTCTGATCGGGATCCTCGAGAGTGTATTGGTACTGCGTGCGGCTGACGCGATCCTCGACCGTCAAATCCTGAACGGGCTGCATGTAAAGGGTGACACCGTCAACCTTGGCGAGTTCCGGCTGGAGCCGGCGAATGACATCCGAGGCGTTTAGACCTCTCTGCTCAAGTGGCTTGAGATTGATCAGGATTCGGCCGCTATTCAAAGTGGTATTGGTTCCGTCGACGCCTATGAAGGAAGAGAGGCTTTCGACGCCGGGGTCCTGCAGAATCACCTTGCAGAGCTCTTGCTGACGTTCCGCCATGGCGGGAAACGAAATGGAATCCGACGCTTCCGATATTCCCTGGATGATGCCGGTGTCCTGTACCGGGAAGAACCCCTTCGGAATGATCAGGTAGAGAAGAAATGTGAGGACGAGCGTCGCGGCCGCGACCATGAGAGTGGCCGTCTGATACTTTAGGACCCGCTGTAGCGTTCTACCGTAAAAGGCGATGATGCTGTTAAAGGCGTGCTCGGACTTGCGGTAGAAGCGGCTTTGCTTGGATTCCGGGGTGTAGTGCAAAAGTCGCGAGCACATCATGGGCGTGAGGGTAAGCGAAACCAGGGCGGAGACAAGGATGGTCACGCTCAAGGTAATCGCGAATTCGCGGAAGAGGCGGCCGACGATGTCGCGCATGAACAGCAAAGGAATCAAAACGGCGATCAGAGAAATCGTCAGCGAAAGAATGGTGAAGCCAATTTGTTCGGCACCCTTCAAGGCGGCCGTCATGGAATCTTCGCCCTCTTCGATATAGCGGGCGATGTTTTCGATCATCACGATGGCGTCGTCGACCACAAAGCCGGTCGATATCGTGAGGGCCATCAGGGTGAGGTTGTTCAGGCTGTAGCCGGCAAGGTACATGATGCCGAAGGTACCAATCAGCGAAAGCGGAACAGCCACGCTCGGGATGAGCGTCGCGGCAATGTTTCGCAAGAACAGGAAAATAACCATCACGACGAGCGCGACGGTCAGCATCAGCTCGAATTCCACATCCTTCACCGAAGAGCGAATCGTGGTGGTGCGGTCGGTCAGAACAACCACTTTTACGGCGGTGGGGAGCGTGCTTTGCAACAGGGGGAGTAACTTCTGAATGCTATCGACAACCTGAATGATATTCGCGCCTGGCTGCCTCTGAATATTGACGATCACGGCGGGCTGGGTATTCATCCAGGCCGCTTGCTTCACATTTTCGGCCGCGTCGACGATAGTCGCGACATCGGAAAGCACCACGGGCGCACCGTTGCGATAAGCGATCACGACCGACCTGAAGTCCTTGCTGGACGTAAGCTGATCGTTCGCGTCAATCTGATAATCCTGACGAGGCCCATCGAAGCTGCCCTTGGCCAAGTCGAGACTGGTCTGCTGCAGCGCGGCCCGGACGTCCTCGAGATTGATGCCGTGGGCCGACAGAGCGGTGGGATTTACCTGAACGCGCACCGCAGGCTTCTGTCCGCCGCTAATACTGACCAACCCAACGCCGGGCAGCTGTGAAATCTTCTGCGCAAGCCTCGTATCGGCCAGGTCTTCCACCTGAGTCAGAGAAACGGAATCCGATGTCAGCGCAAGAGTGAGAATCGGCGTATCGGCCGGATTCGTTTTGCTGTAGATCGGAGGGACGGGCAGGTCCGCCGGCAGGTAAGTCTGCGCAGCATTGATCGCCGCCTGCACTTCCTGCTCGGCAACGTCGATGCTCAGGTTCAGTGAAAACTGCAGGACGATGACCGAACTTCCGTCAGAGCTCGTCGAGGTCATTTGGCTGAGGCCGGGCATTTCCCCGAACTGCCGCTCAAGAGGCGCTGTAACGGCGGAAGCAGCTACATCCGGGCTGGCGCCAGGGTAAAACGTCACTACCTGGATCGTGGGGTAATCAACCTCGGGCAGCGCCGACACGGGCAACTGCATAAACGCCACGAGACCAACCAAAAGAATCGCCGCCATCAGCAAGGAGGTCGCAACTGGGCGGCGAATAAACGGTGTGGAGGGACTCAAGGGGCTTGCTCTCCATTCGCAGCACTGCGGCCCTTGTTCTGGGTTCCTTGTCCTTTTTGTTTTCCGGGCCCTTGCTGTCCTCCCTGTCCGTTCGCTCTACCCCCGCCACCTTGGCCGCCCTGTCGAACCGATACAGACGCACCGTCTTGCAGACGATCGAATCCGCTAATTGCAACCTGCCCGTTTGGCTCTACGCCGTCGACGGCGGTCACATTTCCATCGGTCGTGCCGGTCTTCACGGTAAGCATCTGGGCGGTCTTGTCAGGCTTAATGGCATACACGAAAGCCCCCTGTGCATTCCGCTGAATCGCGGCCGTGGGCACGAGGGTGGCATCATGCTCTGTCTCGACCAGAAGGCGGGCGTTCACGAATTGATTCGGGAAAAGCGAGGAGTCCTTATTGGGAAAGAGTGCTTTCAGCTTCACGGTGCCGGTCGTCGTGTCAATTTGGTTGTCCAAAGTGAGTAGAGAGCCGGCAGCAATCTGTCCCTCTTGGGTGCGATCGAGAGCCGCCACAGACATTGTGTGCCCCTGGCGCAATTGCTGCTGAATCTGAGGCAAGTAGTCCTCGGCGATGCTGAAGACTACGGTGATCGGCTGAAGCTGTGTAATGACAAGCAGAGGCGTGGTGCTGTTGGCCTGCACGATGTTACCAGGGTCCACTAGGCGCAGGCCGATGCGGCCGTCAATGGGCGAAGCGATGTGAGTGTACGTCAAGTTGACGCGGGCATTCTCCACCTGGCCCTCGTCATTCTTCACCGTGCCCTCATACTGCAGCACGGCCTGTTCCTGGTCATAGACCTGTTGCTGGGCGATGGCGTTGCGCGCGAAGGCCGACTTGTAGCGATCAAGGTCAATCTTCGATTCCGCCAGAACGGCTTGGTCGTGCGCTAACTGTCCTTCCACTTGCGTCAGGGCGGCTTGATAGGGGCGCGGATCGATTTCGAGTAGCGAATCGCCCTTGTGAACCATCTGACCTTCTTGGTAGTGGATATCCATGATCTGGCCCTGCACGCGGCTTGTGACCGTTACGGTGTAAACAGGGGTGACAGTTCCGAGGGCTTCCACATAGACGCCAATGTCCCCTTTGTGAGCCGGGGCCGTAGTGATCGGAACAGGGCGCGGCGGGGCGGCGGCTTTGGCTCCGGAAGCGTCGCCGCTCGAATGGCGCTGGTAATATAACAGGCCACCAACGGCTGCGGCGATCAAGATCAAAATCCACACCCAGTTATGGCTCTTCTTCTCGGGGGGAATATCGCTGAATTCGGAGTGCTTTACAACCGATGATTCAGGAGCAACTGGGGTACTCGTCACTTCGTTGGTCGAATCCAATTTTGTATCCAACGTTTTCCTCAATCGGCTCATGTGGCTCGTAAGGAACCACGGAGTTCGGTAGGTCAAAGGAGTCTATTTCGACAATTATGATTAAGGGTGAATCATCCCTGAGTTTAACAGACGCAGATGCAGGTCAAAAGGTTTCGCTCGCACGCGAGTCGGGGAAGCCAACCGCGTCAGAATTTGCTTTGCGACGTCGCTAATCGCTTCTTTTCACAAGCTTTGGCGACTTCCGGTGGCTTGGCAGGAAGGCTCGCTAGACTCAATGCGGCCTATCGTATCAAAAAGATAGCTCGGCAAAGAAGCAGGGAAAGTCCGCCATGTTTGCGCACGCGGATAGGAACTTCGCGACCGACGGCTGTTTGAATTTCGTGCGCAGCGTCGCGGACAGCGCCGACCCTCACAACCGCCGCTTGCGGACCGGGGGTTGACTGGGTGGCGAATACCTTTTCTATCTCCATGAGCTTTTGCTTGTCGGCGTCCTGCGCCATGGCTGGCCTAGAATGCATGAGCACTCCAATCGCGCAAATCTGAAGCGTGATTCTCACCAGTTTCATGAACGTGCTCCCTTCTTGTGTGTGAGATGACGAACTTGATCCGGGAACTGGACCTGGCGAAATCATCGCTGCGCCGCAGTGGCGGGATTATAATCCCGCCGAGACAAATTGTGGGGAAGGGTTTTTGTGGCTGGCACAAAGAAACAGGTTGAGCGTCCGCCGAACGGCGGAAGCATGGTTGGGAGCACGGCGGCTGAGATTTGCTTTTTCAGCGCGATGGATTTGGCGCGACTGATCAGGCAAAAGAAGCTGTCAGCGCGAGACGTGATGCGGGCTCATTTGCAGCAGATCGAACGGCTGAATCCGCACCTGAACGCTATCGTCACCCTTGTGTCAGAAGATGAGTTGATGACTCAGGCGAAGGCCGCGGATGAAGCAGTAGCGCAACGCAAATCCCTGGGGCCGCTGCACGGGATTCCGGTAGCGGTGAAGGACAGCTACCAGACGAAGGGAATCCGCACGACGTCTGGATCCATCCTCTGCAAGGACTACGTCCCCGACTTCGATTGCCTGGTGGTTGAGCGCGAGAAGGAGGCTGGCGCGATCGTGATCGGGAAGACAAACCTACCGGAGTTCGGGCTCGGATCGCAGACGTTCAACAAGGTATTTGGTGCAACGTTTAATCCCTACGATGTCACCAAGACGTGCGGCGGAAGCTCGGGCGGGGGCGCCGTTGCGCTGGCGTGCGGAATGGCGCCACTGGCGGACGGAAGTGACATGGGCGGTTCGCTGCGGAATCCGCCGAACTTTTGCAATGTCGTCGGTATGCGCACCTCTCCCGGGCGGGTGCCCAACAGCCCGGCACCGCTCGGCTGGTTCACGCAGGGCGTCGCGGGCCCAATGGCACGCAATGTTGCGGACTGCGCTTTGTTTCTGAGTGCGCTTGCTCGATTCGATCGCCGTTCGCCTATTTCGATCGATCAGAGCGGGGAACAGTTTGAGGCAGTCCTCGGGCGGCGCAGCTTCAAGGGCGTGCGGGTCGCGATGATGAAGGATCTTGGGTTGCCGTGGGAACGCGCCGTAAAGGACGCGGTCGCCGCTCAGGGGAAAGTGTTTGAGTCGCTGGGATGCACCGTCGAGGAAGCGGAGCCAGATCTGAGTGACGCAAACGAATGCTTCATTTCGTGGCGACATTGGCTGCTGGAATTGCAGTTCGGCGATTTGGTTGAGACACGAGGCAAACAGCTGAACGAATATATTCACTGGCACGTTAAAGAGGGACGCAAGCTGACGGGACCGTATCTCGCGCGGGTCGAAGCAAAACGCACGGCTCTTTATCAAAAGATGCGGGAGTTCACGGAACGGTATGAGTTCTTCCTTCTGCCTGTTAACCAGGTGCTACCTTTCGATGTTGGCACGCCTTACCCGAAGGAAATTGATGGCATAGAAATGGAAAACTATCTCGCGTGGATGAAGTCAGCTTATTACATTTCGGCGGTTGGGAACCCAGCCATTTCCGTTCCATGCGCGTTTTCGGAGGGTTCCCTTCCCATCGGCCTCCAAATTGTGGGGCGCCACAACGACGACTGGGGTTTGCTGCAACTCGCGTACGCCTTCGAGCAGGCTACTCAAATTGGCAGGCGGCATCCGCCGATCATCTAGCTAGTTTCTGTCGCGAAACCGCCTATTTTGGCGAAGAAACGACGGGGCAATAGAGATTTCAGGGATTTAGGCCGAAGTTCCACCAATAACAGACGCCTGATTCGAGGGTAAGCTCTTGAAGGTTCGCGGGTTGGGCCGAGTTGTTAACTTC
>Ga0182024_10021424_pt1 | contig 11731 bp, 10 predicted proteins | sample P32metaG_FD_120480 | JGI IMG/M metagenome (GOLD analysis project Ga0182024, IMG submission 120480) | Permafrost microbial communities from Stordalen Mire, Sweden - P3-2 metaG (Illumina Assembly) | ecosystem: Environmental > Terrestrial > Soil > Wetlands > Permafrost | place: Sweden: Stordalen... | reverse complement strand
TGATCCCCGGCGAAGCAACGGACGTGAAGGAGGTGGGCACGACGGCAGAACTGGAGGCCGTCAGCTAGAACGACCAAGAGTTGGTGCGGTAGTCGTCATACACCACTCGGCCGGACTTGACCTCCCCGCTCGATATAGCGGGTCTGTGATTAGGTCGGCATGACGCTCCCAGCGCTCGCACGATCGTGTCGAATTTTGTCCGGCAACAGCACAGCTATGGGGTCAGCAAGCAATGAGCGGGCCTGAGCGGATTGACTGAAATGGGCCGGAGCCGGTTTTAGTTGTTGAGATCGTCCTACCCGCTACACGCCCGGCACCGGCCGGCGTTACGGGCGTGGGTCGTCCTGTCCGCCGGGGCTCCCGCTGCTGGCGCTCCCGACAGCTCGAGCCAGTCAGGGGCCGACGCCGGGAAGTTAACGTTCGTGCGGCGTTGGGGTAGAAGGAAGAGCGCAATGACTGAAGGCCGCGGGCCCAATCCGGTACAGATTCTGGCCAAGGCGGCCGCCGCGCTGGAGCAGATGGGTGACAACGGCGAGATGACGGCCGCTGAGCTTGCCGGCCTGCTCGGCGAGCCTCGATCCAGCATTTACCGTCTGCTCGCGAGTCTCTCCGACGCCGGGCTCGTCGAGCAGGGTTCCACCCGGGGGACCTACCAGCTCGGGATGAAGCTCTTCCAGCTGGGCAGCAAGGTGGCTCAGCGCTTCGACGAACGCCAGCTGGCCCTGCCGGTCATGGAACGCCTTCACAACGCCACGGAACAGACGGTCTTTTTGTGCGTGCGAAGGCATGACCAGGCTGTCTGCATCGAACGACTGCACGGCAAGCACGTGCAAACTCTCGCGCTGACTCTCGGGGGCGTGCTGCCGCTTCACGTCGGAGCGGGACCTCAAGTGCTGCTTGCCTACGGCAGTGAACAGTTCCGCGAGGCCTACCTGAGCGGGCGTCGCTTTCAACGGCTCACGCCGAAGACGTCCACATCCGCGCGCCAGGTCAGGCGCGACCTCGACGAGATCCGTCGGTTCGGTTACGCCGTCAGCGACGAAGACGTCACCGTAGGCATCGCCGCGCTGGGCGCGCCGATCTTCGACCACACCGGTCAGATACGGGCTGCCCTCTCAATTAGTGGCGTCAAGCCAGCAATTCTTGGAGGAGAAGTCGAAAAGCTGAAACGCCTCGTCGTGGAAGGGGCGGCCGAGGTCTCGCGTGCGCTCGGTTGCGGCCAACCCGATGGCCGTCCCTAGCTGCGAACGATTTCTCGCGCCTCAGAGTCATCATTCAGGACTGGTTCGGCCCTGCCGGCCGATGGCCGGCGGCGCCACCCGGCAGAAGAGTCAGCGCGGACGTCGTGTCGAGCCGGGGCACTGTGCTCGAGGCAGACGCGAAGTCGGCACCTTCGCCGTGAGTACCGAACCCGCCGTCGACGAGCATCGTGATCCCTGTAACCCAGCTCGCGCGCTTGTTGTCGGTGAGGAAGGACACGGCGTCGGCGATGTCGTCTGGCGTGCCCACGCGTCCGAGCGGGCACGCCCGAGCCTGGGCCGTCCCCACCTCGGGATCGGCGAGATCGTCTTCGTTGGCTGGAGTGCGAACGGTCCCCGGTGCGATCGCGTTGACGCGTATGCCGAGCGGACCCAACTCGAGAGCCATGGCCCTGACCAGCCCGACCAGTCCGGCCTTCGATGCCGAATAATGGGCGCCGCCGAGCCAGGCCATGTAAGCGGCGTTCGAGGCGACACAGACGATGGCGCCAGACTTCCTAGCTGCCATGTGCTCCGCAGTGTGCCGGCAAACGTTGAAGGAACCGGTCAGGTTCACATCAACCACGCGGCTCCACGTGGTGGGGTCGAGCTCGAGGAAAGGGACACCCTCCCAGACTCCCGCCACCGAGGCAACGGCGGCGATCGGACCCTGCTGATCCTCGATCGTCTGGCACATGAGGCCCACGGCCGCCCAATCCTGTACGTCGCACACGTACCCCTTAGCCAAACCTCCCGCCACTCTGAGGGCGCGCAGTGTGGTGTCGCAGCTCTTCACGTCGACGGCAGCGATAGCAAAGCCGTCCTGCGCCAATCGGGCAGCGACTGCAGCACCCATCCCTTGGGCGGCGCCGGTGACGAGCGCGACTGCTGGCATAGAGACGAGTGAGTCGGTTACGGCGGCTCCTCCTTGCTGATGCGTTTCCGATGCACGATACTCCGCGTCGACCGGCGGGCTCGTGAGCATGTCATCCGCCACCACCGTGAAGAGGACCGAAGTTCGCATGAAGGCAATCATCAAGACCGCAGAGGCCCCAGAAAGCCTTGCTTGGCTGGACTGGCCGGATCCGATGCCCGGCCACGGGCAGGTGGTGGTGGAGATAGAGCGAGCAGGAATTTGCTCTACTGATGTCGCTATCTACGACTGGACGTACCGAGGCCGGCAGCCTGTGCCCATCCCGTCGGTCCTCGGGCATGAAGGCGCCGGTCATGTCACTGAGATCGGCAAGGGTGTCGTAGATATCGCCGTGGGGGACCGCGTCGCTCTGCAGGTGATCTGGGGTCATCCGCAGGCACCCGAGTCACTGCGCGGCTGGGAGAACCTCGATCCCGATTGGTGTCATATTGGGGCCTCAGAACTCGGTGGCGTCTTTGCCGAGCGAATAGCGATCGACGCCCAACGAGTTGTGCGGCTCGGCCCGTCAGTCACGATGGACGACGGTGCGCTTCTCGAGCCGGCAGCCGTCGCCGCCAGCGCCATGGAGACTGTCCAACTCGTTGCAGGTGACACCGCCTGCCTCGTAGGCCCGGGGCCCTTCGGGCAGATCATGTGCCAGATCGCCAAGTCTGCCGGGGCGTCCCGTCTCGTTGCGGTCGGACTTTCCGGCGTGGACGAGTCGCGCCTCGAGGTCGCCAGGCGTTTCGCAGGAGTCGACTCAGTGGTCCTTCATGGCGGTGACATTGCGGCCACAGCCGACGCCGTTCGCAACACCCTCGGCTCGGCTGGGGCCGACGTGGTCCTTGACTGCGGCGGCACTCCGGAGTCGCTTCCGTTGGCGCTCGAGGTTGCCTCGCAGGGGGCCCGTGTCGCTGTGTTCGGCTTTGCTGTTGAAGCCAAGGTGGAGCCTCTCCGCCACATCATCCGCAAGGGTCTCCGTCTTGCCGGCGTGTCGGCTGCAGCGCGGAGACACTACGGATGGGCGTTGCAGATGATGAGTCGTGGGTCGATCTCGCCTTCCCGGCTTGTGTCGCACACGGTCCCACTGAGCGAGGCAGCCGCCGGCATCGAGCTGGTCAAGTCGAGAACCGCAACCAAGGTCGCGCTGACGAGATGAGGCGACTGGCAGACTGGCACCGTGTTGCGGGAAGCCTGGGACCATCACGCCGAGGAGTGGGTCGCCTGGGCGCGAACGCCTGACCACGACTGTTATTGGAGCTTCCACCGTGATGGCTTCCTAGTGCTCGGACACCGCAGAGAGCCGTCGAGCCTGTGTCGCTGACTGCTGCGCTCATTGTCGTCGCCGCCGGACTTGCGGCCGGCACCATGAACGTCATAGTCGGCTCCGGTTCACTGATCACATTTCCAACGTTGCTGGGCTTGGGCTTCGCCCCGGTCATCGCCAACGTCAGCAACACGGTAGGGCTGGTACCCGGCTCGCTGAGCGCCGTCATCGCCTACAGGCGCGAGCTCCACGGCCAATACGGCCGAGCCCTGCACCTCGGTTGTGCTTCGGTGGCGGGCGGGCTCTGTGGAGCGGCTCTATTGCTCGAACTACCGGGAACGACCTTCCGCCGCGCGGTGCCCTTCCTCGTCCTGATCGCGTCAGTTCTCATGGCACTCCAGCCGCGACTTGCTCGACGGCTCGCAGAGAGTGGTCAGAGACGCGTCAACGGCGGTCCGTCATTGCTCGCCTCGGTCCTGGCAACCGGCATCTACGGCGGCTACTTCGGCGCTGCGCAGGGCGTAATCCTCATATCCCTCCTGGCGATCTTCATCGACGACGACCTGCAGCGCCTGAACGGCATGAAGAACGTCCTTGCCCTGTTGGCAAATGGAAGCGCGGGACTGCTGTTCGTGATCTCGAGCCACGTGTCCTGGCTGGCGGCGGGACTCATCGCGGCCGGCTCGATAGTGGGTGGCCAGATCGGGGGGATCATCGGGAGACGTCTGTCGCCGGTCGCATTGCGCGGCGTCGTAGTGATCGGGGGAGTTGCCGTGGCCACGCTGTTGTTCGTCAAGTACCGGTAGCCAAGCTGTTCGACAGCAGTCGTGACAGCGCCAGCGGGATGCGAACCCGTGTCATGTGGGCGAGCTAGCGATTCAGTGCGGCGGAAGCGGTCCGGTTTCCCCGTTCTTCGTGCCGGTGCAGGTCGCCTTCTGGTCGCCGAACGTCGGTCCGGAGACGAGACTCGGCGAGCCAGAGCTATGCCCGACATTGGGCTTCGGATCGTTTCCCGCGCAGTAGGCTGATCCATAGATCACGTCGGAGCCGATGTCGTACTCGTCGATCTTCTGCTCGTGGTTGTAGGCGAACTGGAGCGGCCCGCTAATGACGGTGCGGATAACGCCCGCCCATATCCCGCCGTAGCCGACCTCTGAAAGAGGTCCCCTGACCTGGTCGTCCTCGAAGTCGGTGTAATTGCTGCCGGGACCCGCCAGGGCGTCAACAAGCTTGTTGGCAGCACCGCCACCGGACACCGTCACCGATCTCGCGATGAATGTGTTCTGAATGACGATCGCCGAGGCATCCCGCCCGCTCACCGGCCCCTGAATCGTGGCGAAGACCGGGCCGTAGGGAACCTCAGTGCCGAGATAGAACGCCCCGTCCGAGTTAACGGTGACAGCACCGAGGATGGTGACCTTGGCCTTCTCGCTCAGCCCCGCGAAGGCCGCCTTTGCGCCGACGGTGACGCCACCCTCTACGGTCAGACCGCCTTTGGCCACCAACAGCCCGGACCCGTTGCCGAGAGTCAACGGCGAGAGCACGGCTACGGCGCCGACGATTTCACACAACGAACCGGGCGGCATCGTGAACGTTGAGTATGTGTGCGCCGTAACTGCCTCCGGCGACGAGAGCGTCCCTGAACAGGTGAAATGTGGGGGCCGGGCCGCATCCGCCGAGGAAGCCCAACCCGTCGAGACCAAGGCCAGCCCGACCACTAGCAAACTTGCCGTGAGACCCTTGCCCGAAAGGACCTTGAACACTGACCGCATCACGCATCCGCCTTCCCCGCATCACATCACCGACTTAGTACGAGGACGGTAACGGCATGGGAGAAAGCAAGTCAAAACGCGGCGAGGCCCACTTGCCCCGACGCTTTAGAATTCATGCCACACGCGTGCGGCCTGCCTCGTGCCGCCTGACGTACTGCCTCGGCAATGGGGATACCGTTCGGCCTCGGTGACCGCCTGGGCGAGAAGTTGCCCGGCGAACTCTTAGCGACGTTCGGGCAGGCTCACGGCGAACTCACGCCGAGATCGACGATAGACCTTCGCCGGGCGGCCGGCTCCGGGTCCCCGACGACCCGGCGGGCCACGCTCACCTCGGCGGTCCGCAGCTTGATTCGCGATGATGCCCGTTCCCGCCGGGAGCTCTTCGCGCTGGCCAGCGGACATCGGTAGCGGGCGGCGTCGAGAGCGCGACCTCGATGCCAAGCCTGTCAGTGCGCCAATGCCGACGACCGTGTATGCACGGACTCGGTCGCAAGTACGTCCCAATCGAAGTAACAAGGAGACATGATGAGCACACAGCAGACGTTCGTGATCGCCGGCGCCAGCCTGGCAGGAGCCAAGGCGGCTGAGACGCTCCGGGCCGAAGGCTTCGGAGGACGGGTGGTGCTGATCGGCGAAGAAGCCGTTCGACCCTACGAACGTCCACCGCTCTCGAAGGCGTACCTGCGCGGGGAGGTGGGTTTCGAGACGGCAGCTGTACATCCGGAGACCTTTTATGAGGAGCACGACATCGAGCTGCTCACGTCGACGACGGTCACGTCGATCGACCCGCTTGCCAAGCAGGTGGGCCTCGATCCGGGTGGACGGCTCTCCTACGACCAGCTCTTGCTCGCGACCGGGTCGACTCCGAGCCATATGACGATCCCCGGGAGCGACCTCGACGGTATCCGCTACCTGCGAAGCCTCGCGAGCTGTGATGTGTTGCGTGAGGCGCTCATACGGGCGGAACGGGTCGTCGTGGTGGGAGCGGGATGGATCGGCTCGGAGGTGGCGGCGTCCGCCCGCCAGCTCGGCACGGAAGTGGCGCTCGTCGAAGCCGCCCACGTCCCTCTCGAACGAGTGCTCGGCACTGAGGTCGGCGCGATGTTCCGTGACCTGCACGCTGAGCACGGTGTCGAGCTCCACATGGGCGTCGGCGTCGAGGCCTTCCGGGGCTCGGACGCCGTCGAAGAAGTCGTGTTGGCCGATGGCAGCGTCGTCGCGGGCGATCTCGTCGTGGTGGGAGTCGGCGTAACTCCAAGGACGGAGCTGGCCACGAGCGCCAGTCTGCTCATCGACAACGGCGTCGTCGTCGATGAGTACCTGGCCACGAGCGCCCCGGGAATCTGGGCGGCCGGCGATGTCGCCAATGCGTACCACCCGGTATTCGCCACTCGGATCCGACTCGAACACTGGTCGGCTGCGCTCAATCAGGGTCCGCTCGTGGCCAAGAACATGCTCGGTGGGAAATTCGCCTACGACAAGATTCCCTATTTCTTCTCCGATCAGTACGACCTCGGACTGGAGTACAACGGCTTCGCGGCGAACTGGGACCAGGTGGTCTACCGAGGGGACCGGGAGCGGCGCGAAGTGATCGTCTTCTGGCTAGACCACGGACGCGTCGTTGCAGGCATGAACGTCAATGTTTGGGATGTCGCCGATCAGATCGCCGCACTTGTGAGGTCCAAGGCCAGCGTCGACCCGAAGCAGCTCGCCGACGTGAGCGCCGATCTTGCCGAGCTTGTCTCCGCCTAACGGCGGTCCTGACGCCGCGTTGCGCTCGCCCCGTCGATGTCGACCTACCACCACGCCGAGTGGCAGGTTGACGGGCTCGTTTGACCGTGATTTACCGGAGCTACAGCGCAACAACACAGACGGACACCTCGCCAACCGGTGTCGCTCCGGCGGGCCACAATGGCGATCGTGACCGTGACAGACCGCACTTGGCTCGTTCTTCTCCGCGACATCTCGCACGCCGTGCACATCCCCGACGAGCCGAGGGTCGTCGCCAGCCTCGTTTTCGACATGGAGACGGGCATCGTTCTCGCGTCCGCCGTTGCCGGAAACGAGGAGCAGGTGCTCCAACGGGCCTGCGAGATGGCTCTCTTGCGGCCAGCGGGCGGGCTTGCTCCGCGTCGCCCTGACCAAGTCCTCTGCAAACCCGGCCTCACCCCGCTTCTGAAGGACCACCTCGGCAAGATGGGCCAGGCCGCCCCGTTGCCACCAATCTCCGAGGTGGCAGTCGTGCACGAGGCGGAGGACATCTTCGATTCTTTCGTCGGCCACATGGCCGGCCGACGTCGCGCCGAGGAACTCGCCGCGCCGCCCGACTGGCAGCTGCTCTTCGGCTACCTCCTCCGCTTCTACGAGCGCAAGGTCTGGAGCAGGTGGGCAGACGATGTGGACCTGCTGGTCGAGGTCATGATCGGTCCGCGGAATAGGCAGTACGTCTCGGTCGTCCTCGGTCACGAGGGCATCCAGCATGGCGTCGTCCTCTACCCGGGCACCAGGCCGCCGGCCGGTCTCCGAGAAGGTCACTCAACTCGTCCGCCGATCCTGCCCGAGGGCACGCTCATGCTCAACTTCGACCCGTCCGAGGACGTGCCGGCGGAGTTCGTGATGAAGGCGGCCCGGTACGGTTGGCCCGCCGCCTCGGAGCTCGTGCCGATCTTCTTAACCGTCGACGGGACTGCACCCGGCGAACCCGGCAGGGACGACATCAGGGTGCTAGCCGTCGCGCTGGCGGCGCTGCTCGAACATGACGCGGCCGGACCGACGCTCGTCGAGGTGGGGCCGAAGGTCACGAGCGGAAAGCTTGAGCTCGCCGAGGGTGAACCGGCCTCGTTCAGCATCCGGCAGCTGCCCCGGTACGAAGATGACCCAGAAGAGTCTCTGCGGGTCCATGTTGCCGGCACCGATCTGTTGCCGCTCGGCACGCCCATCGTGATGGGTTCGACTCGGACCGCTGGACTTGGGTCGCTCCGTCGCGCTGCCCGCATCCACCGCCCTCTCCCCGCTGGCTCACCCCCGCTCACCGAGGGCGAAGTGGCGATGGTCATCGTGATCGTGGATGAGAGACACGGCGACGGCATCGCCGGGCGCGTCGCCGCCCTGGACCCGTACGGCATCACCATGGCCGTAGCGGGGGGCCGAGCGGTCGTGGCGCTCGTGGGCGGTGGTGGCGCCGAACTACTTATGGAGGTCCCGGCATCCGACCCGGCCGTGCGCCGGTTCCGTTCCAGGTTGAAGGCGAGAAAGGGCGTCCACGCCGTGCTCATAGCCGACGAGGCGACGGCGACCGGCGCAGGCAATGTCTACGGGCTCTTCGAGTGTCATCTCCCAGCCAGTCCCCCGGAGCGCCGTGGAGCGGCATCCTCACCGGTCAAGCGACCCCCTCGCAAGCGGCGCTGAGCTGACCCCAGGGGGGGTGACGCGGCGAGGTCGTCATCCCGCGGCCAACGGCATGTCACGCAGTGCATCAGCTAGCTCAGACAGGACCTGCCCTAGTCGCACAGCGGGCGGTCGACTCGCACCAGCTTCTGGTCAACTCGGGGATCGCTCTGGCCATCGTGGCCGTGCCGGCCCTCGTCGCCGGCTGGATCGTTGCCGGCAGGATGCTGCGACCCATCCGGACCGTCACCCGCACGGCCCGCAGGATCTCCTCGGCCAATCTGCACGAGCGCTTGGCCCTCGATGGCCCGGAGGACGAGCTCAAGGAACTCGGGGACACCCTCGATGACCTGTTTGGGCGGCTCGACGCTGCGTTCGAGGCGCAGCGTCACTTCGTCGCCAACGCCTCCCACGAACTGCGCACCCCCCTGACGGCTGAGCGCACCCTGCTGCAGGTTGCGCTCGACGACCCCGACACCACGATCGCCGCATGGCCTTCCACCGCCAAGGAGGTGCTGGCTTCCAGCGACGAACAGGCGCGCCTGATCGAAGCCCTCCTCACCCTCGCCAGCAGTGAGAGCGGTCTGGATGGACGCAAACCCGTCGACCTCGCTGCCAGCGTCATGGCGGCTCTTGTCGGCCTTCAACCGGAGATCGACCGATTGGGAATCCACATCGACGAGGTGACGACGCCGGCAGCACTCGAGGGAGGCCCCCTGCTCGTCGAACGGCTCGTCGTCAACCTGCTGGCCAACGCCGTTCGCCACAACGTCGTCGACGGCCGCGTCGAGGTCGTGACCGAGGTGACGGAGGGCAAGCCCGTGTTGTCAGCGACCAACACCGGACCACTGATCCCGCCGGCTGAAGTCGACCGCCTCTTCCAGCCCTTCCAAAGGCTCGATCCGCGCCGGGCGCACTACAAGGACGGCCACGGGCTCGGTCTCTCCACTGTCCGGGCCATCGCTACCGCCCAGCACGCCAGCATCAAAGCACATCCCATGCCCGACGGCGGGCTCTCAGTCAGCGTCGTCTTTCCGCAGCCCACGAACCCGCGACGCGTCGCCTCGAGATCCTCCCAAAGCGACGGACACAGCGCCGAGATGGAGATCGCCGCGTCGTAACGCGACCCCTTCGTTGATCAGCTCGCCGTTGTGGCCCTCGGATGTGGCCAGCTGCACGACGGCGAACGCATGCTGAACTCGGCTACGGGCCGATAGCGTGCTCCCAGTGGCGATACCTCAGAAGTGGACTGCTCTCTCTCTGGCCACCCTCGGCGTCGTGATGGTGACGATCAACCAGTCGATCCTCCTCATCTCCCTGCCCGACATGTTCCGGGGCATCCACCTCAACCCGCTCGCCCCTGCCAATGTGTCCTACTTCTTGTGGGTGCTGATGGGTTTCCTGTTGGTGACGGCGGTCCTGGTCGTGAGTCTTGGCCGGGTCGGCGACATCTACGGCCGGGCTCGGATGTTCAACCTCGGATTCGCCGTGTTTACCTTCTTTTCCATCCTGTTGTCCGCCAGCTTCATCACGGGTGTGCCGGGCGTTCTGTGGATCATCGTGCTGCGGCTCTTCCAGGGAGTCGGTGGGGCGTTACTGTTCGCTAACTCGAGTGCCATCATCACCGACGCCTTCCCGCCGAGCGAGCGGGGCCGGGCGATGGGGATCAACGGGGTGGGCGCGGTGAGCGGCTCGTTTCTCGGCCTCATCCTGGGAGGGGTGCTGGCCCCGATCGAATGGCGGCTCGTGTTCGTGGTATCGGTGCCCTTCGGGCTGGTGGGCACCATCTGGGGCTACCGGCGCCTGCGGGACACGGGCGTGCGGGTCGTCGCCAAGATCGACTGGATCGGCAACGCCACTTTCGCGGTCGGGCTGGTCGCCTTGCTCACCGGCATTGTGTACTCGCTCCTTCCTCACGGCGGGCATCCCACGGGCTGGACGAACCCTTGGGTTCTGGCCGGAGTGATCGGGGGTATCGCCGTTCTCGGCTTGTTCGTGTGGGTCGAGACGAAGGTGCCCGCCCCCATGTTCCACCTGGAGCTGTTCCGGATCCGGGCGTTCGTCATGGGCAACGTCGCCGGACTGATGGCGGCGCTCGGTCGGGGCGGACTGCAGTTCATGCTCGTCATCTGGCTTCAGGGGATCTGGCTACCCCAGCATGGCTACAGTTTCAACCAGACGCCGCTGTGGGCCGGTATCTACATGATCCCGCTGACCCTCGGCTTCTTCCTCGGCCCCTTCTCCGGCGGCTTGTCGGACCGCTACGGTTCGAGGTTGTTGACCAGTCTCGGCTTGGCCCTGTCGGGATCTGCGTTTCTGCTGCTCGAGCTGCTGCCCATGAACTTCAGCTACGCGTGGTTCGCCCTCCTGCTCTTCCTGTTCGGGATGGGCATGGGCCTCTTCTTCTCCCCGAACCTGTCCGCCATCATGAACAGCCTCCCCCCAGATCAACGCGGGGGCGGGGCAGGCATGACCATGACGTTCTTCAACTCGGCCACCGTCTTGTCCCTGGGACTCTTCTTCACGATCGTGACCCTCGGCTTGGCTGCCGAGCTACCGACCCACATGTTCAACGGGCTGACGGCCGCAGGTATCAACCCCGCCGCGGCCCACGTCGTGGCTAACGAGCCGCCCATCGGCAGCCTCTTCTCCGCCTTCCTCGGCTACAACCCCATCCAGGAATTGCTCGGCCCAACAGGCGCCCTACGGCACCTGCCGGCCCACCAGGCCGCTTACGTGACGAGCCGGTCCTTCTTCCCGAAGCTCATCGAGCAACCGTTCGCCCATGGGCTGCACCTGGCCTTCGCTCTTGCCGCCGCGGCGGCGGCCATCGGTGTGGTCGCCTCTGCACTAATGGGGCGGCGCTACGTCCACTCCGAGAAGCCGGAGTTCGACGAGGCACTCGAAGGCGTCGCGGAGGCGACCGTTCGCGCCTGACCGCCGCAGAGGAAGGCGACCATCTCGACTGCTGCCGAACGGGGAGCAACGCTCTCGAAGTGAGCCTCAGTTCGGGCCTTCGAAGAGCGACTCGTCCGCCTTCGGCAACCTCGCCACGAGCGGGCCTACGGCCTGCTCGACCTTGGAGAGTTCAGCCTCGAGGTGCTGGCGGTCAGCGTCGGCAAGCGTTCCGTCCGACCTGCGGATCCTGCTGAGA
>Ga0182024_10021423_pt1 | contig 11732 bp, 18 predicted proteins | sample P32metaG_FD_120480 | JGI IMG/M metagenome (GOLD analysis project Ga0182024, IMG submission 120480) | Permafrost microbial communities from Stordalen Mire, Sweden - P3-2 metaG (Illumina Assembly) | ecosystem: Environmental > Terrestrial > Soil > Wetlands > Permafrost | place: Sweden: Stordalen... | reverse complement strand
GGCTATGCGGCGCTCCCCGATGGGATTGCCAAGCTCAAGAGGGACCCAAGAAGTCGGACGCACCCTTAAAAAAAGAGAAAATGAAAACACGATTTTGCACGCAAAATTGTGTTGCGATAGGTGCAGATGCCAGAGCCCGTCAGCAAAGAAGTAACAAAATGAAAGCATTCATCCTTGCCGCCGCGTTGATATCCCCCCTTAGCGCCGTGGCCATGGCGCAAACGACATTTCCTAATTTCGATTATCAAAAGGAATGCGAAAAGTGGGCTTCTCCGCAGATGAAGCAGTGGAAAGCGATCGTTCCCAGCGGTCGAAATGGTCAATCGCTGCATTGATGACGAAGCTGCATCTCGGAACTCTGCCGAATATAAATGGCAACTAGCTTCCGAAGATGTCCGTGCCAAGGCGAAGGCTGAAGTTGATAATATTATGGGATCGAGACCGGCCGAGAATATAGCCGGATGGCGCTTCTACGGATACTTAAACGAAGCCCTCACCACCTATTCCAACGCCGAGGCAAGTGCCAAGGCAATGGAGCGTCTCCACGAGAAACGTCCTGGCGTCCACTACTGAGAAGCGTCTTTACCGCCAATCCCCCCTTCCGAACGGCGTCTCCGTCTTGTCAGAATATGGTAATGGAGCCAGATAATGGCTGCACCAGCTGTCTGGGGAAAGCAGGTACCCTGGCGTCGACAGGATCTTCCTCAGCCAGCGTCAGCCATAAGGAGATAACCATGAAGCGTCGTGAATTCCTTGCCGCGTTGGGGACGGCTGCGACGGTTTCGTCCGCCACTCAGGTTTTGGCTCAGACTGGCGGCGGAAGCCCTCAGAAGGTCAATGTTGCGCTGTTTGTCCGGCTTGAAGCGAAACCCGGCAAGGAGGCTGACGTTGCGGAATTTCTTAAGGGCGGTCTGCCAGTTGTCGAGGGCGAACCGGCGGCGATTGCCTGGTTTGGCGTTCGTCTCGGACCTTCGACCTTCGCCATATTCGACGCTTTTCCCGACGAGGCTGGCAGGCAAGCGCATTTGTCCGGCAAAGTGGCTGCCGCGTTGATGGCGAAAGCCGGAGACTTGCTGACCGAACCGCCTTCGATTCAGAAGGCCGACGTTCTGGCTTCGAAGTTACCCGGCTAGCTTTCTTCAAGCGACTATCGCAGCCCGGCGTCAATTGAATTTACTGGTTCCGTAAACGCCCGGCCATGCTCATGCAGCGCGCCGGATCTGTCGGAGAGGAAGGAAGCTAAAGCTTGGGTCGTCCTTGGAAGGCCCTCCGGCCCCTTCGAGGGGAACGCGCCAGCCCGATTAGTCTGGAGCTTTGGCGAAATAGCTGAGGCCAGCCGGCGTCACTTCAGCTTAGGGAACTGCGGATTCACCGATCACCTCGGCGCCACAGGACGCGCCGGCCAGGCGATCGCCTAGATCCAACAGGTGCCAGGAAGTGCGGGGTACCATCGCGCAGCACTTCCAACGAATGTGGATCGACAGGCGCCTGCTTAAGCGACTCGACGAGATCGAGCCGGTGGAACATGGACTCGGCTTGCCGCTTGATGTCATTACCGCAAAGACTTAGTCTCTTGAACATCGCATTTCCTTTCTCACTGCCCCGCTTATGTCTGTGCGGGGGTTTGCGGGGGTTGCGGGGGTTTCAGACCCTTGTCTACTCGGCGCGTCAAAAAAAAAGGTATCAGAGACTGCCCCGCTTATGTCTGTGCGGGGATTGCGGGGGTTGACCCCCTACCTTCCCGCGTTACATTTTTTAGTAGAAAAGCTTTTTCTTCTTGGTCTTGGCAATTCTGTGAACCCATATTTTTTCAGCCCACCGACTAGATGAGGGTCCGCAACCCCCGCAACCCCCGCAATCCCCGCAAGCATAGATCAAGGTTGTTCACCTTTGTCTTTAGCGATGAGGTCGTCGAACGAAGACATTTTTACCTCGCCTGACTGATGGGCTGCCAATTCTTCCAATACCTGAAATGGGTTTCCGCTGATCGGCGCGTGTGCCAGATAATCAGGCGTCGCACCGCGTCCCTGACATGGGCCGGCGCGGGACGAAGGCGGATTTTTCATCCGCTCATTTTCTTTGACGTGAGCGTCATGCTGCTCGGGCTCCAGGCCGGCGATCCCGAGTTCTACCCTTTCGGCTTGATTGGTCTTGGAGCCATCTGGGTTCAAGTCTGGGCGAAACTCGATCCAAAAGATGGGTTTTTTCTTGTGGGTGTCTTGTTGCCAATGAAGCGACATAATTCCACCTCCAACCATGACCGGCGTGCCGTCGATGCTCTTAAGCAATTTCGGGATGGATCTGATCGTTGGCCCATTCGCGCCCGGATATGTGAGCCAAAGCCGCAAATTCAGGATTTCTTCCTGGAGCTGCCTACCATCCTCATCCTGAAGCATTCTGTTATCGCTGCCACCAACCCTCTTGAGCACTGACATCACATCAAAGTCTATTCCCCTAATTAGTGTGGCATTTGGATCCCTAGGCGTGGCGTCTGATGGCGGGAACATGTTGAACAACACTCCGAGCACGTCCGCGTAGTCCATGGCGTCATCGTCGCTCTCACGCTCGCCTTCGAGGAAGATTTCCTTGAATGAAATCCGCTGCTCTGCCGGAACGTCCGGCGCGTTTGCGGCGAATTCTACTTGCGAGCCAACAAGCCACTGCCACTCTTTGAAGCGGGTTCCTTCGGTGGTCTGCTCGTCGTTCTTGGCCAAGAGAATCGTGTATAAGGCGTGGAGGATCTTGCCGCGATGGTCATTGGTCCAGCTCATCGGGTCCAGGTGCTTGAACTCTCGATTTTCTGGGTCCGGCCGCTCCGTCGTGATCAAAACCGTCAAATTGCGTGAAGCGAGGTCGCCTTTGCAGCGGATGCAATTCCCGGTCAGGGTTTGGATTGTATAAGCATCGGCCTGGCCAATCCCGGTTTCTCCGAGGATACGATCGCTGTAACCCTTTGCCGTGCATGAGCGCTCGATTGATGGGCAAGAGATTACGGAGCCGCGCGGGATATTGTCCCAAACGAGCGCTGGAAGCCCTTCGAGGAGATAGGCAAAGAGCGCTTTCTTCCGTTCATTTGGATCCATCGCCCAAGCTGCCGCTGATGGCATAACCCCGAGGACGGCGAGGATGATCATCATCAAGATGGTCGTCTTGCCGCCCCCGCGCTGGCCGGCGGTGACTGTAAAAATCGGCCTATTCGAAATAAGACATCGTTCGATGATCGACAGGGCGAAGGCGACGAGGATGGCCTTGCCGCGCCGGTCCGTTAGGACATCGACGAACCATTCTTCCGTCAAGAACTTATAGGCCGCGCGTACTGCCTCCGGCGTGCAATCCTCTTTTTTCGGGATCCATCTAAGTAAGGTCCTGTCGATGCGGAGGACAGACTTCAGCTCGCGATTAAGCCCATTCTCGGCGACCACGGTGCCGTCGGTCGTGACAATCGGTAACGTAAGTACGGCATGCACCCGAGGCGCTTTGCTATCGTTGAATCCTAGATAATGCAGCACGTGCTTTTCCGGTGGTGCCACGTCGCGCGCGCCGCCACCGGTACGCTCGAAGAAAGTGATATAATTCCCAAGCTCGCGCTCAAGGCTGAATTTATCGTGTTTGCTGAGCAGGTATTGATCCGGTGCCGGAAGGATAGATTTTTCATCCTCCCCTTCCGCGTTCGCGCCGGCGCTGGTCAAGGCATGAAGCCCGACGCTGTCGCGCCAGCGGATCTTGACCGGCCAACCCTCTACATCCCGCATGGGCGGTTCTGAGAAGGGTTCGGTATCATCATCGAACGCTTCGGCGTGCGCGAGGATATCATCCCATACCGCCATGACCGGATTGATTTTGCAGTCTGGGAATTCAGCCTCCAATCGGATCGTGGTGCTTTCGCGGTCCAATCTCTCGCGCTCTGCTTCGGCGCGACGTGCTCGTTCGGCTCCGAGAGCCTCCTTCAGCGCCGCTGAGGCGACTTTTTCCCCGCACGCGTTTCGCTCGCCAGCGAGTTTCACAAGGATTTTCTGTTCGACGGGAGTGACATCCATAATCGACGCGAGAGTGCAAAGTATCTCGACAGCCTTTCCCGGGTCGCCGCGTTCGATCAATTCCTTGACTGAGGCCGCATCGTGGCGAAGGAAGAAAACACCCCCGCCATGGGCGAAGCAATTGATACAGAGCTGATTGGCGAAAAATCGCGCGTTAGCGCGCCCGTAAGCCTCGCCCTCGATTGGATCGAAGCAGCTTTCGCCGTCGTAGCGCTCCGGGTCGCCAAGAATTTCCCAGACATATTTCACCCCGATATCTGGGTTTTCGAAAATGATCGGAACGCCCGATCGGAGGATATTTTCCGTCCACCGGTTTGCCATCGCTTCGGCGCGATCCGGGTCCATGCCGGTTAGAATAGCCTCATCTTTTTTCCTTGCCCGGAAAGCCTTCCGCTTCGGCGTCGCTTCGTCTTCGAGCGCCGCCTTTGCTGTGCTTACAGCCCGCTTAAAGGCAGCCAATTCCGTTGCCCTCGGCGCGAAGGTGAGTTTGCCCGACTCGCCGTGATGGACTTCAGCCGGGCGGAAATCTTGCGCTAAGCCCACGTCCAGCACGGGGTTGGCCTCGAAAATCAGCCTTTCCGCCCCGCCTACGCTCACATCGATAATCGAGCGTTCCAAAAATTGGCCGGCCTCGCCGATACGAACCCAGCCTAGGCCGTTTAGCCATGCGCGCTGATGGAGGGCATCCAGGAAGGCTTGGACCTTTGACCCATCCGAGATTAAAGCAAAGCAGTGCCAACCACCCTCGCCGAACCTCTGGCCGGTCTCGACATTATAGATGGCGGCGCTCGTCGAGCGCCGGGTGATATAGCCGATCTTGTCAAACCCTGGCCAAAGGAGCTTCAACGCGCCGAAAAATCCGCCAAGCTCATCGAGCCGGGCCTTGTTCTCGGGCGTCATGCCCTTCGTGTCATAGTCTAAAAGGATGAGCGCCGGCTGGCCTTTGGCGAATATAATATTGCCGGCGGTCCGGCTGGCATACCCGGGCAGCCCGCACAGCGGATTGTCTTTTTTGACGATATTGAGAGTGTTGGGCAGCTCCGGCTTCATGCGGCCGATCGCAATAGCCCTATCTCCAGCGAATTGCGGGAGACCGTCAGCAAGCTGGTACCATGGCACCAGGACGCCCCTGGCCATAAAGCCGGTGGACATCTTGCAGTCGCGGCTATCGGAAACGATGCCCGTGTGATCGGCGTTCCAGTGGACCTTCTTGGTCAGATCACCGCCGCTTTTGGCGAAGACGGTGATCTCGACCGCCGGCGCGTCAAAAGCTTGCGAATCGCCAGAATTCGGCTTATTCTCTGCTTCACTTCCGGTCTCCCCCAAGGAACCGTTTTCTTGAGCGCCGTCCTGGCCCACCCCGGACGGCGTTTGCTTTATGTCTTCCGCACTCATTGTACCGAATCCTCAACCTAGAGAAATCGGCGGTGTCTCTGCTCCGGGTAATTCCCGGCGCTGACCGTCGTTGGTTTGACGGCAATCTCTTGTTTATTCTCAATAACTCCGACATTTCGCGTAAGCTTTGTCTAGGCAGGCCCGTTGCCGTTCCATGAGTTCGCCCTTCCAGGCCGCGAGAAGGTCTGCGGCAAGATGCCTTTCCCATGGAGATGCGCGGCGCGATTGCGCGACCACTTCAGCCTTGACGCGCCACGCGGCCTCCAAAGCGGCCCGTGCCTTTAGGATTTCAGGGGGGAAGGTCGCGCTCATGACCCCCTCCCGCGATTATTTTTTGAGAGATTTGGGAAAAGGTCCCTGCCTTCGAAACAAATTTCGATTTTTTCGTCTATATGACTCATCCGGGTGGCTCCGGGGTTAGATGCTGAGCTGAATGTAAATCGAGAGCCGCGCCCCGCGCGCGGTTTCTTCGTTCTCAAGCGTCCGCCAATTCGCTAGCGCGAGGCATGGGGCGCTTGCGGGTGAGCGGCTTCAATCCAACCAGACCGGCGCGCTCCCTTGCTGCCAGCGCTTCGTCTAAAGCGTCGGCGTAGCAGCAAATGACATTACCGATCATGAAAAACGGCAGATTTTCCGGATACCGGCGGATCATTGTCGCGAGGCTCTCGCTGCCCATGTGGCGGGCAATTTCGCGCGTGCCATGAAGTAGCTTGCGCGGTTCCCTATTTGTTTCGACCATCTCTGAATTCTCCGATTTTGTTCGGACGTCCCGAGAGAGGCGGATGACCACGTGAATTGCACGTTCGTCGCGGGCCTTCGGTTTGTCCGATCGTTCCAAGGGATCCGAATTACTGGATATCAAACACGTCGTAGGTCACTAAGAGCGATTCAGGAAAATCCTTTATGAACAACAATGTAAATTGCTAAGCTTTATCGTTTCAGCGGCGCGTTGCTCGTTTCATGGGAATTTCCTATCGTTCTGGCCAAAAAATTTTCGGCGCTGGCGATCATTTCCGCCATTTTCTTTCGGCGCGCGAGTTCCGCCTCCCGCGCCACCTTGAACTCAGCCGCTTCGATGATCCGGTCGATATCCGCGCCGTCGAGCGTCCCCCGCGCGTCGAGCTCGGCGGCCAAGGAAAGGACGGCCGGCCAATGATCCCGAAGAATCGCTTCTGCCGAGCGCCGGCAAAAATCGAGGTAGGCCGGAACCGCCGACGGCGCGGCAATGGTCCCCGCGAAAACCTTGGCGATCGCGATATCCGACGAACCGCCTTCACCGCTGGCGGAATAACCGCCGAGCCTTTCGCCAGCGAAGCCCGCGACAAGCTCGGTCATCCTGCTCGCGACATGGGCGAACCAAGGCCCGGCGAATTCTAAGGCGTCCTCGCCGGGGAGGGGTCTCGCGGCGAGGGCCTGCGTGCATATGGCTTCTGCGGCGGCAAGGAGCATTTCTGGGCTGTCATCGGGGTTCGACGCCGGACCGAGACACCTCCCGAAAAAGTGCTCGCTGGCGACCACCGTAACGGCCGCAATCGGCAAGCCGAAATACCGGCCGACGATGCAATGACTCGCCTCATGAAGTGCCGTCAAGCTACAGTCTGGACGGCCGGTGCCGCTGGACGACGAAGGCAGCGGCACCGGCCCCTCCTCGACCGCGTCCAAAGGATCGGCGCGGGAGCCGCTCATTCAAAAATTCCTTCATTTGGGCCGCTCTGATCGGGTTCTGGCTCTGGGCCTCGATCCATCCAAACCTGTTTTGGCGCTTCCCCGGCACGATAATTTTGGAAGGGTTCCAGGGCGGCAGGAAGCTCGTCGCGGATATGCCGCCCTGTGGCGTGGTCAAAGACCGAAACAGTGCGCGGGTCTCTGTCCAAATCGACAATTTTTGGAACGCCGGCGGACGGTCCGTGCCGGTTGCTGCGGATTGCCTGGACGCGCGGATCGTCCGGCAAGACGGCGACACGCAGATCCAAAGCGATCTGAGCATATTTCACCGGGAGCGCCACTAAATGAAACGCATCGGCTTGCGAAGCCTCGCCCGGCCCCGTCGGCTTCCACCGGAGGTGTTCCAAGGCAAAAATCTGCTTTGTCGGGCCTATCGGCTTTTCGACGATCTGCGGAATGAAAGGCTTCGCAAGCGAGGCCGGCGCGCGTCCCGCGAGAGTTGCTGCCCCGCGTCCGCGCACTTCGGCGGCGATGGTAATGCAACCATCGGGAAGCGCCTTGACGAGTTCCGCGACAAAGCCTGGCATCCCGATTTCGCCGACAACAGGGACGCATCCGTCGAGCGCCTCCTTCAGATCGGCGAGCATCTTTCCAATCGGCGCGGCGGCTTTGTCCAACTGGACCGCCCGGCGTTCTAAGTCATCCGCCGTCGCCTGCCTTTGGGCTTGATCGGCGGCGACGCGCTCGGCTTCCTCCGCGTCCGCGATCTCGACATCCATTGCGAGCAAGGCGTTCTCAAGCGTCGCGGCATGAATTTCGGCGCGATGGATCTCGCCTTCGGCGCGAGACTGTTCCGAGTCGTTGACGACGGCGAGAGCGGCCATGACGGCATTATGGCGCGCGCCGGAAAGATCGTCCTGCGCCGCTTGGAGTTTATAGGCGAGGTCCGTGCGGACTTGCCGGCGATCGTCGAGGCTCTGCCCCTTTGGGCGTTTGAATGGGTTTTTCATGGCGCGATTATGCGCGTTATCGATGGGTGTTTACACGGGCAAACGCCCAATCTTTCGAGCTTGGCCTTAAATTTTATGGCGTCACGCGCCAGCGGCCGCCGATCTTTTGCCCGAGCCGTGGATCGGCAAGCAAGCGCCGGCGCGCGCTTTCGCGGCTGAAGCCGATTCGTTTGGCGTATTGTACCAAGGTGATCGTGTTTTCCTGCTCGGCGCGAGGCTTCAAGGTCGCGAGTTCGTTCATTAGCGCCACGATCCTGGCCTCCATCGCGGCGAAAGCCGCAATCGTTTCGTCATCCACGGGAACCCTCCTTTACCCTCACACGCTGCTCTTGCCAGTATTTCTCGGCGGCCTCGCGCCATGCATCGAGGTTATCAAAAAACCCGACAAAAGGCTGTTCAACAAAACCGTTTGGGCAAAGGATCGCCCATGGGTTTGAGAAGTTCTCAAAATCATCGATTGAGTCGCCGACGCGGATTGGTTCAAACATATGTTCAGTCTGACGCCACGCGATAATGGGTACCCTATCGAACCAAAAATAATCATCTGTATGTGGAGCAGATATAAGCATCTCGAAGCCAGGATTTGCCGGGATCACAGGCTGGAACATGTTCATCAAACGCGGCAAAGAATTATGTGACACTTTGATTGAGCGCTCGTCACCCTCTAGGTCTAAAAAAAGAGCCTCCGCGCCCTCCCTCACCCCGATGACTTTTGTGGATTCGATAAAGGCTTCCCTGTCCCCAATTTCAACTTTGATTAACATGGTCTCACTCCTTACTCATGGCGCTTCGCACTGCGCCCCGGGAGGCGCAGGCCGAAAGGTCACGGTGGTGATCATTCCGCGATTTTTCTGGAACCTTGAACTTCCCGGTGCTCGACAGGCTCAAGGATCATTTCTTCGGGTCCGAATTCAATCCCGTATGGGTTCATCCGTGCCGATTCCGCGATTTTCTCTGGAACCTTGAACGGGTTCGCTGGATTCGGGCCGGCTCCGATCGCCCGCGCAGCCGCCAAATCCCCGGCCGGCGCGTCCAAGCAAACCGAGCGGATTTGCTTGGCAAGGCGAGTGACCGCCTCATCGAGGTCTAGAAGCAACACAAGGTCGTTAACGGTAACCGCGCGCCCACCGATGGTTTGGTCGAACATGTCTTCGATCTCGCTAGCGAGATGCAAAATCCTGCCTCGGGCATTGTCCCTGAATTCAAACATTGTCTTCTCCTCTAAGACCGCCCCGAGACCATTCTCGGAGCGGGTGTTTTGCATTTCATTCAGGCGGCCTTGCGGGCGCGCTTGTGAACGGTCTTCTTGGCGAGGGCCTTCTTCCCAATGGCATGAAGGGCGGTGGTCTCCGCCAGTTTGGCCGACAGCGCGCGAGCAAGCTTGCTAGGTGCCACCCTGCGGGCCTTCTCCAGTACCTTCCCCGCCATGGCAGAAAGGTCTACGGGCTTCCCTAGTTTGAGTTTGGCTGATACTGCACGAGCGAGCTGCTTTGGCATCGCCTTGCGCTTCTGCGCCTCATGCCAAAAGCGCGTTACCTCTTCGTGCCCTAGGCCCAGCGTTTCGTAAAAAATGTTCGTAACGTCTGGACGCGTCAGCGTGAGTTCAAACTGGTATTTCATCGTCATCATTTTTCTCCATTGCCTCGCTCAAATTCGATGATCGCCGGCGAGGCGGAGGGCGATCAAACTGACTCCAAGCTGCTCGGGGATGGCGGATCGACCGGCTCATCGTCTGGTTCCCCGTCGTCATCGTCATAGCCTTCGATAATTGTGAACGCCCGGCCCGGCTTGCAGAGAAATTCCAGGACAGAACCTTCGTCGGTAAATTCGACATCGCCAGCGCCGGGGTTGTCATTGCGAGCGCCGCAATTTGCCCGTCCGCCTTGGTTCTCCAGAGCGATGCGAACCTTCACACGCTTGCCGCCAGCGACCGACTCGGCGAGCATAACTTCGCCATAGACGTGCATCCGGAATACGTCGCCGCGCTTGAGGTCTTTGGCTTTGGTTTTCATTGCGCGGCCCCGCGAGCCAGCCAGTCGGCGTTCGCCTTGTCGCCGTAGACATATTTTTCTGTTGTCTTGTGCGAGTGCACATAGTTCAAGGCCAGCCAACGGAGCACGTCCAGATCCTTCATCGGGTATTCGCCGCCATCGTCCTCGTAGACCAGCTTCGACGCCAAATTGATCAGGTATTGATCTTCCGGCGACTCTATCGTCGCGGCGAATTTGATTGTCATGGGTTTTCCTTTCGTAAGGCTGTTAATGTGACGGAACATTCTTGTTCATGAGCCATCAATTCCGCGCCGAAAGCGGTTCCGTGAAGCGCACGCTGGAGATCGTCAAGGATCTCGTCTTGGACCTCACACAGATCAGCGAAGAAATCTTTCCAGTTGTCATGCTTCGCCAACAGCTCTCTGACACGATCCCACATGAGCGAGCGCAGCCCGAGGTTGGACATGAGCGAGATGAGTTCTTGATGCGCGATGGCCCACGCCGGATTGTCGGGATCCTTTTCCCAATCGGGTACGTCTTCGAGCCTGTCGAGCACGGCTTGAACGTCTTTAATCATTTGATCCTCGCGATCATGAGAAGCTCGGCGACGAAAATCGCGCCGAAGGTGACGACGGGAATGAGTTCGATCATGGCTTTGCCTGCCCTGTCTTGCCGTGCGCGCGGACCAGATCAGCGAGGTGGTCGAGGCAAGCCTTGGCGGCGCGTGTCATATGGCGCACGTCTTCGTCGCGGATCTGGCTATCGGTGATTTTGGCGGGCGGCGTCCCCGCGCGCCGGCCCTCGACATAACCGCGCGCGCTCATAGCGACACCTGCGCGGATTTTGCGCGTGTATGTTCGTGCTCTGGGCGTGTTTTCGCGTTTCGTTCCGTATTTCCGGCCTGCCGGAAAAACAGGCTTATGTCGCGGAAAGCCTTGTGCTTCTTGAAGAAAATCGGAAGCCCTGGTTTTGGGCAAGATGGTCTTGCCAGGACCATTTGCCGGGCTCGCTCTTGATCAGCCAATACATCGATTTCCCCTAAGATATCAAGGATTTCCAAGCTTTAAGTCCTTCGCGGAGCTTGCCTGGAATACAGAACGAAACGCGAAAACACGTCCCGAGCACGAACATGCACGTGCAAAATCCGTGCAGGTGCCGCTATGACCGCGCGCGCCTTCAATGATTTCGCCGCTATCCCTCGCGGGCAGTACGGCGTCATTTATGCAGACCCGGCATGGTACTTCAAAACATGGGGCGCCAAGGGCACCGGGCGGGGAGCTTTCTCCCATTATAATCTTATGTCCGACGATGAGCTGCGGGTGCTACCCGTCGGCGACCTCGCGGCCAATAATTGCATGCTCTTCCTTTGGGTCCCCAATCCGATGCGACAGCTTGGGATGGAGCTGATCAGCCTTTGGGGCTTCAGGTACGCCACCGTAGGCTTCACATGGGTGAAGCCTTGCATCGGCAAGCCGAGCGCTGAAGTGGTGGCGAAGTGGGGCGCGGCGACTCAATCTCGTGGGCCGCGGAACATGTCGCCGCAATCCTGGAGGCCTGGTTTCCAGGCGTCGAGGGTGGCAATGCGGTCGCTGACGTAGTGTTTGGCGATGTCAACCCGAGTGGTAGGCTGCCGC
>Ga0182024_10021422_pt1 | contig 11732 bp, 7 predicted proteins | sample P32metaG_FD_120480 | JGI IMG/M metagenome (GOLD analysis project Ga0182024, IMG submission 120480) | Permafrost microbial communities from Stordalen Mire, Sweden - P3-2 metaG (Illumina Assembly) | ecosystem: Environmental > Terrestrial > Soil > Wetlands > Permafrost | place: Sweden: Stordalen... | reverse complement strand
TCTGCTTGATCTTCTTGTTGAACCGTCGTAGCGCGCTCTCAAAGGTCTCGCCTTCGCGGACCTTCACTTCCGACACGGTCGGAATCACCTCCTTTCTGCCTTTCGGCTGGACCCGCACCTCACCGGCGCGGACTTCGAATTCTACCTTGAGTCCCCGACACCAAGCAGCGCGGCCACCAGTTCGGCCATGACCGTGCCCGCGCGGCCCGAGAGGAGAAGGCTCGCCATGCCGTCCAGGTCGGTGATTCCTTCATTGATGATGACCAGCCTCCCGCCATGCCGGACGGCCTCCACCGGGACGCTCGCCGCCGGCCACACCGAGAGTGTCGACCCGACCGCGAGACACACATCGCACAGCCGCGCCTCCTCGAGGGCTCGATCCATGTCCGCCTTCACGAGCGGCTGGCCGAAGCTGATGGTGGCGGTCTTGAGCAGGCCGCCGCAGAGCTCGCAGTGGGGATCCTCATCCCCTTCCCGCACCCGATCGAGGACGACGTCGATGGGCATTCGCCGGTCGCAGTCGAGGCAAACAGCCTCGGCGGAGGTCCCGTGCAGCTCGATGACATTCACGCTGCCGGCCTTCTGATGGAGGCCGTCGATGTTCTGGGTCACCACGACCGGCGCGAGCCCGGCCCGCTGGAGCCTCGTGACCGCCAGGTGCGCGGCGTTCGGCTCCGCGTTCGAGAATCGGCCTTCCAGGCGGGCTTGCCAGCGCTCGACCCGCACCGATCGGTCGCGGACGTAGTTCTGGATCGTGTAGCGCTGCGGGTCGGTGGTTTTCCAGACGCCGTTCGGCCCGCGAAAGTCGGGGATGCCGGACTCGGTCGATATCCCGGCGCCCGAGAAGACCAGGATGCGCCGCGCGTAGCGCAGCCACGGCAGGGCATCGGCGAGGCCGGGCGTGATCTCCATTCCGGAATTGTCCGCCGAGCACGACAGCCAGCTGTCGCCGTGTCAGCCCAGAATCGAGTGCGATGACCACCCTCGCCTTCCCGGAGACCCCGCTCGCGGCCGCGCTCGACGACGAGCAGCGCATCGCCGTCGAGCACGGTGACGGCCCCTGTCTGGTGATCGCCGGGCCGGGCAGCGGGAAGACGCGGATCATCGTGGAGCGGTTCCACCGGCTTTCGGCCGCCGGCGTCGGACCGGGCAGGCAACTCGTGCTCACCTACACGCGCAAGGCGGCGGACGAGATGCGAGCCCGCGTCGAGCGAGCGCACGGATCGTTCGGCGACGATGCGCCGCTCACCAACTACCACTCCTTCGGTCTCCGCGTGGTGCGCGAGTGGGGGTGGCTCCTCGGCATCTCTCCGGTGCTCCGAATCGCCGATGCGGCAGAGCGCTGGCTCCACGTCGAGGCGGTGCTCGATGAGCTCCGTCCTCCGTTGCTGTGGAACCCGCTGCGGCCGCACGACCTCATGGACCCGCTCCTCGAGGTGATCGGCACAGCCAAGCAGGAGCTGGTGACGCCTGACGCGTATGCGGCCTGGGCGGTGACCCGCCTCGAGCGCTGCGACGACCCGGCCGAGCGCATCGTCCTCGAACGCCATCAGGACGTGGCCCGTGTCTACGCGCGCCTCGACGAGCGATACCGCCGCGCGGGAGTGTTCGACTTCGACGACTGCATCCTCTACGCGGAGCGCCTGATCCGCGAACAGCCGGCGGTGCGCAGCGCGATTGCGGATCGCATCAGCCACGTGATGGTCGACGAGTACCAGGACACCAACTACGCGCAGGCCAAGCTCGTCGAGACGCTGGTCGCCGGCCACCGCAACCTCTTCGTGGTCGCTGACGATGACCAGTCGATCTACAAGTTCCGGGGCGCCAGCCGCGCGAATCTCGATCGATTCACGCGCGAGTACCCGGAGCATCGCCAGCTCGTGCTCACCCACAACTACCGGAGCACTGATCAGATCGTCGCCGCATCCCGGGTGGTGATAGCGGTCGCCAGTCCCGCGACGCGGATCGAGAAGCAGCTGATCGCCGACCGCGGACCGGGAGCGGCCGTCGAGGTGTGGCGGGCTCCCGAGGAGCGCAGCGAGGCAATGGCGGTGGCGCGCGAATGCGCTCGCCTCATCGCCGCCGGGACGCGACCCGCGGATATCGCCTGGCTCTTCCGCCAGCACATCGACATGCAGCCCGCGATGCGCGCGCTTCGGCAGTGCGGCGTGCCCTACCAGGTGGCGGGCGGCCGCGGCTTCTTCCAGGAGCGAGAGATCAAGGATGCGCTGGCGCTGCTCGCCGCCATCGAGGATCCCGACGACTCGCAGGCGGTGCTGCGCTGCCTCACCCTCCCCGGTTGGGGCGTCACCACCCTGGGACGCGTTGCGCTCATCCGAGCGGCGCACCAGCACGATGTGCCGCTGGTGACCCTGATCACCGATGCGGCCGTTGAGGATCTCGACGATGTCGACCTGGCGGCCGCGCGGCGCTGTGTCGAGGACATTCACGAGCTCCACGCAGCATCGCTGCGCGAGGACGTGCGCGACCTCTTCCAGCTGGCGCTCGAGGCCAGCGGATTTCTCGGCATCGTCGATGAGCAGTCCGGTGTCGCGCGGCTGCAGATGGGCGCGAATCTCAACAAGCTCGGTGAGCTGCTCGAAACCTTTGCCGACTGGAGTGACGACCGCCGCGTCAGCACCGCGCTTCGCTACCTCGGCGTGCTCCGCGACAGCCGCGAGGGAGGCGAGCTGCCGAGCATCGAGGCGATCGAGGACGGTGTCGTCCTGCTCACGGCACACGGCTCGAAAGGGCTCGAGTGGCCGGTCGTCTTTCTATCGCGATGCACGGAGCGTCGATGGCAGGGACGGACGACCTCGTCCTCCGATCTGCAGCTCCCGGACGACCTCGTGCCGGAACCACCGCCCCCGGGCGACGTCGCCGTCGACGAGGAGCGCCGGCTCTTCTACGTTGCCTCGACTCGTGCCCGCGACCGGCTCGTCTACACCTGGGCACGCGCCTACCCGCAGCCGTCGAGCGAGGAGTCGTGCACGGCGTTTCTCACCATGGCGATGTCGCTCCGCGGCGGCTCCGTGCTCTCGAAGGAGATGCCGGCAGACAGCACCGTCGCGGTGCGGGCTGCGCGCCCGACCGGATCCCCGGTGCTCCAGCGTCTCGCCATCGCCGTCTCGGACCTGGGCGTCTTCCGGAGTTGCCCGCGCCGCTACAACTACCTGAGGCGGTGGCATCTTCCCGTCCGACCGGATGCGCGGAGCTGGTACGGCACCATGATCCACGAGGTGCTGCGGTCGGCGGCAACACGGCGCATGGCCGGCGAGGACGTCGTCGCCGAAACCGTCGCGTCGATGTGGCACGTGGCATGGGAACAGTCGCGCGGGCCAAAGGGACGGCATGCGGAGCTTCGCGCGCACGGCGAGGAGCAACTGCGCCGCTACGTCGAGTCACCCGGCTGGATCGATACCACCATCGACCAGGTTGAGGAGCCGGTGACGATCAGCCTCGACCACGCCGACGCCGCCGGCCGTTTCGACCGTGTCGACAGCAGGCTCGACGGGATTCCGACGGTCGTCGACTACAAGACAGGACGTCCCAAGGAGGAGCCCGCACTGCGGTCGGACCTGCAGCTGCGCGCCTATGCCGTGGGACTCGCGCAGCGCGAGCAGGCCGATGCAGTCGCGGTCGAGTTCCACTACCTGCAGGGCGCGGTCACGCGTGTCGTGGCGGACAAGGCATTCCTGCGCAAGGCACACGGCCACCTTTCGGCCACGGCGCGTGAGCTGGCGCTGGCGTCGAGCACCGGGTCGTTTCCACCGAAGCCGTCACGCTGGCAGTGCCAGCGGTGCGACTTCCGCACCGTGTGCGACGAGGGACGCGCGGCCGCCAACAGCGGAGACTGATCGTCGCGCTGCCGGCAAGTCAGCCGCAGACCGAGTGCTCCCTGGCCATCAGTGCCCGGACGACGGATACCGCAAGCGATGCCATGCCGGTGTCAGGGACCGAGATGATGCTGACGTCGAAGATCAGGTCACCCTCGCGTACCTGAATCGACGTGTACACGCGGCCGACATACGGGCCGTTGTACGGAGCCGCCTTGTACGGCGCGCCATCGTCTATCTGGTATATGAAGGTCTCGTCACCGAGTGCCGGCGTCGCAACAACCCTCTCGACGCCGTTGCCATACATCGGCTCGTTGTTCGGTCGATTCGATGCCTCCTGTCCGCCCATCCATCGCTCCGCAGTGGCCACGGTGCCGTAGTCAACGATCCCATCAGCGACCTGGACGATCTGGGGACGAGGGATCGGGTACGGCATCCCGATGGACTGAAATGACTCAAATGCATTGCCGACCGATCCGTCGGTCGCGTCGCCGAGCAGTGCCTGCGCTCCAAGCTCGCTTTCGGGTGGTCCCTGCGGGGTGAGGTTCGCGGGCATCTGCGACTGGGTGAGCAGGGTGATGGTCTGGGTCGCGCAGGGGCGACTTGAAAGGTTCACATCGGGAAACGCGGTTGCGTGTTGAGCGGGATGGACGGCGACGGCCGCCACGCCGCAACTGCCGAGCATCAGACTCGCGCAGGGACCGGAGAGGATCCGTATCCTGCGTTTCAATTCACAGCACTTTCCGACGTCAGGCTACTCCTGGCGGCGACGCCTCCGGTGGCCGGCTGAGAGCACGAGCAGGAGCCCCAGCAATCCGAGCGATCCGCTCGCAATCATGCCGCTGACACCACCGGTGACGGGGACGACGATCGCCGCCAGGACCGCCTCAACGAGCGCACGAACGCCCACCACCGGCGAGGTGCTCGGCGACTCATTGGGCGTGCCGTTGAATGTCGCGGCGATCAGGTGCGTTCCCGATCGCGGATAGGTCGTCCGACAGGTCGCTGTGCCGGTCAGCGCGTCGAGCGCGACGGCACTGCACCCGGCGATCGGGAGCCCGTCATCGGTGAAGGTCACGGTCCCGGCACCCGGGTTCGAGACGACCGCTGCCGTGTAGACAACCGCCTGGTTGGGCGCTGCCGGGTTGAGCGACGACGTGACGCTTGTTGTGGTGGCTGCCGGTGTCACCGTGTACGAGGTCGTGGCCGTCGCACCCGTGTGGTTGCTGTCGCCCGAGTAGGTCGCGGTCACCGGATAGGTCCCAACACCGAAGAAGGTGGTGGGCTTGCAGCTGGCGGCAGGGAGGGTCGCCGTGCAGAGTGTCGTCACACCCGACGTGAACACAACGGTCCCGGTCGCACCGGCGAGCCCGCTCTCAGCCAGCGTCGGATTGATGCCGAATGGCACGCTCGCGGGCGTGGCGCTCACCGTGAACGACGTCGTCGCAACCGTGACAGTGAGTGCCGTGGTCGCGGTTGAACCGGCATAGCGGCCGTCGCCTGAATAGGTTGCGGTTATTGGGTAGCTTCCGGCCGCAAGCGTCAGTGCCGTGCTGCAGGTCGTGGCCGGCAGGGTGGCGGTGCAGAGAGTCGCGCCCGAGCTGAAGGTCACGGTGCCGGTCGCGCCGGCGTGGAGGCCGGTCGCGGAGAGCGTGGAGGCCGTTCCGTAGGGCACGCTCACGGGAGCGGCCGCCGCCTCGAACGAGGTACCGGCTTTCGTGACGGTGAGCGTCGTCGTCGCTGTCGCGCCGACGAAGTTGCTATCGCCCGAGTACGTCGCGGTGATCGGATACGTCGCCACGGCGAGCGTGGTCAACGTCCCGCAGCTCGCGGTCGGGAGCGTCGCCGTGCAGAGGGTGCGTGCCCCTGAGGTGAACGTGATCGTCCCGGTGGCGCTGACGGACAGTCCAGTCTCGGCGAGCGTCGAGGCGGTGCCAAAGGCGACCGTAGAGGGCGTCGCGCTCGCGGTGAACGAAGGCGTCGCCTGCGTCACGGTGAGCGATGTCGCGGCTGTGGAACCGAGGTAGTTGCCATCGCCCGAGTAGGTCGCGGTGATTGCGTGGACACCGACGGTCAGCGACGTCGGCGAGGTGCAAGTCGTTGCGGCCAACGTCGCGGTACAGAGGGTACTGCCACCCGAAGCGAACGTGACGGTGCCGGTGGCATTCCCCGCCAGACCGGCTTCTGCGAGCGTCGAGGTGGATCCGAACGGCACGGTGCCGGGCGTCGCACTCGCGGTGAACGGTGCCGCAGCGGGCGTGACGGTGAGCGCGGACGTCGCCGTCGACGACGCGTAGGTCGCGTCACCGGAGTACGTGGCCGTGATCGGGTAGGTGGCACCGGCGAGCGATGTCAAGGTGGAACAGGTCGTGGCCGGACGCGTCAGGGTGCACAGGGTGGTGGCGCCCGAGGTGAACGTCACAGTGCCTGTCGAGACGCCTGGCAGGCCACTCTCCGCGAGGACCGAGGTCGACCCGTAGGCGACGCTCGCCGGAGTGGCGCTCGCCGTGAAGGACGTCGGGAGCAGCCACACCACCGGTGCCTGCGCGCTGGTCTCACGGGCAAATCCGGGCGGTGTGTAGCTCGCCGTCCATTGGTCGGTCCCGTTGGTCGCGCTGCTGTATCCATGGGTCGCTGCGCCCGTTGCGTCAGTGGTCACGACGGCGGATGCGCCGGCGTTCGGACCGCTGACGTCGTTGAGGGTCACGACAGCGCCGTTGACCGGAGACCCGGCGCTCTGAACCGATGCCGTAAGGGTCTGGTTTGTGTTGATCAATCCAGGCGTTGACGGCCCGGTGAGACCAACGCTCCCCGCGGAGAGTCCACCCCCACGTCCAATGATGTAAGGGCAGCCGCCCGCGGTGCCATCCGGCGGTTGATACGGCGGATTCGGACAGATACCACTGGCGACGGACTGCGACGCCGCGGTGTCGATGGCGTATGGGACGAAGTCGGACGGCCAGGTACCGAAGTACTCGTGCACCGAACAACCCCAGTTCGACAGGTCGGCGTCGGTGATGCCGATGAGCTGTTGCGCAGATGCAGCGACGTGAATCGTCGCGGAACACGAGTGTTCACCATAGAGGCTGAACCCGGCTTCGATGCCGTTGAGGAGAGGCGACGACTGCATCCCGCCCGTGAGCCAGTAATAACAGCTCATGTCGACATAGATGCCTGTCCTGCCCGGCTGAGCACCCGCATAGGCGAGTGCATGACTGACAAGAACGCCCGCCCCAGGCACACCAAACCCGTTGGCATAGTGATCCACAGGGTCGGTACCGATGACGATGACGTTGCCGTTCACCGCCGGCGCCCAGGTGGTCTCGTTGGACACCGCCGGATCCAGGAGAGTGGGATCCGTGCTGCACGTGGGATCACCGAACACCAGGAGTTGATAGGCAGAGAACTGCGCTGCGGACATGGCATCCCACGTCGCCGCGTCGGCGACGGTGACGGTCCAACCCTGTCCTTCGAGGTCCTGCTGCTCCAGCGAAGGCGCTCCGGTGACCGTGGGACCGAAGATCAGTGCTTGCGGTCCGGCGGCAGCGGCATGCGACAGCGGCGCGATGATCGCTCCGATGGAGCCGATGACAACGCCGATCGCAACGGGCAGCGCGGCGATTGTGCGTCTGCGACGCCTCATGCGGCGATGCGCCGAGACTCTGGGTCGGAGCCGGCGCAGGAGATCAGCGACCGGCGTGTTGGCATGGATCGACGGCATGGAGAGTTCGTGAGATCTTTCAATTCACTGCCACCGTGGGCGCAATAGCACCTTCGCTTGCGACCGTACGGTTACGGACGCAGACGCTCAGGCGACAAGATCCGGCGATCCCGCGAGGGACTCAGGCTCGAATGTGCTCGCTTCCTAGCTGCGTGCGGTGAGATCGTCCAGCAACGAGAACAAGCGATCGGCCACCCGTGCGGGGTCGACGCGATACCCACCGTGCTCATACTCGTTGGTGATCCACGGTTTGCAGGTGCCGAGCAGCGACACGGTTTCCAGCGCCATGGTGCGCTCGACGTACTCGTCGTCCCAGTACACGGTGCCGACAACCGGAACGGTGTTCGCACGCAACCGCGGAATGTCATACAGCGGTGCCCAGCCCTCGTGGTTCGCCAGCACGTCGGCGACCTCTCGAAGCTGCTGGAGCGCACCCAGCTCCTCCAGCATCCACGGGAACACCGCCTCTCCGGTGAAATACGGCGCCGGTTGCGCATCGAGCGCGAAACGCGGATCGGCGAGCCGCGCGCGCTGCGCAGCCCATCGCGTTGCAGGACCATTGGAGTATGCCGCCTCGTGCAGCACCGTGTAGATGGGATTCGCAGGCGACATCACCCCCGCGATCTCTTCATGGATCCGCCCGCTCAGCACGTGCAGCTGCTCGAGGTCGTTGTCCGCCCGCTCGATGATTCCGTGCAGCTCCGCAGCGCCATGCTGATGGCCGAGATAGCCACCGAGCATGAGGAACCGGCGTGCACTGAGTCGCTGTCCGCGGCCGTCGACGTCAGTGGTGGTTTCGAGATGATCGACGATGCGGCGCACGCGCTCGGCGTCACCGGGAAACCGCGCGTAGAACTCCGCATTACGCGTGGCCACATGGTTGAAAAGCCTTGTGCAGATCTCCTCGGTCTCATGCAGGACGGGTGCGAACCCCCCGGTGATGATCACGCCACGCAGATGCTCGGGCAGGTACGACAGATACGTGAGCGAGCAGAAGCCGCCGAAGCTCTGTCCGAAGACGTACCAGTCGGCGTCCTCTCCATACAGCGTGGCGCGCAGGCGATCGGCATCGCGCACGATCGAGTCCTGACGGAAGTTGCACAGGTACTCACCCAGCGCAGCCGGGTCGGAGAACGGCAGCGACCGTGCCTCGACCGGTGTGCTCAACCCCGTGCCACGCTGGTCGAGCAACAGCACCCGATAGCGCGTCAACAGCTGCGCGAGCCAGCTCCCACGCTGTTCGGGAAACAACACCTCGTGACCGGGACCACCCTGAAACCACACGATCGCCGGACGCTTCGCGTCCTCCGCGTGTTCAGCCGCGACAACCTCGCGAGCGTGCACGCTGATCGTCGGCCCCGACGGCTCATTCCAATCCAGCGGCACATCGATGCGGTGGCCCGTGACCACCATCCGATCCACAGCAACGCGCGAAGTCATCAGCGAATTGTGCAATTAGTGCTGTTGGATACGCGTCGAGTAAGAATCGAGTCACAACGCGAGGCGACGCTGGGGCGAGACTCAGAGAAGGAGGCGAGCACCACAGAGAGGGAGCGCACTTAAAGTGCGTGACCGAACGAGGAGCGCAAGCCGACGCGCTATGAGGCCGCCCCAGCGCCGCCGTCGCCGAAGGTGCGAAGGAGCGCAAGTCGACGCCGTATCGGGCCGGCCCAGCGCCGCCGTCGCCTTACGGATGGAGGCGGAACTCTCTCCAGAAGCCAACCAACGACGCTTCATCGCCTTCCGGCTCGACGTCCTCGGGGAGCTGGGTGCGCCACGGAAGCATCAGGTCGAACACGACCTCCTGGATCGTCCAGAGTATGTCCATGACCTCGGTGATCTTGACCTGGCGGCGGGCGAGGGCGGTCTCCACCGTGGAGAGTGCATCGACGTCGCCCGTCTTGCGGACCGCGCCACGAGCGAAGATGAACACCTTCTGTGCCCGCTCCGCAACGTCCGGCGGGACCTCTTTGATGCCCTGGAGGTGCGTTTCCTCACAAAGCTCGATAGCGCTGTCGACCCGCTCGACGAGCCGGCGCAGGCGGGTCCGCTCGACGACTTCGCGGCGGTGCCTGCGACGCGCGGCGTGCACTTCTTCAGTGGCGCTCTCGATGAGAAGGCCCGGGTCGACTACCTGACTACGCTCCAGTACCTCGGGTTCTCTTATCACGCTGTCTAGCGTACCCGCTGGGGTCATTGACATCAACAGCACATTTAGGGTGAGATTGATGCATGGACCGCATCAATGCCGATCTTCTACGCACTTTTGTCGAGGTTGCCAAAGTCGAACATCTCAGCCGGGCGGCCGAAGCGCTGCAAGCTGATCAATCAACCGTCTCCCGGAAGGTGGCCCGGCTGGAGCAGGAAGTTGGGGTCCTGCTCTTCGAGCGGATCGGCCGGAACATCCGCCTCACCCAGGCCGGCCGGCGGCTGGTGGGGCGGGCCGAACGCATCCTCGACGACCTTCGCGACGCCATCGCCGAGGCCGAAGGAGCCGTTGCCGCCGAGAGCGGCCGGGTCTGCGTCGCCTTCCTGCACACGGTCGGGGCTCGCTGGCTTCCGGAGCGCCTCGCCCGCTTCCTCGAGAGCTACCCGGCGGTCCGCTTCACCCTCGAGGAGGGCACCACGGCCGAGGTCATGAGCGGCGTCCTGGGCGGTGACTACGATCTCGGCATCCTCGGCCCACCGCCGACCGGGGTGGTCGATCTCGAGATCCATCCCCTCTTCCGCGAGCGCGTCGCCGTGGTGGTCCCGGTCAACCACCGTCTGGTCGGCCGCAGCTCGTGCACGCTCGAGGACGTGGCCGGCGAGCCGCTGATCCTTCCCCGATCCCGGAGCGGGCTCCGGCGGGTCATCGACGCTGCTTTCGCGGCCCAGGGGCTGACCACCCACGTCGCCTACGAGGGCGACGACTTCACGATCGTCCAGGGCCTGGTCGAGGCCGGGCTGGGGACGACGCTCATGCCGATGCCGCTTCCCGTGCCGAGCACCAGGGTGGCGGTGATCCCGCTTCGCGATCCACCGATCGCGCGTACCATGGCCCTCTGCTGGGATCGGCGACGCACCCTGCCGCCCGCTGCCAACCTCTTCGCCCAGCGGCTCATCGCCGAGGTAAGTGACCCATTCGACCTGGCGGTCAGCGCCTGACCGTCCCCTGACACCTCTCCACTCATGATCATCGCAGCCGTCCTGATCGTCGTAGCCGTGGTTCTGGCCGCCGTCGGAATCGGCGCGCTCGTGAACGCACGGCGCGGGAGCCAGGACACCTCGCCGGCGCCCCTGGTCAGCCAGAGCCTTGCCGATGCCAGCCAGTACGCGGGGGCACTGGTCGCCGAGGCGCGTACCTCCGCATTGCACTCGCACGAGGCGGCGATGGAGGAGGTCAAGGAACGCCTCGCCGCGGTCGAGGGTCGCGAGACGGTCATCGCCGAGCGCCACAAGCACCTCCGCGAGCGTCGCGAGGTCTTCGACGACCGGCGATTCGCATATCGCAAGCGCCGGGACGAGATCGAGGAACGGCGCGCCCGGGTTGCCGAGCAGGGCGCCCAGAGCGAGGAGACCCTCCGTGCCAAGGCGGCACTTGACCGCGAGGCGGCCGCCGCGCTGGTGCTGGAGCGTGTCCAGTCCGAGCTCGTCGCCGAGCGTGCGGCGCTGGTTGAGGCGACCGTGGCGGAGATCATCGGTGATCGCGTCGAGACGAGCGCCAACGACCTGATCGTTCAGGCCGTCGAGCGCCAGGACGCGTCCAATGTGGACAGTGCGCCGCGGATGTCGCCACTCTCGCTCGAGGGACTCGACGACCATGCCCGGGAGCGCGTGCTCTCGGCGCTGACGGTGATCGCGGAGCAGACCGGTGCGGAGCTCGGCATCGACACCGAGAAGCAGCAGGCGACGCTCCGGACCGTGGATCCGATCGGGCGCGAGATCGCGCGCCAAGCCGCTCTCGAGGTCGTCGACCGCCGCATCCAGGCAACCGAGGTGCCCCCGGTGATCCAGCGGGCACGACGCACCACCCAGCGCCGCGTGGTCGAGATCGGCGAGCGCGCGCTCTGGCAGATGCAGATCGAGGGCCGTCCCGAGCTCGCCGAGCTGGTCGGCACGCTGCACCACCGCTTCTCGTACGGGCAGAACGCGCTCCTCCACTGCGAGGAGACCGGGCATCTCTGCGGCGTCCT
>Ga0182024_10021421_pt1 | contig 11732 bp, 5 predicted proteins | sample P32metaG_FD_120480 | JGI IMG/M metagenome (GOLD analysis project Ga0182024, IMG submission 120480) | Permafrost microbial communities from Stordalen Mire, Sweden - P3-2 metaG (Illumina Assembly) | ecosystem: Environmental > Terrestrial > Soil > Wetlands > Permafrost | place: Sweden: Stordalen... | reverse complement strand
CTCGCTCCACAGCGGTAGCCCTCCGACCTGGTCTTGATAGAGGGCTAACCGCACCTCTACCGTCCGCCCAGCCTCCTCATGCAATGTCCCATTCCAGCGGACGACATTCACCATCGCTGATGAATAGGCAGAAGGAATTGGATCGGCGCCGGAGGTCTGTGCTTCGGCGGTTGATGCAATCCCGGCCACCAGTAAAAGGAGGCACGCTCCAAGAGCCGCGGGGAATGCCCATTTCCGTTGGACGCGGTTAATCTGCAGCCGGCTTTGGTTCTGCCCGAATGCAAGTGTAGAAGTAACAAATGAAGAAATTCCGATGAATGCGGCCAATGTGAACCTTTCTCAATGAGGGGCCCTTTGGGATCGTGCATGGGCCTCTTAATCTCTGCTTCTCTTATTCCATCGGCTCGATTGGTGATCTGCTATAAGAAGCTGTTGATCCGAAGTAATTGGAATTTCTAAGAATTCGTCTCGGCGGCAGGCACGTCTGCCTTCTCAATTTTGGGAGGATCGAGTCAGGCTGCTTGCTGCTCCTGGAAAACTGGGCTCCCTCGACGCGATGATTGCAATGGATCCATGCCGGGCTGGCGAGACGAAAAGATGGGCGAGCTTCAACAATGCGCTCGGGGAGCGCATTGATCCGGTGCGATTGAGATTCTGTTGAGATGTGACCGGCACGCGGCCGTCAACGGCGAAAGACAAGGCGATCACTGCGGCCGGAAGGTCGCCAAGTGGGCGAACTCATCCTCAGCCAAGGCACTTGACGGCGCCGGCAGATAACTTATTGATTAGGGTATCCAGAAATGGATAGCCGAAGAATGCACCGATATTGAACCCTCTAGCGGTGGCATCCACGGAGCAATCTGTGAGTGCTCCGGCTAAAGGGTTTTTCTCGTTTAATGAATGCTTTCTTCAGCCGCTCTTGCCACTCGGTGAGCGCGGTTTTGAGTTTTCCGGCGCCCGACCAGAAGTAGAGCGGACTCCCCTCGTCGCAATCGTGCAGCGCGGCAATCGCCGGGGCCGGCAACGGAATCAGTACGGGGTGGCCCGTGATTTGCCGATAAAGAAAGAGCCGGCCGTTCAAATCGATTCGACCCCGGCTCAATGCCACGGCGTCGGAAATCCGAATGCCCGAATAGCGCATCAACAGAACGAGCGCCTTCAATTCCCGTTGAACTCTTACGGGAGATTGAGCGTGAATTTCTCCGTATGTGTCCAAGGCCCAGAGGATTTTCTCCCACTCTTCATTTGAGTAGGGCAGAGTCGGCATTTGTTCTTGCTTTGGCAGCTTGATGCCTTTTGCCGGATTTCTGTCGATCCAGCCGGACACCTCGCAGAATGAGAAAAATGCGCGGATGAGCTCCAGGCGCTTTGCGGTCGTGGTCCCGGTGTGTTTCCACATTTCCCGGAGCCGCCGCAGATCGTCCACCTTTACCGACCTCATGGCAATCCCGCCCAGGTGTTCAACCAACTCTTTCTCAATTTCACGGTATTTCCGGATCGACTGAGGCTTCAATTGGCGGGCTTCGCAATCGGCGATCCACCGCTCGCAGGCATCGCTCACCCTCACGAATTCTTCGGCGCCGTGAATCTCCCAATCCCTTATCAGACTTGTGGCCGCTTCCCAGTCTCTGAGGTCGAGGGATTTCCTGATTTTTTCGCCGCGCAAAGTGCCCTCGGCGGAGATCCGGCAGGAGCAGTATTTGTAGCGCCGCGAGCGCTGTTTGCACGACCTCAAATGGTGACGAAAAAGCGTAATTATGGATGCGAGTTGAACGCCTATTACACACAGGAAACGACAAAATTCTTTAAACTATTGATTATAAATGATATATTGTGGCGGAGGGAGAGGGATTCGAACCCCCGGTGCCCTCTCAGGCACAACGGTTTTCAAGACCGCCGGTATCAACCGCTCACCCATCCCTCCGCAGAGCGTGGGCCTGCTTTTGATTGTACTTCGGATTCTGGCTTTCCGGCAGTTCACTGAACCGTTGCGGCCAATCGATCACGCAGGCGCACAAATCCTGCCGGAAGCCTCTCTGGGGGCAATTGTCACCTACCTTCCAAGCAAAGACCGGGCATGCTTCCCATTGAACTGGCCCCACTGCGCATCGTGCCTGCCAGGTGTTACAACAGGTGTGCATGATCAAGCGATTGAAACCAGGCGCCCAGCCCCGGCCGGGTCAGCCCATCAGCCTGCGCACGCTGGGCGAGTTTCTCAACTTGTCTCCGGCGACGATTTCGCTAGTGCTCAACAACGCGCCCGGCGTGCGTTCCATTCCCCAGGAAACTCGCGACCGCGTAACCGCGGCCGCCGCCAGGTTCGCTTACCGGCCCAGTTTCTACGCGCGTTCGCTGAGGAAGAAGCAGACCTACACGGTGGGCGTGCTGGTGCCGGAACTGAACGACAACTATACGACTCAGATTCTGGCCGGCGTGGAGGAGTTCCTCATTGAAGAGGGCTATTTTTACCTCACGGCCAGCCATCGCCGCAAAGCCGGCCTGATTGAGGAATATCCCCGCCTGCTCATGGACCGCTCCGTCGAGGGCTTCATCCTTATCGACACCATTCTGGAGCATAGCCTGGCGCTGCCGGTGGTGGCCGTGGCCGGCCATCGCAAACTTGAAGGCGTAACCAACGTCGTGCTCGATCAGCGGCGGGCCGCGGAGCTGGCGCTGCGGCACCTGTATCAGCTGGGGCACCGCAGGATCGCGTTCATGCGCGGCGGCAGCCACAGCTCCGACGCCGACGACCGCTGGGAGTGCATGATGGCGGCAGCCCGCGATCTCGGGCTTGCGGTTCCACCGGAGTTAACGGTGCAGCTCCAGCTTCGCGAGGCGACGCCGGCGCTGGGCTTTGCACCGGCCAACGACCTGCTGAGCCGCGGTGCGAATTTCACCGCAATGGTCTGCTACAACGACATTTCGGCGATCGGGGCCATCCGCGCCATCAGGGACCGCGGGCTGCGCGTGCCGGCCGACATTTCGGTGGTGGGATTCGACGACATCCAGGGCGCGGCCTTTCACAATCCAAGCCTGACCACTATTCGCCAGCCTCTGATGCACATGGGCGTGGTGGCGGCGCGCATCCTGCTGCAGCGGATTCGCGAACAAGCCAGCTTTCCCGACACCGTGCCCATCATGCCGGAGCTGGTCATTCGCGAATCGACCGCGGCTCCGGCGCTGCGCCGCGCGCGCCGCAAGCCAGGCTGAAACCGGCGCCGGCTTCCGTTTCATGCGGTCGGCGATTCCGCCGGTGCCTTGGTCTCTGACCGCACGATACTGTACGAATGCTGGGTGCCCTGCCCAAAAGGCACCCACCCGACTTTGGGACCTGGGATACCACAAAACTCGGTAGCAACCCGCAAATTCAAACGGTCGCAAACCTCGTGCCTTTACACCGATTTTCAAAGCACGTACGATGGGTCCGATCACCGGCGGAGAATCGCACCATGCGCAAGTTGCCGCTCCTTTTGTTGCTCGCAAGCATTGCGCTGCCTGCGCTCGCGAAGAAGCTCACTGTGCAGCATTTTGAACAGGTGCTGGCCGCGGACCACGCCAAGCCGGACGCCGATCTGGCGAAAGAACTGGGCGATCTGGAACTCAGCGAACGGGTAAGCGCGGCTGCGCTTGCGAGCTGGCAGGTAAATATCTCTGGGCCGAAAGCCCGGCTGGCCCTGGTGGCGCTGGCCGATCGCGCGGCGTTTCTTTCCCCTCCAGCGGAGGAGATACCCGATCGGACCACGCCGGATTTTGCCACGCAGCGCCGCATCATGAGCCTGACTGCGGATTATGTGACCAGGACCATTCCAAAACTGCCAAATTTCTACGCCGGCCGCGAGACCATCCGCTTTGAAGATCGGCCTGAGCAGAACAATGCGGCACTGCAGCTTGCCATCGGATTCGAGCCGCTCCATGCTGTGAGCAGCGCCAAATCCACCGTGCTCTACCGCAACGGCAAAGAGGTCGTTGATACTGGCGCGGCCAAGGACGGAAAGATCGATTCGCAGGAGCAGGGCTTGAATGCCTGGGGCCTGTTTGGGCCCATCCTTGGCACGGTGCTGGTGGACGCGGGCCACGGCACGCTGGCTTGGAGTCACTGGGAGTCCGGCGCGGCCAGCAAGCTCGCGGTCTTCCGCTATACCGTGCCAAAAGAGAAGTCGAATTACGAGGTATCGTTCTGCTGCATCCGTGACAACCGCGCCATCCGCGCGCTCTCCGGGTATCACGGCGAAATGGCGATCGACCCCGCTACCGGCACGATCCTGCGAATGACTCTGATGGCGGATCTTCCGCTCGACGCATTGGTTCAAAGGGCCGACGTCGAAGTCGAATACGGAACTGAGCAAATTGGCGGCGCAGAATATGTCTGTCCGGTCCGAAGTATCTCGATCTACAAAGCTCGAATGATCGTACCCAGAGGAACCTATAAGACTCTGGGACCCTTTCAGACCATGTTGAACGATGTTCTATTCAGTCAATATCATTTGTTTCGTGCCGAGACGCGCATACTTGCCGCTGGAGACAGCGTACCTCAAGGAAGCTCTGTGTCTCCCAACTTATCCGGAGATAAGTCGCCGGTTGGCGATTCGCCGGCGAATAGCTCCGGATCTCGATCCGGTGAAGTTAATTCAGCCGAAGCGTCAACGCCGGAAAATAGCCTGGTTGCGTCTTTACCGGATAAGACAAACTTGGCCAGTGCCGCATCCCTGACAGGCGCAGATGTGCCCGAGGTCACCGTGTCGGAAGCTGCAGGGCTTCCGGAGTTTTCCGCGCCTGAGACGGAAATCACGTCGGAGATGGATCTTACGCCGCGCACAAGCGCGCGCGTGGTCGACGTCAATGTGGTGGCATACGATAAGCAGGGCCATGCGGTGACAAATTTGCGGCGGGAAGATTTCGAGATAGTCGACGGCGAGGACGAGCAGACAATCGCATCCTTCACGGCGCCGGCGCCGGCAGGCGCGCAGAATGCGGCATCTGCGGCGGGTCGCATTGCGGCTGCTTCACCGCGAACATTCTCCAATCGCCAGGCTGACAACTCCGGCGCGAGGCTCGAAGGCCAAAGCGACGCCACGATTCTCTTCCTGGACGGCGCTCATTTGAACGCAGCTGACCTTGCCTGGGTCCGTGACGGAATTCTGCGCTTCCTGCCTGGCTTGCCCGCTGACGAAAGCATCGGTCTGTATGCAATGAAGAAAAGCGGCTTTCAAATTGTAGCCGAGGCAACCACCGATCGAACCTTGCTGGCCGCGAGACTCAGCCAGTGGATGCAGAGTAACCAGGATTCATCTGGCGACAGCGATCCATCGCACGACGCGCTGCCGATCTTGATTGCGGTCGCGCGCCATTTGGCCGCGATTCCAGGCCACAAGAGCCTGGTGTGGATCGCCGCCACGCTCCCGGCCGCGGACGAAAGCAGCAAGGCGTTCAACGCCGGCCAACATCTGAGAACCATCGACGAAAGTGTCCTTCGCGCGCGCAACGAGATGGGTGACGGCAACATCGGCTTCTACCCGCTCATCGCTTCACAGCCGCAGAGTGGCGCTAAAAACGGCGATCGCACCGGCAAGCTTTCCCCGCAAATCGAAGCGCCTGACCTCGCTGAACCCACAGGTGGCCGTGAATTTCACCGCGCCGGCGACCTTGCCGCGGAACTCAGAAGTGCTGTCGATGATGGCCGCGCCGCATATCTGTTGAGCTTTACGCCCGATGTGCCGGCCGACGGAACATATCACCCACTGCAGGTGAAGCTCAACCCGGCGCGCGATCTTACTCTGCGCTATCGCTCGGGCTATTTGTATGACCGCGAACCGCCTACTCTCAAGCAACGTTTCCACGATCTTATCTGGCAGCAGGAGGATGCCAAAGAGATCGCAGTAACTGCAGACCTCGCGGAAACATCCGGCGTGAAGACGCTGAAGCTAAACATTGCGACACCGGATGTCGATCTCGCCAGCCAGGATAAACTCTGGACAGATAAGTTGGATATTTACCTTGCTGTAAGGGACGATGAAGCGCAGGAAGCTCGGATTACCGGCAAGACGCTTGAACTCCGCCTCAAATCCGCCACTTATCAAAAGCTTCTGCGCGAAGGGATTCCGTTCGAGCAGTCAGTAGAGACCAAACCGGGAACGACCTCTGTCCGGATAGTAGTCGTCGATGAAAACTCGGGGCACATGGGATCGATTACAGTGCCAGCCAGCGCACTTATGCAAGCGCACTGACCGATCCTGGGTGCCCCAGGTCTCGCGTTTGAGACCTGGGATACCACAAATCTACGCGGTCTGGGTACTAACTCCGCTTCAACTACGGTTGCGGCATCACCAGCACTTCAACGCCCGAGGCCAGATCTTTCTGGTGAAACACCTGCTCGGTAGCTTTCTTGAAGTCCTGCGGCTTTGCGTTGGGTATGTCGGTGAACGTTTGCGGATTGCGATCTGTAAGTGGAAACCACGAGCTCTGCACCTGGACCATGATGCGATGGCCGCGCCGGAATGTGTGGTAAAGATCGGGCATGGTGAAGTTGACGTCGGCCTCTTTGCCGGGCGTCAGGGGTTCGGGCTTCTCCCAACTGTTACGGAACTTGGCGCGGAACGGTTCCCCGCGCAGCAACTGCTGATAGCCACCCATCTCGAGCGGCGGCGCATCTGTGATGCGCTTGTTGGGGCGCGACTCATCTTCCCGATCGGGATAGTCATCAGGATAGACGTCGATCAGCTTCACAACATAATCGGAGTCGGTTCCGGAACTCGCAATTTTGAGCTTCGGCGAGATAGGTCCGGCGATGGTCACGTCCTCGGTGAGCGGCTCGGTCTGATAGACCAGCACGTCGGGCCGGTAACTTGCGAAGCGCTGATCGTCCACCATGTAGCGCTGCGGAACCGTGTCGGTGGTGTAGCCAACAAACGGCACCGGGTGGTTGGGATCGCTGACATACTCGTCCACGCTCGCGGCCTCAGTGGGCGGGTCAAAGCTGAGCTTGCCGCCGCCGTGAAAATAGAGCGTCTTCGCTGCCGCGGCTTTGGGCGGCCACGCGTCATAGCTGCGCCACACGTTGGCGCCCGTCTCAAACACAACGGCCTTGGGCTGCGCCTCGCCCTTGTCCTTGAGATAGTGCTCGAAGAACGGAAACTGAATGTTGGCGCGGAAATATTCACTCGTCTTCGCGTTGAACTGCACATCGCCGAGGTGGGCGCCATCGCCGCGCGCCCAGCCTCCATGCACCCACGGCCCTTCGACCAGGGTGGTGGGCGTCTCGGGATTGAACTTATTGATCGCGTAGAAGGTGCGATAGGGACCGCTGAGGTCTTCTGCGTCATACCAGCCGCCAACTACCAATACGGCGCAATGCACATTCTTCATGTGGCGTGATAAGTCGCGCGCCTGCCAGTAATCGTCGTAAGTATCGTGTTTGACCTGGTCGTTGAAGAGCCAGTTAGAACCCTTCAAATAAAGCTTGTCAAGGTTAGCGATGTTTCCGGCGTTGAGATAGAACTTATAACTGTCGGGCGTGCCAAAATCGAATGGAATTGTCGGCTTGGGTGTCTGCGGCTCCTTTTGCGGGTAAAAAAACGGCGCATAGAACCCGAAGTTAGCCGATAACATGAACGCTCCGCCATGATAGCCATCGTCGCCCATGAAGAGATCGGTCATCGGCGCCTGCGGACTGGCCGCAACCAATGCCGGATGAGAGTCGATGATCGACGCCGATGTATAAAAACCAGGGTAAGATATGCCCCAGATGCCTACCTTGCCGTTGTTATTGGGAACGGTCTTGAGCAGAAAATCGATGGTGTCGTGCGTGTCGGATGCGTCGTCCACATCCTGCGGCGACTTCTTGTCGTCGATGTGCGGGCGCATCTCGACAAAGTCGCCTTCGCTCATCCAGCGCCCGCGCACATCCTGATAGACAAAGATGTAGCCGCTCTTCTGAAACTCTTCCGACGGCCCGAGGCGCGCGGGATACTGGTCCTCGCCATAAGGGGCGACGCTGTAAGGAGTGCGGTCCATCATGAACGGATAGGGCCCGCCGGCCGCGTCTTTCGGGACATAGACCGCGGTGAAGAGCCGCTTGCCGTCGCGCATGGGAATGCGGTACTCGTACTTTGTGTAGTGGGCGCGGACGTAGTCTTCCTTGGGCGCGTCGGGCGCGGGCTGCTGCGCACGCAGCGCAGGAATACCAAGGATAAATACGGCCAGAAGGGCGACGGAAAAGCGGTGCGATTTGGGCATGGTGCGGCGAAGTCTCCTGAGCAACCAGAGTACACGGGCGGGGCGTAGGTTGGGCAGGGATCAGTAAGGGAACATGGAATAGGGAACAGCACGATCCGGCCCGCCTATGCGGCCGTGCTGGACTGGTGATTTCTTTCCTGGGCTTCAATTCGACCAAGTCGCTCCCACAGCTCCGTCAGATTTCTATCGGCAAGCCGATTAATGGCATCCGTCAGCCGATGATGCTGTTCGGAGGCCTGAAGGTTAGCTTCGTCAGCAGGAGCGGATTTTGGTCTTTCAATCGCTTCGAGGCGAGCGGAAATGCAACGCAATTCCAGCGCAAGAAGATCCCTTCGGAGTTGGCGGATCTCTTCGGAGATGCTCATTTTGCCTCAGTCTATCGCACTCGCCAGAGCGTGTTTCAAAGGGAGTTCGGGGTGGGTTGCCTCGAATCCCTCAGGGGCTAAAGCCCGCCAATTTTCGACCTTTTTCGGCACGACTGAAGTCGTGCCCTGACACAATGCTTGCCCGTCAAGGATACGCGACTGGACTCCGTCTCTCCGCTACTCCTCATCCTTCTTCGCCTTTTCAGGCGCCTTTTCCGGCGTGGTCAGCGGCTTGGTCAGGTCGTCGAGATAGGCCGGCGTGCCGTCGACACGTTCGAGCGCCGGGTAGCGCTCGCCGTCGTGGTAATCGATCTCAGCCATCGACACAAAGGAGTCGGCCTGCACGATCAGGTGGATTGGCTCGGCACCGCCCTTGGCCGCGCGGATGGCCTCTCTTAGCGCGTCGGCGGAAAAAATCTGCCCATTGACCGCGATGATTTTTTCGCCTGGCGCCAGGCGTGCCTTGTCAGCCGGCCCGTTCCAGCGCACATCGGCAATCGCTCCCTCGCCGCTGACTCGCAAACCGATCGAGTACCAGCAATCCACGCCCCGGCCACGCGGTCCAGCCGCCGCGCCCATCATGCGCTCCGAGGCGCTCGGCTTGTCTTTATACACCAGCTCGTAGCCGCCCTGCTCAATGCCGGCCAGATCCGCGCGCGGATTGATCTTGTCGACGCGATCATGCAGAAACGTTGCCCAATCGTACGGAACCACTTCGTTCAGATCGGCGACCAGCTCATCGAATGTGTAGGGCACAATCAGCGGGCCCGTATTGCCGCCCTTGGCCAGAAAAATCTTCTGGAAATCGTCGAGCGACTTCTTGTTTTCCGTCATCTTGCGGATGAGCGTGTCGGCGTCGAGCCACAGCAGCTCGCCCTCATCGTAGTAATCCTGTCCGCGCTTCCAGTTGGACCAGGCCGGATTGCCGCCGCGCAGAATGCTGGCAGCAACGGCAGTGTCGCCAGTCGAGCGCCACTCGCGCCCCGGCCGGTAGTCGAGGCCGGCGGCGGACATGGCCAGCGTGTCGCGGTACTGGGCCTGCGTCACGATGCCCGACCGCGCCGCCAGCATGTTGCCGAGATACTGCGTCATGCCCTCGTAGACCCACAGCAGCGCGCCCTGCTGCATGGTGGCAAAGTCCGGCTGATACAGGCCCACAGGCCGGCGATACTTGCCGTTCCACGAGTGCGTGAACTCATGCGGCAGCAGGTCCGCCTCGGCAAGCTGATGCGCGTCGTCGGCGTAGCCCTTCTCGCCCACGCCATTGTCTGAGGATTGTCCGTGCTCCAGGCCCTCGCCGCCGGCCACGTCGGAGAGCGTGAGCAGGAAATGGTAGACGTTGTAGTGGTGCGAGGCGTAAAGCGCGCTGGCCTCGCGCACCAGGTTGTTGAGCTCGGCCAGCAGCGCGGGGCGCAGGTTCGAGTCGGCTGGATAGTCCGACACCACGTCGATGAAGTGCTTCGGCGAAATCTCCGGCGCCAGAGAGAACTCGTGAAAATACTGGCCGGTTATGACGGGCGAATCCTCAAGCTGCTCGACGTTGGTGACCGCATATTGCGTGGTCGCTCCGGCAGCAGGCACCGGATACGCGCCCGATCCCGTGGGCGTAAGCGCCGTGCCGATGCCCCAGCCGGCGGGAACCTTGAGCGACGGCTGGATGGGGATGTCGCGGACCGGCGTGTTGGCCGGATAGAGCAGCAGTTTCTCCCACTCAAGCACAGCCAGCTTCTGGCTCACGCGCGCCGTCACAATGCAATCGAGATGCGCGTGCAGCGTGGTCACGCCTTTGGGCACCGTGACGTGGAATTGGTAGAGGTCCACGTCGTCGCGCCGCCATGGCAGCGTCTGGCCGTTGGCGGTGAACACTACGCCGGTGATCTCGTCCACTGGCCCGGTGGGCCGATGGTTGCCAGGAATCCACTTGGGCGTGGTCAGCGTGACCGGCCCGGCAGTCACGGGCAAGTCCACCTCCGCATGGTAAAGCTTGCGGGGCGCGTCGCTGAGGTCGGCGGTGATCTGGATCGGAGCTTTTTGCGCGAGCGCGGGAACTGCGGCGAAGAGTAAGAGCAGCGTTGCATTGAGAACGGCGTGGAAGCGTGGCAGCATGGCGTGTGCAATCTCCTGTGAAATCCAGACTACCGCACAGGCCGGGTGCCGCTGGCGCGAATTTTGCATCGAAAGACGTGCAAATTGCCCGGCGGGGTTAACATTTCCTTGTAGGCGGCGGGCCACGGCGCGTTACTCTGAATCTGAAACCGGCCGCGCGCCAGTGCGCGCCCAGGCTACTACCCTTTCCGCCAAAGAAGGAGACCCAATGTCCACTGAGTATCGGAATTTTCTTGCACTCTCGTACGAGGAGCTTGAAGAGAAGAACCTCGAAGCCAAGGCCGACCGCATCAACCGCGTGCACCTCGATGAGATTCGCGAGAAGCGCTTGAAATACCTGACCGACGAGAAGCGCATCAAGGCTGTCACCGTGCTGTTCAGCGATCTCGAAGGCCGCCTGCACCTGCTCGATTACGACAAGAAGTTTCTGCTCGGCTCCTATGAGAACCTCACCTTCGACGGATCTTCCATCCGCGGCTTTACCGCGCAGAAGGAGAGCGACCTGCGCCTCGGCATCGACTGGAGCGCCTTCTACTGGGTGCCTGCCGACGTCTTCGGCAACGGCAAGGTATTGGTGTTTGGCACGGTAATCGACAAGGATGGCACGCCCTACTCCGGCGACCTGCGCGGAGTGCTGAAGAAATACTCCGACGATCAGCACAAGAAGCACGGCTACATTCTGAATGCCGCCACAGAAATTGAGGGCTTCCTGTTCGCCGGGCGCGATGCCGAGCGCCACTTCCACGAGACGCATAAATTTGACTTCATCAACACCGGCGGCTACTATCACGTGCTTCCGCTCGACCCGCTGCGCCAGTTCATCGACACCGCGGCCGAGGTGCAGCGCGCCATGGGCTTCCAGAACGAGAAGGACCACCCCGAGGTCGCGCCCAGCCAGTTCGAGATCAACTTTGGCTACAGCGAAGTGGTGGCCGCGGCCGACCAGATTCAGCTTTACAAGCTGCTCTGCCGGCAGATCGCCAACAACTTCGGATTCACCGCCAGCTTCCTGCCCAAGCCTGTGGTGGG